>Ga0209756_1004806_pt1 | contig 10409 bp, 14 predicted proteins | sample ETNvirenome_6_85_FD_184071 | JGI IMG/M metagenome (GOLD analysis project Ga0209756, IMG submission 184071) | Marine viral communities from the Pacific Ocean - ETNP_6_85 (SPAdes) (version 3) | ecosystem: Environmental > Aquatic > Marine > Oceanic | place: Pacific Ocean | collected 2013-06-19
GTAAAAATATAGGGTATAGGCTCATACCCCCTGTATAGGGTATTCTGTTGGGCGGTCTATATGTTGCTCCAACGCGAAGATAGCGTATGATGTATAAGGATAGTTGGTATGATCTTCGTCTTTTGGCTTATACCCCATACCTTATTGTTTGACTGGACGAACATATAGGCCGACAAGCAAAACACCTTATACACCCCATTAAAGCATATACCCTATTTGCAATCTCCTCCTCTGGCGACTAAGATGGGTGTACAGGAGGGACACATGCCCAAGACTCGACAAAATGACCTCAAGGAGTTCGGAGAATGGCTCCAAGAGGAACGCTATTACGCCAAGAACACGACCCACACTATGGTCAGCAACGTGAGGCGTATCATGCGGGAGGTTCCTGACCTCAGTGTGGAGGCCCTTGAAGACTTCTTCAAATACGACCTTCGCCGCTCCAGCCCCGCTAAGTCCGCGTGGAGGCGATTCGGAGAATGGGCTTCTCTCCGAGGGGTCGATGTGCCGATGCCCGCTTACGCTGCCCGAGTTGCAGAGCCTACGATGACGAGACACCGACTGCCGGGAGATGTCTGCATCGCCCTATCTACCCTAAAGAGGGACCACAGAGTACCTCTGGAAATCTTCTTGCGTCTCAGATGGAAGCATGTGCAGCCCGGAAGGAATCTGATTGAAGGCAAGGATGCCTCGGATATTGCCGATCCTACCGATCCCGGCACATTCTGGTCAGTACCCGCCTCCTTACTCCTACCGCTGGCATCGTGGGGAACGCCTGAAGATGAGGCATCTCTGATAGTCCCGGCGATCCCCGGAAAGATGGAACTGCTCACCCCGAAGCAGGCTGAGTGGGCGATAAAGGAGGCAAAGAAGAATGACGACATGGGAACAGACTATGTGCCTTTCGACTGAATCCTTTGAGGAATGGCTCCTGCGTGTATACGATCTGAGTCCGTCCACGGCCAAGGGCTACATGTCACGGGTCGAGCAGTTGAAAAAGGCCCTACGCTCAACGGAGCCAACTCCCGTGGCTCTGAATAGAGCCATCATCTATCGTCATGGGGTCACGGCCCGAAGACCAGAGCAACGAGACCGGCTACGCCGTGCATGGTGGAAATGGCTCCAGTACCAGAATGGACTCGACCCCAGCGCCCGTGACGCCGAAGCCTCAATCATCCCTTCCGGCCCTCACATCAGAGCGGGCGAGTACGAACTACCCGTGGACGCCGTTGACCAGATCCTCGATTTGGTTCAGGCCGGAGTGGACCTCACCAAACTGGCAGATGCCAACTGGAAGCAGACCAAGGGGTACGAGCAGTATGTAGACCGCATCCGGCTGTGGGCCATGCCCGTAGTGGATACGGACCCAATCATCCCAACCGTGTCAGGGTCCTGTACTCCAATGGGCAAAGAAAGCATCACTGCGATACTTGAAGTTCGTAAACGTACCCCTGCCCAGCGTTGATCCTACGCACAGAGCCTTCTTCGACCAGAGCATCAAGGCTCTCGGCCACTGGCTTCCTACGCATCTTGAGTGTCCCAAGGATCTGACCGATGGTAGCAATATCACCATGATACTCAATGGCCTCGATGACACTACGGCGCAACCGAGCATCCGGGTGTTCAGCGATCACTTGGCTCAGGTCCAAGATACTCTTGACATGCAGTTCAGCAAACCGGATACCATACTCCAGTTCAGGCGTGTCCATAAGCCAAGGCTCACCAGAACAGGGCTTGCCCCAGTCCCAAGCGTACAGGAGCGCAGCTTTCCGGGCCATAGTAGGCGCTCTGCTCCGTACACCGACTACTTGGTCAGGAATACGGCGGCTCGATACCTCGTGAAACCAATCACTCCACAGCTTCTTAGCGTTCGGGGTGAGGCCCGCACACCAACCACCCGAAGGGACAGTAGCCCGGGTCCTGAGAAACTCAGCAAGCCGTTCAGAATCACTGTCATCGCCAGAGGGGTCCGGGTCAATACGCTCTCGACGCCCATACAGCACCGCCCAACGACCCATGAAACCACCAGACCAGTCCTCGGCCAAAGTGTACTTCTCAAGATACGGAATCGAACAAGCGGCCATCACGGAGAGTCTCGGATCGTCCACCCTGACCGACTTGCCATTGGCCTTGGCTCGTTGAATCGAATGACAATCCCAAAGGTCCGCGAGCAGTGCCTTGATAGGCTCGAAGTACCCACGTTGAGCAGAAGCCAGAAACCGGCCAAACTCGGAAATCGGAATGGTCTGACTTGGACTGCGTGCCAGCGAGTCGATAAGACCCTCGGGCGAACCCGGAAAGTCACCGACCAAAGGACTCGCAGCATCGAAAAGAAGGTCGCGTCCGATGCCCAAAGCACTCGACTTCTGATCCTCTCCACTACGCCCAACCAAGAGAGCAAACATATTGGCCCTCAGCTTCCCGGCATAGTTCATCCCATAGTCCAAAGGACAGGTGCAACTCAGGATCGAAAGGCCGACGCCAAGATGATAGCAGAGTGGACTCGTTGTCTGCTTGACCGCATGAACAACGTAGTCTCGGATGAAACCGGAGGGAGGTACAGCATAAACAGCGTCTTTTTCAGTGAGCACGGCGGGGTCTCGGGGCAGGAAGTCAAAGGTGTGTCCAAATGTTTTAGCAAGTGCTTTGTCATTTGACAAGGCATAGCACTCCAAATGATTCGGACAGATCCTCTAAGGTGTTTCTCCGTGATACGCTTTCCCCAATCAGGAGCCAGTATGTATGGTGCAAGTACATCAGTCGGAGGCGCGGTGCGGCGGGGGAAAAGAGCCGTCACTCGTGCGCGGAGAATACCGGCCACCGCCCCAAGCGTAAGCGACATCTCCAGTATCGGAGTAAGAGCGAACGCGAAGCGTGAGGAGTTGCAAGACTACATCAACGCGATCCGACTTCAAGGGGCAGCACTCCAAGGCGTAGCGAGTAACCTCCGCAACAACTTGGCCCCGGAAATCCAAGACTACATGGGGGAGTTCAGTAGTTACCTCGCCTTTGTCGATTCCATCGTCAATGCGTGGGGTCTTGAGTTTGGGGATTGGCGGGACGAAGGACTCCACCATCATACGCGCCCGAGCAGTATTGAAGGAACATCAACTTCATCCATAATCAGGAACGTGCGGAACACGAAATCCGTCTTCAACACCATCGAAGGCAACATATCGTGGTTCTATCCAGTTTTGCGTAGTGAGATCGGAGACGTTTTCGTCCAGTTGAGAAATCTCTCTACGGCCCTGCACGACTTGGGCCGTGTGATGGGTGGCGTTTTCGGAGACGCCCTCGATCTGTATGACCTCGGAGAAGGTGTCCACGATGCAGGAGTGCGTTGGGCGTCAATGCCAATCACGAGCGCAGCCAGCGAAATATGCACCAGCTACATCTCCCACTCCAACTGGCGCAGGCTTAGGCTGGGAAGGAACCCCGGAAAGCACGCAGCATGGGATGAAGTGTGCGACCGCTGGGAGAACCCGAAAAACGGAGATTACGTCTACTGGTCACGCGCTGGCGACCCCATGCCTTTTGGTAAGATGTCCAACAGGCTCAAGAGGGGAAAACAACTCGTTGAGCGTGGGTGCCTGCCCGGAGAGGTGTGCAATACCGCCTATACTGGCGGTTACAAAGTGCCTACGCTCGAAAGTGCTCAAAGCCTCGTAGCAGGAATCAGAACGACCCTTGACACGCCCGTAGTGGACAATGTGTTCATCGAGGCCCGAAGGCTGATTGGTGAGGTGAAGGATGTCATCAGTGAAGTCCTCTCTCACCTGAACGGGATCATGGCCGGAGCCGATCATATACTCGTCCCGGCTTTCATCGAAAACGCAATCGACGATGCTCTGAATCCTCTCGTGACACAGCTTCGCGGTGTGAAGCGAGACCTGAGATCCAAGCAAACTGAGTTGACCGACTACAAAAACTATTGGAGGAGTGGCCCTTGGCGGGCAAGCGTGGCTCCACCATTAGATGTGGCCGAGACCGTAGCGGACAACCTCGAAGCCCTGCGGAGTTCTGGAATCCAGTCTGCCTGCAACTTCATCTACCCCAAGGTTTCCACGTCAAGTGCTGCATTGTCTTCTTACTGGCAAAGCCAAGGGGTCGGTACATCTTGCATGATCACCCGAGGAAAGCCCCTGATCTCATGGGAAAGAGAACGCCGACTTGACTTGCCGACAGGACGGGGAGAAGAAGGAGCAGGAGGTCTCCCCGGAGCAGGTGGAGGAAAGGAGCTTGAGGCCCTTACTCCTTTCGGAGCCATACCACCCACAGAACCTAAACGAATAATGGGCCTCTTGCCGTGGCAAGCCCTCGCCCTCATTGCCGGAGCATGGATGCTCTGGCCGGAGAAGAAATGAAACATTACGGATATTTTGGCGCTGCGGCCCCCGAGCATGAGATGGAGCACGGTGGTGGTCTCCCATCCCCCGGGGAAATCGCAGAAAGCGCGCAGATGTACAGGGAACGGGAAAAGGAGTCCGCCTTTGGCGCACGCTGCCCGGAACTCATGGACCTGAGCGCACAGGCGGTAGAACTGTCTAACTACCTCTACAATGGATACCCGGGACTTGACGGGAAAAGGGACACCCTCGCATACCGGCTGGGACTGATCGTAGAGCCTATTCAAAAAGTCATTGATGAGACCGACGCCACTCTTAGTCAGTTGATCTCTCGGAGAGACAGCTACGGGTGGATTCTCAGCCTGTTCCCTCGGAAGAAGAAGGCTCTCGTAAATGCAGTAGATAGGGCCGAGTCGAGCCTGAACTCAGCAAAAGGAAACCTCAACGCCCTCGTGGACCAACTCAAAGCAATCGAAGATGGGGTGAAGATGAACGCCCTGACCTCCGCGCCGTGGGCGAGGGAGACTGTACTGAGGTGGTGCGACAACGCCATCAGCCATGTTCCAATGGAACGGGATGTTTGTAGTGATTATCGGACCCGGAGGGAAATGCTCAACGGGGCGACCTCCACTTATCGCAAGTGGGACATATCCTGCGATCGTATGGTCCAGTACAACCGATACAGTTTAGAGGAAGGGACCAAGTTCGATTGGCCTCGGCCCTTGGATGAAGAAGGGTGCCTGAGCGGATCGGAGAGATGGGAAGGGGTGAGCCTCGGATGCAAGATTCCTTACGCACTCAGGAAAAGCCCACACTCGGTGAAAGTAAAGCGCGAAGGGTGCTACATCACCGAGGAGTGCTGGGACAAGTACGACTGGGAGCGGCGTGTCACAAACATCGCCAACCGCGCCTTCGCACAGCGGGGACTATCTGACGACTCGACTGGACTACTCAACGCACTGTGGAACAACCTCTGGGACGCGACCGATGCGGTCAAAAAGAGTGCGCGGAGAACAGAAGAAGCGATGGACGAGGTTCACAGTGCGCTGAAGAATAAATGGGTCAAAAGCGCCATCATCGGGGGTGTCTCCGCTGGAACCTTGCTCTTGGGAAGCGTGTCGGTGACCATGGCCTACAATCGTGGTCAGGATAGGGTAAAGGCATCGCGTGATGACTGTAGGAGACTGAAAAACAGAACGACGACCAAGCTGGATGAAGCCGAGCGGATATTCATCGACAAGTTTGCTACAGCGCCGGAGTCCTCGGCTTCGTACACGCGCCGGATGAGCGAGTTGCCCCTCCCGTGTACGGGCTGGAGGATGATCAACGAGTGCATCGCTGACGACCTGATGGCCATTGCCTTCCGCATGGCAGAACTGACAAAAGGACTCGCTCCGACATGCGACTACGTGTACCCATCACGGACCACAGCCCAGTGGAAAGCATTGGGTGTTCCTGAGACGTGCATGATTCCAATCAGTTCCTACGCCCCGACAGGCTACGGCCCCGGAATACTTCCACCTACGGGTCGGCCAAAGGGTGGAGGTGCAACGGGAATCCCCGGAGCGCCATCCGGGGGCGCTCTGGAGGTAGCGGGGGTAGGTATGGGCGCGTATGGCTCAGTACAAGGCCAACCCGCGAAGCACTATGGACTGACGAAGAACCAGTGGCTTCTGGTAGGTGCGGTCGGAGCGGCCTTCTACTTCAAAGGAAAGAAGTGATGGCCTACGGCAAGCTGGAAAAGAAAGAAAACCTCGACGCCAAGAGTGGTGCAAACAAAGTTTATTTTACTGTCATGGTCAAGGGCGAATCGCTGGAGACCTTGGTGATCACTGAAAAGGAAATGGAGAGAATCCAACAGAGAGCACTCCGAAACCCGGAGGATACTGTCATGGTTCCCTCATGGTGGGATAAACTCGTTTCCAGCCTCGCAGGAGTATTCTAATGGCGCGCAGAAAAAGAAGACAGAACCCCGACAAAATGACCCTCTTTCTACTCGCTGGAGTAGGAGTTGCGGGCTACTTTGCTTACAAGGGCTGGAAAGGCAGTCAGGAAGAAATCGAAGGAGACTTCGATACTGACTACGAGGAGATGGGACCAACAGCAGCCATGGTAGACGCTATGGTAGCTGATGGAATCAAAGCGCACATGGACCGGCTTGGGCAAAAGCAGCCGGTCCAAAAAGGCATGATCAAGAAGCAAATATCAACACTTGACCACAACATCTCATCCCTGATGCCCGATCGGTCGTTCCTAACGGGCAGTTGAGTGGAGAACGCTGACTCCATACTTCAAAGCATAGTGGCGATAGTCGCTATGCTGCTTGGCGGCTTCGCTATGTTCCGAGCGCAGAAAAGCGTTCAGGACGAGAAGGAAGCCCGCAAGGCAATGGAGAAGATCACGGAGACAGCCCACGAAGTCATCGTAGAAGAAGCTGATGAGGACCACGAGGCAGTATCAGACGCCCTCGCAGATGAGGACCCAACCGCAGCCATAGCTGCCTTAGTGAACGGAAGAAACGATGACACGTAAACAATACAGAGCCAAGATGCGAAAGAAGCACGGCGCGGATTGGTGGAAGAAGGGCAAGAAAAAGGCCCCAGCGAAGGGGTCATTCAAGATAACGTGGCCTTCCACACTACGGACTAAGGATGGGGTGGAACTGAGGTACACCAAGACCGGATACGGCGCACATCTGTACGTCGTGCGCGCAGGAATCGACGAGTACGCCATCACTCCCATCGGCGGTGGCAAATACAGCTTGGTATGGAGCGAGGACGACGCCCAAGACGAGGACTTCTCTGATGATTGGTCAGGAGATGACTACATCCCCGACATGGTAGACAAGACCATCCTGAAATCCGCAACTCCGGATCAGATCAAGCGGAAGATTGAGAGTACGAACCGACCAAGACTGGTGAAGTACAACCCTCGGGGACGAAAACGAAGAAATCCCCGCAAGATTTCAGTGGAAGCGGCACGAGCGCTCATGGCCGGAAAGAGGTTCAAGAGCGGCAACACCCAAGTAAAGATGCTGGTGCATGGGCTGTACGACCTCACTCTCCATGGGAACTCAATAGCGGTGTTCGACGTTCACCACCAAGAACTCATGGTAAGGGACGGAGGTTATCCCTCCATGACAACGAAAGAGCGCCTCAATGCCCTTCCAAATGTCCAAGTACAGACCAAAAAAGGCCAACTGTACCTGAACGGCAAGAAGTGGAACGGAGATACCGTACTGGTGATCAGCGAGGGTGTGCCAGTCTTTCCCTACAAATGGCCAAGCAAGGGGACGATGGGATGACACGCAAAGACTACGACAAGTATGCAAACAAGCCGAAAGGCGAGACCAAGAAGGCATACAGAGATCGGATGCGCGCTGAGAAGGGCGGCCAGTGGTGGCGTCCGCCACCGCCCCCGGTGGACGACTACGGCCACGGCGAGAACTACATACGGTCGAAGACGGGCGCACCGCTGTACGCCCCGGTCCCGGCGTCGTATGAGTTCTACAGGACCCTGCCGAGGCCAAAAGGCTGGCCGAAACCCCAGCAGGCCCATGACCTCAACGACGCTCGGGAGATGCCCAGCGGAGCGGTGGTCTACATGGCGCTCGAATGGGTGTGGGCGATGGTGCTCGTCCCAGATGGCAACGGGTGGTGGGCGTACTCGGTTGACCCGCAGGAACGCTGCGGCGAGGGTCGGATAGCAGTCGCCCCCGTCTTCAGCAGCAAACGCTTCCCGAGCAAGGCTGCACTGATGAAGGCGCTCCGTGGACCGAAAGGCGAGTGGGCGGTGGGCGGATGACACGCAAGGAATACAGAGCGAAGATGCGAGCCGAATACGGAGCAGACTGGTGGAAAAAAGACCAGAAGGCTCGTCGTGCGCGGCGAAAGACTGGCTTTGCTGCTTCTCCGAAGAAGGCCAAGGCTAAGAAGCATAGTGGGCCGTGGTACTTCAACTGGCCCACACTCTGGGGGTGGTTGCCTCCAGATGTCGTCCATACGGCTGATGAGAGTTACGTCGTCTACAGTCATGTTGACGATATGTCCCACATAGGCATTGATATACACAAAAAAGGCGACGGTCTCCATGTGACCGGCGAGGCGGGGTGGGAGGATTGGTACGGCCCCGGCAGTGTGCAGCGTGAAGGCAAGATCGACAAACGAGGATTGACGAAAGCACAGGCCATAGCTGCCGTAAGAAAGTTTGCGCGGGACTAAAATGATCTTTCTGCTGCTCGGTACTGCACTCGCTCAGGACATTCCGGCAAAGCCGGAGCCTAATGCCCCTGTCGAGAATCAATGTGTGGAGGCCACGCCCATCACGGACCCGTGCGATGCCGTCGCCATACCTACGTCTAAAGCAGCAGACTTGCTCGACATCGAGATTTGGGGCGACCAACTACACAGCCACTACCGGACTGACATGCAGGCGTGGCAACTCCAGCAGGAGTCGCTACTCCGTGAGAACAAGAAACTGAAACGGACCATCTGGATTCGAGCCGGAGAAGCCCTCGTGATTGGCCTCGCTGCTGGGTACATTACCTATCACGTAGTGGAGACTCGCTGATGGCTGAACTCTTACTGGAAGCACCTACGTCATTCTTCAGGAACTCAAGCAGGGCCTATGACACAAGTGCGCCTCCTGATCGCTTCACGGCCATGCCCGGGGTAGGCAACTATCGCGGAGCCAAGATCAAGACGCTCCAGCAAATGAGTCAGTTGAAAAGTGAGTATGGGATCAAGACCATCATCAACTTGGCTCGGGATTCCATGTACGACCAAGACTGTGATGGAGGCGGGGAGTGCGAACCACAATGGGCAAACCAGCTTGGCCTCCGTTACATCTACATCCCTCTCGGAAGCAGTCCACCGTCTGGCACAGAATGGCTGGAAATCAAACAGGCTCTCATAGACGGACATGCTTACGTCCACTGCACTCATGGAGTTGACCGCACAGGAGCCGTGGGTGGCAGGTGGGTCAGGGAAGTGCTGGGCTTGCCGAATGACCAACTGCTCGATTACACCCACACCTTTGGTGGGCAGTGGCGATCAGAGGGTGACCCTAACCGAAAGCTGAGGGACTGGATGCTCGCGGGTCAGTACGACTCACAACTTGCAGGGCAACTCAAGACCTTTCCATTCTGGATTCCACTGGCAGCGGGTGGCACCGCCCTCGTAGCAGCACTGATTTACAGGATGAGATGATGATGACAAAAAACCTTACCTCGCCCACAACCACAAGCTGGTGGCCGGAGGACATTGCAACTGGAGTGACGACAGGAGGCGGGTTCGAGTCAGGCGTCACAGACCGCGCCCTGAGCGCTCTCGCCGCTGCTCGACCGTCTAACGGGGCCGAGGTGGCCATGTTTTTCGAGAATGTTGAGACAGCAGGGTTCAGCGAAGCGATAGCAACAGGAGGAATAACGTGTAGCTGGGACGAGAAGACGGGCGGAGGAGCCTGCAAACTGCCCGGATCATGGCCTACGATGGGGATCAAAATATCAAGCCTCTCTCCTACTCAAATCGGGCCGATGTTCGGGCAGTTAAAAGCCAAGCTACTCGAAATCAAGGCCAACAAAACAGCAAACGCGCTCACGTCCGCAGCGAGTTGGTACTGGAACAACATCGAAAAGCCTCTCACCCCGAGCGCAAGTGCAAGTGCAAACGCAGCCGCACCATCCAACCCACCCGCTCACTATGAAGCGCCTACGGGGATGGCGAAGTTCATGGGATCGGGAAAACCGTTCTATAAGAAGCCGGTGGTATGGACCGGAGCGGGAGTCGCTGCCCTCATTACCATCCTGCTCTTGACAAGGAAGCGATGATGTACGGAGACCGCATGGGAACGTATGGAGCGCCGCCGACCTTACCGTGGAGTCCGCCGCCCGGGTCCACCCACGGTGAGGATGAAGAAGACAAGGACAAGAAAAAGAAGAAGAAAGTGAAACCGTTTGTCTTCGGGACGGGAAAGCGGATCATCGACCTACCGGAGACGGGGGCTGACACCCCGGGTGTAGGTAAGGGCACATCCGGCGGGCAGCCGCCTACCGGGGGCGGCGGT
>Ga0209756_1004811_pt1 | contig 10397 bp, 11 predicted proteins | sample ETNvirenome_6_85_FD_184071 | JGI IMG/M metagenome (GOLD analysis project Ga0209756, IMG submission 184071) | Marine viral communities from the Pacific Ocean - ETNP_6_85 (SPAdes) (version 3) | ecosystem: Environmental > Aquatic > Marine > Oceanic | place: Pacific Ocean | collected 2013-06-19
AGGCGCGCATCGGAGAGCAGGCGCGCATCGGAGAAATCCGCCGAGATGAAATGCCGCTCCCACCAGGGGGGAGGGTCAGCGAAGTCGATGGGCTCTACGTTGTCGTGATCGAAGACGTTTCCTGAAGATTCCCAGAAGGGGCCTCGATGGAGGAGGGCCACAGCTTCCCGATGCCCCCTATTCAGGCGGGCCAAAGCTTCTTCAGCTTCTTCCTGGCTGGAGAAGGTCCGGTAAATATCTCCATCTCCCCCCCGCACAACTGGCTGAGTGGGCCATGACTGGGCGTACCTGCCTGACGGGCCCACCGAAATCGCGAAGGGACCCAATAGGGCGAGGCCGCTTATCGTCTCGTGCGGGAATGTCGTCCAAAGGTTCCGCCGTCCTCGGCCCACCCTCGTGACGAGCCTCATTTGAGCACCACTGGATGCGCCCAAGCAGGAACCTGATTCAGGGCAGAATCTTCGGTCAAGACCACGATCATGGGAGGCCCGATGGGACTGATCGGCCAGGGGGTGTCGCCGTCAGTCAAAACCACGATCACATCAGCCTTCCGGCGACCCCGGAGAGCGAGGTCAATCCCGACCCGCATATCCGTTCCCCCGCTCGGAGCCCGCATGCGAAGCAGCGCCTCGACGTTGGAGACGTATCCGACGCTTGCGGCCTCAACCGCGCACCCGATCAGGGCCACAGGAGTGCCGGAGCCTTTCACGAGCCCCATGACCTCGCTCAGGACAGTCCGAATGTCGTCATCGCTCATGCTTCCTGAGGTGTCCACGACGGCGGCAACTTGAACCTGGGAGCCCTGCCAGCCAGGGCGAAGGTACGTTTGGGTCTTCTTGCTCAGCTTCTGGTAGCTCTGATGGATCATCCCCATCCGCTGGCTCATGGCCACCCTGACCAGCTTCGCCAAGGTTTGCCGCCAGGGCACCTGGGAAGGGGTCAAGGTCAAGTCGGCCCAGCTCTGCCAGCTCCCCGGAAGGTTCCCCGCCGTCTTTCCGTGTGCCTGAACCTCGTTGGCTACCTGCTGCTGGAGTTGCTCAAGCTGCTCCCACGTCCACCCCGGAGTGCCCGTCTCGACCGGGTCCCCCAGCTCCCATTTACCAGCCTGAACGTCTCCTGCCAGGGGGTCACCGGGGTCACCGGAGCCACCCTCACCCTCTTGCTTCAGGGCGTAGTAGTAGAACTCCATCCGCTGGCCATCGGGGAGCCCATACTTGCTAGGCACAAGTGCCCCATCAGGGAGCTTCAAGCCTGGGAGCCAGACGTTCCGCACCACTTGGACTTGCTGCCCTCCTGCCCAATCTCGATGATCGTCGTTGATCTCCAGATCGGCGGCGACGTTGAACCGCTCAGCCTGGGTCTTGGACGGATTTGGGCCGAGCAGGGCATGACCTCGCTTGATGTGGTTCCGCAGGACATGCCAGATCTCGTGAACTAACACTCCACCAATCTCTTGGATGGTCCACTTCTCAATGGCTGCGCGGGACCAGTACAGCCTTCCGAAGGCATCCACCGCGAAGGTCTGAAAGCTCGGATTGTCCACTTCGACGTGGATCAGGGAAGAAGTGCCACGTCGCCCGAGGTAGGGCACCACGATTCCCACCAGCCGGTTGGCCTGAGTCAGCTCGATGCAGGTCCCCACCCGAACACGCCAACCTTGGGGGGAAATGGTCCAGCCGTCAGTGTCGGCCCGCCGGCCCTGACGCCGCAGGAGCCTCATCGCCGTCGTCGTCGCTTCGGGCGATGGGCCGCAGCGCCTCGGGGCTGCTGATCCTCCAGCGTCGCTGACAGGTCAGTGAAGTCCGCGTAGAGACCCTTCACGATCTCGGTGAACTCAGGCACAGCAAAGACTTCGGGAATGTGGGTGCTGAAGTAGCCAGTCCACCGGGCCAAGTCCGATTTCAGGATCGTGTCCTTGCGCTCAATCCCCGCCAGGAGCGCGTACATCTTGATGGCTCGTTGGGCCCGATCCGGGCGGTCCTGCTGAACCGCCGTGAAGATCGAGTCGATGGCTGCAATGAGCCGGCCCCCCACCAATCCATCCAGCATGGCCGAGGTCCCCTCTGGCCCCAGGAGCACTTCGGGATCGGGAAGGTCTTCATGGGCGGCGTAGGCGAAGAACTCGGTGGCGGCTTGGTTTCCCAGCAGTCCCAAAGCTGCCAGCTTGGCCTCTGGACGCAGGAGCACCTTGCGGTGGGCCTCCTGGGGGTGCTGCTCCAGCAAGTGGGCAAGGATTGCAGTGAGCGCGTCCCAGGAGCGCGGGGAGGCTCCCTTGACCCGCCCCCAGGTTACTCCCCACCCAGGAGGGAGTGCCCCGCCCAGATGCGTTGGGGCTCGTCGGACGAAGTTGGCGATCAAGTGCCGCGCAGCTCCCCGAGCTGAGGATTGCTCGTTATTCCAGCCTGCTTCCAGCTCTCTCAGCCAGATGTTGAGGTCCACCTCCCACAGCAGGTGGAGCCACCGGTCTTCGCTGGCCTCATCGAGGTCCATTGCAGCTCCAGCGGCCTGTGCCGCTGGGTTCGCCGCAGCCACGATTCGCAGTTGAGGGAGCTTGATCCCCCCGGCCTCACGCTCCTGCACCAATCGGAGAAGACCAGCAAGTACCGGTGGAGTGGCTGTGGTCAGCTCATCAAGGAACAGCCACGCGCCGCCGGGGTACTCCTGGCCATTGAAGCTCCCCGTCTCCAGCACCGTCTGGAGGCGGACCATCCAATCCGGGGCTACCGTGATCAGCCGTCCTGTTTGGGGATGGGGAAAGAGCAGTCCGAGGTCGGTGGGGTCCATGCGGCCTGCGACCTGAACTTCCAGATACGCGCCAGCGGCCCGAGCCATGACTTCCAGGGTCACCGATTTGCCCGTGCCGGGGCCACCCCAAATGAGCACGGGTACGTTGGCCGTGAGTGCTGCGCCGATGGTCTTCTTGACCACCGGGTCGACAACTCTGCGCCCTCTGGGCTGTGGGGACCGACGACGATTTCTCATGGAAGCACTTCAGACTACATCATCGCAGCCACCTTCGGATCTCTTTGAACACTCGCAGCATCTCCTGCCGGAAGGTGTGGTGGCTCAGGACGAATTCCTGGGCTGCGGCGGACTTCGCGGCCAGCAGGTCCGGGCTGCTCAAGGTCACCCGAAGGAGGTCCGCGATTCCATCAGCATCGAGATCTCCGATGTTCACCATGTGGTCTGCCCAGGGATCGTGCTCACCCTCCGGCAGCGGTACGTCCCCGATGGCCAAGGACCCGCACGCCGGAATCTCCAAGTACCGCATGGTCAGGTTCCCGAACATGTTCGTTCCCGCCAGGGCCAACCGGCTCTTGGCGATGAGCTGCCAGAACGCCGGTCCCACGATGCGGTGTCCGGTCACGGACGGGTGAGACAACCGGAAGACGTTGAGGTCGGGGGCCTGCCGGAGGGCCTCGTCCACCCGCTTGCGCGCGGGGTAGTCCACTCCCAGGTCCCCGCTGACGAGAATGTCGATGGTCTTCTCTACGCCCCGGGAGCCCTCGACCATCTCCGGGTACGCCCCGTGGGGCAGGTAGAAGGTCGGCATGCTGCGGGGAAGCGCCGTCTCCAGGCTGGGGTCGAACCTCCAGGCGTGAGACAGGGCCCGGATGGCCACACCCCGCTGAGGCCGTGCCATCAAGTGCGCGCAGGTCTCCTCGTAGTAGAACTGCGAGTCCCCCGACTCGATGATCACGGGCTTGTCCACGTCATCGATCCCGATCACCAGCGGGGGGCAGTTGGGGTAGTCGTCACAGGGATCCCAGAAGTTGTGCCACGGGTCCGCGATGAACACGGCGTCCACGTGGGGGAAGTGCTCCTCGACATAGGCCGGGAGGTACAGCACTTCCTTGGGAGAAGTTCCGTGGAAGCCGGGACCTCCCAGCTCAACCCCCGGGAGGGTGGCGGCGTAGGCGGCGCGGTAGGTGTTGTTCACCTCGTTCAGCACCGGCCGGAAATGCCGAGAGGTCGTCAGGTAGAGCATCTTGATCATCTCGACCTCGTGCTCGACAACGCTCATGGTCAGCTCCGATACATGTCGCCGCGCTTCAGCGGCGGGGCGGCTTCCTGACGGAAGTTGCGGGACTCCTCCAGCAGATCGTGGAGGTTGGTCTCGGCGAGGTAGGGAACCTGCTCCTGCCAGGAGGGCGGATCTTCCCCGGCCAGCCACGCCTCCCAGGAGGCTCGCTTGATGGGGCTGTCCCAGGACCAGTAGCGTTCCACGCGCTCGTAGCTGCGCTCCGCAGCGTCCAGCAGCTTGTCGGGGTCCGCGTACTCCGTCAGCACGTCCGCGATGCCCGTAGCCGACCACGGCACGATTGCCGTGGCCAACTCCGGCGCGTTGCCGCAGGGCGTCGAGAGCACCACGCACCCGCTGGCAGCGGCTTCCAGCACCGACAGGGAGCACCCCTCGCTGATCGAGGTGCAGAGGTAGATATCGATCCCCCGGAGGTACTCCGCGACCTGCTCGGGGCTGCGGGCATCTTGGCTGTTCCAGACCACCAGGGGGCGGGCAGCGAAGCGAGCTTCGGCCAAGGGTCCATCGGCTCCGGCGAGCTTCAACGCAGGGAGCCACAGGTCGCGGAACAGCTTGACGGCAGCGTTGTACTCCAGGCTCCCGGTCCAGCCCACCACGATGCGCGGGTCGTTCCGCTTTCGGGAGACACGATCCCCGGGGTGGAACCGGTTCAGGTCCACCCCCGACGCGAGGTAGGGGAGCCCCGAGTGGGCGTGCAGGTACAAGTTCGTGGCATGGCAGCGAGCGTGCGGGAAGGTCAGGGAGTCCAGGGGCTCGTCGGAGAACCACCCGCCGTAGCTGACGTGGCTCCACAGCCCGGTGCTCGCCCTGGGACTGTTCATCGAGTTCGCCGCCCCGGCGCAAGGTGAGTAGAAAGAGCCCTCGTGCGGCCTCCCACCAGTCAGATCCCCGTTGATGACGTGGGGCTCGTGGCCCCAGGAGGAGAGCTGTTCACCCAGATCACGGACGAAGTGATCCTGGGCCCAGTTGGGGGTGTCGGCGTACAGGAGGTGGACCCGAGCCTCCGCGTGCTCAAGCCCAGCCCGGAAGAAGTCAAGGTAGGCCGGTCCCCAGAAATCCCAGGACCAGCGAGCCCGAATTTCACGACGGTTGAGTTCTCCCATCGCGGCCACCACCTCCGGGGCTTCCTTGAGGTCACCCAGCGCCTGGGCGAAGGCTTCGACGGTGCGTTCCACGAGCATGATGCCGGTGGCCCCGAAGTGATCGAGCTGGCTCTGCATGATCTCGCGGATGTTCCCGCAATCCGTGGTGATCAGGGCTTGCCCCGCCCCCATTGCCTCCATGACGCTGTTGCTGGCTCCCTCCGAGAGGGATGCGGACAGCACCACGGAGCCGCGACGGTAGAAGTCGGGCATCTCCGCCGGGAGCAGCCGCTTGGTGTGGAACTCGGCGTACTCCAGCGGCACCTCGGCCAGCTTGCAGGCTTCCTGAATCAGCCCGAAGCCCTTGAGGTCTCCTTCAAAGCCTCGCTTGGCGTTGCCACTCCACGAAGCCACGACTCCCTCGACCTGGGTGGGGACTCCCAGCCACTCCATGCTCACCGGGTTCGTCAGGTACTCGACCGGACACCCCGCCGCCGCCATCGCGTCTTCCAGCGGCTGGTTGCAGACGTGAAACCCCGCCGGGAAGGAGCGGACCAGTTCCACGTCTTCCTCAGTGGGCGGACCGGGTTCCTCGGGCCGGAACCACTGGCTGCGGAGGCTTCCCAGCAACCGGTGCCGGGGGAGCTTCGCCAGCAGCGGCCACCGCTGGTAGGGGGTGTAGTAGAGGTCGTAGTCCAGCGGAGGCGTCCCGCTGGTGTTCTCCCCGACGTAGAAGCGGTCTACCTCCCAGCCCTGGGCCTCCAGGGTGGCCGCGATGCCGTCGTTGTTGATATCGAAGCCCCACCCGCGCACGTCAGCCAGCAGCAGCACACGGGGGGCCTTGGAGCCCCGGAGGGTCCCGGTGCTCTTGCTCTGGGATCCGACGCGAGCAGCGATCACTCCCATCGGGGCCAGGGTCCCACTCATGCCAGCGAGGGTCCGGGCCAGGACGGCTCCCCCCGGAGGAGCCAGCTTGGCCTCGGTCAGCTTCTGGAGTTGGGGAACCAGGGGAGCCAGGGAGTCCGCTGCGATCGGGTAGCCATCCACCACCGCCTGAACCGTTTGGACAAGTCCTTCCACCCCAGCGGTGACGATGCGACCCCACACCAGGGGATTCAGCGGTTCGTGCTGAAGCTGCTGGAACAGTGCCGGGACGTTGGGGAGCCTGACCTCCCGCTGACGCCCCACGGTCAGGGGGGCCGGGGTCACGATCTGCGCGCCGGGGAGCAGCGACCAGTGATCCTCGGTAATGGGCTTCCCGTTGAGGTCCACCAGCCCTTCGGGGGAGGCGGAGAGGTTCTCGGACAGCTTCCAGATGCGGGGCACCACCGACTCCTCCCGCCCATCTGCCGTCGAGACGATGCGGAGGGCCAGGGCTTGCCCTGGCTGAATGTGGGGTGCGGCGTCCAGAGCGTGAAGAGCGGGGCGGAGGGAGGCACTCTCCTCGATGGTCTCCTCCGCGAACAGCAGCAGCACTCGGGCATCCGGGTCGATGGCTCGCGCGTGCTGGATCCCCGCATTGGTGGCGGAGATCAAGTCGTTCCCCCAGGGCTCCCGGTACATGTGCATCGGCACAGCCGCCTGAGCCTGGGCCATCGCCATCAAGGTGGGGCTCGGACCTTCCCCCACCAGCAGGATTCGGTCCACGAAGGGGAAGAGCGCCAGGATCGCTTCGGGACTTAGAGAGCCGGAACCAGCGACCACCAGGGCGAAAATGGGTCGTTCGTAGGCGGACATGTGGCCGCATCATCAGGGTGATTGGGGCTGGGTGTCAAGCAACGGTGGCGAGATGCCCACATGAGGTAGACTCCCAGGCATGCAATTGGTCCTACGTCTCCCCCCCGAGCACGCTGCTGGGGTCCTTGCTGGTCTGGTGCAAGTGAACCTGTGGCAGATTCATCAGGCCGATCTTGCCGGAGAGACGCCCGTGCTGGATGGCCTCCTGGCCGGAGCAGCGGCTCGACGTGTGGGCCTCACCCCGGAGAGCCCGCTGTGGCCCCAGGAAGCGATCCACTATGCGCCGCTGGACCCCCAGGAGCACTGGAAAGACTGGGCGGCTGTCCGGCGAGACCGAAAAGCTGACTGTGAAGACCTCGCCCCGGCCGTTTCCGCAGAACTGTTGGCCTCAGGGGTCCCCGCGCGTCCCGTAGCCTACGAGGCTCTCCCGGGGGTTTGGCACGTCGTGGTGCAGTACCGTCGCAAGGACGGCACCTGGGTCTACGCTGATCCTTCCCTGTTGGGGGGAATGGAAGGCGGGGCTTGACCACTGCTGCGTGGTACGCTTCGCGCGTAGTTTCTGTCGGAGGCACTTGGTGAGTTTCAGCAACATCCAGCTCGGAGAGCCCCTGAAGGGTGAAGCCCTTCGTCAGGCGATCCAGAACCAAAAGACCGGGCACAAGACCACTTCGACCACGGCGATCCAGCGGCTGTGGAATGGTTCGCCCCTGGTGGACCCGCGCACGGGGCTGTACTACCCGGCGGGCCTCATCTCCTGCCCCGCCCCGAATCAGGACGGCTCCCGCGTCTCTCCCGGTGTTGCCACCATCCCGGCGGGGCTGGCGACGGGGGCCATCATCAACATCAAGGCGGGAACCAAGAACGGCGGCGAGTTCAACCGCCGTGTGGCTGTCGCCGGAGGCCGTGCCTACTTCGGGCGGTTTTCGCTGTACCACAACGTGTCGATCGTCACGGAGAAGGTCAACAGCGCCACCAGCGAGGTGGTCTTCTCCTGGGTGACCGGGATGCCTGCGGGCCGTTCCGACGATCTGTGGGAGTCCCCGGCTTTCAGCGATGACGGTGGTGGCGGCAAGAAGTTCATCCCCGAGGGAGCCGTGGCTATCGTCGTTTCGACCGCTTGCACGGTCACCTTCGGGCTCTTTGCTGATGGCACCGAGCGTGCGCTGGCGATCGTGGCGGCAGTTGGAGCCGAGGTCTTGGTCCCGCCGAGTGCGTCCTACTTCTCGACCTCCGTGGCCAGCGTCGTCTACTTCCGCCTTGCCCCGCTGTAGGAGAGTCCCATGAGCTTCTTCCTCATCCGCCGCCAGGAGAATGGCCTGGAGCCCATCGAGCCCCGACGTGCAAAGAAGCGCCAGGGAGGCCGGAACTACGACCCCGTGGACGGCAAGTGCTACGCCAACACCGACCTGTACAGCAAGGTCCGGGACGCCGAGGGCAAGGTCATCGGGACGGTGAAACGGCCCAAGGGGCGTGAGGTTCCTTGTGGGCGTCACCTCCAGGCCAAGTACGCCTGTCGGGGAGAGGACGGGAAGTTCCTCAAGGACTCGGTCTGTGCTTCTGGCAAGGTCAAGCGCCGTGAGCTGGAACGCTACGATGTGGCTCCCTGGAAGGAGTTCCAGCTCAAGCTCGCCGCGAAGAAGGGCACCGGCCCGCGCCTTCCCAAGCCCGCCCGCCGCCGGGTGGTCACCCCGTCCATGCCGACCCCGCCGCCTTCACGGCGAACCGGGTCCCCTCCGGCCATCACCTTCGCAGCTTCTTCCTCTGCCCTCGCCCCGCCCCGCCGGGGAGTGACCGGAGACATTCGGTTCCTGCCGGAGGAGCTGCGCGCCCAGGAGCAGCGGCAGCAGCGGATGGAATCGAGCCGTGAAGCCCGCGAACAAGAAGACGCCCCCAGGTCACGCAGAGACCAGCCGGGGACGAGGAGAGCCCGATGAGCACGAGCACCCGTGAAGTTGCCGCTACGGCGGTTGGAGTCGTTGGAAACCTGTTCCTGTGGAGGGTTGCCAGCCGCGCCGTGGTGGGCTTCGGCCTCCCCGGGACTGTGGTTGCTGTCGCCGGACTGACCTTGGCGTCGGTCTGTTCCCCCGGTGAGCGGTCCGTCCACTGCATGGCTGGGCGCGCGATCAACCTCCCCGGCAACTTCATCGGCAACCAGACGATGAACGCGCTCGACAAGGGCGCGCAGATGCTGAACAAGCCGATGCCGGGGCAGGCCAACTTCGGACGCCTCAGCGGGCGGCAGCGCCGGCTCCTGTAGCTCCATGCGAGGACTCGTCACCACCAGACCGGCCCCCGGCCGTCGAGCCGTGACTTCCTACGGGAAGTTGGAGGACGCAGCTCTGCGCCACGGCGTGATGGAGCTGAGTTCTGGGCGGGTCCAAGTCTGGCTGGTGAAGGCGGGAACTCGCTGGACCCGAGAGCTGACCAACCCCGAGATGCCCTGCCTCACGTGGCGTCCCAAGAACCTCCACCAGTCCCACAAGCTCGTGGGAATGGTCCGGGGGTCCACCAACTTGGCGGAATTGTTCAAGATTCTGGCAAAAACTGCCCACTGGGCTCCCAACGGGGAGCACAAATCCCTGTTGGGCGGCTGGGGCTTGGCGAAGTCTTCCATCGGGGTGGGTGACCTCCTGATCGGCCCCAGGGGGAAGGTTCACATGTTCGCCCGCTGGCACGGGAAGTTCTCCGGTCCGCTGTGGGATCCGAACACCACCTTGCAGTCCAAGACTGGTGAGTTCGCTGCCGCGTGCTGCCCGAAGAAGGGTTCGAAGTGATCCGGTTCCCTCTCATCTCCCTCCTGGGCATCGCCTTCGCTGCGGGGCTCGCCTACGGGCCGACCAAGCTGGCGTACGAGAACTGGCAGCGAGAGCGGAGGCTCAAACAGATGGAGGAGAGATTGGATCGCTACCTCGACCAGATGGCCAACCGGCTCCTGCCGGAGCAGGAAGCCGCCTTCGACGCAGGCACCCAGTTCGTTGGGAATCTCCTGGGGGCGCTGGATTCCCTGGACGCCTAGCGCGATCCTACGCCACAGGCCCTATGCCCTCGGGCTGGTCCTCCGGGTTCTTTCGCCCTCGGCTGGACAGCCGCATGAAGTCCTCGCTGGTGAGCAGCAAGAAGACTGGCTCGGCATCCCCAAGCCGGACCCACAAGGCCAAGTAGTTGGGGTCTGCCCCGAACTTGCGGTCCTTGTTCTTGACGCGGAAGACCACCCCGATGGGTGGCTTCTTCTTCCGGGCCATCCGACCTGCACGAAAGGCGTATCCGAAGATGACTCCGAGGCACATGCCCACGAGCAAGAAGAGGAAGTGGCTGACGAGCATAGTCGAGTTTTCTAGGCTCCCTGGGGGTAGTCCTTCCAGTGGGGCAGGCGGAGCTGGTACTCCAGGGCTGTCCCGGCTTTCCGAGCCAAGAGGATAGCATCGGGCCACGTCGCCCAGGCACCAAGTACGTGAATGTCGGGGCAGACCGGCCACGCGATGGTGGCGCTGCTGCGGAGTCCCCACTGGATGAACCGACGCAGTTCAAGGTCGGGC
>Ga0209756_1004821_pt1 | contig 10370 bp, 20 predicted proteins | sample ETNvirenome_6_85_FD_184071 | JGI IMG/M metagenome (GOLD analysis project Ga0209756, IMG submission 184071) | Marine viral communities from the Pacific Ocean - ETNP_6_85 (SPAdes) (version 3) | ecosystem: Environmental > Aquatic > Marine > Oceanic | place: Pacific Ocean | collected 2013-06-19
AAAATAAGGTGCATCTTCCCATTCATCATGTCTGTAGTTGCATATCTTTATCGCCTCTTCAGATGCATATTGCATTTCAACATCTCGAGGTTTAATTTTTGTTGTCCACTTATCACTTCTTCCATCTTCCCAATCAGTAATAATTGAAATTTGAAGTATTGCGCCTTTTTTCGGATCTAAGTGTGTTGTTTCTGTATCTAAAAAAGTTATTGCTTTTGCTGTTGTAAAGTTTCCCATTAATCTGCTCCAAATGAATCACTATCTATTGAACTAAAGCCATATGGATCTGATGTATCATCATCATTGTCAATATCATCAGCACTTGTCCATATATCATTTAATTCGTCTTCAATATCGTTTTCGATATCACTTTTTACTTTTCGAAAAAATTCATATCCTGACATTCTTTCAAACTCAAATACACTATTTCCAAAATCATTTCGAATTCGAAAATTTCCTTTGTCATCTTTTTCTAAAACAAACTCTTCTGTATTACCATCCGGAGTACCCGAACGATATCTTCCCATTTCTGTCCAAGCCATTTCTATACCTCACTAAAAAACTTTTTAAGTTTCACGAATTCTTTTGGCTCGCATGTCAAAATATTATTACCATTCTTTTTTACAGAAATACTAACATAACCAGACATCTCTGTTTTTTCAATCGAGAATTCATGTTTTTTGTTACCGTAACCTTTGACTGTTACAGCTGTCTTTTCTACTTTCACAGAATGCTTCCTTCAAGTTGTTCAACGATATTATCCAATTGTGTTATCTCATCTCCCATTTGTGTTCGAATCTTTGCAACCTGAATTGCCTTACGAATAACTTTGGGCGATATCCCATGATTCTCTTTTAAATCATCAATCAAATCTTTTTTATCTTCTTGCAGTAATTTAATTTCTGCCTCTATTGTTTTGTATTTATCAATGAATTGTTTAAGTTCTTCTTGCATATCTTCTCCTTTTGTTTTATTATATACTTTATACTAACACGTTACACTACAATTTACAATCTATCATTTCTAAAACATACAAAAGTAGGAAAACGTAAGGACCCGTCAGGTGTTTCTTCTTGATAACGTACTTCAATTATCCTACCAATATGTTCATCAGGCTCTTGCCAGAGTTGTTCTCTTAGGTCGTCTGTTAACCCAGAACCAACACTTACGTTAACACCTTTGTAATCTACAAGGAAGGAACCAAGCTTACCCTCGTGCTTTCCTGTGCCTTCCTGCATACCAATAATAGGCACATCAGCATCAAAGAAAGCTTTAAACTTCATAACTGACCAATCTCTTCCAAAACAATAAAATGCCTGAATATCTTTTAGCATTGCACCTTCATAACCTTGTGTGACATACTCATCATGTATACGTTTAATCTCATCATAGTCTGATTTGATTCTTCTTCTTTCAACAAGTTTTAAATGACTAGTCTTTGCTAGTTGTAATCGGCATGAGAGTGTTTCATATCTTCGCCAAGCTGGGGTCTTTGATGTCTTAGATTTCCATTCTTTAATCGGTATATAATCAAACAATCCAAAATAAACATCACTAACATCTTTGTTTTCTTTGCGATAAACTTGACGCATCAACTCAGTAAAATCTGTACTCATGATTTCACCATCGTAACAACCATCATTTAACAATGACAAATCTTTCCCAACAGTATCATCAAAATTTGTAATTAGTTTACCCGCCCGAGTGTATAGCTTTGCAACTCTATTTTCAACGATTGCAAGACATCTAATCCCATCTAGCTTTGGTTCAATAAAAGTTTGCGAGCCTTTAATTCTTTTCATCTCAAACTTCTGGGCTAAAGCTACATCGAACGTCGGAATAAAATTTGATTGGACTTTGTTCAGCGTTTTCGTTGATACACCAATTGCCAAACTTTTCTTAAGAACTTTCCTCATCCACTTTTCTTGTGCTTCAGAACTCTGCCTAAATGTCTCTTGCATCAACGCAATAGCAGAATTACCTGTTACTTCGCGTTTTGAACACTTATCTGCGTTCAAGATGAAGGCCTTCCAAGATTCTCGAGGTTCAATTGGCTTTCTTTCTTCTTTCTTTGTCTTTGGTACTTTTACAACGTGAAAAGATCGATACGGGTTGAATGTATAACTTAGTAAAGTTGAGAAATACAAGTTACCAAGGTATTCTTTTAAAAGAACTTTTTTTGCATTAGTACCTTTTGCTGCAGCTACATTTTCAAAGCAATCTAAAACTTCATCAGTTACTATCATTTAATCTCCTATTTATAGTATTATTATAATAAGTAGTTTTAGAAGTTACACTATTTACGTTTTATACCTTTAAACTCTTTTTCATCGTCAGCACAATATTTGTGTTCAACAGTCACAAACCTAAAGTCGAATTGATCAATAAGAATATAGTAATAACTGTCCTGATGTTCATGAACCGACTGAACCTCTGCAAAGTGAGGTTTGTTATTCTTTGTTAGATAAAAACAACAGTCGTTAGGTTTATAAGGATCTGATTTGTGTTCTCTTATAGTAACCTTATCTTTATGTTTCTTTGTTATTTTTCTTGATGTTCTAGCAATCTTTGGTTTTTCTTTCTTTGTTTGTTTTAATTTGCGTTTTATTGCCAATTTGCACCTCCATTATGTATATTCTACTGTATTTTTTCGTAGATTACATAACGTGATACCCATCTTATTTGACCATCGGGTGTTTGAAGTTCCATGGATTTTTCATCAACTGATACAACAATACCAAATAATTCTTTAGAATCAATATATACTTTTATTAAATCACCCTTAACAACATCTGCAGGAGTATTTGTGTCCTTTCGATTAATATTAATCAAATCAGTAAAAGTAATTTTTCGTACTACATCCAATTCTTATCCTTTATTACTTCCCTTCCCAAGACCTATCTTTCTAATATCATCATCTGTGTATCCCGGTCTGGAACCATCCATTTTTCGTTTAACTTGATTTCCAACTTCATTAGGTGAACCAAACTTTTCGTATGATTTATCTAATTTTACAACTTTTGCTAAATGACCTTTCAGATCTTCATCTTTAACACCCTGAAGTCCTATTCCTGCCAAAGTAACAAAGTGTTGCGGTTTGGGATTTACTATAGGTGTGTCGTCGATCAAAACTTTTAAAACACCTGCAGAATTATCTTTTACAAACTGAATCTTGTGTTTTATATTATCAACAACTATTTCAAAAGATTTAAATATATCTGGAAAACCTTCACCTGGTTCGGGTTTTTCATCTACAGGTTCTTCTTCCTCTGCTGCTGCTTCGTCTTCCATTGGATCTTCTTCTTCAACCGGTTCTTCTTCTTCCATTGGATCTTCTTCTTCAACCGGTTCTTCTTCGACAACATCCTCATCAGCTGATGAATCATTGTCTGTCTCATCCTCCCATAGATAATTTTCAATTAATTTTTTTAATTCTCTTTTTGTAATTTTCATAAAGAACCTCTTTTTGATAAATAAAAAGCACATAATAATTATGTGCTCTTTTTCGTATTATACATTAAAACAAAGAAATAATTATTTGCTACTTCTTTTTGCAATTTTTCTACGACGTTTTTCTGCAAGTTTTCTCTTTTCTTTTTTTCTAACAGAAGGCTTCTTATAATAACGTTTCTTTTTAATATCTCTCATTATACCCTCTCTTTCAACTTTTCTTTTAAATCGTCTCATTGCTTTTTCAGTATTTTCGTTTTTTCTAACTCTAACTCTTACCATTATTTCCTCACTCAATATATCCTGTTCCAATTACTTCCCACCAACTATATCCTTCAATCGTTCCATCAAAATCTACATATTGATTTGTAAATATTCGATGTCGCATTAAGTGTATGGACGCCAAATTTCCAGGTTGATATTGGGTAAAATAAGAACCAGGGATTGTCATATATCCTGCATCTGGTGATCGACATATAACTGTACCATAATATGATGAACCATCAGTGCTATATACTGATACATGAATAGTGAAAAAGCTATTTGAATCGCCGCTTGGGCCCCAAGTAAATGTATTATCAGCATATCTTTTTATGGGTGCCTGAAATGCATAAGATGGATCAACATATAACATTGTATACGGTTCAATATAGTCAAAACCTCGCAAAGTTTCAATTACACCTTCTGCTAACTTATCTTCTGTTATTAAATCATGTACAGTGTTTCTTCTAAAATTTGATTCTAACAAATAACCATTTTCATAAATGACACCTGTTGAATCATAGTTTTTTGTTAACGATATATTGTCACCAAAGTTATTTTGTAAAGTAACAATGCTGCCTATATCTAAATTTGTTGCTGACACACTTGTTTCATAATAATCCCGGCAACCATCTGATTGCGGTATCCAACTGGTATGACTTGCACCTGTAGGGCTGTGAAAACGTGCAAAAGTTGTAATATTAATCTCTTGAGGAACACCCAAACAGTATGGACATGATGCTTGCATTAATCCTAACTCAACATATCCTACGATTTGAGATAAATCTGTCTGATTTCCTGAATCACTTGTATCCGTATCTACATCTGTTTCATCTGTATCAACGATTGCATCATCTGCTTCTGTGATTAAATCATCCGGGAATGCAGTATCATCAGGTTGATATGTTTTAGATATTGAAACTTCTGTACATGCAGCAAAGTTTAAAGCTATCATCATACACTTAAGCGTCATCATCTTCTCCTCCTAGTTAATAATGCTACAGGGAACAAAACGCATAGTAAACTGTTTTGTGAAAAACGTATTGAACTGCATCCGCTTACTACTTTTTCTGAATCCTCAAATTGAATTTGACTTCCAGTATCGGTATTGTTCTCTTCAATTTCTTCTTCAATTTCTTCTTCAATTTCTTCTTCAATTCCCGTATCAAATAATGTCTCTTCTTCAACTTCTTCACTCATCTCCTCCCATTCTGGCTGATGGATTTGTATATTTTTAACAGATAATCCCAATTCTGTCCGGAACGGATTCCACCATCCTGTATCAAAGTTACCTAGTACATTTAACTCATCTAACATAAAAGGTTGTCCTTCTTCTACCTGAATTGCTAAGAAGTATTCATGATAAGCTGACTGGTCGTCTCTTGCGCCCAAGTTCAAATACATGTCCCATGCCATTAAATTAGCGCGACCATCAACAAATATATCCCACTCATATAATGTTACATCATATTGTGTTTGAACCTTATAATCTGTACTAATATAACCTTTTGATTGTATGCTTGCTGAAGCTTCTGCGCCACCATTAACAGGTATCCCGTTAATATTTGTTCCGTCGGGTACATTTAATGCAGTCATTACTGCACCTTCCATACCTGTCTGTGTTGTACTTCCAATACCGTACTGATTTGACATACTAATTTGACCATACGCGTCAATACCATAATTTTCAAAGGGTACTGACCAATCCCATCTAAATGCACCAGCCTCTCTTGAAACATCTGTAAATGCTTCAACTGATAATACAGGATACTCTCCAAAGTCTTGATACTCGTCAGCCCATAAATGACAGTCATAACCGCTTAACCAGGGTGCCCAATAACAATCATCACCAGGTGAAGTTCTTGCCTTTATAACAGCTACATAAAAATCTGCGCCTCTGTCAATTGATGATTGGAACCAAAAGAATTCTATAATTCCGTCAACTGTATTCCCATTTTCATCTGAGTTACCGACATATAATGTATTACCCTCAAAAAATGCGTAAGTATCAGGTACTTCTTCATCATCTAGATTGGTTACCGTATCAAATTGTACTTCCCAATCTCCTTGTAAAATTGAGGCACCGGTGTAAGATGTCTCGCTCGAACTAATATCTTCAGCAACTGCAGTGCTAAGAAATAGCCACGAAATAAAATTTATCATATTTTTCTCCTATAAATCTAAAACTTATGATGTATTATTATATCGCAATATATAGGAGATAAACAATTGATTGACAAAAAAATTTTATATAATGATACAATAGGCTGTGTTGAATATGTACAACACATGGGCGATGACCTTACTATCGTTAATGCAGCCAGAGTTTCATTTGGAGTAGAAAAAGATGAAGTCGACGAAAAAGACAAAAAGCTTATTAAATACCTCGTCAAAAATAGACACACCTCAACACTTGAACACAACGTTGTCACGTTTAGGTTTACTGTACCTTTATTTGTGCGTGGTCAGCACCATCGCCATCGAACTTGGTCTTATAATGAAATTTCTCGTCGGTATACTGATGTAAACATTCAGTTTTACGAACCTGATTCATTTAGAACACAACACAAATCCAATCGTCAAGCAAGTAATGAAAACGATACAATAAATCCAACAATAGACATATATGACCCGATGTGCAGCCATCCTCTAAAAGTTTCTGCTGCTAATGTCATTAAAAATCATCACAAAGATGCACTTAAGCTTTTTGACTGTTTAATTGATGCGGGGATTTGTCGTGAACAAGCTCGAGGATTGTTGCCTCAAAATATGTACACACAATATTATGGAACCGTTAATCTTAACAATTTAATTAAGTTTATCCACTTGCGAGATGATCATCATGCACAGTGGGAAATACAGAAAGTTGCGCAAGCATGTAAAGAAATAGCAACAGAGCTATGGCCCGTCGCTATGCAAACATATAATGAATTAAAGAAATAGTTTATCTAATTCTTGGTAACATTGAAAGATAGGTTCGGTTAATTGATTGCCGGACCATTTTTCTTATCTTCGCTTCAGTAACAACAGGATTTTCTGATTCCATTTTTTGTGATATCACGCCATACATACCTTTCTTAATAAATTCCCCTGTTATCTTAAAAGGAACTATTGGTTGTCCTGGTTTGAAAAAACCCGGGTCTCTGATTACAACCCCTTCTTGTCCACCATCATCTCCAACCATATCCCCAAGTTCACTTGTCAAAACATCAAGCACGTCATTACCCAATAATCGACTAGCGTGCATGTAAATAGAACCTTTTATAAATTTTTCTGCATTTACTATTGGTGTTAGTTGATCTACGGGTATACCTTCTTCTATGATTTGCAAATAAGTTACTTTATGATATGGGTTTCTAGACTTACCATCAGTCATCGGCACAAGAGGATATTTTGGATACTGGCCGGGCTTATCTGTTATTAATGCAAGTAACTGACCAAGATTTTTATTTATGTATTTTCGCAAATCAGGTTTTTGTGCCAATCCTTCTTCTGTAATTGATATGCTGACAGGTGTGGTTAAAGAAGTCGTAAAGTCAATTTGAACCGGGCGTAAGCTTGTGGGGATTGGACCGTATACTGCATAATTGTGATTTTTTGCAATTGGCCGAAGTTTATTAATCAAAGATATCATTGCAGCATTATCGTAAGAAACTTCTACACTAGGATCTTTTGTAGGAGCTCCTGTTTCTTCATCAGTAGGTCTGGGTTCCCCAGGTCGATAGGCCTTTCTAGAATTTTTTTCATAAAATGCATTGACACCATGGATTGCAATAAAATCTTCATCATAACCAATTGCATTTGTTGTACCTTCTACATATTCTGTATTTAGAAAATAATGAGAATTAGTTATCAATCCTAATCTTTGAATTTCTGGTCTGATTAATGTTTCAGCTTCGTTTAAAATTGTGAGCAACTTAGTGATTGCAGGTCTCATTCCATGACCTTCAGCAAATCGCTCACCAATTCTTGACATTGTTATTCCTGATAAATCAATTTCCTTAAGTGAACCTCTGTCTACTGCAAATTCACCATTAACATATTTAAATGAAACATTTATTCCATCTACTTTTACATTAGGTACTGTTGAAGCTGACTCTACTTTTTCTTTAATATCAGTAAACAATTCAATTAATTTGTTTCCACTTGTAACTCTATGCAAATCATGAGGATGCCTCATGTGTCCTGGTCCGCCACCCATAATTATTCTCCTTTAAATCCAGCCGCCACCGTCATCATCATCGTCATCGTCAGGAGGACTATCGTCCTTAGAACCTGAGGTTTTTAGAGGCTTAGGTTTAATTATCTTCGATCCAGCGAAAATATCATCTTCATCAGGAGCCAATGGGTCACCAGAAGATGCAGGTTTCTTGATCATTTTTTCAATTCTTGTTTTGAATGATGAAGGTTTGAGACCTGTCTTGTTTGGTGTTGTTGGTTTTGGGGATGAATCACCTTCAACTTCTGCTCCAATTGGAACACCCAATAAAAAAGCCCTAGCCATTTGCATCATATAATCTCTTAAATCTTCTGATGATTTAAAATCTGAATACCCGTCACAAAACTCGTCCATTACAGTCCAACCTTCTGATTTCCATTGTTCCATAATACCTTGAACAGGTGATATCGCGCCAACTTCCTTTGTATAAATATATGTTAGTCTAACACGTGTTGTTGTAGGACTAACAGCTTGTGGGTAAGTCCACATTACTGCAAACATATCTGTTGATACGAAAAGTCCTTCATCAGCAGCGTAATTTTGAGAATATAATAATCGTGTGTCGTATTCAGCTTTGTACATTGACATATTCACCTCCGTCATATAAGTCAAAGTAACCTTCTAGAATGGCAAGCGCAAAATCACCAAATTTGAATTTACTCTGTCCTAAAGTTACAATTTTATCTAGGTAACATATATCACCTATTTGTTTTTCTTTGTTAAAAATTTTATCTCCAATAATATCGTATTCTTTTTCTTTGCAATACATTACTAAAAATTCTATCATTTATTCCTTCTTAAAAGCTTTGCTTATTTTTACAGGTTCTTCTTCAGATTCAATTTGTTCTTCATTTTCAACATAACCGTATGTAGGTAAAGGCGAAGATTTTATCGGGACAGGATTTGACACGCCATAACCTTTCGCACCCCCAATATTTAATATCCTATCGTCTGATTCCTTTATCATTTTTTTAATTATTTCTACCAAATGTTGTATCTTTTCCATAAACTGTTCTCACGCTATTAATGACGATTGCTACATACACAACTGATACCATCATGGCACCCATTGCGATTTCTCGCCTATTCTTAATTATTTTCCTAATCATAATAGCTCCCTTGTTATTAAAAAATATATTGAAATACTTGCGACTATAATATACAAGCACCAACAAAAAGTGACAAAATTATCTAGAAACTTAATAAATGCGATATCACACTTTTCATCATACTCTTTGTCTAATCCATATGGGTATGTTAATGATATCCATGTTTTTTTTATTTTTTCTTTCAAGCGGGCCATATCAAATACTCAATAAAGTTTCCATCCGGATCTTTCGCATAACAAGATGATGAACTGTCTCGATGATTTTTGAAAACTTTATCACCAAAATATTTGGTCTTTTCATCTTCGTCTATTGAAAAACAGATGTGCGAGGGATGTTGTGATGAAAGAGTCAGTGCTATCTTCACACCGTTTACTTGCAAAAATGCCCACGTATCATCTACATATAACGTAACTGCATTTAAGTTCTTGCAATACCACTCTGCGGATTTTCTGATATCTTTTACATTGACTGCTACGTGATCAAATTTCATTTAATTATATCCTACATCTTTTAAATATTTAGTAGGTACAACATAAACAATGTTGTTAATCATACATAATGTTTCTGTCTCTCCATACTCTTCTAAGATTATCGCTTCAACTGGTGCACCTACATCTTTGAAAAGATTAAGTACTGGACTATAAAGAAAAAAACGTTTTCTATTGTTTTGGGGCATTAACATTGTAATCGGCTTTTTTGAAATTTCAGTTAACTCATCTTCAAAAACTTGTGTTGCCATTAGCTTTTCCACAAGCATGTCTAATAACGATTGGGATGACTCTTCAGTTAGATTATTTTCATCAGTTGCTATCGTTGAATTACTACCTGATACTTGTGTTTCTATATTGTCTTTCTGGTATTTTTTCACCTTTTGATTCCACCATTTTTTTAATTTCTTCCACGTCATGATCAGGCACCTTTGTCATAGTATTACCTATTCTCAAAGAATCAGCATAACCACGATAAGAATACTCTTCTATTCTATACAAGATATCATTAATTGTAATATACTTTATTATACTGTTAGCCAAGAGTAACCTCCAAGCTTGGATACTATTTTTCCTATCCACCAATTTTTAAATTTTTGCAATTGTGTTTCTTGTTTTAAAGTTTCCATAACTACTTCTTCAAATTGAAAACTGTATTTTGGATTTTCAACCCAATACTTCTTTCGAGATCGAAGTTTAGCAATTGCACTATCATACCTTGATGCCTCATTTGTTATAACATTAGATATTTGTTCGCGAGCAGTTGGTGCATTTAAACTTGTACCATTAAGCTTGTTCCTCAAGCCTACTAGTCTATAATCAAGTTCCTGTTGTCTTTCATCT
>Ga0209756_1004824_pt1 | contig 10360 bp, 16 predicted proteins | sample ETNvirenome_6_85_FD_184071 | JGI IMG/M metagenome (GOLD analysis project Ga0209756, IMG submission 184071) | Marine viral communities from the Pacific Ocean - ETNP_6_85 (SPAdes) (version 3) | ecosystem: Environmental > Aquatic > Marine > Oceanic | place: Pacific Ocean | collected 2013-06-19
GAGGCTTTTTTCATCTTGCTAGTAAACTGGCTTATATCAGCGCCTAGCTTTACCGTTGCCTTTTTTAAACCCATCTTTTATAAGTTTGCGTTTGTCATCTATATACTTAATTCGCTCAGCACTTATGCGCTCTGGTATTTCGGGCTTTTTATCCCAATCAAAAGGCCAAAGCTTTTGAGGTGCTATTCCTTTGCCTTTTTTCGTGTGCGGCATTAGTAGGGTGCTTGCTAGTAGCCTGGAGCGTTCCCAATTATCGCGGCTCTTTAGTTCGTACAGCTGCTGAAATCCCCTTAGTTTATTATTAAACTCTCTAGGGGTGAGATCGTCTAGCTGTTCAGGTGTTAAGTTTAGCCAGCCAAAAGCGATAGCTTCTAACTGATCAAAACTTTTATATCCCTCCTCTGTAGCATTGTCGTCTACTTTTTTTTTGAGCCTTTTTTCTTTGGCTTAGCGTCCTCTGCTGAGCCGTAATGTTCAGCAAATACGGCGGTAATTTTAAATAAAGCATCTTCGTCTTCATCTACCAGATCCGCCACATCGTCAAGCTCCATAGTAAAGGGTTTTTTCATTACTCTAGCACCATCTTTTAAGCCTGCCCAGGCTAAAGCTACAGCCTGAGTAATTGTCATCTCATCCTTAAACTTAGATAAGTCCTCCATAGATGAGCCTGTTATCTCGCAGTAATTACGCAAGGCAGCAAAGCCATATTTTACAGGATATATTTTGCCTGCTATTCTTATCGGGCTTGCTTTCATATTAAGCCGTTACTACTTTCTCCAGGTCGCCAGTACCAGCAATATTACAGCTATAAGTAGCCGTATCTTCTACTCCGCCGCTTAAAGATAAGCTCGTTACATAGCCCTCGCCTGTATAGATATAATCGCCAGTAGCGGGGTTTTGTAAACTAAACTCTATATATACCTTTGTACGTGCGTCTACTACATCAAATAAGGCCACAAAATCAGTTTTTGTACCTCCTAGATCGGTAGCGTCGTAAAGTGCATCTGTAGAAATACTCCAGTTTCTAAGTCCTCCCGCGATCTCTTTCCATCCAGAAGAGTCTTTTGAAGTAATATCCCTCTCATCCATTGATAAGTCTAGAGAGCAATTTGTAGCGTGTGCTACTATTACCTCCGTTGAATCGCTTGTGCCTACTTTTAAAATTAGGTCTGTTCCGTTAATTAGTGCCATCTTCTGCTTTTTTAGTGGTTTTTAATTGTTTTAATTTGCCCCGCAAAAGCACGGCTTTTTTTTCGTCGCATAGCTCTCTAGCTAAAGCGGTTTTATTCGTTTGTATTACTTGCTCAGCAGCTAGGTCTAGCCCCTCCACTTTACAAGCTTCTTTTAGTTTTAGTCTATACATAGCTTAGCTTTAAATTACTACTCTGGCTTTATAGGTCGTCTGCATATAATAGAGCTTATTAGCTCCATCAAAATCAGTACTCTGGCTCTGCATTACGCAGCTCTGTAACTGTACACCGTTGTACGTTCCAGCCCCTATCTTATCAAGTACCCGCTGCGCATTTGTTCCCAGGCTTATCACATCTTTATAATTTGTCATAAAACATTCTATCTGAAAAGTTACAGCTGCTAGGTCTGCGGTTCTTGTCGTCTTAGTATTTTCATTGTCTACGCTTAAAACATCGTAATAAATTCCAGCTGTAGGGCTTGCCGTATAGATCGCGCTAGGTTGTATCTTTGAGGCGCTGCCTATAAGTGCAATTATAATCGCATCATCAGCTAGTTCGCTGTAAATTGCTTTCCCTATTTCAACTCCGTAAGCCATATTACTTTAAGAATTTCATTGCTGCCTTTAGTATTTTCTCCTCTAGTATTGCCTCGGCTTGTGGCCCAGCTTGTTCGTAGGCTTTCTGTGCGAATCTTCGCCCTGCAAAGGGTACGTTATAGCCTGTATCTTTTCCAAACTCTACCCAGTGGCCTATATAGCCCATATACTTAAAGCTCCTTTTTACTCGCGGACCTACATATAAGCTAGGAAACTTTTTACTGCGTCCTGTGATCTTACCTATAGAGCGTTTTAAATCGCCGCTTTTATGGCCACCTGACCAGGTTAACCCTGGTTCTCTACCGCTTACAGGAGTATTAGCCCGCATTGCTTTCACTATAGGCGTAGCAGCTGCACGCATACCGCTAAGCAGTACTTTGCGTGTAAGCTTATCGCTGGCGTTCATTAAAGCCTTCTCTATAGCTTTAGCGCCTATTATGTTAGTAGTTAGCTTCATTCTCTAGCCTGTGCAATTAGTTCTATATATGCCTTATTTCCTAGTCCCTTATATGCCACGCTTTGAATATCAAATATTGAGCTATCAAAGGTGATCGTATCGCGTGAGTTTACTGCGCTCACATTATCGCTGTATCTTATTGTAAATAATGCCTGTCGTACACTTGAAAAAATACCGCCTTGTAATTTCTCTTTTGCCTGTACCCATTTCATTGCAGCCCACTTATCTACATTGGTATCGCTTTCTGTTAGCCCTCCGTAGTCAGTCTCCTGGCTAAAAGCTTTCAGGTTTAATTCTATCCTATATCTAAATTGCCCCGCGTCCATATTAACTCCAGATCGGATTTTTATAATTGTTAATTATTCGCTTATATCCTAGCGGTAACTCCTTTGGATTGCCAAAGCTTACTGCGCTTCTGTTATCGTAATAGTGAGCTAATAGTAAGTACATAGCCTGTTTTAATGGTGGGGCTATTACTCCCGCCTCTGGTGGGCCTGCTGTATAGATTATCTTAACAGAATTAAGTCTATCGTCTGGCGTTACGTCCCAGCCTCCGTTAGGATCAATACGAGGTAGGCCGTTAAATTCTGCTGTAAAATAGTCTCCTGTTACTTTAATTGAAATCCCACCAATAGCCCCAATAAAAGCGTTTGATTTTATTTGAAATATATCCGTTGTGGTTGCTGTAATCTCATAGGAAAATGTACCTAATGAGCTTTCTGTAAATACTAAAGATGAGCCTGCGAAATCTAAAGAGGTGGAACCGCTAGTATATTCTGTAATTTTATAAATTACTGTGTATTTTACGCCTATAGTTGGCGTAAAGCTCTCATAAGATATTAAAGATGTTTCTCCTGTTTGTTCTGCCTGATCGTCGCCAATAGTCCAGCCTGTGCCTAGTTTCCAATATTGATTTGGATCAACTTGCTTGACCAGTACATTATCAATAAAAAATGTGCCTGCGGTTAGTAAACTAAAAAAAGCGTTTTGCGCATCTTCGCGCCTACCGAATATATTAAATGTTTTATTTGTTGTTGCTAAAGTGAAATCTGTCGTCGTAGGTGTACTGTCCCACGGCTGCCGAACCCTTAAAGTAGGCGCTCCGCTTATAGCTTTTGCGTCAAATATAAAAACATAAACTTTTTCATCGTAAAGAGTGTCTATGTAGATATGACCTAAATTAATTGAGTTCGTTGATGTGCCTCCAGTTCCAGTAGTTACTACTTTTAAATTTTCATTTTCTAGAGTTAAAGTATGGTTTCCAGAACCGAGCCAAGTTGTTGTTGCATCAGAGAAATGACTATTTTTAGCAGGGTTTGTAACTAAATTCCCTCCTAGCTCATCAAATTCGCCGTTTACTATTAGCTCCTCATCATCTCCAGACGTTAAATTTGTCCAGTTTCCATCTTTTAAATAGGCTACTTGTGGGGTGCTGTTATCTACTGTTAGATCGCCATTAATTTGCAAGGTTATTACTCCGTTATCTTTACTTGGAAAACCGTTGCGATATTCTGTATAGGTATGTGATACTAGGGCTGTGTTTGTTTCCTTTTCAATAAAGTCGCGGGCCATAGTGATTAGCTCCGTAATATAGGAATCGTCATCGCTGCTATCTACCCTTAAAAAAGCTTTTGCTTCTGATAGGGTAATAGGCTCTGCTCCTGAGTAAGTAGATCTCTCGAAATAAACTGCCATAATAAAAGTAAAATAAGGGCGGGACTAACCGCCCCTAATTAATAATTACGATTCAATCACAGATTGTAAAGTCTTATCTGGTCTAGCTGCTAATCCATCTAATAGATTAGTAATAATTAGCCTACCGATTCCTCTACTTCCTGTAGTGTATGGATCATATAAAATGCTCATTCCGCCGAACTGACCTAAATGAATGTCTGACATATCACCGAATAACATCATATCTTTCCCCGATGCTGCTGCTGAGCCATCAGCTTGTCGCCCTACATTTGAAGAAACGTAGTATGAAGTGTTATTAATAGACTTCTGGAAATTATCCATAAAGCCAGCCACGTAGTTAGCGCCTCCAATTCCTTTAGCAGATCCTAGTCCGTTACCGTTAAATAAATAAGCAAATCTAGCCGCAGCTGCATTTACATTATTCTCCAGTACATTAGCTTCTACTCCGAAAATCGTTGCTGCATCAATAGCCGCTGTAGAGTAAGCTGTAGCTAAAGCCATTATTGAGGCTGGCCCATTAGATCCCTCAGTAGAGGTTTGGTCTGCTGCTGCTAATAGGTTGCGCTCAAATTGAGCCATTACTGCAATAGCTAAATTTTTCTGCAAAGCCGCTTCTACTGCTGCATTTTGCTCTAATAATTCAGCACTCATACTAGCTAAAGAAATGATTTTCTTTGGCTGTAATGTTTTAGCTGTAATAGCTCCACTTTCTGCTGCCTCTGTAGTGGATGAAGTATAACCGTCCTCAGCAACAAATGAAGCCGAAACACTACCCACGATAGGAAATTTTCTGTCTGCTGATAGTCCAGTATAGAAATTCGCTCCAGCCTGTACTAAAACACTATTACTCTGTAACTGATCAACAAATGAAGCTACCTCCGTTCCCGCTGCATTAGCCGTAGTAATTAAACTACGAGACTGCAATACGCTGGATGGTATCGCGATCCCTCTATACATTTGGTTCGGCGCTTGTAAGCGACACTCGGTATCCATCTCCTTAACGATTCCCTCTATTACTCCAGTATAAGCGGCTTTTGCTGCTGCTCCAAAGCTGTACGCCCTCAGGTCTTTATCCGTTTCCTTAATATCCTGGATAGAGTGAGATACTGGCGCATTGTTTACCAGGTTCAAAGAACGCTCTAGGCGGTCAATTCTCGAATCTAAATTCTCTACCTTTTCAGTAGAGCTGTCGAAATCTGTTTGCTCATCTTCGGTTAGGTTTCTGTCCTCGCCTTCGGATAAGTTTACCAGCGCCTGCATCTCATCAATAGACGATTGGCGCTCCTCTCTTAATTGCTTTATTGTTTTTTTCATTTTTTCCCCAATTTTAGGATTGTTAGTCTTGCTTTATTTTCTCTGTTGTTTGGCGTTTCTGCCTGTATATAATCGTCTAGGCTGCGAATTCCAGCGGATGTCTGTGGATAAGCAGGTGAGGAAACTAAACTGACATCGACCAATTTTTTAACCTCCTGAATAGTCCTAACATACTCGCCTTTATTACGCTGTTCCCAGCTGTCTTTACCTACAAAAAAGCCAAAACTCATCTGGCTAATAATTCCACTTCTCACCAGTTCGGCTGTATCTCTGGCCGCTGTAGTGTCTGGCATATCCCACTCGGATATAAGCCCTGTTTTATCGGAGCTAAGCTTTAAACTTCCGTTGCTAGAGCGTGCAAAAATGATATTCTGATCGTGGTTTAATAGACAAACACAGTTTAGATCAGGGCTATCTAGTACATTTCTAAAAGCCTCTTTGTCTATCTTTTCTCTAAAGCCCCCCAGATCGTGAGACAGTTCATCATAAACACTCGCATAACCTCGAATAGTTACGCCTCCGCTTTCGTTGTCGATTGCTCGCAGCTCGGCGGTGTTTATCTGCCTAACTTCTTTTTGGTTAGTCTTGTTTTTCATCTGCTGCCTTTTTAGAATTAATCATATTCATAGGAACAAAAAGAACATCACCCCCGCCTATGTCGTTCATATTTTCGCGGCGACGAATTTCGTTCTGTGTAATTGCTCCTATACTAAATAATTTGGCGTAGTACTCCGCACGAGTTTTTGCATCCCCCCTTAAAAGCCCATTTGTATTGTGCTCGAAGTAACTACGCCCTTTCTCATCTTCAAAAATTAACTTTCTATTTAATTCTTGTTCTATTTTTATCGCTATGGGGTTTATTGTATCTGTAAGAAATTCTATTGATTGGTGTTCAATATTTGAAAAAGTCGCTCTTTCTAAATCGCCTAGCTTGTGGGGTGGTACTCTAAAAATTCTAGCGATCTCTAATATTGAAAAGCGGCGAGTAGCTAAAAATTGAGCCTCGTCTGGTCTAAGCTGAATAGGTTTGTACTGCATCCCTTCCTCCAGTATTGCGGTTTCAAACTTGCCGCCTACTCCAGTATGGAATGTTTTACGCCAGCTCTCGCGTAATGTCTGTAGTGCATCGCTGCCTAATGTAGCTGGGTGCATCAATACGCCGCTAATTTTCGCCCCACTCTCAAAAAATTCCTTTCCGTATTTCTGAGCTGCTAGGCCCAGCGAAATATTATCCTTTGCCTTTGCTATTCTGCTCTGCCCTGTGATCCCATCAAATGACATATCCAAAACGTGGATCATATCGCTTGCGCTGATATTACCATCCAATCCTTTTACGCTATAGATTAAATTATCGTCAATTAAATCTGGGGTAACATCGTCAGGATGGATCAGTTTAAGGTTGGTAGGTAAACCCCTAGTCCCTCTTTCAATAAAAGCATAAGCATTACCATAGACCAGGAGCGTATTAACAAAGGTTTCAAAGAATGTATACTTGCTCATTAAGCTATTTGGCTCACTATTTACTAGGGTAAAAAGCGGGCTGGAGGTAAAAACTTCGCGTCCGTTGTCAGTTTTCTTATAATAGTTTAAGGGTAATTGTGCTATCGTTTCAGATATTACACGGATAGCTGCATATACAGCACTAAAAGTTAGGGCGGTATCTGGATTAACAACAATTCCATTACCACCAAAACCATTTAGAGCTAAGTCTAAAAAGCCTCTTTTTTCTTCTTTTTTTCCTTTAAATATTCTATTGAATAGGGAGGCCATATTATAGCTTTAAATTTACTTAGTAATATACGAAATTTAGCCCTAAAATACAAGCGTTTAGACGCTCCTAATTCCTTGTTGACTACTGTATATACTGGCTTTTTCACGCTCGCCAAACAGCATCTCACCTGTGGCCATAATCATAGCAATTATTGTGTCTATTTTATCCTTGGCTTTACCCTTTTGAATCTTCATTTGTTCGGTATTGGATAGCTCCAAAACGGCGTTTCCAATTTGCCATCGCAGCACAGGACAATTAAAATGAATTATCTTTTGCTCTAGTATTCTTTTCTCAAATTCTAGGATAGGAGGATTAAAAGATTTGTATCCCTGACCGAATGGCGACATATTAAAGCCCTCGTCCATTAGTTTAAGCACCAGCTGGCTGGCGTAGTGCCTATCAAAAGCTATACTTTGAACATTGTACAGCTCGCCCAGCTGCATAATTTTAGCCTGTATATAATTGTGATCAGCAACATCACCCCCAGTAATTTCTAAGTGATCGCTCCACTCTAAATAATTTACGCCGTCCTTGCCTCCTGTTCGCTGGTGAACTTTGTCCTCTGGTATAAAGGTCCAATGCTTATAAACAAACTTCTCGTCTATCTCCCAGACCAGGACAAAGGCAGATAAATCTCTGTTATTGGCTAAGTCTAAGCCACCCCAGCAGGGGTAATTTTTAAGTATCTCTTGATCTATTGTTGCATTACAGGCTGTCCATTTGTGGTCTGGCATCCAGCGAGTTTCTGAGGCAGTCCATTGGTTAAGGTGTAAGCGCCTAAAGATATTCTCATAGCTTGGCAAGGTCTTAGCCTTTAGAGCTTCGCGCTCCATATACTCACGCTTTAAGCTTACGCCAAAATTAGGGTTTGCTTTGGCCCAAGTTTCTGGGCTTAGTATATCGGCCTCCCTATCTGCCTCGTAAATTACTGGTAGAAATGCGTCATCTTTTACGCTGCCCTCCTCTACTCTTTTGGCATAGCTATACATTTTATAGCACTCGCTTTGTGTGTCGTAGCCGCTGGTAGTAATTGCGATCATTAAAGGTTCACGCCTGGAGCCTGTGGCAGTTTCAAGTACCTGGTATAAGTTCTCAGCATCTCCGCTTTTCATAGCGTGTAGCTCGTCATAGATTGCAGCCGAAACATTAAAGCCGTGCTTTGTTCCACTCTCGCGGCTTATTGCTTTATAAAATGATCCTTTAGCATTATATACTAAGCTGTTTCTAAAGCTCTCTAGGTACTGACTAAGCTCTGGGCTGTTTGCTACCATCCCTTTAGCACAGTCAAATACTAGCTTTGCCTGGTCTTTGTCATTGGCTGCGCTGTAGTATTCTGCCCCCTGCTCGTCGTCTATAAACATCAGAGTAAGAATAATAGCAGCGGCTAGGGTACTCTTACCGTTCTTACGGGGTAGGAATATAAAGGCGGTTCGGTATCTTCTTAGCCCTGTACCCGTGTGCTTCATTCCAAAAATAGGCTCTATAATTTCTTTCTTTTGCCAGTCCTCCAGTATAAAAGGTTTACCCGCAAGCTCGCCCTTTGTGTGGGTTAGGAATTTCTCTATAAATCTTACGGCCTTATCTGCTGCCTCCTTATCGTAGTAGTATTTTTTACTCATATCACTAGGGGTTTAGGTCCTTGCTGTGGCATACTTATACGAGTTCTCGCGCTTGGCGTAAGCCCAAACTGAGCCGCTATCTTTAGAGCTGCGGCTAGTGCGTCCTTTGCAATCTTCTGCTCTGGCTTTGCTGTTCTCTTTAGTAGTGCGCCCTCGTCATTATAAAATTCATCTATACGGCCGTTAAGTAGTATTTTTTCGCTCTCAATATATAGAGCCATCTCATTACAGTAGGCAGCTACTAGCGATAAATCAACTAAATGAAGCATCTGTTTAGCGTGTAACTCATTGGTAATATTGTCCCATTCTCTTAAGCCCAGCTCGCTCAGCTGCATAGGTGGCTCTGGTATGTTTAACAGCCTGCTCACTTCCATTTCGTTAGGCATTATTCTACAGGGCTGGTCTGTTCCAGCCATCTGTTTAAGTCTTGTCGGTTTTGGTGGTCTGCCTTTCATTATTATATTTGTCTAAGTAGAGAAACTACAAATAGTAAACCCTTTTACCCCCTCCAAGGGGACCTTCCCCTGGGAATTCCCCAATTTTGCACGCGTGAACGTTTAAAACAATGGCGGCGATGTACAGCGATAAGGCTCTAGATATTCTATACGCCCTCCCCTTTGTTATTTATCCCTTGCACTCTTAGAGTTATGGCATCTAGTGCATAGCCCTTGTAAGTTGCTAGGGTTAAGCTTAGCGCCTCCTTTGTTAATAGGGTTAATGTGATCGCATACTGTAGAGCTTTCAACTCGTCCGTACTTCTCGCACTCTTTACAAACAGGATCTCTCTGTAGTATCATCAGTCTAAGCTTACGCCATTGCCTAGAGTTATAGAAAGTATCATTACTTCTATCCATTCCTTTAAAGGCTCGCGCCTTATCTTCTATGAAAGTACTGCGTGCCTTTACTGCGTAGGTCGGTCTGTTCTTCTTAGGTAGTGATGGCATTAGTCTAGTCGTTCCTTTATATGGTTTATAATCAGTTCCATTCTATTGCTATAGTACTCACTAAAGCTTAGCATACTATCCTCCTGTTCGTGTAGTCTGAATAGAACAGCTCTAAGTCTTTGGCTGTGGCTCTTACCTTTTATATCCTTTAGGTCTGCTGCTGCTTCGTATAGTTCTGCCTGCTGCTTACTGCTTATCTGTGGGCCTGTAGTTAGGTGCATCAGCACCTCCTTACGCCTTAGTTCAAACAGCTTAGCGCATTTAGTAGAGTCTAGCTCTGGTGTGCTAAAGGTTAATTTAAGGCTGCCATCTACACGGGTAGCGATTGCCTCCAGCCCGCTATTTAATACAATGCTACTCAAGACCTTGCAATGTTTCTATTAGTGTAATTACATCCTCATTAGTGATAATGCCTAATAAGCGGCCCAGTACTATAAGCCCTGTTATAACGTACATTATAAGCTTAGGCCAGTTGATAGCGCCTGTAGGCGTGTAGCCGTCCTCTTTAATGTTGTCGCTAATAGTCTGGATTGCGTTACCAAAGGGTAGTGCTGGAATTATCCCTTTTAAAATCTCTTTAAAAATTGCTTTTAGTTTCATCTTAGTCTTGTTTATATTCTTTAATTGTTAGGTATATCCCAACAATAAGCATAATTGCTAATACTATTTTTGCTGCCATCTTACTATTGTTTTAGTTGAGTTTATACTACTTATTTGGTTGGCTAAACTCAATATTAAGTTTAGCGAGTGTTAGCCACAATTATTAGCTAAAAA
>Ga0209756_1004830_pt1 | contig 10358 bp, 4 predicted proteins | sample ETNvirenome_6_85_FD_184071 | JGI IMG/M metagenome (GOLD analysis project Ga0209756, IMG submission 184071) | Marine viral communities from the Pacific Ocean - ETNP_6_85 (SPAdes) (version 3) | ecosystem: Environmental > Aquatic > Marine > Oceanic | place: Pacific Ocean | collected 2013-06-19
AGTTCTTTGGTCAATTCGCCTCGGGCCTCTTTATACTCTTTATCTTTTTTATCCTTCTCTCTGAATTCTTCACTGAAGTAAATAGTTCTAGCATTAAATATATTTGATAAAGAAACATAAGACAATATTTCTATTAATCTTACATTTTTAGAAATCTGTTCTTTTACAAAGTTAATGTTTGAATCTTTTGACATAAACTTGCTAGCAAACTCTTCATGAAGGTTGTCAGTTATAGCGCCAATTTTTATTACTTCACCATCAACAGTTTTGGTTCCACATTCTATTATCATTGATGTATCAGAGCTGCCTATAGGGCCCTCGGAATCTAACAATTTTGGAATAAATTTCTGTTTGTGGCTAGCCAACCTTACAAAAGAAACATTTATTGGGTCAGCCCCAACGGCTTCTTTTACTTTAAACAGCTTATTTACTGTATCTTTATACAGACTATTGCTTCCAAGCAGATTAAGATCCAAAGACTCTATTTTATAAGTAGCAAAAAATTCTGTTGTTAAGTAAAATTCAAAATTTTCATTTAAAAGCCGGTTAAAAGCAGAGTCTAAATCAATACCTCTGTCTGCCTCAGAGACAGAGAGGCTGTCTAAATAGTGTGTTAAGACTTCATAGAGTAAGCACTCCTCGGCGCCCTGGAGGGCATCTTCTGGGCTTATATTTATTGGGCTGCCATCTAAAAACTGTCTTATGGGCTGGTGTGGGCCGAATTCCCCGTCTGGCCTGTGGAACTTAAAATCTTCTGGGTATGCCGCAGAGAATGTTTCCACGTTTGAGCCTGGTCTTACCTTGACCTGTATATAACTTGTGTTTGTAATTTTTCCAAAGGGCGTCTCGGCAAGGACGCCATAGATTTTCGAGTCCGTGAGTTCGGCGTCGATGCTACTATCAGCTAGAGCTTTCGGTATTTTAAACGAATTCAAACTTTTATTTAAACTATAAGATACGTTGCTTTTTTGTTTAAACTCTTTTTCAGACAAGAGAGTGTTAAAGAACCTATTGATATTATTAACGGCTTCATAAACATAGTCTGACATCGCATCAGAAGGAAGGCTCATTCTCCCAAAGTTTTGATCAAAATTGACTTTTTTAAATTTTGTTATTTCATATAAGATATATTCTAGAGCATCGACGCCTACAAACGCATCGGGCGCAGCTCCGGGCACAACAATAGAAACTGTATCAAATTTCTTATTTAGCTCTTGTCGAACATATGATTCTAGAGTGCCGCCATAATAATTAAAAACAAGATCGTTGTTCATAAAGGGCAGTTTTTCAGAAATAAATTCTTCGAAGCCTCTGTTTTCTGCAGACACCAAAAGCTCAGGTTTGGATAAAATTACCAGGGGCGCAAAGTTTTTTAGCAATATTGAAGTTATTAAATATTTGATGCTCTCTTCCATAAACAAAAGCTCTAAATCAGTAAAGGCCAATAAAGATTTTGAATATTCGCTTCGGCCTTCAATAAACCTTTTATAAGTTTCTTCTTGCTTGTAGCTTCCATTTAAGTATTCATTGCTAGCTAAATCATATAACGCATTAGGGTATATCGGTATTCTCTTAAGTTGTTCTTCGTTGGAATTTGCACAAGCTTTGTTTATAAGTTTGAATAAAGATCTCTTAGAAAGGAAACCAGATGGGCTGACCTCCTCTTCGATGGCGGCGGTAATCACTTCTCCGTCGTCGTCTAGGACCTCTGGGGCTATAATACGTATGACTTCCTGTTCGATATCGACGGGAATGGCGAATAACTTTCCTTTTTCATTCTCACCAAGTTCCGTGTCGCTGGGGCCGCCTTCCCTAATAACAGTATCGGAGGTGACAACATAAACAAAATCTGTTTTGAGCCAATCGGGCAGGTTGTTCATATAATCCTTCTCTTGTCCAAATTCATCTAATTTATCAATTTTTACAATTGCGTTCTTTCCGGTGCCGTTGAGGACCTCCACGTCCGGCGGGAACATAGAAGAGTAATCTGGGGATGCGAACTCTCCATCGATAAAGTTGCTTTTATATATTTGGCTTATAATCGAAGAGTACGCTTCAGTCGGGGCGGCAACCTCATCAAGGCGGTTTGTTCTAATTATCGTATCGATGCTACTAGTAATTTGATTATAATAGTAGTCTGATATTGTTCCCTCGGCCGGTGTGAACGGGTTGATCACTAGTTGGCGAGTTAGTTTTTGGTTTTCTCTAGTATATAAAGAATATGGGTCATCTCCATCTAGGGAATCTCCATTACTGTATTTTAATATATTAATTTTTTGAAAATCGATACTTGATTTAAGTGTGTTTTTTTCTAAATATAAATAAGGCTTAAACTTATTGCTGTTAATAAAACCTTCCTCTTTTATTTTGTTATTTACAGTTTCATAAATGCCTGGTAGTGGGTCTTCTTTGCTGCCGGCAAGTCCGATTAGGGAAAGCAAGCCGGCGCTTTTCTTTTCTTCTTCATAATTAACAACTCTATTTTTCAAGCCCCTGTAAAAGAAACTAAAATTATTTGAAAGGTTGTTGAAGTTATTTTTTAAAACTAATTTGTTAATTTCGCCAATCTCACCTTGGTCTCGGCCAACAGCAAAAGAAGGTACGTCTTTGAATGTTGGAAGTTCTGCTTTTGGATCTTCTTTTAAAAGTGTTGGTATTACTGCGGACGGATGCATCGTGTTTGGCATATTTCTCTCAACGATTGAAGCCATTCCGTCTTCATCTGCCAGTATACCAATAAAGTCTTCAATGTCTGCCCGCTCAAGTCTTCTATTGTTGGCCAGTATGTCTTCCAGCTCTTGCCTTAGACCCGGTGCGTCTGGTCGTATATCATTTTGATCAAAGTAATTTTCAATGTCCGGATCTGAACAAAGATCAAAAACATTATCTTGAGGAAAGCTAGGTTGGAAGTTTATAAGAACATCTTCTATTCTATCAACATTAATGATATCACCGACCAGGCCACCTAGCTCATCTAGTGCCTCGTCGCTGCTTGATATAAAATTCAAAAGCGTAGGACTTTTTTCAGCTAGATAAAAAGATATTCTATATTGAGCCTCTTCTGTTGTCTGGCCCCGAAGGAAATCAAACAAGTCAAAACCATTCAGCAAGCCGTTTATACAAGCTTCAAGCAAGTCTAAGAACTCGCCATTCATCAGATCCCTAGTTGCAAGGTCAGACACTAATCCAAAAAGGCCTGCTTGCTCGATCGCTTCTGCAAATTGGTCTCTTTGGCCCGCAACGGCCCTATTGACTTGCCTAGATACTTGCCCCTCTATATCCCTAAGTTCTGTTCCGCAGTGCAGCGAATTTATATCAAAGTTCATAGCGCCCGAAGGAACAGATGATATTGTTCTACTGATAGTCCTGGAAACTAGCTTGATTGTAATATTAAAAAACGATCTTATAACTACTTTTGTTACAAACGAAAATAGATCTGGTATTTCTAGTTGTGGGAAGCCAACTCTGACTGGTAACACCTTGGGCGCCCTAAACGAAGTGTTTGGAATAGAGGGCCTTGTTAAGCTTGGGCTCCCAAGTTTTAAACTCGGGACGCTTCCGGCACATGGCGAATTAACATCAAAACTAGGAAATTTTCTTAAATCCCAAGCGTTTGTCCAGTCTGGGAAATTATTAATGTGACCTAACACGATATCAGCTTCAGGGTAATCCTTAAGGATACGAGCCAAAGAACTAGCAATCACATCAGGTAACTGGCTAGGTACCCTAGAAACCATTTCAATTAATATATTAACTAAGTTGTTTCTTCTTTCCTCGTCGGTAATTTCTATAGCCGGATTTAAATTAACATAGAAAGAGAATATTGATTGATAGAATGGATATCCTGAAAAATTATATTGTATAAAATCCTCTCTGTTGCTAGGTACCAAGCTAGTTTCTTCTTCATCTGCATCGATGCCAAACTGAAATATTGTGTCGGCGCTTAATATTCCAGCTTTCGCAGAAACAAAAAAGTCTGATGTATTTGTTGTTGCAGGGCTTGGTAGTGTCATGCTCTCGATTTGAGCGTCCGCATTTACCGAAGCGCCTAGTTCTAAGCTGAAATGGTCGCTTAATAAATTACCAAAATAGTTTTCATCAGCTGGATCGAAGCTGTATCCTTCTGCCTCTGGTATTATTTGCAAATGTTTAAAGCTTAAATTTAATATCGAATCTAAACTTAGCTCTAAAAGTATTTTTTTATAAAAGTCTATATTTGCAAACTTTTTTGATACAGACTTGATCAAAGCTCGCCTAACAAAATCTTCATCAATTAAAATCTCTTGTGGAATTTTAGATTTTAAATTCTGGATTGCTATAGCTATTAAAGAAGAAAAGTCAAATTGTTGCAAATCTCCAAATATATTATTAATTTCAGCTTTAATGCTGTTGAGATTGGAGCTATCTAGATTTAAACTAGAAAACAAATCTTCAATTTCTTTAGCTAGATTTATGCTGCTGTCTAAATTTAAGCTGCCTAGCTGGTTTGCTAGCTGCTGTTTTAGCTGTGGGTCGCCCAATGCTGCTCTTTCAAGCCTAAGATCAACTGACGTCTTTACAGGGCCTAAGCTGTTAATTTGGTTAACTAAGCTACTTGAGCTATTTTGTAAAATCTCTCTAACATCTCTTAGGGGCGGTAATTGCGCAGAGATTGGATTTTCTTCTATTGTTACTGTAGGTCCTAGGAACAGGTTCGCTAGTTCTAAAAAATCAATGTTTCCGGAAAATGCTGCAGCCGATAAGTTATCAAATATATTATTTAAATTAAAAATAATAAAATTTAAATTTTGCTTATTTAGATTATCATAGAGATGTGAAAAGCCAGCTGGCTGCGCAAAGACCGTTCTTCCTTCGCATTTTGCACCTAACAAAGAGTTAATTGGATCTTCAATACTTTTTTCTAAGCTTATTTTTGTTATAGCAAACTCATCAGAAAAATATATATTTATTTGTTCGCTGGGTTGTGCGTTAGCATTTTGCAAATTCGAGCCAATCGCATCAATTACCCTCGATAAAGATCTTCTTTTGCCTATTCTGGTAAAGTTTATGCCTTTTACTACATTTTTTCCGGCCGGCCTCTGCAGAAACCTTCCGCTGACTTTAAAGAAGTTTTCTATAAACCTTACTCTTTCTCTTACGGTGTTAAAATTATTAAACTTAATATTATAATTACAAGGAATTGCGCCTTCAGTGATTTGTTTGCTACTTGGAAGATATGGATTAACTAAAGGGTCTTCTGAGTTGGTGTCGGCACCTACATCTTCTGTTGTTGGCGCTGGTACAAAATAAACTTTTTGAAAGAAAAATGTCTTTGTAGTGCCCTCTACACCCTCCTGAATGAAGAACCTTTCCAGCGGCACAGCTAAACCTTCGGCCTGTTCTGTGCCCTCTATTAATTTATTTCTTACTGAATTTATGTTTTCCTGCGCTATGCCGTTATAAACAAACATAGACAAAGAAAGTAAAGACTTTTCATATACCTCTTTTTTTAGGTCTTCTAAATTATTTAGCTCCTCGGCTTGTATAAACGCTTCTGAGAGGATGGCAAAGTATTTTTTTTCTACTCCGTTTTCATAAGCTGTGTGTACTTGAGCTTTCCCGGGTATGAGTTCTTTTAAAAGCATTTAGTTAACCTTGTTATGATTAGACAATATATATTTTTTGCCTAATGTGCTTAAAAAGTTTAGTTCAGCTGTTGCTAGGTTAACTTTCTGCATAATCCCTTTTGATATTTGTTGCGTATTTTGAGCTAATTTTATAGCAACCGGCGCAGGAAGCACCGGAGAGGGGACTCCTGGTGGGTGGGCATGCGCCAGGAGTGCTGCCTCGAACACCGTCTGGGAATTTATTAAAGAGACAATAATTCCGTTTAAATTGTTAATTTGCTTTAGAATATTACTTAATAGCTCAACCAAATTTGCACCTTTAACCATTGGCTGCAGATCTTTATCGTTGTTGCCGGCAATCAATTCTATACCATTGATTTTTGAAATTGTTTGATTATTTGTATTTTTCTCATTAACCTTTGTGACTAGTTTTATGCCGCCCTCATCACCAATTATACGAATAGCATCTGCTTTGAGCCCAATGGCTGACATATTCCTACTTGGACCTATGGACCCATTTGTTATGTTAAAGTTATCATCAATATCAGTTCTTTCAGATATATACAATCTTGCAGCATCGTATTTAAACATCGGATCAACAAACACTCTTTGGTTTGGCTCTGCGCCGGGTGCTTTCCTGCCGACAACTAAATCAATTGAGTGTGCCCCGGTGGCGCCGATGCCGCCATACCCCGAAAGCCGGTTTGAGGGCCTGTCTCGTCCTAGGACAATGTAAGAATTGGCATTAGAGATTACATTCTCAGCTTCTGCGGTTATAAATTCCGGATAGTCTTCAACTTTTTTAGTTAAGCCCGAGCCGACACCGGTGGCTCTGATAGATTGGTTAACCTTTTCGTCTATTGTGTTTGCGACGTCTCGTGAGACAAGCCGGTTGATGTTTGCTCTTGTTCTTGGCATTAGTCTTCTTCTTCCTCTTTATCGTTAATAATGTCGTATAGCTGGTCTTTGTCTGCAGATGAGAACTCAAAAGATGAAGATTTTTGTTTTTGCATTAAAGAAGCTATTTTAACTAGCTGCTCGTTAGATCTTTGCAGGGTTTCAACATACTTTGCCGCAACAGGGCCAACTTCTCTGTGGCGCTCTTCTGCTGCGCCTAAGTATTTCATTAGATCTTGGAGAAGTTCTTTTGTTGTTGCTCTGTCTTCCTCAATATTGTCGAGGGCGCTTGATAATGTTTCGTCTAGGTTTTTCATGAAAATAGTGCTGTTGTTTCACCGTTGATGTATTCAACTGGTATGCTGCCATGTGAAGTATCTGTTTGAATAAATTTAATATTCTCGGTCGATTGCAGGGTTGGGAGCTGGGCCTCGCCGTCCCCCGAAGCGTTATTGACGATTGTTTGTTTAAGCCCCATTTCGGCTAGCCTTATCATAGCTTCATTTGCTGAATTGCTGTATAGATCGTCTAGGTGTAGAGCCCCCTGCACCAACCCTTCAGATGGAAGAAGGATGCTCGGACCAGACTCAGCGAGATCTCTGAACATATAAAACCCGGCCGAATGGAAAGAAAACACTCTTTTACGGGGTCCTGACGGCATGCCCTGGGGTACTCCTCCTCTTGTTTGGTTCGAAACATTATTTTCAAATGTTTCGAGTATTTCTTTTAATGCATCTCCCGAAGCGGCGTCGTCTATACGGTCTATAAAATTTTTATAAGTGGTGTGCGCACGCATAGCGGGCTCATCCCCGGCATAATTAAATGCGATATTAAACATTTGCGCCGAGCAAGCACTCAAGACTTCTTTGCTCCTATTATGGTCATTGCCGAGACCCGGAAAATGATAATGAATATTTAAAGAATCCGGATTTCCTGACGTGAATACTTTTACTTGCGCCATATCATATCTCTACTGAAAAGCCGATATCGTCGGCTGGGAAAACACCGTCGGCGTCGCCGGTGCCTGCGGCGGGGACGCCGGGGATGAGCGAGGGGTATGGGGCTGTTTCACCGTAGGGGCCATCGACTTCGCATCCCCATTGCGGCCTCAAATATCCAAATATTCGCCCTTTCGTTTCAAAGCTTAACTCAACGGTGGCGTGAGTGCCGTCGGCGTTCTTTACTTCATCACCGGTAATTGGGTTAATGATCCTACCATATGGAGATTCAGGGCCGCCAATGATTAAGCAAGAATTGTCTTTTGTTAAGAAAAGAGGGTTGTCTCCCCTGATCATATCTTCATATAGACCTCTTCCTGTTTCGGATCCTCCTGACCCTGTGTTCCCGCCAACCTGCCAAACCAGACCATCTCCCCACACATATACAACCATCTCTGCATGACCGCCTGCGGTCGGCACTGCGTAATACTCAAGATCTTTTGCCCATTGAGATTCCGAGGCTAAAGCGTTAGTTCGGTGCTGATCCGGAAATTTATCAGTTAGATCTGGATCGAAGCCTATAAATTTCATCTCTGCTGCAGCCGTGGCGCCTAGTTGGTCTCTGGTAAGAGTATCACGGGCTCGTGACATAATATCACCGGGCATTAGACCGCCGGGCAATGGATTCGTCTCGGCGCCCGGCCTGCCATATACTTGTTCCGAAAGAAGAGCATCCGGTTCTTGGATTCCTTCGAGGTATTTTGCTATTTGCGGTTCGTTTGACGTCGAACGACCTATAAGAAGCTGGTTAAACTGATAACTAGTTATAAAATTTCGAGTCTGTCCCCACAAATGATATGGCAAATTTTGTATCGGAAAATATCGTTCGGGGTCATTCCATGGCTCAAATTGTGCTCGTCTAGGCTCATCTAACCCCATATGAAGATTTCTAGAGATTATATATACATCACATCGGTTCATCGACTGAGGTCTGTTTGCGCTTCCACTATCTATTTCTTTCGTTTTTTCTTCGTATCTGCGCTTTGCGTCGTTGTCGATATAGTCGGATTTATCTTCTTTGAGTAATTTTTCATTAGGATGCAAATAAATTAGCCTTAAGCCCATTTCACCAAGAGCTTGAGCCCACGCATCCCAGCAAATGTATGCACAGTATTGGTTGCTGAACGGATCCGAGGGGGTTTCGTCGAGGATGCCGGGCGGATATGCCGGATCCGCAGGAGGGTTGGAGGAGTGCCCGTGAAAAATCCTTCGCAACTCAACGCCGATGTTGATCTGTCTCATACGGTCTGTGGGAGGGTTCCTAGGCCACTTCCTTTCTCTTACCGGCGCTCGATTCCATTCTCGAAACCAGCCGACGGCTCTTGTACCTGGATCGTTGGAGGTTATATAGTTTTCTTTATCGTTGGCCCAGATCTCTTGCATCACTCGGGTGTAAATCTGGCCGCCCCTTTTCGTTTCGCCGTCTCGCCACACAATGTCTTCGTCCTCATTTTCTGCGCACCATTTAATAAAGTTTCTTAATAGTCGACCTGGATGGATCTTGTCTGCAAGTTCGGTGATGTTGGCGGCGCTGTGGTCAGATAGGCCTGGATACGCATCTCGAATGGCGCCGATGCTGTCTGGCTGGTCGTTTATTGAAGGAATTCCATAGGCAGCTGGACCATCTGGCTTGAAAATGGCACGTGTTGATCCATATGGATTATTGTATCTTTTCCGGCCTGCGGACCCTCCGCCCTTCCACCCACGTGACCTTTCCTCTTCGACCCATAAAGAGCTTAAATATAAAGATCTTGTATCATCGTTTGGATCCGTTTCATAATTACCCAGTCCAACATTTGGATTGAACCCACCCATTATACCAACGCCTGCTCCTCCCAGAGCGGCCCCACCAGCGAAGCCACCAGCAGCACCACCGGCCCCGGCCAAAGCAGCAAATGGGCCGCTAGCGTCCCTCAGTACGTCGGCGTATGCATCGAGGGCAGCGACGTTATTACGAATTGTGACACCAACAACACGGGCGCCTCTATATGAGTTGTTATTCGGCAGATAAACTTCAACAATATCACCGGTGCCAACTGGGCCAAATTGCGCCGACGGAACATTAGATATGGCGGTACCGTTCATTAGTGCCGTATTAACAGCCGAAGTAGAGAATTTCTCGTTATCTGGGTTTCTTATAAGAAAGTCAAGTTCAGATCTAAGGGAAAAAATATAGTGTTGTTCTACTTTTCCGTCACCGTCGAGCGCCTCGACAGTTCTTTCATAAATGTCCGGGAATCTTGTCCTTGAGGGGACAACAGAGACTACACCAAGTACTCTTGCTCTAATCGTATTGCCTAAGCTGGCTAAAGCATCGATCGAGTAAGCTGAATCTAACGTACTTAAAAAATTTGATCTAGATGCGTCCAGTCGGCCGGCTCTAGTATCTAAAATTCGTCTTGTAACACTGTTTGGCTCGATCTTGTTATAAGCGCCCCAAAGTTCTTGGACTCTCCTAGGAATTCCCATTTATCATATGCCTCTTATGTAAATAGTTCCGCCTTAGATTTCTCCGTTATTCCACTCTGCTCTTAATTCACGATACTTTTTCCTTACTTTTGTCAGCGAAGAAGTTATCTGTTTCGTGCTCAAACCAGTAATTTCCCTGAGATATACGTATATGGCTTTCTTGTTGAATATGTCGATTTGCTCGGCTGAATCAAACAAAACTTCTACGGCCTCTAGTACTGCTCGGTCTTGGGCACTCGATGTCTCTTCTTTCCACCATACTATTTCTTCGTGGAGTACTTCAATAAATTCTGATTTTATGCGATCCTGAATATAAGGATTTCTTACGACGAGCTTCTCATCAATAAAAGAATTGGAAGTATCAAAGGCAACTTCCTTTTGAAGCTTC
>Ga0209756_1004832_pt1 | contig 10356 bp, 23 predicted proteins | sample ETNvirenome_6_85_FD_184071 | JGI IMG/M metagenome (GOLD analysis project Ga0209756, IMG submission 184071) | Marine viral communities from the Pacific Ocean - ETNP_6_85 (SPAdes) (version 3) | ecosystem: Environmental > Aquatic > Marine > Oceanic | place: Pacific Ocean | collected 2013-06-19
TCAAGGCTTATGTTGTTAAGGAGTTGTCAAGAGGTTCTAAATCTGTGAGTGGGATCGTTCTTTTGTCACCGTTAATCATCACAACTGCATGTGGTTCTGGCTCGATCTTATCCCACTTTATCTTGACACCAAAAACATCTGTGCGCCAGCACTTCTTTTCAATAAACTCAACAATAAGTCCAGCGCGGAACAAGGCACCTTGTTCTACTGAAAGTTTAACTAAATCACCTACTTTCACTTACAACCTCTAATATCTTAAAAAACTCAATAGTATCCTCACCATCAAACCACTGAACGCGACATGTGCCTTTGGGATGGGTGATGCGCGTGTATTCCGGGTCAGTCTCAATAATGATTCCGCAGTGAGAATGATCGTGCATACTTCTTACTAAATCGCCAACTTTCATATCCATAATATAGCCCCGGAGATAACCAAAGTCAAGTCAAGAAGTTGTCAAGTGTATGATTTCATAGTGTTCGCTGTTGTGTACAACACACCTCATGCCGTCCACCCAGACAACCCATAACTCATCGTCAGGGGCCTTATACTGCTCCAAGACGATACCGGGATTTGACCAGTCCTCATTACCAAATCCAACAGGCTTAAAAGATATAAGATCACCAACCTTCAAATCAATAGTCGTCAAGCTCAACTCCGTTGGTGATGGTATCAATATAAGTTGTTGGGACTTTTACGACTACCGTGCGCCAGCCTTCCCACTTAGGCCACACATCAAAAAAGGGAAATGAACTATTCTGTGACTCAATCGTGGCGTTCACATCCCCAACTTCAACCTGAATCTCCAGATGTGTGCCGCCATCATCTGAAGCAGCTAAAACCTCATAGCGCCCATCGAAGTAGTTAGAGATATGCACTAAAAGATTGTTGATTGCTTGCTGCTTAGGAGCTTTCTGCTCATTAAAGTATATGTTTGCCACCGGTTCAATCCCCTTAGATAAGTAAGAGAATAAAACACTTTTAACCTTTTCAAAAAAATGAACCATAAAAATCAATCTACTTTTTGTATTGGAACAATGAAATATCTATTAAATCTATAAGTTTTTTCTGAGCCGAGAAACATCAGTTCGTAATCGCCACGAGCATTATCACCTGAAACAACTACGGCTGTGCGGTGCGATGGTATACCCTCTTCGTGAACCCCGTCTTTCAGTTTGACTAAATCACCCACTTTCACTTACCACCTCCAATCTTCCAGAGTCAACCCACCAAGTATCCCCATCCTTAAACAAAACTTGTGCGGAGATAGTGTCATGACCCGTCTTGGATATTTGAACCACCAAGCCGTGTTCGATGCGCGGATTGGTTTCAAGCATATCCATCCTGTTATCAAACTTTACTAAATCACCCACTTTCATTTTTACCCACTTCTTGAAGAACAATACCACGAAAAAAACCGCCATGAGTGTACTGCTTCTTGTCGGCGGCCTTAACCACCTGTCTCCAATCAAGATTGTTTAGATGACAAAACGCTCGTAAAACCTCTAACATATCAGCGGCTTCTTCGTAAGATGGCTCAGCAACAAACTCATCGGCCTCTTCAATGATCTTATCCCGCAACAAGTTAGCATGCTCATCAGAGTCGCTAACTGTTCGCATCAAACACCATTGTCCATCTCCCTTAATAAGTTGCGGAATCTTATCTCTAACCAGCTTCACTTATAATCTCAACTTCATCCTGATACATGATGGAACTCCCATCCACTGGACAGTGCCATATCGGGCTTCTCCACAAAACTTTAATGCCCGGTGGTTCATGAACTTGCCCCCACATTTCAACATCCATCTGTATAACAACCCCTATGCCGTGTTCTGGCTCATCAATGTTCACTACCAGATCGCCCACTTTCATCTATAATCTCAAAATTAAAACACTCGGTACACATTTCAGACTCTTTAATAGTTTTGCGAGACAACTCTATTATTGCTCTGCGATGGAACCTAATCATATTATAATGCGATTCAAGGCATCTGTCAATCAGTTCTCTCTCGTCTTGGTTCATCTTTTACATCCCTTTGACACACTATGGTCGCATCCTGTTCTTCATGTAGCTTGACCACATAGAAAACTTTACCTTCGTAAATCTCACAGGGGAAAGCAGCCACAGGCATCACCGCTACGGCGGGGCCGCCATTAGAGGCTGGTGTAGTACTTAGCTCCACCGTTGCAAAATGTGTGTCGTAGGAATCAATCATCCCCACTAAAATAAATGTTGTTAAGTATGTCATTTTCTCTCCGTTAAGTTTATGAGTACATTTTAAGAATAGTAAATAGTTCAGCCGAACAAAGACCGGCCGCATCTTTTTGCGCGCCAGTGGATGCACATTCAAAATCCTCTTGCAGCCAAACTAGCAAAGTTTCAGCGGCGTACGCTAGTTTTTCATCCGAAACCGTCTGTGTAATCAGAAATGTCATGTTGGCGTAGCGGTTGTGGATGGTGCCGTACTCCTGTCTGTAGGGATCGCATATATCTCTGCATGAATCAACCACATGAAGCAGCCTATCTGTACCCCAAATTCCAAGTGACTCTCTCAAGTGGTTGCTATTTTTAACACTACGTGGAAGGTTGGCCTTCTCTATATAAAAATCATTCATATCTTTTACTCATCTAAAACTTTTTGAAGTTTAGATTTTAAGTCTTCAACAGACAGCACGGTCGCATCCGCGTTGTTCAGCGCCTCTTGTATTTTTCTAAGTTTTTCCTCAATCCTGATAAGGGGATTGACTACTTCTATTCCAGTTTCGTTGTAGCCTCGCGGCGGGCTTCCATGATATGACATTTCTTGTTTCCTTTTAGTTATTTGCGGATGGCACGTCCTGTAGGATTCGAACCTACGGCCCTTGGCTTAGAAGGCCAATGCTCTATCCAACTGAGCTAAGGACGCATGTACATAATATAACCGCCTATGAGATAATGTCAACAATATCTTTATATGTTCTGACACTTGCATGACCATCAATCAGTAGCACAAGACAGGCATTTTTGTTTTTTCGCTTTTCATATAATTCGCACCATGCCATGTTGCGATCATGGGCAGCAACGTGTGTCTCAAGCGAGAACTGCCCACGATCGTCTTGGAATACAGCAGTATAAATCACTTTCCTTGACCCCTATAGCGTTTCTTATAACCTCTGTTTCCTCCATGTGGACCCGGCTGCTTGCGCTTAGTCTGTGTGCTGTTACCGATAGAAGTTTTCTTCTTGTGGCGTCCTGATGTTGATGATGAATTTTTTTTACTAGCCATGTGGCTTCTCCTTTTGTTAAAATGGTGGACTCTCTCGGGCTTGAACCGAGGACCATTGCGTTATGAGCGCACCGCTCTGACCAACTGAGCTAAGAGTCCTATGTGAAATGGTGGGTCACGCAGGATTCGAACCTGCGGCCGGCGGATTAAAAGTCCGATGCTCTACCATCTGAGCTAGTGACCCGATTATTACTACTTTTTCTTTGTTGGCATACCCCATTGATCTTTACCGGTGATGTCATATTCAAGTTTTTTAAGCTCTGCAAGCCTTAAACTACTCTTCCAAACCAACATCGCATAGTGATAGCAGTCATGATTCTGGCTGTAGTTTTGCTTCAACCCCTCAGTCTGAACACGACTTTGGGTTTCTTTTGCGGATTTGATAAGTGATACAAGATTTACTTCCATCTCTCGCAAAGCAGCCATCTGAGCGTTCCAAATAATATCTTTATTCATAGTATCTATAATAACTGATTTTGATGGCGATGTCAAGCATATTTATTCCTTTTCAACGCTACTGATCAATTCAAATCCATCATGTATCATGTGTATCATCAACAACGTGCCATCATTTCTCATTTGACAGACAATCACATTGTCTGGATCAGTATCTGAGACTTCAAAAATTATACCATACGCATAGACTGGTTTGATAGGAAAAACCTCGTCCTCTGTAACTTCATATAGATCGTGTTGAGTGATCCATCTGATGAGATCGCCTTTTTTTAAGCCCACATAATATATATGTGGTTACTATATTTCACTCTCTCAGCTTGGTTTTTAATATCTTTGCGCCGGCCTGATCAGAGCGGAACAAAACTATAATATCTATATTGCCCTTGAGGATGTTTCTGAGGTCTTTCAGTGACGGAGGCTGCCAGCCATCACCCGTTAACATGCGGACTTCTTTGTAGCCCTCGTTAGCAAGTTTAAGCGCATCTCTATAAGCGGCCTTGAGGGATGAGTACACGCCTTCAAAATTATCCTCATGGTCAAAGAGACAATAGGTATAAATGTTAGTCATTTTCTAAACTCAAGTCATTTATCAGTGATTCAAGGAATTCTTTCTGAATCTTGCAATCAAGCAAGTCCTTTCTGAGTCTGGTTTCCCTCTCTTTCAGAATTTGTAGCTGGATCAAACAGAAGTGTTTTACTTTTTGATCATGATTCATTTTTTCTTGCTACCGCAGCCTTTACACCTGCTTACCTGAAGTCCCGCTCTATACTGTTTTTTCGTCAGCACAATCTTCTTAAAATTAGCCAATTCATCTTCCAACAAGGCGCCATTTGCAAAGACGCGAACGGTGTCTTCAACTAGTGCTGCATATACCACAATTGTATGGGTCGGAGTGTGCAAGATCATCTCGCCCGGGCGTAAAAGTTTTGAGTCACTTATTTCTTCAAATTTCATTAATCATCCATTGTATTCATCTGGTCATATGAATTATACTTCAATTTTGTTAATTTGTTTAGCACTTTAGCTCGCCGTAACATCTTAAAAGCAATATTTTCTGGTGAGTACTCCATGAGTTCGCTTTCCAAGCCGGCTGCACGCATGCCACGTATTTTATTTTTAAGCCTTTCCACATTCCTCATTACCTTATCATGCTCACCATCGGCATAATCAGCCTCAATGGACTTGGTTTGCTCGTCAATGTCAATCGCTTTCTTTCGTGCTGTTTCGATGTCTATGGTTTGATCAATGTATTCCGGGTGTTTGATCCACTCATCATTCATCAGAGAGTACACGCCCGTTGACTTATGATCTTCGCCGGTGTTTTCAACATAAATTTCAACGTCGTAATCTTTTATTGTAATATCGTGAATATCATTCCAGCGCATCCTCTGGGCATCAAAAAATCCTTTGACCAAATCTTCATTCTCATCTATTGTATCGAAGCTTACGATGATGTGAAGGTCAACATCAGAATACCTAGACCAGTTATAATTTGCAAGCGAGCCGGTTAATGTAATGTCTTCCACTTTTACTCGGATAGGTAGATCATCCACAAAATCATTAGCTATTTTTATAAGTTTCTTTCTAATCTCTGGTTCAATTTTTTCGGCGCCCCAGATCTGAGGATCCAGTTCATCATGAATTTTGAACGAATCAACATCAACTTCAAGCTCTTCTTCTAGTTGCTTATCAAATGTTACGTGAGTACCCATTTTTTTGGAGTATGGTGGGGTGTTTTTGTTGCCGCCTTTGTCCAGCATCTTGTTCCTATCTGAAACATAAGACCGGATGCGGTTCTTAAAACTGTTGACTTCCTCAACGGATGCTACATAATCTTGCCATTCTTTCATCATAATTATAAATAGTTTCTCTTCTGCTAAAGAGGCAAATACTTGTTTACCGCTACGGTATCAATATCTTCGGTACCGCTATCAAATGTGATCTCGCTTGAGCCAATTGCCCACGTGGCGCCATCATCATTACTATATGAAACTCTTCCGTCATCGTGTGTCGCTACCCAGTTCCCCTGTCCATCGCCGGCGCATGCGCGTGCAGAACCATAAGGTAACACGTTTAGTAGATGGTCATAAGTAGCGCCAGAATCGGTGCTGCGTACAATATCATTAGAGTTAACAACAATAACCGTCGCATAGTCGGCCGAAGCAGTGGAGACAGCGGCGTTAAAGTCTTTTGCAGCAGCGCCAATACCAGTGTCACTCGTACTCGTCCAGCTTGTCCAATCGGCAACGGGCGCTCGGGATATCTTTTCGGCATTGGAACCACCGCCACCGGCATTTGTTCTAAATACAAACCAATATCCCGTTGAATATACAGCATCCCATATTTTAGAACTATCATTAAAATCGTTTATAAGGTTCCAACTGGCGCCATGATCTGTTGAGCCGTATACGCGATCATTCTGGGTTATGATCCAACTTGAAGTGCCATTCGTGGCTAGCCCATACATAGATGTAGAACTAAAGCCAGACAATCCCGAAATATCCACGGAACCCCAACTGGCCCCATCTGATGACGTTAAGATGTCCGACTGATTCACTTGTCCCACTGCTATCCATTTGTCGTTAGCCCATTTTACTTTAAAACGCCGGCCGGAGACATTGATTAAGTTCCATGTTCCATCCGTCTGAATGTCGTCGGTCCATGCAAGTTCATTATTATTATTGCTGGTAGTTCTCACCCATATATTGCCGCCTGAGCCATCTTTTCCATAGCCAAGATGCACGTGATCGTCTTTAGTGTTGGGAGAGCGATATCCCGCCCAAGTTGTTGGTGAACTGCCAGTGGCCCAGCCAATGCCCCCATCGGCGCCGGCACAGCCCCATAGTGTGACTGTGGGGGCTGGTGTGCCAGAGGCTGTCTCACCGCTTATCTTAGAGATCTGTGACGGAGTTTTTCCGCTCACCTTGGCTATAGCTGAGTATGCAATCCCGTTTATTTTATTAACACCCACTTAACTCAGTTCCACTGTGGTTGACTCCGGACAAAAATATATTACATTGGCCGTGTTTGTACAGTAACCCACACATCTCACCACATCATTTGTTCCCGAAGGTTTCGTAGTATCCATAGAGGCAGCAGTCGTTGAAATATATACAGGAAGACCTGCAACAAAGTTTGAAAGGTAGCTGTGGGCATCAAAGAACCCTCGCAACAGCACCCCATCACTAGATGGCGATGAGCCAAGCGCAATCCCCAACAAACCATCGCTTGTGGAAATAGCATCGCCATCTGTTTCAGTCCAGACTCCGCTGGAATTGAGAAAGTATAACTTACCTGCTGTAAGTGTTCCGGTGCCGAATGTCACCACCTCACCGCCGCCCGTATCGTTTGCAAGGGATGTTGGATTATGGTGAACGTCTAATACTGTTTTGGGAGACTGGTTGGCTATTCCAACTTTATCGTTACCAGCATCTATAAAAAGTATATGAGTGTTGTTGTCGCTCTCTACTCTAAAATCATTTGTTGCATGGGCGTCTTCATTTAAAATGACTCCAAATTCGTTTACTGTTATGGCTTCACCATGTGTACTATGAATCTTTGTTTTAAAACTTTCTTCACCATGATTTATATGAAAAACCTCATTACCTGCATTTAGATAAAGGGCTAGATTCTCGGTGGGTGATCTTACTATGAAATCTAGGTCTGCGCGGCCTTCATTGATAATAAGCTTGTCTTGGGAATCATCTTCAGTTAACTCTATAAAATTTATATTTCCAGCTTTAACCATGATGCTGTCGTCTTGAAACCTAATGTAAGTATCATCATCGCCCTTGTGGTAAATGTATTCACTAAGCCCAATATCGCCATCAACATCAAGTTCATAAGAGGGGCTACCTACTCCATTAATTCCCACTCTGCCTGTGGATGCATCGCACATTAGAAGCGGGTTTCCTGCATTGGAACCGTTACCCTTAACAACAAAGTCGATGTTATTGCCTCCATCGTTAATGGTAACCTCATGTGGGGCAGAGGCTTTTTCCTCCAGAGTAACCATTGCTATGTTGCCGGCCTTGAGGACTATCTTATCATCAAGGAAGTTAATGAATGTATCGGCATCTCCATTGTGATAAATGTATTGATCAACGCCAATATCGCCTGCCACGTCAAGCGTGTAGTCGGGGGAGGTTGTTCCAATGCCGACCTTTCCATCTTCTACATATAGTTGTGCGGTCCCGCTGGGACGCAGCGTTATAGTGTCCTGTTCAAAATCAATATATGTAGGCTGACCCTCGCGATCATCCTCATAATATATATCACCCCTACGGACGCTACCTGATGAATACTTATACGACATGACTACCCTCCGTCGTAAATAGTTTGTTCGCCGTCTTCAAACGTAAGAATTGTTTTATTTGAAGGGTGCGGTTTGATGTGAACCTTTTCAAAATCTTGGAGCGAATCAAATATGGCTAATCCGCCTCGCGGCGGAGGGTAGAGCCAGTGAATTATACAATGCCCAGACGCCAGCAAAACGCCTTCGATAACAACACCCTCACCAGATACGCCAGTTTCATCTTTTTGCCTACATACCGTAAATGTTTTTATTCCGCGCGGGGCAAGACGCGGAGGCGGCTTGGGCTTTAAATCGGCGGCTGGGGATGAATCCTCTTCTGGCGCCTCACTCGTTTTGCTCGTTGCTTGACTTTCCGTTTCCATTTGTAAATTCCTTGTTATTGTTGTTATCCGATTCCGAATCTTGATTCTGTACATATTCTATCACATTTTTGATACTATTTTTAATATCTGCTATGTGATTTTCTAATTCAGCTAGTTTAATAGCTACTTTTTCTAGTTTATTGAACATATCTTTTCACCTATGTAGGGCGTTTACCCAATCAATGTGATGGACCGGCACAACGATAAGTAGGTTTTCCAACACGTCAACGCCATATTGTGTTGTACCAACGTCTAAAGCCATGATAATTCCAATTAATTTTCCTCTATCATTAAACACCCCAGATCCCGATGAGCCGGTCCATGCATATGAATTTAAAAATATGAACCCATTGTCCGCGAAACCTGAAATTGTTCCAGCGAAGGACAGTGGCCCAATATTGTTGGGGTACCCAGTGTAGTATATCTTATCAAGCAATTTGGGATATTTGGCCGGCCGGAATTCGATAGAGTTGAGTACAGTCAAGGGCTTCCTGTTGGGTATTTCCTCAATTTCAATGATAGCATAATCAACTTGCGTGTTGATCAGTGTATATTCAATACACTTCGCTGAATCGGTGAAATACGTAACGACCAAATCCTCACACAAACCAGCGATTGCATGTGATACTGTCAGAACATAATGTTTCCCAAGGTAAACGAAGTAAGTGCCAGAGGCAAGAGATATACCATCGCCACTTTCATCAATTGACATAACTCTGACTGCTGAATCCACTGATTTTTTAAGTGATTTCTTTTCGCTAATTGTGTATGTTCTAGAAATGTTGCTTGAATCTGATAGCGCTCTTTTGATTTGGGTCGCGACGGGATCTGTTCTCTGTTTCGTGACAGAGAAGGTGATAATGAATCCTATAAAAAAGAATAAAAACGAAGCAACAAGAACTCTAGTAATAGCTTTAATCATTAATTGGCCCTATAGTATATACTCCGTTAAACTTGTTTTTGATAACTAAAGAAAACCGGGAGTTCCTCCAATCCTGATTCGGTGGCGTACCAAACATCGTCCTCATTGCCAGTAATTTTAATTTTGCCGTTTTGGCCTATGGCAACATATATTGGCACTTGCGGCCCGTGTTTGATAAAGTTTTTATATCCCCCGTCAAACAAATCTCCGGGAGAGCGAAATTCTCTGGAGCAGAACCCTTTTAAATCTTTGGTAGGGACCATTACATGGTATGCCATGTTATTGGTATTCATTGGCACATCATAAGCCATTACGCCGGCGTCCATCCAGTCTTGAGCCACTTTGTCAATTGACATGCGTGGCGTATTTATTGGTTGCCTAGCGTGTTCGGGGGGGTTCATGGGAGTATGTGATGATTCTCTAATTTTTTTAATTTCTTCCGGGAAACTATAGCCGGCCGGACCTACGTTTAAACCACTAATACCTCTGATATATGGCAGAAATAATTGCTCTAGGTAAATCTTGCGAGCCTCTTGTCCCTTGAGGGCAAATTTAATACTGAGTAGGGCTATCGTCTTATCGCCCGTCTTGCGAGTACCAACAGTCTGAACGGTGGTTACACCCTTGCATGCACGAATGGCGTCCTTATAATCTTCAATTGAAGATTTTTCAGTTGTCTCCAGCGATAACTCAATATGCATTTTGTAACGCCTTACTTCAATAAGCTCATTTAATAAATTATCAATCCTATCAATCTGACTTTCAATACTCTCGGCCTGAACCCCGCCATAGCCCTGCACAGCAGACCTTGACGCCCTCATTCGTTTCAATTGCTCTTGAACCAACCCATCCCAACTATATGGCTTGCCGGCGTCGTCGCCCTCTATCTCGATGTCTCCATTGCGAGCCATATTAAATCGCTGGTTTCTTATCGGCCAGATATATTGATACCAAGCTACATGCTTTTCTACTTCACTCATCTGCTCAAAGTTTTGATTGATCCATCTAGCGATCATCACAGCCCGACGAGCCAAG
>Ga0209756_1004836_pt1 | contig 10351 bp, 17 predicted proteins | sample ETNvirenome_6_85_FD_184071 | JGI IMG/M metagenome (GOLD analysis project Ga0209756, IMG submission 184071) | Marine viral communities from the Pacific Ocean - ETNP_6_85 (SPAdes) (version 3) | ecosystem: Environmental > Aquatic > Marine > Oceanic | place: Pacific Ocean | collected 2013-06-19
TTTTGGTCAGTTCCAGTTCCAGAATATAAGGCTACACTAATATAAGAACTTGTTGGAGAAAAATTTGCTCCTGCTTTTGCCCAAAAACTTAAAGTTACTGTTTCTCCAGCAGCTCCAACACTTGCGTCACTTGCACATGGTTGAGAAAAATATGTTCCTGCTGTGCCTGAATCTCCATTATCTCTTGCAATTTTTATACTATGTTTAAATCCTGCTGGAGCATCAGTTACTTGTGATATTGTCCTATTCGCAGCTCCAAATATATATGTATAAAATCTGTCTAATAAATATTCTTGGTTTCCCCCTGTTGTTGAAGTTCCTCTTTGTGCAACTTCCATTGCTCCATTGATTAGAAAATTATGACTTGTGTTTCCACCACCACCTGCTGCTGCCCATGCTATATCTGTTCCATCAGAAGTTAGAACTTCATTAGCTCCACCTTTAGTTAACTCTGCTGTAGCTGCGGAAGCATTACCTATTATCAAACTACCTCTAGCTATATCCGATAGTTTATCTGGTGTAACTTGATTGTCTGCTATATGGGCTGTATCTATACTTGTATCTGCATAATGTTCAGAGTCTATGGCATCATCTGCTATATGAGCATTGTCTATACTACCATCAGTATAATGCTCTGAATCTATTGCGTCATCTGCAATCTTAGCATTAGTTACAGCATCTCCAGCTATCTTAGCTGTTGTTATCTTATTTCCCGCTATTGCCATGTATACCTCCTATAATGCGAATATTTTGTTACCGCCTGAATCCCAGACAATAGTTACATCTGCACCATTGCTTGTAAATGGTAGACCTGTGGCTGTATCCAGATAAGCAATCAACGGGCTAGTGCCTGCACTACCAGTATCTTTATAGAGAACTAACGCTTCTATAGTTGTACCAGCGGCCGGTGTAGTAAAAGTTGTATCAGCTGCATCGAATACTCCTGACGTAACAGTTTTACTTGCTAATGTTGCAGGTGTGCCTAATACTCCAGACACATCATCATAAAAATCATCAGCTGCACTATATGTATAAGTACCTGTATCCACAAGAGCTACTTTAATGGTATCATCACTTAAGTCAATTTCACCATTCAAAAAGTTCTCTTTACCTTTGGGATAAATTAAATTTGCCATACTTTCCTCCTTTAACCACTAGTTATATAAGCTCTCCTTGCATAACTTAATGGAAAATCGTCTCTTGTCTTAACTTGCACAAATCTGTCTTGCAAGTCTAATTTTTTCTCTGCTTGTATTATACCTACTACGCCCATTTGTGCATTACCATTCATATAAGCTTGGTATAATTTAAGAGCTTCGTTTGCTCTTTCTGACTCACCAAAATGTAAAAGAGCTTTAAATGTTGTTCCTTCTATTAGAACATCCTGGTATTTATTCGTTACATAATCAGAATCAGAATCTCCAGCATAGTCTCCTGTATAAAAATATCCCCTAACCCTTAGTGTTCGAGCTGTCGAAGGTTTAGGGTAAACATCAACATCATGACCTCGTACAATGTAATAAGAGGGTCCGTCTCCTTCTCCTGCAGCATCATCATACACCAAGTCAAATTTTCTATGGTCCATTTTAGTTAATTCTGCATAAGAAGTAGATGTAGATTCATCTTGTAAATACAAATGAAAGGGATGATGTAAAATAAGGTCAGTTGGCAAAGTATAATTATAAACATCTGCCGTCATTGTAGCAGTTTTTGTTTTATACATATGTCCAAATGGATATACTTTTTCTACATCTTGTCTTACTTCATCGAGAAAAGATTGCAACAAAGTTGTTGTAGTTGCATCATCTCTTTCTATTCTTTTCTCTACTCTTGTTACTATTTCTCCTCTATTCATTTAAAACTCCTTTTTCCACCTAAGTCCAGTAGCAGGACCCTTACCAGGAAGATTAAGCTGGTCGACTACATTATGAAGTAATGGGCTAGTTTCATCCGGTGCAACTTCCTCTACCACATCAGAGTAATTTACCATTGGTGTAAGTGTACCGCCTGCAACATTAACTCCTTGTGCTTTTGCTATAAGTTGTCTGCCCATATTCACCATATCATCCATTCCGAGATTTATATTCTCAGGTGTATGTTTATTTAGAAAATCTAGCAACAATGTGTCCTTTATGAAACTAAGTGGACTTCTTGCCATTTCTTTTCTCCTTTCTTTCAGTTTTAATCCTTTCAGCTTCTTCTAACAAGATATCTTCCGACTCCTGTTTAGTTAAAGCTTCGAAAACTTTATTTTGTTTAAAGTCTTCATGTTCTTCCATGAAGATTCGTATTTCTTCATCAAGTTCTTTAATTCTTTTTTCTCTGCCTGCTGGTTTAGTTCTACCCATTTGAACTTCCCAGTTTACAGTTTCTTCTGCTGTTTGAGTGCTATCCCATCTTAAAGGCGAACCTCTAAATTCAGCATAAATTCCTTTTTGAATAATATTTTGTCCTTTACCACGAACCAGCTCTCTTAACTCGTTCCTGATAATATACTTAGTGTTTGGTGTTATTTTTTCGTATAACATAAATCCTCCATAAAATTAAGGGGAGAATCTCTCCTCCCCTTATAGTGCATTACCTATACACTCTTCGTCTACGTTTCATTCTGACAGTTACAGTGCCAGAACCGTGAGAAAAGATACCAACCTTTACATACCTTGGGATTTCTTTTTGCTCATAGCTTACAAAGCCAGTAGCAGTTATATTAGAACCCATTTGTGTGTATTCAGTTGCGTCCACGGGAGAGTCCATGGATGTTGCATAGACACCTACGGTAGCAGATGCTGATATTTCGGTATCGAGATGAAATGATTCGACTCCCGCCATATCAATATACCCACTATCGTCTGTTGTAGTTGCCGCGTCATGTATCGTAGTCCACTCTTCCACAATACCATTTACTGGTTGTGAGAAAGTAGCGGTGAATGTTCCTGAATAAGCCATATTGCTATCCTCCTACCCTGCTAGGGAGATGTTTTTAATATATCCATGAACCTTTGGAAGAGTAATATAAAAACCGCAAACAGAATAAAACTCATGTTGAGCTTTATGTGAGTTAGGGTCTTGTATGTCCTCTTTTACGGTTAAGTCCATATTGTTTAAACATCTATAGCCGATGTAATCTGGATTTACAGCAAAACAGTAGTCTCCATACTCGTCACCATCAAGTAAGTAGTGATGATGTAGCATAAATCTACCGTAAGGTGTGAAATACTCAGCTAGGTTTATACCAAATTTGTTATCTCCAACTTTTGTTTGAATTGGTGATAATGCAAATTGGTTAAACACGTTATATGCTTTACTTGAACAGAAGAGCATAATCTGTTTTTGTCCACTAGATGTATCTACTGGAGAATTTTTAAATAATGGAGCTGCCCAATCATAAAATTCATTTTGAGTTAGGACACCTGCTGCGTCTAGTACGTTTGAACTTGCAGAGTTGTCAATCCAGTATTTTAAACCTCCTGTAGTATATCTTGTATGGCTAATCGCAGAATCCTTTGGAGCACTGCCTTCAACTTCCGATAAAGGCTCGCCAAACAAGAAAGCATATTCAATATCTCTCATTATTTCGTAACGGCAATGAGCGATTTGTCTTTGTTCCTCGTCTTGTCCATAGTCTTCTGAGTTGCTTCTAATTTCGGTTACATCAGTTGTTCTAGAAAAAAACTGTAAATAGTTTGTTCTAGATGCAACTTTTGTTACTCTTGCTGCTGGAGCATTAGATGCTTCATCAAGAGCATTACCCATAATTATCAGCTCATCATTGTCAACAAGAGCAGCGGCAGATGTAGTACCATATCCCCTAACAACAGTTAGTGTGTTAGTAGAGATTGATGATACAAACAACTTTTCGCCAGTTCTTGTAGCAACAACAATGTCTTTTGGTCTGAAATAGGTTCCGTTGTCTACAACTACCGATGTAGCTCCAGAAGCATATCCAGCACCATTGTTTACGGCATCAGTCCTAGGCATTGGTTCATCTTCCAATACTTTGAAAGTTTGATTACCAACGAACTTTTTCTGAGCCATTCTTGATATATGTGTCAAAGGCAAAATGTCAGGTCCGAGTTTAAAAATTTGGTCACTGATTTGTGTGACAAACCTGTCGGATAAATCTCCGCCTGTACTTCCGCCTGTTGATACTGTACCTGTTATTACTGTTGGCATAATTTAGTGACCTCCTTTGTCAATATAATTTATCTTCTGGTATTCCCAGAAGGCCTGCAACTCTTTTTTCCTTTGCCGATAATTCGACAACTTTATCAGTTCCATTTCTAGTCTGAGCTGTTCCATTACCGATTCCAGGCTTTGAAGCTGCATTTGTTTGTAAGTTTCGGACTTGTTTAAGCACTTCGGGGTCAATTCCGAGAGCTCTCAGTTCTTCCGTCTTGGCCTTTAATTCTCTTTCCTTGGCTACATCATGTAACTTTCGGATAGCTTCTCTTGGATTCATACCAGCAACAAGAGTTGGTTCGTCTTTAACAAGTTGTTCCATCATATAATATCGATTAATCGAATAAGACGGGTCTTCAGCCTGAATGGCCTTTATTTCCGCTTGTTCGACTTGTCGCATCCTCTGACTTTCCATTTCTTGTCTTTGAACATCCATTCCTACTCGTTTCTGTTCTGATTCCTCGATTAATTTTCTTACTACATAGGTAGGTTTTTCCCAAAACATGCTATCCATATTGGAATCATGCGGGGGAGTCTCTACCGCTGTAGGTGGCGTTGACGGAAAATTGTTGAGGTTTGTTTGCAATTGACTCTCTTGGAGGTTGCGAGTAAACTCTCTTTCTCTTCCTAATTCAGTAGAAATCCTTCCTTTTTCCTTTTCAAGTTCTTGATATGCCTTAACCACGTCATCAAACTCTTTTCCCTGAAATTTTTCAGGAACCTGAGCAGGTTCTGTTGGTGGCTCTTGAACCGGAGTTTCGGTAGGTTGTTCTTCTACAGTTTCCGTGGACTGACCCTCTAATGTCAGTTTGTCACTTTGTTCTTCTGCCATAAGTCCTCCTGTAGTTGACTAACAATCAACTATTCATAATATATTTTATTTACTTTCGAATGTCAAACATATATAATACAGAATATGGCCAGAAAGAAGAAAACCGCATCTCGTGAAGAGTTGCAGCAGCTACATACTATTCTTGACAGATGGCAACGTGCCGTTAACTACACGAACCCTGTATTTCAAAAAGGAAAAGATTGGTACTTTACTTATAGAGCACATCGAGACCCAACATCTCATCATTTCAAATATAATAGTTCAACTCCATTAGTATTTACAATCGTAGAAAATATGGTATCGACCATTATGAATACGATTTTCGCATCTGACAACACAGTGCTCATTTCATCTGTGGAGCCCTTTCATCAGGCAATAAGGCCAGACATAGACGACCAAGCTATAGCCACCCAGTTAACAAGAGTTTTAAATTGGTATTTAAAAAATCCAGATAACGAGTTCTTTGTAGAGATACATGACTTGATAAAAAATGTTTGCATATTTGGTACTTCATACTCCACCGTTCTACCTAAATTTGACTATAGCGAAATGGATGCTTTTGGGAATCCAAAATATCTAGGTCCGTCAGTCGAATGTAGAGATTTCTTTGATGTAATCCCTGACCCACAATGCCACAGACTCAACAAAGGAAGATGGGTCTTTTTAAGAGAAATAGTCAGTTACGATGAATTAAGGAGAAGGGAAGAAGAAGAAAATTACTATAACATAGACCATTTGAGTAACGAAAATTATATACCAGAAGACTTTAGAAGCGACATTCTACACAAACTCGGTAGAGCTGCCCAAAGAGAGTATGGCGTTGATGAAAAAAATGGACAAATACTCCTAATCCACTATTTCAGAAGTGGCCACATTGTAACTATTGCTGGTAACTGGGTTATCGTAAGAGATACCCGACTACCCCAAAAGATACAGACTGAATTAGGCGAGCAAGAAGTTGTATTAGAGCCATACCCTTATGACATCTTCGATGATATTCGTCTTTGGTCAGTGCCTAAAGAGTTCTATGGTATAGGAATTTCAGAAATTGCAAAGAAACAACAAGATGACATAAATCTTTTAAGGTCAATGAGATTCGAAAACATCGCTCTTTCTTTGCAAAAACCATTTATAGCCAACCCACTGTTTGATGTTGATATAGACAATATCGTATTTGCCCCTGGCAATATAATACTAGCAAACGACATAGACAGAGCTGTAAAACAATTAGATGTAAGAGATGTAACCAATAACAGTTTCCAAGAAGAAGCGATATTCAAAAATGATGCTCAAGATTCAACTGGTTCCTTTGAAACCATGAGGGGTGGACCTTCTTCGAGAAGAGAAGCGGCAACCACTATACTTCATATGGAAAGAGGCGGATTCAAAAGAATAGAAACATTTTTAAAGTACATGAGTCTAACTTGGTTTAGAAGTGTAGCTAAAAAAATCATGGTTCAACTAAGAACCTATTTACCTCAAACAGAATATGAAAGAATCTGCGGACAGCCAGATGCTGGCTTTTACAGTCTAACCAATGAAGAAATATCAAGAATGTTTGACCTATCTCCATCTTCAAACAATATTTCTCAACTTAAAGAACTTGAACAACAAACATTTATCCAGGCTTACCAAGTTCTTGCTCAACAAGGAGACATAGTAAACAGGCAAGAATTAGCTAGATACTTCTTCGAATTATTTATGCCACATCTCAATCCAGATAGATTCTTCTTACAACCCGCAACTCCAGGAACATCAGCTCAAGAACAAATGCTAAGGAACGCCCAGAATGAACTGGTTCAGCAACAAGGAGCACAGGGAGGAATACAATCGCAAGCTCCAATTGAAAATCCTGCCCAAATTGGCCCAGAAGAAATAGTCAAGTTAATCGGAGGAGGAGGATAATGTCAATCGGAGGTAAGGTTATTTCTATATTTGCCAAAAACATAAGGAAGCGTATAGACAAACGACTAAACTTAAAAGCAGCCATGGAAAAATTGGAACATCTGACTCAATCAGATAGAAATTATGTTACAAAGATGTCAGTAAGAGATTTAAGAAGTCTAGCTAGACGTGACCCTAGTATAAAGAAAGGGGTATTTGACCCTGGAGGAAAACCTATAAAAGTTGATTGGGGAAGCGATGCCAGCATTATTAGTCTAGCCCGCCAAAGAATAGCTCAATATAACAAAGCAAAAAAGGGTAAAAAATGACTATGGAGGAGGCACCTAATTGGTAGAAGTGACAAAAGGTTCTAAATCTTTAGCTAACACAAATTCAGACAGAATTAAAGACTCTAGATACAAAGACAGAAAAAAGAAAAAACTTATTGACAAATATAAAGGATTTGTAGTAAAATCTAAAATGGGTGGTAAGAAATAATGAATAACAGAAAATGGAAAAGAAATGCCGATACGGGTCAGAAAGTAGGTCACTACAAAATAGAAAAAGGCCGTATTTCTGGTGAGTACAAAACAGGTGAGAACCAAGAACTCGGTGCTCCTGGGATGGAACTAAAAGAATTCAAGTCACCCAAACATAAAGCTACTGGCAAAGCATACAATAGGTGAAGGTGAGATAGTAAATAATGGTTAGAAAAGCTACTAGAAAATATCTTAAAGAACAGGGTACTAAAGTAACTAAAAAAGACCCTAAAAATATGAGTGCATCGGAAAAAGCTCAGTATAAAAAATTAGTTAAGAGAATGGGCGTAAAAACAGCTGCTGAAATATTAGCCGGTATGGGTGGTGTGGGTGCAGTTAGAATTGGAGCTAAGGTATATCTACCTCTAGACCTACCAGCTGGGCTAGGAGGACGAGCCCTTCGAACTAGTCCATTTCAGTCAACATTAAAGAGCAAGGCAAAAAAATACATTAATATTAATAAGAAAACAAAAATAAAAAAATAAGATAAAATAAATGGCTGAATCAGTTCAAAAAGACGATGTTTTAATAGATGGAGCATCAATAAAGGGCGAAATCAATAAGATTTCCGACACTTTTACAAAAGAACAAGCCCAAGATATCTCTTCTTCGACCAGAGAAAAGGTAAAAAGAACTAAACAACTACTTACAACCGACCAATTACTCGTAAATTATGCAACCGTACTAGGTCAATGGCAACAAGATGTACTAACCAGATGGATTAGTAATGACCTAGAAGGCCATTCCAACCAGTCAGAGAAGTCTTTAGCTCTCCGTTCTGAGTATACAACACTGTCAAAGGTGCTGAATATCATCAATTATGCCGTTAAATATGGTACAATTATAGAAGAACAGGAAAATCTGGATGGACGAAAAAGCTGATTCTTTAAAATACCTAGACTATATAAGAAAAATACCCTGCATTATAACAGGACAACCCGCAGAACCTCATCATCTACGGGCTATAGGCTCTAGTGGAGAGCGAAAAAAACCCAGTAGGAGACATTATACCGCAGTTCCCCTGTCAAGGGATATCCATATAGCAGCTCATGTTCTAACTTCTTCTAAATTCAAAGAAAGATACAGTATTAACCTATGGGCAGAAGCTCATAGACTTTTCACCAATTATGTCTTAGAATATCATATAAATGAGAAACTATAAAAAAGAATACAAGAATTACCATAGTAAGAAAAAACAAAAAAAGCGTAGAGCTCAAAGAAATAAAAGCAGAAACATAATGGAGAAAGCTGGTCGAGTTACAAAAGGAGATGGCAAAGATGTCCATCATAAAGACCGTAATCCTAAAAACACCTCTAGGAAGAACCTTTCAGTCCAAAGCAAAAAAAGGAACAGAGGAAACAATAAAAGCCGAAGAGGATAGATGGAAACTGAGAATGAAGTATTTGGAGAAGGCATGAACGAAGACCAATTAGAGCGTTCATTCTTAGCCCTTTTTGATGCCTTTCAAGAACTAAACCTTCTTCTACAAATAGAAACCAAAAAAAACCCTCCCAACTTACAACTACAAAAGACACTAACTAACATGCTAATGGTATTCCAAGACTTATCAGAGCATTACTTCTGGGAAGAAATAAAGAGAAGAGACAAAAACAAAGAGACAGAAGACAAAAGACACTAGAAACCCTAAATTAGCTCAAGATATGATAGTTGGGCTTATTATGTCGATTAATCGTACAAACCGTTTTTTAGTATTCATATTATTAATAAGGTTAACCATGTCCGGACAGGGCATGTTGCCCCCCCTCCCCTCCCACGTCCGCCAAGGCATGTTGAAAAATGATAGTAGGATACTAGCCCCTATATAGGACTAGCAACCTTCCTATAAAAAGCTTTTACAAACTACTTGCTTTTTTTTCTATAATGTTCTAATGTGTTAAGAGTTGCCAATTGCTAAGGCAACAGGGAGGTGATGACAATTGAAAAACTGGAAAGATAAAGTTCATACAGTTAAGTTGACTGGAGCTGAAATCGAAGTCCTTTATGACTCGTTAGGAATGTTTACATGTTTCCTTGAGCCAGACTTTAATGTTTCCATTCTTGAACACTATCGGAAACAAGAGTCTAAGAAACTTTACAGAATAATCGATACGATTAACGAATTAGCCGATAAACATTTTTATAAGCGTAACGGTTAACAATATAAGGTTTAGGCTACTTCCTTTCAAAAAGTAGCCAGGGAGGTTTACATGGAAACATTATTAATTCTAATAGGTACACTATGCATTGCCACTGTAATATATCTTAATGTACCTTAACAAAACAAAAATTTAAGAATGGAGGTTGATATGACTAAGCAAGAAGAAAGAAGAGAAAACTATAAGAACATTATAGATAAATGGGATTTGCACATAGCCGAGAGCCTAACCCTCAGAGGTCGAGGGTTGTTTCAGTATTATCTCAGAATGGATAATTACAACAGAGCAGAGCAAATTCTAAATGACCCTCTTTTTTGGGCCCCTATTGAAGATTCTTTATATTATCAAGATGACCCAATAGATATTCTATAAAGAAAAGAGAAAGACCTCGGCAAGTCTAAAAACTGCCGAAGGAGAAAGGAAAAATGAAAACTGATATTAAACTGGAAGATGTACATTATCACAACATCAATGAGTTTAGTGATGACTTTGATGTAAAAGAGGTGCATGATGATTTAAACATTTGTGACAAATGCGGAGTTATTGTTATGTGGAATAGTGAAATGTATTGGCAGGGAGACTGTGAAGAATCATATCATCATTGTATGGGGAATTATCAAGCTGTTTGCGATGATTGCTTTTATACCTTACAAAACAAAGAAGGAAGATGATGAAAGTTAAATGAAAATAAGACCTCAGCAAGTCTTAAAACTGCTGAAGAAGACACAACTTATTTGTTATTATTTATTATTATGATAGT
>Ga0209756_1004839_pt1 | contig 10349 bp, 14 predicted proteins | sample ETNvirenome_6_85_FD_184071 | JGI IMG/M metagenome (GOLD analysis project Ga0209756, IMG submission 184071) | Marine viral communities from the Pacific Ocean - ETNP_6_85 (SPAdes) (version 3) | ecosystem: Environmental > Aquatic > Marine > Oceanic | place: Pacific Ocean | collected 2013-06-19
GTTCTAATAACTGAATTTTCTTCTTTGCCATTTTATATAAATATTAAATTATTAATTTCTATTGGTATGATATTTGTATCATTTCTTTTCCAGACAAATCGCCTTTCGTATACTTTCCAATTTTATATTTTGATCGTATTTCTGACAACTTGTCCGTAATTTCTTTTTGTTCTAAGTTTCTAAACGTGAATGTATTCTTTATACATTTTGTTTTCTTAGGTTTAAAAACATCTTTTCCTGTTTTATCTTTTCCAATAAGTTTTCTTTCCTTTTCAAAGAAAGGTGCGCTTTCTACGTGTACTGTTAATCTCATAATTTTATTTCTAATATAATAAATTTTATATTAAGTTCCAACCTAATTATCTCCATAATGTTACAAAAGATCCAAAATGTTTTTCAAATACTTCTAGGAGGTGTTCATAATCTGCAGATGTCATATCTTCTAGAATTGGGTCTGATGGTATTCCTAGTTGCTTCGCAAAGTTTTTTGCATATCCTAATAATACATACGCATTACCATCCGGACCGGTTAGGTCAATTTCTATACCTCTGTCCGGCATTTCATTTTTTGATTTTATCATCTTATATCTTTTTTAATTCTTTTCTTTTGTAAAACATAATTTCCCCAGACTCAAATTCTATTAAATATGATTCTCTAATTATATCAAATACCGTTCCTGGTTTTGGAATATTTTTAATAATATTTTTTGGATATGGAGCAATTACCCCATCACCTATCTTAATTTTTTCGTATATTTTCATTCTGGAATTCCTAATTGTTTACTATAATACCTCAATATCAATTCAATATCTTCATCTTCACCATTAGGATCATATGATCTTCTCAAATCTGTTCCACAAAATTTTGCAAATTGTTGATATGACCAAGCAGTAAACCCATTTCTGAGATCTTTAATTAGATAATATCCTGTTCTATTACATTCTCGATCGATTAATTTAATTAGTACCTGTCCTTCTCGGATTGTTAATTTACGCATCTGACCATCAAATTCTGCTTTAATTGTTTTTTCAACTTCTTTATAATATTTTTTCTTATTAACATTTAGTTGTTCTTCACTCATTTTAGATAACTCTAATTCGCAAGCCATTAATCGAATTCCAGCTACTCTTGCATATGGATATACCTTAAGTACTATTTTAGCTTTTTTAAAGAATCTTCTTTTCGAAGCTTTGTTTTTAAATACTAAACATGTATATTCTGGTAACATACCTGCTTCATATATGATATCATCATTGTGATATGTTTGTTTTGCTGCATACGTTGTATTTATCATTAAATATAAACACAACATTCCAATTGTTGTTAATTTTTTCATCTTCTTTCTTTTATATAATTTTTCTTAATTCTTTTAATATCTTTTGTCATTTTGGTTTCCCAAATTGTTTCATGACCATAATATATAAAGAGCTTGATAACTGTATCTATTGCTCCTATACTTAATCCTAGTCGGAGATCTCCGGTTAGGAACCATCCTATTGATATTGTTATTAATAGGCTTATTGCTCTGGCCGTAAAGGCTCGTTTAATTCGAGTGAACCTTAAATATCTTTGTATACATTCTTTCCTACTCATTTTAATATAAGTTCTTATGCAATTTATTTTCTAATATTTCTTCTTTATATTCTTTAAGATACATTGAGTAAACTATCAAATCAAATATTGCCCATACATAATCTCCAGATCCTGAATTCCCTATAAAACATATCGGTAAGATTATGATTGCCGATATTTGTATTGCTTTTAATATTGTATATTTTATCAACTCTCTTCTTTTTAATTACACTATTAATATAAGAATATTATTTCACAATTCCAAATGAATTTACTACAAAGTTTGAATATAATGTAGAAAAGATAGCCATTACAGCTATCTCCTATTAAATGATTTTAATTATCAAGTTTTTTTATTATAAAATTTTTTTAAAATATACCGGTGTATGACATTAATACCGAACAGTACAGCCACGATCAATACACCGATGGTACTTGATCCCACCAAGACTTCAATCAATGAAGGCATTACTTTTTATATTTTTGAATAAGCTCTTCAGCTTTTTCTAGAATAGGATTAACTTTATCTTGCAATGTTCCTTTTCCATCTTCTACTGTTTTGAAAAAATCACCTACAAGGTTATTACCTTCTTCGTCTGTCCTTTTACCTTTTGCCACCAAGGCATCAAAGGTTTCTTTAACTTGTGTTTCTGTTTGTTTTGCTAAACCTAGTCCAGCATACATTAAATCTTTTAATGCTTCCATTTTGTTTCCTTTTCTTTTATATTATTTGATCTGAAATTTCTAAAAATTTCTTATTCATTGTTTTAGATATTTGTGTCATATTATTGGTATCAATAAATTCTGCATCCTGACCATACATTCGTCTAAATAAATCAGCTCCAGAACTTGAAGAACGACCATCGATAAAATATCCAATTACATTAATTCCAATTTCTCTCATGTTATCAACAACTTTCTTTGTAAAATCAACACCATTATAATACCAACTTGCTCCACTCAACTGACTTGGATATCCGTCTGAATAATTTATAAATATACATTCATCTCCTTTTGCATCTTTTTTGATATCATCAAAAATACTCTTAAATGAAACACCTTCTGGTGTTACTCCAAAACACTTTAAAAATTTAAAATATGTTTTGATTTTAATCATTTTATCATATGCGCTATCATATGCATATAAGGTAACCGTTTTGTCATTATTACTGCCTATATCAGAAGTACCCCTTAAGGAGATCTGTACTCGTATCCCGGTTGTCATTGATGCTGCTTGGGCAATTGCTACTGCTGATTTAATTGCATTTTGTATTCTTTTACCTCCCATTGAGCCTGATGCGTCTATTGATATGTGTATAAAGAAATTTTTATACTTATCAGTTATGATTCGATGAAATACTGCCGCATTGTTATATCCTAATTGAGATATTAATCTTCTATCTATTTTACCAGCATTAAGCCTTGTCGACTTTAAAGATCTCTCATCATTCCGTAATTGTAATTTTTTACCCAATTGTTTCCCTAGAACTATCCCAGCATTAACTGCAGTCTGGATGCGCCTAAATGAACCATATTTATAGCCGTGATCTTCTTTAAGAACATCTATGCCATTATTGATTACATCTTGTGCATAATATGTATTAAAAAGTCCATGCATTGAGCATATAATTGCTGGAGTCATCTTTTTTATTATAATTGTATCTACTGGACAAGGATCTGGAGATCCTGGATATGTGTCGACAGGAACTGATTCTGTGCCGGCTTCTTTTAATGTCTTAACTATCCTAGCATCTTTTTTACTTAGTTTTCCTATTTTCTTTTGTTTGCCTTTAACAAAATCATTTTGAACTTGTATTGCTTTTTCTAATCGTTTTAACTCTGCATTACTCAGATCTGATTTTACTTGGGTAGCTTTTGTATCATCTTCATCTTCTCCTTCATCTTCTCCACTACATTGTTTCTTCTTCTCTTCACTAGTTCCTCCACTACATTGTTTCTTCTCTTCTTTCTTCTCTTCTTCTTTCTTCTTCTCTTCTTCGGCTTTTGTTACATACTTAGTAATGATCTTATAAATAGCACAAGCTACCTTTAACGACTCTTCCGTTGTTCGTAGTCGCTGAATATTTGTTAAATTAATTATGTCCCAAATTTCTTTTAATCCTTTAAGAGCACCTAAATCACGATTCTTATTTGTTAAATTAATCAACCTAAACATATAAGATTCAATATCTTCTTCCCTTTTTACATTACTATTTAATGCTTTGTTAACTACTTTAGAATTAAAATATTTATCATACATTGCTTCGTAATACATTCTATACCCCGGAGCAGTTGTGTATATGTGATAATCAATTCTTCTATCTTCAACCCAATTTAGTAAATCTTTAATTAAGAATAATTCTGATGTTCCAATATTCAAATCAGGATCACAACCTTGAAATTGTACAAATTGGTGGAATTCACTACCTAAATGCTGAAAATTTTCTAGAATACTAAAATTAGTTAATAATATATGCGAACCTTCATGTAGTGCTAGACCAACTGCAGGATCAAAATTCTTATCTTCTAACTTAGTTCCAATAACAACTTTTTCACCATCTGTGTAACTTTCATCCGTGGATTGAAATACTACTGGTATTTGCTTGCCTGTAACTATATTAACAAAATTTGCAATTGCTCTTTGTGTAGCGGCTAACTTGGTGTGGTCGACTGATCTTTTGCCTCCGAAATCAACTTTAAAATCGGTGTCAAAACCTTTTGACCAAAAACTTGATGCGTAACCTGAACTATATGTTTTTGTCATAATACTGGGGCTGCTTATTCTAAATTTCTTTTTCATATATAAATATCTCTTTTAATTATTATACTATTATAATAAGAAAATAATTAATACAATCCAAATAATTTGTTAGAAAAGTTTAAAAAAGTTGGGTTCTTTGAAGGTTAATTATTTATTGCAGTAACTCTTTTTTGAGTCGTGCTTCTTGTTTATCTAATCTAGAATCTAGTATTCGATGTAATTCATCTATACGAAGATCTAAATTTTTGTTTAACTCATTGATTTCTTGATAAACTTCGGAAGTACCTTGATTGGTATTTCTTTCTAGTTCATCAATTGATCTAAATGTGTCATTTATTGCTTCTGACACTTGTTTATCTATCTTATCAAAACTACATTTCACCCTGTAAGCTAAATAGCCTAACAACGCTACAACTATAGATCCGATAAGCAGGCCTATTAACATATTTGTTTCCATAAGCTTCCTTTCTTTTCTTTATGTCAAAGAACCCAACAATGTAAAGCTGACGGTAAAGAGTAATGTAACTGGTCTTACCCCAATGAGTGCCAATTCGCTAGTACTCTTTTTATGTCAGCGTAAGCTTTTAAAAAAGGAGCCGATGCTTTCCGTTAACGGATGTCCGACTCCTATTTCAGAGATATGAAAGTGCCACACTAATGCAGTGGCCTGCAAATCTCTTTTTATATTCATTCTTCTACTGATTCGGTATTAAAAATATCTTCTTCTGCCGTTGCTAGGTGTTTCTGAATAACTTGTTTTACAAATGTTCTTTCAGAGTCTGCACCTCCACTTGGGTCAAAGAATGGTAGTATCGCTACTCCTACTGCTTCTTCCAAAGTAAATTCATCTGCTAACAACTCACACAATCTAACGGTCATTCTAGTAGATATCATTGTGCTTAATTTGCCTTCTTCTGATTTCCATTCTCTTCTAGTTACATCTGCGATATCTGCTACTGAATTAATTAATATTGCATCAACTTTGTTGCCAAATCGTTTTGTTAACAAATTTTCTTCTTTTTCTTTTGACAATATATCAACTTCAATAATTTCAAACCGATCCATTAATGCTCTATCTAATACTCTTGTAGATGTATACTCTGTACCAATATTGGCTGTTGCGATAAATGATACACCTTCTGCTACTTTAATAGTAGGCGCATTAATATCTTCATCTACTCGCAAATATCTTTGGCCTTCATCTAATACGGTCATTAATATATTCCATGCTTCCGGGTGTGCTCTAGAAAGCTCATCCATTAGGATTACGGCGTTCTTTGTTTGAATAGCCTTGACAAAAGCAGAGTCGTCAAAAGTCGTCTCGTTGTTCTTAAAATGCGTATTACCAATAAGAGTTGCCCTTGGATCTTGCGTAGCACCTAAATTAAAATAAAAGAATGGTCTATCTGTGGCTACTGGTAATGCCTTTGCGGCTTCGGTTTTACCACAACCAGCTGGTCCTACCATCATTATATTTTTTCCACGAACTGCTGATCTAACTAAATACTTCCACTTAATATCAGTCATCTCTAATCGATCTGGCTTAATATTAGGGGCATTATTAATTAATGCTAAAATTGGATCGCTCGACTTTTTCTTTTTTGGTTCTTGAATAGTCGGAGAATCAAAATCATCGGGCAAGTCATCTAATGATATACGCTTCCCTCGTCTGGTTTCGGTATCAAATTTTAATGCTTGATTATTGTTTGCGGCAATCTGAACCATATCTTCTCTAAAATGAGATGTAATGTCTTTGCCATTTGTGTCGACTACTGCTATGTAATCTCCTTGAGTTTTTATAACTCCATATACATATTTCTTCTTCATAACTCTAATAAATTTTTAATTATAATATAAAGATAAGAAATAAAAATCTAAAATCCAAATTTTTCTGAAACTTTTTTATTCTTTTATGAATTTAAGTGTGCCTACTCTTTGATTGTGGTCAACTTCAAGTAGATAATAACCTCTTTTATATTTTCCAACTTGTAAATTAATCATATTATATTCTCCCAAGAAACTTTTTGAAAATATTTCTTGGCCTTTACTATTAACTATAGTTACATTAGTCATTCCCCTTAAATTTTCTCCTAAATATAGGTTTAATTTATCTTCTACTGGGTTTGGATTAATACTTAATCTAATAGGTTTATCATAAATTATTGATATAGGTTTGAAGGTTTCAAATTTCCCATCATAATCTGTTTGTGTTAATCTATAATATGAAACCCCAACGTAAGGTTTTTCATCATATGTTGTATACTTCATTAATTGATTAGTACTTCCTGCACCTTTTAGGCTAGATATTTTTTCCCAATTCTCACAATCTATACTTCTTTCAATTGTATAATAATCATTATTTACTTGAGAAGCTACTTCCCATTCTAGAACAGCATTACCATCAATAACTGCCCCGGTAAATGATATTAAATCAATAGGTAAAGCATTCCCACCATTTTGAGACCCGAATCCAAATGGACTAAAATCAGAAGTGTAATCAGATATAGCTGTTCCACTAGCAGCTGTTCCACTAGCTAAATTTGAACCCATTATATTTTCCCATTGAGATGTTGCTGAATTATAATGTGCTACAACTATATCAGTAGGGGCGGTGACATTCATTGTTGCATCCCAACCTATACCAATTCTAGCTGGAGTAGATCCTACTCCTTTTTCTATGTCCCAAAAATAACCATTAGCAATTGAATGTAAATTATTTCCTGTTGGTGTCCCATTTGGGTAGGTAGCATAGTCAACTGAACTATGTTCTATATTATTATATAATACCGTGTATTCACTAGTTGTACTAGTTTGAGGTATTAATAATACCGGTCTATAATTTGATCCATCACCAATCGGAAATACCTTAACGAGTGTATTATTAGATGTTCTTCTTAATGACCCAATGATATGGTTATTAGCATTCCATGTTCCTGAAATACCATCGGTTGTTAAAATACCTCCATTGCCCATTGTTATATGACCATTAGTTAATGTTAGGTCATTAATAGTTATATTATCATTAATTGTAACTCCATTACTATTATCAATAACTACCCTATATATATCATACCCATTTGGAGTTATTGTTTGGGCTGATGATCCATTTAATACTAACCCATAAGCATTTGAAAAACTATTAGCACCTAAGCTTATATTTTCTCCAATATCAACTGAGGTATTAGCGGCATCTACTAATTTAATATCATCTAAACATACATCTCCATCCCAACTAGTTCCCGTTACTACAGTAAATCTAAACATTATGTTTTGGTTTGCATTGTATGAGTCTAAATCAACAAATCCTTGTCTCCAAGTAGAACCCATGTTATCACTCACATCTGCTGATTGGCTAACGGTAGGACACATAAAGGCAATATCACTTGACCAACTTGCGCCATTATCAATACTTGATTGAATAGATAGACTAGTTCCCGAAGTACTATATAAACTATACCAAAAAGTTAAAGTTGGTACGCTTAATGAAGTTAAGTTATAAGGAGGTGACCATAAATAAAATGTTTTAGAAGGATACATTGGTGTAGAAGCTTCTGTATAAATATATTTTCCTGCTGATGTTCCTGGACTATGATCTGCCTGACCACTTGATCCTCCTGTTCCTGGACCTGAATTTGTAGATGATGTTCCTCCTGCATCCGTTCTCCAATCTCCATCATCTCCATCAACATTTCTCCAACCAGTTTCGTTAAAAGTAAACCCTGTTACTGAAGCGGTTGATACATCATTTGTTTCATTTTCAAAAGCAGTGCTATAAGGGTATGAAGATACTGTTTCTATAGTAGTAACTGCTAAGGTTTGTGGTGATGAATTTCCTGCTGCATTAGTTGCATAAACTGCTACATTACCATCTGTATTTGAGGTTTTTACTGTTATTGAAGTTCCATTATCTGCAAGAATACTCCACCCTGAAGGAATAGTCCATGTATATGATGAAGCACCATTAACTGGAGATATTGTATACGTTTCAGTTCCACCATTATTAGGTAAATCAAAACCAGATATTGTTCCTGGAGTTGTTGGTGGTGAAAGACCTACAGCCTGAGTAATACTTATATTATCTATATAAACTGCATCTCCACCCATTCCAGTAGCTGTATAACCGGTGTAGTATTTGGCACAGGATTCAAAAGCAATAGTAAAAGGAGTATTAGCATAAGCTGATAAATCGTATTTCATATGCTCCCAAGTATTATTAGAACCATTAAAATAAATGTTTCCATTTTGATCAGGGATTGGAATACCATCTATTGTCACTCTAAACCAACAATAATTAGGGTTCCAAGTATAAGTTTGCATTTTATCAAACATTAAAGTAAGGGCGGGATCAATTGAAGCACATATATCTCTTGTAACAGAAACAATATGATTAGGTGAACTACTAAAAGCATCAGGTCCAGTATTGTATGGAGTGTACCAACTAGTAGAAGTATTACCTTCCATATGTAATCCATAAGCACTTCCATTAGCGGCTGTAGCATCTAATGATGCATTAGCTTGTGTCCCTGCGGTTGTCGTCATATGGGTCACACCTGTTTCAAAATCCTGAACATAGTCTAGGTTAGCACATAGTACTGGAGCTGTTGCAGGCGTACAAAAAATCATTATCTGTGTTGATTCTTGATTAGATATACAATCAAATTCAGTTAAATGTAAATAATAAGTACCATCATATAGTGCCGTATAATTTATTACACTTTGTAGACTACAACCAGAATAATCATCGCTGTATGCAACTACAACCCCTCTATCATCATAAAGAGTTAATTGAGTATCATAACCTGCTGTTATTCCTCCATAAGTACCGCATGTTGAGAATATATAATCAAATCCCATTCTTGCATTTATTTGTATTACTTCACCAGCCCAATTATAATTTGTAGCAGAACTCCAGGCATTATCTGTAGGAGAAAAAGGTGATGATGGGTAATAATTTGTCCCATTGTTACATTGTCCGTTAATTGTGTTCATTCCTAATACCACGAACAGAGATATTAAAAATGTTTTGAGTAGAGTTTTCATAATAATTATTCCTTAATTGTTTTAATATTTTCTTTAGTAATGTTAGGATCATATGGTTTTTGAACCGCTGACGTTTTATTAATAACTTTAACTTCACCATTTAGTGGATGTAGTAAAATGTGAGTCATTCTTGCATTTTCTGTATTTGAATTGACTTTTTCAATTTCTAATTTAAAAGATTTGTTATCCTCTAGAGATAAATCAATTACTTGATGTTTCATAATACTGTTGTATTCTTCAACACTAATTCCTGTTTCATTGATTGGAATTCCTTTTAATTCTTCTTTCGTTTGTGCGCTGCACGTCCCACCAAGGAAAATGGTGAGAAGGACAATTAGAAATGTCCTTTTGGTGTATTTGTTTGTTTTCATTGTTACTCCTTATTATAATAATAAATATAAGTGTGATACAGAGCCAATCATAAATTTGATGGTTTTTAACCTAGATTTTGGTATGTTGGTCATAAAACTCATTATCTTTACAATAATTGTAATAATTTGGATCGAATTGTTTACCAAAAGGCCATAACGGATTTTCTACGTCTTTTGCATTTTTCATTGACCAAGCTCTTCCATAATTTGATGAGTCAAATATTTGACGATTGTTTTCATCTAAAAAACTATATATTTTTCTTTTAGCGTTAGCTATCGATGGAAACCATCCTAGGATTTTATTTCTCCCCGTTTTCTGATCTGTAATTCTTACAAAAACCGGAGTGCTTTTTTCATTAAACCCGTAATCTTTTCTGTTTCTCTTTATTGCCATTATTATTTGTTATTAAATTAAACGCTTTAACATATAAATCATCTTTAGCTATAATCTTATCATTCTCTACTTCTAATTGATGGACCAATTTAAAAACTTCTGAGGCTATTCCTTTTTTATGTGCTTCCCACATAATTTCTTCAATATAGTCACTTGATGACATTTGCGTTCCTTATTTAATAATATAATAAAAATATCTCAAAAATACAA
>Ga0209756_1004843_pt1 | contig 10347 bp, 6 predicted proteins | sample ETNvirenome_6_85_FD_184071 | JGI IMG/M metagenome (GOLD analysis project Ga0209756, IMG submission 184071) | Marine viral communities from the Pacific Ocean - ETNP_6_85 (SPAdes) (version 3) | ecosystem: Environmental > Aquatic > Marine > Oceanic | place: Pacific Ocean | collected 2013-06-19
CCTTTCAGGTTGGTCTTTCATTGGATATTTTCCAGTAGACTCATCTTTTTGGTCTGCTGCTATAAAAGTTCCAAATGTTGCTCCTTTACCTTCGCTATCACCAGTTTTCCAACCGTGATCCTTTAACCAATGTAACTCATAGTGCTTTCCAAGTGTTGATGGCATATATTTTCCAATATAAGTAAAACTACATTCACAAGTAATATGATGTGGATATTGTAAATACGGATCTATTTCCCAAGGTGAATTATCATCAACACTAACACTTAAACTATCAAGAAAACCAGGTGTATTGTTAAACATATCACCAAGAGTTAAATTTATAAATGGTGCTACCATTCTTTTTCCTGGAGTAAAAGATGGATAACATAAACCAATAAGATAATTTAATTTTTCCATCAATATTGGAAATTCTTGTTTTGTTTTTGGAAATATTTCAAAACTAAAACTTACTTTCCTTTCTGCACCTTTATAAGTATAAACTTGGTCGGGACGACCTATATATCTTGTTCCCGTCCATTCTGGAGTAATTGAATCTGATATACCACTTAATATTGCCCTAAATATAATAAACTTATCATTAACAATATCTTTAAATTTAAATTTTATAAAATCGTGGTTTGCAGAATCATCAGTTCCAGGGAACATTTCGTTATAATCTTTACCATATGGAATCATATTGATTAAATCTGTTGCTTCAGTTTTATAACTATCTGGTGTAGCTGAATTTTTCTTAATCAATCCTAAACCAACTCCTCCTCTATCACCTTTTTCAGTATCTCCTACTGTTTTTAATCCTTTACTTCCTGGATTACCTAACTTATTTACTGGTCGAGTACGATTAAAGTCCCAAGCTTCTATTAATGCATCAGTTTCTTCTTTGTTTGGAACATCCTCATTATATTTATCCGTCATTGCATCGAATTGTGATATTGCATTAAAAGATTTTGCAAATCCAGCCTGTGCAAGTCCAGGACCTAATTTTGATGCCAAAGAATCAAGTTTACTAAAATCTGGAAGAGCTCTTGGTGCAAAATCAATATATTCTGGTTTTATAGGCTCTTCATCAACATAAAATGGTGAAGCTGGTCCATCATACTTAACCTTACCTATACTACCATACGCTACACCTTTATAAGATTGTAAAGTATTTCCAGTTCGGTTTTCAACGGTTTCTTTATGTGCATCACCTATACCATAAGCACCCTTTTGACTAAAAGTAGTTTGAGTTGGAACTTTAGGTGGTCGACCAAGTGGTGAATGTGCACTTCTCATATTAGTTATAGCTGAACCAAATCCACCTGTATCAGGAATCTGTTTAATCATTTTATCAGTTAAAAATTGTAATCTACCACCAACTTCATTAAAATCAATACCACCTAATGCAGAATCTAATCCAGCAACTGCCCCACCAATAGCAGAATCTACCTTTTCCATTAAATCTCCTACTTTCGTAGCTATCTTACCAACCGTTTTTCCATACTTAGTACCACCAAGAAAACCACTTACTAAACCACCAATTGAAGTTCCAGCTGGTGCATCTCCATCAATTAATGGTCCAAAATCTGCTCTTTCCATATAAGTTTCACCACCAAAATGTCGAGTGGCATGAATTAATGGTGGAATTGAAAGAGTTAAATTACTCTTACTCCAATCTCTTGTTTCTTCTCGTGGATTTAATTCTTGTAATATATGTTGTTTATCTTGCCACAACTGACCTTTAGGTGTATCCAACCAAGATTCTATACGAGTTATATCATCTGCAGTTCTCGTTGCCTGTAGTGCCATCCAATCATAACCCCCACCTATTGGTATTCTCTGACCAACCTGTTTTGTAATTAAAGGTGGAGTTCCGATAGTACCACCATCTTTATCTAATTGTGTATATCCAAGTATATTATAAGGCCATGTTCCTGATGATGCTTTCCAAAGTGTATCAAATCTTACCTCTAATGGGCCTATGGGAATTACAGATGGAAAAACTCCGTATCCAGATGGTTTTAACATTGGTGATTCCCAATTTGATGATATTTGTGAATCAATTGAATATGCCGTGGTATTATTTGGATATTCTCGTGGTATTTCAAATGTTCTCTGAAATCCTCTACCACCAAACTCCATAAAGTTTTGAAATTCTGTTTGAAATCCTGGTGCTGTAGATTGTCCTATTGGTGTAGTATAAGTACCATCATCTTTTTGAAACATAGAACTCTGATTATATACCGACTCTAACCTACCATAATAACTAACCCCTCGTCCACCAACAGGTGCACTTGTAAAACCCTCTAATTCTGGTCTTGCTAAAATTCTACTTGAATATGTAGATATTGGTACTACATTAACTCCATATGCTCCTGGAGTAGATGGTATTGTTGAAATCATACTCGATGGTACACCACCATAATCTAATGCAGAATTTACACCTGCAATTACATAAGATAGTGGTGTAAGTGATAAGTCACCATCTATCTCTATTTCCGATTTAACATCTGCTGTTAAACTTTGCATATCAACTGTAAATCCAAGTGGTGCCTGTCCTGGTGCAGTAAATCCTCGTCCTACTTGTCTCCCCCACATATAATCTGACACATTATATGGACCTCTACTATTTGGTTGAGTAGTAAATGGACCAAATTTACTTTCCATATCCTCTAAAGCTCCTTTATCTGGTCTATTAAAGGTTTGTTTTCCAGTTACTACTTTGGAATGACCATCATAAAATGTTTGTGGTGTATTGAATTTTGCACCTTCACGATCTCTTGTAATAGATGAATTATTATCTCCTGCACTACTATAATTCGTCCACTTGAAATTTTCTAAATTTTTTGTTAATTTTACAATACTCATTAGAATCCACCTATACCTTCTATACCTTTACGAGTATCTCTATTTCCTTTGTTCCTATCTACATTACCAGCCAAAATACCATCTCTTATTTCTGCCATTAATCCTTGTAAACCACTTGTGTCACCATAAACTCTATCTGCTGTTCCACTTGCAAGTCTATTATTAGGAATTATATTGCCTGCTGTTGCTGGTATCATCAATTCAGGTCCTCTTTCACCTACCATATACGGATTCATAGCTTTAACTGGTCCACCCATTGCTCTACCTTGAGCCTTTCCTTTACTCAACCATTGAAATCCAAGAGTCATTATAGAACCCATAGCACCTGCAGCAAGTAACCAACCAACATATGGAATTTTTGCGGCACTTGCAGCAGAATTAGCACCAGCCTCAGTTACCGAACTGGCCGCTGTAGACCAACCTAATGCTGCAGCTATTCTTTGTACTATATTAAATGATTTTAACCCCTTTATCATCTTAGGTAAATTTACTGATGCGATTCCAGAAAAAATATCACCTATTTGTGCACCATAGTTTAATATCGATGGCATAGCTCCTACCATTGTAGTCATAGCAGTACCCGAAAGTCCAACGACACTCGACCATACACTTTGTTGTTTATTAACTGAATCATTTAATATATCTTGTTCTCTTTGTAATGCAACAATTTGACTAAACTCTGTACTAAATAAATCGGCCAAGACTTCTTTTTGGTCAACTCTTAATTTGTCTAATGGACCCATACTTCTTATAATTCTTAATTGTTCTTGTAGTGCACCTTGTTCATCTCCAGCAAAACTTAATTGACGAAATCTATCTAAGTTTACTTGTTTACCAAGCATAACCGAAGCTTCCATTTCTTTATTAATAGAAGTTTCCCAATCTAATGCACCTTTCATAGATGCTTCTAATGTTTGTAAACTTACTCCAGATTTGGCTGCTTCTATTGCAAACCTACCCATTTCTTTTGCACTACCACCGACATATTTTGCCAAAAATTCAGTATTATTTGCCATTTGTTCCGTCAATTTCGCAGGTGAAACTCCAGCCTTTCTGGCTTCCTTATACATTCCAGGTAAATCAGCTACTATTTGTGCCTTAGTTTCTCCAGTTAAACCTTGTTGTAACTTTACAATTTTTGCAACATCTTTTTCTTGGGCCCCATATAAAAATCTTTGTATTCTTAAATCTTTTGCAATTCCAAAATTTAACTCCCCCACCGTTCCAAATTCTTCTGCAAATGCCTCTACTGCTTGTGAATTAACTACTAATTGAGGTCCAAGTTTGGCAGTTTGTGCTATACTTAATCCAGTATCAAATGCAAATTTAGTTATTTTAGCCCATAATGCAACTACAACACCCAATCCTGCAATACGCATTTTATTTAATCTTGCCTGTTTTTCCTGTTTCTTGATAAAATCAGCCTGCATTTCACCTGCTTTTTTATCACCTACAAATCGGTTTGTATTAGTATCTTTCCATCTCTGACTTATCTCATCAAAATAAACTGTTGGTTCTGCTGTATCAAAACCACCCTTCATACTATCTGCTATTTTTTTAGTTAAATTTTCTTGAATTCCTTCTAAATCAAACATATTTGCAAATAGTCCACCTACAACTGGAACTTGTCCCAAAGCATTCTGAACGGCTGATAATGGGCCCATTATTATTTTAGCTGATTCACCAGCTGTATCATGAATACTTTTATATAAATCTTGCTGAGTTTTTACTGACCTAAGAGTTTCAAGATGCATCTTTAAATCTTCTTTACGCTGTCCCTCTTTTTCACTGGCAATTAATCGTTGAGCCTTTAAAATTTCTGTATTTATATTGAGTGATGTAAATTCACTTGTTCCCATCAATTCAAAATTTCTCAATACATCATCAGTTAAAGTAACCCACCCCATATATGACTTACCTATCTTCTTAGACCTCTTATCAGTTTTATTAGATAGAGTATTAATATCAACCATTAAACTCTGAACACCCATTACTATCTTAGAATTACCTTTTAGTGTATTATTCCATGACTTTGAAGAAGTAACAATTTGCTTACCTAAGTTTAGAGATTCTCTTAACTCCTGATTCTCCAGTTTAAATGTATCAAGTTCATCTTCCTTGACAGATTTTTGACTTTTTAATGATTCAAGGTGTTTTTTATCCCCATTGGCCTGGGCAGCCTGAATTTTATTTTCGAGATCTAAAATTTCTTGTTTTAATTTTTTCTCTTGTTGAAGAATACCTAATTTAGCCATTTATCTCCTCGGCATTGTTATATTATAGTATTGAATAAAAACTTTGAAAATAGATATTTTTAAATTAATTGTCTATGAAATCTTGAACAGCTTTCATTGATGATTTGTATGCAGGATCCTTTTTGGCTTTATCTCTCATATGTTTTGCTATTTTTTTAGCAAGGTCGTCTCCGTCCTGAACAAATTTGGCCATTTTTGGATCTTTTTTGAGCTGTTTAGCCAACTCTTTACCTTTTCGTTTTCCAATCCAATTGAAAAAAGAACCCATAAATTCGTTTAACTGTTTTTCGTCTTTAATTATGTATTTAGGCATTTAAAAACTCCATTTTATCGTTGATAATAAATATTAGATAATTAAAAAATTAACTACTTACGAGTTCGTGGTCTTTTAGCTGGTTTTTGAGCCTTATCGTATTCTTCCTTCTCGTCTTTGAATTGAGTTTCAAGACGCTTTAGATAGTATTTTCTTAGATAGACGGGCATATTATACACATTGTCAAATGTGAACCCACCTTTAGTGTGATAACATAGTAGAAATATCTGACTATGTATTTCTGGTTTAAATTCCGGCGTCAGGCCAAAAAAATCGAGCGGTCACAGGGACCGTCATCTCCTCATCTGAACCATCAATCATACGAACCTCACAGGTCATATTTACATCTGGAGAAATCACTTGTAAATTTTTCCTAAAATCAAGTGAATCTCTTGATAATAATTGATTGTCTACGAAATCATTAATAACTGATGTTTCACGATTCCCATCTATAGCCACAATCTGTTGTTTTAGACGAGTAGTGATTTCGGGAACATAATCTGGTGAAATTTTTGATAATGCTTTTAATTGAGATTCTACAGCCTTTTCATCTCCTTGAGTAACCAACTTAAATGTAACTACTTTTTTGGAAGTTGGTAATTCAAAATCGTGTTCATTAAGACCCTTAGTAAATTTTTTAAAATCTATTTCCTTTGCTTCAAACGAAGTTAAATCTACTGAATTTGTCCGCGTTTCACCATCAGTATCTATGTATTCAAATTCATATTCTTTACCATACGCAAGTACTCTTGCTGCAAGTAAAATAGCATTTTTATCACCTAATAGTATATCATCTTGATTGATGTTAGAAACTATAAGTGATTCTAATAGTTTATCTAATACAATACCTTTCTGTATTAAATTTTGTGATGTAAGAATATCTTCTTCTCTTGCAGTCATATACTTTACCTCAACTTCCCCACTTGATAATGGATTGTCATCAGGATACAAATATCCTTTTGATGGCAAGGTAATCATCTCAGTAGGAAATTGGCGTTTTTCTTCTGCCATTTTTATCTCCTTTGTATTCTATATTGAATTATACAATATAACCAATTATTTAAAACTTTATCTGGGTATCAATTAAGATACCCAGTATAAATTATTTTCTACCAAATTTCTCTGCTGCTGTGACTCCGAGTCCAACTACTGAGATATACATAAAACATTCTAATATTTTATCTTTTACCTCAAATGTAGTAAAGGAATCTGCACCCCAACTACATATCAACATAAAGAATGCCATAAAACCGACAAATCTTTTGCTGGAAATCTTTGCATCACTCGAAAGCATTTCTCTAAAAAAGTTCATATTTACTCCTTAGAATTGTAGGATTGCGTAATCGTATCTTAGTGTAAGTGTAATGTCTGCTGGATCAGTAGTATTTGCCCAATCCAAATCATTAAAGTTAGCATTTACAATCCAAGTTCCTTTTAATGTCCACTCCTCAACTTTGTCACCAACAGGTCCTAAAACATTAATAGTTACATCTTTTTTATAAAAATCTGTGTAACCATCTCTACCTGTTACTGACTCGTGAGCTAATCTCACCCATTCCATTACGGCCTGTGCTCCACTTGGAACAACAGGGTCATAAAGTGTAATTTCTAATTCTTCCCATGCTCCTTTACCTTTGACATATCTTTTTACATTGATGTGGTCAAGTTCAATAGTTTCAAAGGCTATTGATGGTCTGTTAGCAGTCTTAATTAAATAAGCTGGTATACCTTCAATATACATGATGTACCGATTTTTAGTTTTCGGTTCAAACGGTGTGAACATTATTTCAGAAGGATCTAATAAATCTGGCATCTTTAATCTCCAATAAGTTTTATTCTTCAACTATAAATATCAATTTTATAAAAAATCGTTATATTCATTTTTCATAGTTTTATAGAAGTTTTTTATATCTGTCATATATAAATATACCGAGCAACAAAAAACCCCTCAAAAAAGAGGGGCTTTTCGTTTAGTTAATCTATTTTGATTAAACTTATTCAGGAAATGCTGCTCCTGTAGGTTGAACTATGAAGTCCAATACAATAAATTCAGCTGTCCGTGTTGGTTGGATAAATATCTGACCAACAAGTTGATTTCTATCAACGACATCTGGAGTATTATTGGAATCATCCATTACTACTCTAAATGCTGACAAACCACTATTCGATTGTACTGACTCTAAGAAAGGATTCACAATGTTTAGGAATCTGTTTCTTGTTGCTGTAGTATTCTGTTCGAATACTAAATACCTACTTGATGACGCGATGAATTTCTTCAATCTAATCAACAATCTACGAACATTAACTCTGTCGAGTGCTGAAGGACGACCTTGTAAGGTTTTTTGTCCCCATACACATACACCTTGACCTGGGAATGAAGCGATTGGATTAACTCTATCTTCGTAAAGGTCATCCCTTTCAGAATGAGTCAATCTTGTTTCTGCTTCTAATACACTTGTCAATCCACCACGATTCAAACCAGCTGGTGCGAACCATTCGTGAGCTACTTTATCAGTATATGCGATTGTTCCTGCTAATACTACTGAAGGCGGAACCCATACTGGTAATGATGTATTTCTATCAACAATCTTTACCCAAGGATAATAGGTTGCTGCGTAGTTCGTATCGAGTGCTGTTATAGCTGCTGTTGCAGTTGCTATATTATCACCTTTAATCGTACTATCCAATAGATAAAATGCATCACCACGAGCTTCCATCTTTGATATCGCGTGATTTGTTACACTACTATGTTTTCCGTGAATAACACCTGGTGTTACCAACATATTGATATCAAATTCATCAGCGTTACTGATAGCGTTTATAGCTTTCTTATAAGCTACCGTACCACCAGTTGCCGTTGTTGAACAATCAAACCCTTGTGTATTAGTATTCACAATATCTGCTGCTGTATACTTTGGTGTTGCTGGATTAACACTATCGAATCCACCTTGAAATGGAACAACGAACTTTCTCTGTTTAATATTAGAAAGTGATAGTGTTATCTTTTCAGTTCCATCAGAATAAGTATCACCAGTTACACTTGCATCTGAACTACCGAAGTAATCTTCAATACTCATAGTAGTATGATTACCCGCTCCAAATGAATTAATTGGTGCTAAATATTCTTTAGCATCTGCGTTTGAGAAATCGTGTCCAAAAGGAACATTTGCGTCAAACTCACCTTGTGCATTTGATTGTGATTGTTGTATTGTCCAAGTTGGAATTGAAGTATCATTACTACCAAATGGATTACTAATTGCTGCGTGTCCCATTGGTACTAACGATACAGGTATCTCTTTATTTGATATAGCTGAAAAATCAGATACATAGATGTACTTAGACATATTTGGCCAATCACCATTGTAGGTGAGTTTACCATTTGCGTCTATTGTTACATATCTATCACCAATTCTTCTTGCAAAGAAATTAGGACTTTCAGGATTAAAATTCAAACCATCCCATTGTTCTAAGATATTATCTTTAGTTAGGTTATTATCAGTTAATCCAGTTTGTCTTAATTGAAGTGAAAATGAACCATAATCACTACCTGCAATTGAACCTGCTGCTTTTATATTCAAAATAACAATTTTATATTTGTTATTTACATCACTACCATGTGAACGCGATTGAACTTTAAACAGACTGTATCTTGATTTATTTACTATTTGTGATTGAATAAATGGTGTTTCAGCGTTATCATAAGTTACTGCCATATTCAATGTATCATGTCCTAAGCTTAAGTCATCAGTTACTCCCCAAGACTTACCACTCTGTTCATACTTAAAGTTCTTATACAAATAAGCTGCTACTGTACTTCCACCAGATTTCTGAACTTGTGCATCTTTACTGAACACTTCATCAATATAAGATGAATAAGTACTTCCTGTATGGAATCCGAAAGTATAAGTTGTTGAGGTTAAACTCTTAGCACCCCAATTACTACCACTCAATGTTAATGAAGCTGATGCCCAATTACCACTAATAGTACTTCCTTCTAAATCTGCGGTTCCATCACCACCACCACGAGATGGGGCTAAGACTGCCAAGGTTGTTGCACCTGCTGCAACTGATCCACCTGCCAAAGTTAAAGTTGTACTACCAGAATTGAAAGTAATACTATTACCACCAGTACCTGCGGCCGATGCCGTAACTGATAATACTGCTGCTGCGCCTGATGCAGATACATCTGATGATACATAAGTATTTATTTCATTTGCTAAGTTTTGAGTAGAAACTGTTAAACTTGATCCAGTTGCAAAATAGTAATAATTTGCATCACCAACATCAGTACCACCTGTAGCTGATGGTACGAAATAATATTTTGTTCCAGTTGCAAGTGTAAGAGTAAAAAGATCTACTCCAGTTTCGAGTGTACCAGTCAAGGTGAAACTACCACTAGCTTTAGCTGCTGCTGAAGTCGCTCCTATCTTAATTGCAAGTGAATCAACCGAGTATCCACTTGTATTAAGGACACGAACTATCGTTACAGTTCCTGCACTCCTTAAATATTGTTCTACCGCGTATGGTGTATAAAAATCTTTAGAAGTTGATCCAAACATTTCTTCAAACTCAGGAAAATTACTGATTTGGGTTGGCACAAAAGCAGGACCTTTAAGTGTTGGTCCTATTATACATGCTCCTATATCAGCAATACCCTGTGGAAGAAATGACAAATCTCGTTCCCTCGTAAACACACCTGGCGATACGATTCTTTCTGCCATTATTTTTCTCCTATTGTGTTATAATTCAAATAACATTAGCCTAAAAAGACTATAAATTTTACTATAAATATAGCGTAAATTTCTCAAACGATATGTTTGAGGGAGATTATTTTAAGTAGTTTCTGAAGTTTCTTCAGATTCTTGTGGTGTAGGTGTAAATACCCCTGTTGCCGGATCTAAATTTCCAGGACCATACTTATCATTCAAAGCT
>Ga0209756_1004844_pt1 | contig 10345 bp, 3 predicted proteins | sample ETNvirenome_6_85_FD_184071 | JGI IMG/M metagenome (GOLD analysis project Ga0209756, IMG submission 184071) | Marine viral communities from the Pacific Ocean - ETNP_6_85 (SPAdes) (version 3) | ecosystem: Environmental > Aquatic > Marine > Oceanic | place: Pacific Ocean | collected 2013-06-19
TGGATGAATCTTCAGATGCTCTTTACGATATGATGTTCGAATCAATAAGTGAGAGAATTTCAGACATTATTTATAGTTCCGAGTTGTTTGATTTAAGGATATTAAGATCAGTTGAAAGGCCAATAAGAGAAGAAGGCAAGAATTTTCTTGGTATTAAAGAATTAAAGAACATGGTAAACAGGAAAATTCAAGAAAATATGGCTAATACGGATTTTTCTGGTGCAGAAGGCGAACCATCTGCCCTAGGTGATGCAATATTCGAAGGTGCAGTGAAGACACTTATCAAAATTTATGTTGTTAAAACCATTCTTAAATCAATATTTGTGTTTTCCAAGTTCAGAACAGAGGACGCTTTCTATGATTCTTTGATTTTACCCTTCATTGTTAGACAAATATCTCTAGAAGAGCCCGAAACTGCAGAAATAATGTCCAAATTTAAGGAATTTTTGAACAATAAAAGAGAAAATCTTGAGAATAGACTGACAAGCCTCGGTTATTCTTCAAAACCTCCTAGAGAGCCGATGACATTCCAAGAAGTTCAAGACGAACTTAAAAAAGCTGGCCTTCCTTATCGAGAAACAGCCTCCGGACCATTCAAACAAACAGCAGACGATATCATTGAAAAGTGTGTTTCAGACGTATTGACCGGTATGAAAGAGAATATGGAGAGTATGCTTAGGTTACAGTTGCCGGCAATCGAAGATGAAATACTGAAAGATGAAGGTGAAGAGGCAGCAGAGCCCCATCCAGCACCGTCTATTGATACAATTACTGCATTAGCTTCCGATGTGAGCGCCCCGCTTTGGCTTGATGATATGGCTCAGGCAAATATCAATGCTGATTCCGACACCGCCGCGCACGAAATGGCCCAGTCAGGAGGACGTCCAGACTCGGCACGAACAACTCTTTTGAGACAACAGTTGGGAACTGGATATAATGTCTCCGGAGAAGCATCCTGGTCGGCTGACAATGTGCAATTTGTCGAGCTTCCAATTGGGGCGTCTGTTCCCCCCGGAACTAACTGGGATCCCGGCATCGCAGCATGGGTTCCACACGATATTGACGGAAATCAATTTAAAGGATGGCAGATTCACGACACAGATGACAATGTATCATACTTCACAAAGAATCCAATACTTTGGCTAGGTGACAACAACGACACACCTACTCAATGGGCTTTCGATTTTAATACTGAGTCTGGTAAGACCGGCGGTTTTACATATAAAAAGGTCTTTGATCATATTGTTGATTCGTACAAAAAAAATATTATTCCATTTAATTACGGTGCCCTGTGGCCAACTTTAGAAGACTTTAAAGACTTGCTCCCACAACCAACAGTCTGGCCACCCCCCAATGCGCCAACCGAAGTTGAAGTCCCCACTCTTGACGGCGGCATAGAAGTCGAAACATTCAATTATGAATTCTTTGTGTCAAACACTGGCGATCAAAGTTCACTAGCCTGGGCAGGTGTTGATTTACAGTCGTACGCCGCCCTTCACGGTGGTTTCCCGAAAACAATAGCCCCTGGCGGCTCCCCTTACTATGATTGGATTGGCAATGAAGAATTAGCTTTGCCATCCCAGATCACCGATGGTTTTGAAGTGGTTATAAAGCCACAACTTTACGACTACCCAGGCATCGCCGATGAGGTAATGCCAGAAATAAGGATTGTATTTGACAAAGTGGAGATCTCTAATTCAAATGCACTGTCAGATAACACGAACACAGCATTTACTAATACTACTGGTGCACCTGACGAGATGGAACTCCCCGGCGACGGCACACACTCCTGCACTTATATTGGTGACGACTTTAAGCCTACACAAAATGGTACAATATGGAAAGTTCGCTGGATCGCTAACGGTGCGTATAGAAGCCGCAAACCAAAAACAAAAGACGATTGGTCAGCTTATGCAGATACAACTTTGCAAAATTTATACATGGAAACCGGCGATCCTATTTTGACATTCGCCGGCCAAGACGCAACCATAACCAAGGAGCAATTTGGATTAGACAAGGATAAGTTCGAATATTGGAAGCAATTTGCATCTAACCCTGCAACAACAACAGACGGCGCACCTTTGCCTTTGATTCAGATTAGACCACCATTTTTCCAACAAGAAGGCTATCGTGTACCATCCGTGACTCACTTTAAGATAGATGTCAATGGAACAAACTTCAACACCGATGAGGGCGGATTAAAAGCCTTCCTAACTCCTATAGATCATTTTGGCCCAACATATGAGTTCGAAGTAGAAGATGTAACGAGCACAAAAGCTACCTTAAAGATGCCAATTAGCGTTGGTGCAGCAGGTCTAGTGTGGAAGGGTGGCGACGTATTAGAGAAACAAGACGCCCCAGGCATAAACCCGGTTGGGATTTATGGAGTTCATACTAGTGATGAAGATTTGATCCCGGCAACAGTCAACCCAAAGAACTGGGCATATAATTCCTACGCTGGAGACGGCCCTCACAATGACGCATATATTTCTCAAATTTTAGCGATGGGCAAGAAAGGACGCATGCGCCCTTGCGCTCCACACTCAGAGGGCTTGTTAGCATTAAGGGTTATTAATAAAGATGGGCAAGATGCAATAGCCCCGGTATATTTTACCACCATCCATCGTCACGCCAATGAGGATAATGTTCTTGGTACTCAAAAATGGTATAAACAGATTTTATCGAAGAAATGGGAAGAAAATTCAGATTGGCATGATATCGTGATGTCAGAAACCTTCCCAGACGTCCCAGAGCCAATGTCGCTGTTCTATGAAGAAGAAAGATTCCAAGGAGGGTTTTGTTTGCCGGTTTATGGTAATCGTCGCAATGCCTGGGACATTCTTGATGTAGCAGATATTTGGGGAGAGTTGAAACAACCAAACCCAGCAATCCCCCAGGGCTCAACAGTTAATTACAGAGATACCTTCTTTAGTAAGAGAAGGTTGACGAGACCATCATATTTTAAGAAACTTGGATCAAAGAACGGAGGATTCATTTTAGAAAAATATGTTAAGGTTAAATTTAAAAACCCAAATCAGATTTTAGCCACAACACCAGCAGGATCTAATCTTGCTAAAATGGCACAAAAACTTAAAGAGAATCTCCTTAATCAATCCGCAACAGAGACTTCACAGGAACAGACCGATTTGGTAATTCAAAATGATATACTCTTTACAGGAACCGAAGACCTCGAAATCGGAGATGAACAATTTAAAAAAGGCACAGTTGTATTTGAGTATGAAGGGTCCGACAGTGTTAGCCTGAGAGAAGAAATCCCTGGCGAATTAAAAATATACGCTGGTTTAGGTAGAGAGACGATCCCATATGGAAGCATGGCTTTAGAGGAACACACACTTTCTTATACAGCTTTCATAAGACTGCTAAGAGAAATCTCCGGAGCAGATATCGGTGATGAATACAGTAAATCTAAAAATGGTGTATTAGTTGGCCGACAATATCGAGTCTCAGATATCGGCGGCGGTAGCGCCTCAGACATTGACTTCCCGGATAGCCCTAGAATTTGTATTGAAGGGGACGTAGGTTTTGGAGAAGCATCTGAAGGCGACGACGGAGCATGCGGTGACGTCAATGTTTTATGGCCAGGATCTCCTGCTGCAGAAAGAGAGTCTGGTAAGTTCTTGGATTTGCAAGAATTTGTAAACTGGCATTCGTCGATGCATCCCGGCGACAGATATGAAATAAAACCATTTAGTGGAGAAGATACGGACTATATTTTCCTTGGCATCGGCGACACTTGGAAATTCAAAGGATATGAAATAGTCAGATACAAACAAGATTATAGCTGGATTGAAGATATCGCTAATCTTGATGGTGACGAAAAACAAGTTTTAGATTATTTAACATCCGGGAACTGGAAAGGCATCTTAGAAACATTTAAAGTTGGTTTAAGAATTTCATATGTTTCTTCGGGAGATTATTTATCCGAGGATATGAAAACGAAAATGAACTCTCTCTTATCACCATTTTTAAGTTCTGAAAGCAATTTTGATATAAACGGCGAACCTGTACCAAATACGGGATACCTTGATAGTCTGTCTGTCCATAATGATATAAAAGAAAGAAGACTTTTAGGAAAGTGGGGGCACGTTCTCGAACAAGGGGATATAGTAGATAATTTTGGTTTCGATACTGATACAAAATTTGATGAAGTGCAAGAAATATACATTATGCCATTGATATCAAAAGAGATGAGCCCGGACGATGAGAACTTCCCTGCGGTTCTTAAAGGGAACGATGTTAGTTTGATGGACCTGAGAACAGCTTACCCTTCACCAGAGTATATGGACGCCTCACCATGGGCAAAACAAACCTTTGACGAACTTTATAAAAGACTGAGAAGAGATGATAGATTTAAATTCTTATTTGAATATGCTCTCCCATCTAAGCGCATGCTTTCTATCAACACACTATTTAATATATTAGCTTTTGAGGGGACGTTTAGAAGAGAGTGCACATTTAAGCAAATATTTGAGGCGACAACATCAATAGCCCTTACTGCCGCAAGATTAGCATCGGATAATCCTTCTGGTACTTATGATTACGATGTTCCGGATTCTGATCCAAGCAAAGATATCCAAGAGGCTTATGACGCGCAACAACCAGAATCGACAAAAACGAAATGTGAGTCCAATGCTAGAATAAGATCCAGATTTGAAACAGATATAGAATAATAGGAGAATCAAAATGTCAGGAATTTCACCAAAACTACCTTTACAACATAACAATACAGATGGGCACTATGGCTTAAATAAAACTTTTAAAGAAGCCACAAAGCAAAACTTGAAAAATTTAATATTAACTCAGCCCGGAGAACGAGTGATGGATCCATTTTTTGGTGTAGGGATAAGAGGTTTTCTTTTTGAGATGGATGGCTCCAGCGTACGCGGAAGCATCGTCTCACGAATTCAAAAGCAAGTAGAAGCCTATATTCCGCATATTGAAATCGTCGACATTCAATTTTTTGGAAGCGAATTTGAATCCGATATTGCTGATCATGTTTTGGCTATAAGATTAAAATATAAATTATTGCCAATTAATGATAGCGATATCCTAGATATAACTGTAGAATAACACTAATTATATGAAAGGGTTAGATCAATGGTAAAGAAGCGACCACCTATTAATTACACCAGTAGAGAATTCGACACGATTAAAAGAGATCTTGTTGACTACGCAAAAAGATATTATCCAGACACCTTTAAGGACTTTAATGATGCCTCTTTTGGTGCCTTGATGCTGGACACTGTTGCCTATGTTGGAGACATTTTGTCTTTTTATTTGGACTATCAGGCAAACGAATCTTTCCTTGATACGGCTTTAGAATATGATAACATTATTAATCTCGCCCGTCAGCAAGGATATAAATTCCAAACCTCGGCCTTATCGCAAGGTATGGCCAATTTGTTTGTTTTGGTTCCTGCAAATTCATCAGGAATCGGCCCAGACACCAGCTATATGCCAGTTTTAAGAAAGGGTTCAGAATTTACTGCTGCCGATGGCCAGAACTTTACACTCTTAGAGGACGTAGACTTTGGCGCTCCAGACTTGGATACGGTTGTTTCTTCTGTGAATGCCACTGGAACTCCAACTTTTTATGCGATAAAAGCGCCATGCCGTGTCATTTCAGGCCAATTGGCTAGAGAAACAGTAACGGTTGGCGACTTTGAAAGGTATTTAAAAATTGATTTGGACGCTTCAAATATAGCAGAAATTGTTTCAGTTATAGACAACGAGGGTCATCGTTACTTTGAAGTTGATCACTTATCACAAAACATAGTTTATGTGAGTGTAGCAAATAAATCTACTGATAGATACACAGTAAAAAATATTATGAAACCAATTGTGGTTCCACGTCGATTCGTTGCGGAAGCAGTTCGCAATAGAACTTCGCTTCAATTTGGCTACGGCTCCTCGTCCGAGATAAAGTCTGAATCTATTGCCGACCCATCTGAAGTTATTATGAATGTCCATGGGAAAAACCACGAGACAGATCATCTGCTTGATCCAACAAAACTTATAAGTTCGGACAAGTTTGGTATAGCCCCATCGAACACGACAATAACTGTGACTTATAGAGTTAACCCGCTCGGCTCTGCTAACGTATCCGCCGGCGCACTGAACAACGTTGTAAGAACGTTTTTTCAGTTTGACAACCGTACAACACTAGATGAGGCAACTATTGCGACAGTAGAGGACAGTTTAGAAATTTCAAACGATGAACCCATCACAGGTGGTTCACAATATCCAACAATAGATGAATTAAAGCAAAGAGTTAAGTCACACTACTTTGCACAAAATCGAGCAGTAACCAAGCAAGACTACGTTAGTTTGGTTTATCAAATGCCTGGTGCGTTTGGTGCCGTAAGAAAGTGTTCAGTATCTCAAGATGTGGATTCTTTCAAAAGAAACTTAAATTTATATGTTGTTTCCTCAAATAGTGACAACGTTTTATCTAAATCTGGTGAAACTTTGAAAGAAAATTTGAAAACTTGGATTAACAGATATAAGATGGTTAACGATACAATCGACATTTTAGATGCCCATGTCGTTAATATAGGGATAAAGTTTACTGTCATTGGTGAACCATCACAAAACAAAGCTGCTATCCTTACAGAGTGCGCCCGTGAACTCCGCTCCAATTTAGAGTTGATTGGAGATATCGGTCAATCGATGTCCTTGTCTCAAGTTTACAAAGTGTTAAATCGAGTACCGGGAGTTATTGACACGACCAGTGTTCAGTTTGTATTAAGGACAGGCACGAGATATTCAGATGTGTTTTATAATATTGATGATAATGTGACTTCCGACGGACGAACATTGATGATCCCAGAGGATCACATTTTAGAAATAAAATATCCAATAGACGATATTGAAGGGACTATTATTTAACAATGGCGATTAAACGATACATAGCAACCGATGATACAACCATCACAAATGCCTTTGAGCAAAACTTTAGAACTAGAGGGACTGGATCAAACATGGGCGCCTCGGACGTTGTTGAAGTGTTTTCTATCTACGGTCAACAATCGTCAGCCTCTGTTGAACTTTCCAGAGCTTTGTTAAATTTTCCCATTGACCAAGTTATAACAGATCGTAACAATGGAGATATTCCAGTTAGTGGAAGCGTTAAGTTTAATCTTAGAATGTTTAACGCCCGTCACGCCTCAAGTCTTCCAAAGAGCGCGGTATACACTGTTGCTGCCGTCTCTCAGTCCTGGGAAGAGGGCATCGGCCTTGATATGGAAAGCTATAAAGATTTGACTTATGAAAAAACAGGATCAAATTGGGTTCACAGAGGAAAGGACGTTAAATGGGGAAATGTTCAAGCGACCGCCACTATAACAGCACTAAGCAAAACGGCTGGTCAAGCGAACACCCGTGTATTGACCGTTACAGATGTGGAGGGAAACGCTGTAAGCTTTACGATTGATAACAGCACTTCCACATCAACAGCTACAGTTATTGCATTTTCTAATGCAAATAGCGATGCAACTCAATTTGCTACAAATATCGCCGCGGCAATCAATGCTGCCGACTCTGCAAGCACTTTAAATATATCCGCTGCGTCATCCGACGCAACGGTCACACTAACAATGGAGACGGCAAGCGATTCATCCGTAACAAATATAGCAGGAACTGCCGTAACAGATTCGGTGGTTACGATTAACCGGCAATTTGAGGCCGGAGCCGAAGCTACAATCGGCGGATTGTTCCATGATAGCCCTAGGTTTGACACGACATTAGCCAATGGTGCTGAAGATTTAAATGTTGATATCACTCACCTAGTTGAGCAATGGATTGGTGGAGAAAATAACACTGACGATATAACAGCCGTAAGAAAGAGAAATTATGGTGTTGGAGTATTTTTAACTTCTAGCCAAGAGGCTTACTCTCCCGTGGCAATCGACAATAAGGTCCAACAAAACCTGACTGGCTCCAAGCACTCATATTATACAAAGAAGTTTTTCGCGAGAGGTTCCCAGTATTGGTTTAAAAGACCTTGTATTGAAGCCCGCTGGGACTCTTCGATAAAAGACAACGCAGGTAACTTCAACTACTACAGCCCTCTTATTCCTGTATGCGAGAATATAAATACAATTTATTTCTACAATATTGTCGATGGCCAACTTAAAACTATCCCGTCGCTCCCCAACAATAAGATATTTGTTAGTCTTTATTCTGCATCCTCAGATTCAGCGTTTACTGAGAAACACAGCGGCGCAAAGATTCCATCCCCCGGTATGGGTACAGACTACCTTCGAGCCGGCACAAAACTGGCTCTTAAGTCAGCTTCCTGCTCGAACTGGGTACGCGATGGTGGTACAGCGATGAAGGGTATACCTGTTGCATCAAACTCTGCCACAGAGGCCACAGGTGGCCAAACTCAAACTCCTGGTATCTATTCTTGTTCAATTGCGTTAACCGCTTCTGACAACAGTGCAGAGCTTAACCGCCTTTGGGCAGTTTGGCATGCCCAAAGCGCCGCAGGTGTCCGTATTGAGTTTTATACAGCATCGGTTACACCAAGAATTATAAAGCCTTATAGTAATAATTACCAAGGTCGATATGTCACATCTTGCCCGTCACTTAGAGGGAATTATTATAAAAACGAAAATGCTAGATTTAGATTCTTTATTCGTGAGAAAAACTGGAACCCAACGGTATTTGTGCAGGCAACAGCAGAACCAAAAACAAAGATTATTGAAGACGCTTATTATAGAGTTTATAGAGTAGCGGACAACTTACCAGTTATTGATTACGGAACTGGTAGCACAAGTAACAACTATTCTAGATTGTCTTACGATATCTCAGGTAATTATTTTGATTTAGATATGTCAGGACTACAGCCAGACTATGCATACGGTGTTAAACTAGCATATTATTTAAATGGTACATATGTAGAACAGCCAGAATCTTTTAAATTTAGAGTTGAAGAGTCATGAGCGCAAAAAATTCATTTGATAAGAATTATAAGCCAAAAAAAATATTAACATCAAAAACTCTTAATGAGATTGGTGCGGAGGTAGAGTCCGCCGAATATGTCGAAGCTTATATTAAAGATGGGGAACGCTTTGTTCCTCAAATAAACTTTACTGACCCTTCAAACTTTGCAAAATTTGGCTCTGCAGAGGAATATTATAAGCAATCTTTTAAAAGAATATGGACTAGCTTCCCGTACGACGGTTCCGAATATGAAAAGTACGCCTGGTTCAATAGTTCTTCTTACTTAGACAACTATATCTACGAGAACGAATACCCCAGAACCACTGGGTATGTGATCTTTTCACCAGAAAGCAGCACTGGTTGGGGAACAAAAGTTGGTTCCTTGGTGAATTCCGAAGGTCTTTCCGACGACCCTGAGTACATTCAGATCATTGGTGGACCCCATAAAGATCCAGATCAAACTGAAACACAAAAGCTGTTTCCTTCATATATTGGAAAAGATGGAGTTCGTGTCTCGGGTTCTAGAGGATCGAATGTTCATGCAACATCTTCATTAAGAGAATCAAACTTAAAAATTGATTTTGATTTAGGTACCACAGTAGAGTTTTGGCTGAAGAAAGATGATTATGCTCATTCTACAAATCAAACAGGAAAAGAAATCATTTTCGACCTTTGGAACGGCGTTGTAGGTCAGTCCGCAGAAGGACACGGAAGATTTAGAGTATATCTTGACACAACCGCCTCCGCCGGAGGACCATTGGTTGTACACTATGCATCATCCAGTACGGCAGGTGGAGTCAAAGGCCGAGACATTCGTTTTGGCACCCTGGACAAATCAGATATTGTTGATTCAAACTGGCACCATGTTGCAGTTACAGTATTTAATAGTAGCTCTACTGAGACAGTTGCAGAGTTATATGTCGATGGTAGATTCAAAGAAGATAAAACGTTTGTTGACGATTCTGATCAAGCTTCTGTGATCCGAGATGGCGTCGACGGCGCTCTCATTGCAAATATCGGAGGTTCTAGAACTCCAAACCATGGTGGAAATACGACTCAAGGATATGGAAAGCTCTCTGCATCCCTGGACGAATTTCGCTTTTGGAAAACAAGGCGCTCTGCTCAAGAAATTGGAAGAAATTGGAACCGACAAGTTGGTGGAGGCTCGAATGTTGATGATGCAAACACAAAATTGGGTGTATACTTTAAATTTAATGAGGGAATTACTCAAACAGCTAGCGTCGACCAGGTTGTTTTAGATTATTCTGGTCGTATCTCGAATGGTGTTTGGACTGGTTACGCCAGCAATGCACGTAATATTGGATCAGCGATTGTTTCTTCTTCGGCTGCCCCTACAGAATATAAAGACCCGATTATT
>Ga0209756_1004845_pt1 | contig 10345 bp, 12 predicted proteins | sample ETNvirenome_6_85_FD_184071 | JGI IMG/M metagenome (GOLD analysis project Ga0209756, IMG submission 184071) | Marine viral communities from the Pacific Ocean - ETNP_6_85 (SPAdes) (version 3) | ecosystem: Environmental > Aquatic > Marine > Oceanic | place: Pacific Ocean | collected 2013-06-19
TTGCCATCTAACATCTCCCTATCTATAATATATATTCCCTTACTCAAATACCACCTTCTTTTAAGGTAATCTGTCCTAAAAGAAGGTACTCCAGATGAGCAAATTTCTGTAAACCAATGTATTCTCAGTAAATCCTCATAATCAAACCCAATTGACTCTTTTAGGATCAAATTTTGCTGTATCTCTAATACTACACCAATATCATTAATTTTTTTAATATTTTTATAACATTTATAGGTCACAAGCGATCCAGTCTTCATGTATTAATTAGAAAAAAAAAGAGGGCATGCGCCCTCTTCCTTAATTTATTATTCATTCATTGAGTTATTTTTTGCTAAACAAAGCGAGCAGCACTCCAACTGCTGCCAAACCGACCAAACCCTCACTTCCTAATTGTTTGGTGAGATCTACAATACCGCCCACAACATCAATCGGCAGAAACGGTGCTTGTGGTCCAAAAAGAACCTGCACAACGACTGCGGTAGCTAAAAGTGCCACACCAGCGCCTGTAATTGCTCGAAACATATCACCAATTTTGTTCAATGCTGCTATTACTTTATCCATAATATTACCTCTTATAGTTAAACTGCGACCTTAAAAGGTCGCAGCATTATTATTAGCGCAATACGCTAAATCAGATTTCTTATTTTTTCTTCTTGCCGAACAAATTAAGGACAAATTTATCTACTAACTTCTTCGCTATGCCATCCCATCCCAAATTCTGCATTATGGGAACCAGTTTTCCAATCACTTCCAGTGGATCTTCCTGTAGGAGATCATTAATATTTTTCTTACTTCTACTCTTTTGCTCTGCGAGGTCGTACTCTCCTCCCGCCTTGCCGTAATAAGCATCATAAATAATACGCTGTCGATCTGGAGGCAACCCGTCCATAACACTAGCTAGGGCATCGGCACCAGCAGCTGCCGTCTGCTGCGGCGTAACAGGGACATTTCCTGCTTGTCTGTTCTGCATATATTTTCCGAATTTAGCCATATTAGTTATGGCGCCTGGATTCATAGCAACCGCCGCAGGCCCACCGGCGATGGCGGCAACAGTTTGAACTGCTTGGTTTCTGATTTCTTCATTTTCAGGCTCGTCTAAGAAACGCGCCAAACCTCGTGAACCCAACCGCATTCCGGGTCCTCCAAACTTTTTTGGAATAGATACCATGTTTTTAAAATCGCTTACTCCGCGTTGTCCCGAAATCATCGCTTTTCGCACTCGATCACCTGATACGGTAGCGGGTGTCCAAGAAGCCAACTTTTTTTCTAGTTTTCCCAAATTTGCAACTTGCCCTGTGATATTTGCCACACTCGCTTCGACGGCACTCAGATTTCCCTTCGCCAGCACTAAATTGTCCGCGGCCGTTTTCGCCGCATCGGTTCCCGGTTTCGCTTTTCTTGCGAGGGCATCCATTTTGTTAACTTGCTCTGTTGCTTCTGCCATGGCTTTTTTCGCCGCAGAGATTTCTTTCATCCCCCCTTTGACGCCACCGGTGACAGCGCCCTTATACAATTTTGTAGATTCATCGAATGCTTTTCGTGCCTTGTCCAATTTCTCCTGTTGTTTTTTCATGACTTCGAGCGCTTTTTTTGCGGCCTCCGACCCCGGCGTCGCCTTCATGAGATCTTGCGCGGCACTAGCTACTTTGCCTTCTGCCTTGGTCACAAGTTTTCCTTTTTTCGCCACTGTCTCCCCCATCTTCTTAATGACTTTTGTTGTGGGGCCGAAAACTGCGCCCCTTATTCCTCTTCCAAATCTAGAAATAGCGGCAACTTTACCCGCAACCTTTCCGCCCTGCATCGCTGCTTTGCCGTTTTTCGCAGCCTTAAAAAGAGTTTTTAAGGATTTGCCGATTTTGGCGGCGCCAGCAGCCATTCCCACACCAGGAATTGCGGCGACAGCGGATAACGCTGCCAAAGTAGGTCTTCCTTCTTGAGCATACCAAATTGCATTCATACTATCGGCAGCAGATCCAACGCCGGGAATTAGTCCAATCACATCTAGTGTGAGATGTCCCAAATCCGCCATCTTTCCTTCGTCCAGTCTTTCACATTCGGCTAAGAAATTTTCACGAGATTCAGTCATCTCCTCGGCAAGTTTCTTACATTCGAATTCTAAAACTAGCTCAGAGTTATTTTTTTTTTTTGATTCGATAAAGTTAGCGATTTCTTCCTGAACTACATCTGCAAGAGATAGTTCGTGTTCATCTAGAACTTCCTTACCTTCGCCGTCCTCATCCTGATTTTCGAAGAATCTAATAATATCTTGGTCTTCATCTAAAGCATCTTCTGCTTCTTCTACCGTCGGTTCATCTTCTTCAGATATGCGGGGGAAAGGAAGGAAAGGTTCTGCTTTCTCTTCATTCAAAATATCTTTAACCATATCTCTTAAACTATTTCCACTAAGTTTCATATCATTTCTCCTCTCTATAAGTATCTACTCAGATTCGCTATCGCCCATAAATGATTTGACTCGATATTCAATTTTATTAGCATTGGAGATAGCGGCTTTTCCACTTTGAATATCCATTCCTTTCATAAAGAATTCTCTAAGATTCACTCCTAGTCCGTCTAATTCACAATAGATTTCAAACATTTTGTGGTTTGCATCGTCAATAACGCGACTTAAGGTTTCCATAACCTTAGATTGTCCTATTGTGAGTTTTCCTAGTTCTTTAACATATTTCGACTCACCACCCATGATGTTAGTTTGACTAATCTTCCATTGACTGACCCCTGGAAGTTTAAATCCTTTAGAATATTTCTTTATAGTGCTCCAAAATAACTTTGGATCTTTCTGTAATTTTTGCAACTCTGCAATCGATTCTTCAGGCGACATCCATTTTATTAATTTTAAACGATCCGTATATTCTTCTTTGGCGGAAGGTAAATAATATTCACTTCCCTCTGGATTTTTCTGTGTCGGTTTATTGTCCGAAGATTGATTAAATATATTCCAATGTTTTCGTGCCAGTTGCCATATTGGATAGATCCAATCAGTTTTTTGAGGAGTTTCTTCATCAGTCCGTGGAAAGCCCGCAAGATGTAGGGGCTCAGATACTGCTAACTTAAACTCTTCAGGGCCAATCTCGACTATAGAATCGCCAGATGCTTCTGCCATCTCCCACGCTTTCACTGCTGCCCTCTCAAAATCCGGAAGTTCGGATAAATCTTCTACTTCATTTTCCAACCATGCATTAAGGGGGATTTTTATATTATATACTGCTTCTCCGTCTAAAACATTTCTTGAAGTTTCTCCCTTGACTATTTCAATATCTCCCCACTTCCCCTTAACCACTCCGGTTTGCAAGGGTTCATTAGATGCGAGGGTAATGCACCTTTGACTGTCTGTGCTCTTGCTCATCCAATGTAGAAAGGTGTTTATATCGATGGCAAACTCCCACACCGTAATGGTTCCTTCCGCGTCCTTCCCATCGCCCGATAACGATTTCAAGCAAATAAGATAAGGCATCCGAAAATCGCTTTCTGGATCTTGCATGTCGCCCACCAAATCCACAAAAGAACCGTCAATATCGCTACCAGCAGTATCTCCTTTTTCAGTCAACAACTTCAAACTAACTCTTTTATATCCAGGCATGCTGGTTTGAAAATCACCAATTGTTCCACCACCGCCTGCACCCTGTGCGGGAATTTGCTTCCCCTTAGCAGTCACTCCCAGAAGACCCTCAAATAAAAATCCAGCGGCAGCAGGATTAAAGTTTTGAATAATAGAGGTAAGAGTTTTAACAAACACCACATAACTTAAAATGGTGCTAATAGAACCCGTGTCTCCCTTATCGATTCCTACTTTCTCTAAATTTCCATCGAGCATTTCTTGAATTGCCTTGAATTTTTCAGGCAAAGATCTGTGAGTCGCCAACTTGGATAAATAAGTTTCCAACTGAGCACGGTTAGGATCAATACGTGCTCCCTTCTCGGTGCTCATATCTGCCCAAGGTATTTCAGCAATACTGATCGTGGGAATCATCTTGTCGGATGGAACCTTGCAGGATTCTTTCTCCATTAATATACGAAGATTTCCCACTTCTTTATCGATAATCTCTACTAAAGAATTTAAATCTTGGGGAACTTCTTCCTCTATCTTTTGGGGTTCCTCTTTCTCTATCTTCTTAGGGAGATCCGTAAAAGAAGATATTTCTCGATCAAGGAATTCTAATAGACTGTCTGACATATAAAACCTCTTCTATATAAATAGAATCCTAAAAGTAATAAATCAGTGAAAGATTAGGGATGGGAAAGAAACCAAGAAGTTCCACTCCTTCTCCTATTCCTAAACTAGTTGAGAGAGGAACATCAAAGGATACGCCTACGGTATCCCAAAACAACACTTCTATTCCCAGACCTGCACCAACATTGGCAATCGCGCCGTGGGTGATGCTTTCCGGTACCGTCACGCAATTTTCATCTGTCTGGGTAATCTGATTCCAGTCGCACACTTCGTATTCATGCTGAACAGTGCGGTTAAAGAAGGTGCCCAGACCCACCAGTCCATAGAGGCGCGCATATTTCATCTTAGCGAATGTATAACTCAAGTTGGCGCCAACTGATCCCATCAACATATCATTGGGCGCGCCAAATGCACCCAAAGTTAATTGGTATCCGAAATCGTTTAAATAACCTTTGTGAGTCAGTCCCACACCGCTAGTTGCACCAGCGGACGCCCCTAGTCCAAAGTAATCGCTCTTTTCCTGCGCAAACGTAGGAAAGCAGAATAGCATTGCTGCTATCAGTAATATTTTTTTCATTAGAAGTTTCTCCCTATTCAGAATCGTCTGCAACTTTTTCTCGGCATATGTTTTTATTATTCTTCTTTTTCTTATCCATATGCGGACCAGCGTTCTGACTTCTTTCAATCATGTCAAGACAGATATAATTTCGTTGTTTTTTATATTTTTTCTTAGACATTTTATTAACTCTTTATACTATAATAAAAAAGATTATAGCATGATTTTAAATAGTTGTCAATACTTTTTTACAGTCTGCCATATTTTTTATCTCGTGCTACTGCTTTTTCATGACCTTTTCGAATATCTACCTTGACACCATCTGCGTAAGTAAATAGTCTCTTAAGGGAGTTAAACATCTCAATGGTCATCTTTACATCTGCTAAAGCGTTATGCCAATCACCCACATCTATTCCAAATGCAGGAGCCATCTTTCCAAGCGAAGCAGAGTATGTTCCAGGTTTAGATTGAAGTTTATCTAAAATGCTCTGGGCGCGCAATTGAACGCGTCGACTGAATGGTTCGAAATTTCCCTTTGCAAATTCTATAAGCAATGGAATAGCATGATGCTTGATAAAAGGATCGGTATCCAACACAGGATATCTTTTTAGTTTTTGACTCTTTCTGCTGTTAACAAAGTGCATATCAAAACGAGCGTTCTTGGCCACTAAGAGTGGATTGGGAAACTGCTCTATAAACTCTTCAAACTTACTAAGAATTTCTTGTTCGTCATGATAGTCTCTATCTTTGCCACCATAGCGTGTCATCGCCAGAACATCGGAGGGTTTGTCCAAAGGTTTCCAACTTTTCTTTTGTTCCTTATCCCACTCTTTCCTCTCTTCCGATTCAGGATCGTGAAGGCGCGATAGTGACGGAGGGTTCAATTTAATAAACTCATCAAAGTCACCTACAACATCTCCAGTTTTAGGATCTACTGCCATTGCTCCGATTTCAGTTATCTGATCCATCTTGGGGTTGAATCCCATTGTTTCAGTATCGAAGAAAATCCAAGTATGATTTTCATAAGAGTTAATTCTGTTTAAAATATCCCCAATAGAAAACCCTAACATTTTAGAATTTTCTGTTAGGAATGTTTTCCACTGAGTATGGTAAGTCATTTATTTATCGTCGCAGTCTTTGGCGCCATCATCGTTGTCGTCGTTGAGGATTTGGAATCGACCGCTTCGCCTATCTTATCTTTTTTTTTTGAAGATGTCAAGGCTAAATCTTTAAAATATTCATATTCCATTAAATTTTCTACAATAGAATCAACCACTTGGGATTCTTCCGATTCAGTAAGTAGATGTTGAAACTTAGCAAAGTTGTCAGATGTTAGTGCTTCACGGATCATCTCCTGAAGAGATTCTTGATAAGTATCACGCCGCTTTCCTGGAGCATCTAGTCCAATTTTTCTGCCCACCTTATTCATCAGTTTATCAAGTCCAGATTTTTTAGATACATCCCGACTTGCTTCACCCGCCGCGCTCGCCACATTGCTGGCACCTTTTCCAATCGCTTTCGCTGTCTTCTTAAGAGAGGGTTTATACTTCTCTTTATTCATTATCTGCTTATGCTTTAAAGCGGAACCAGGAGGAGGAGTATATGGTACTCCGCCTACGCTATGTGGTTTTTTTGCAGCAGGTTTCGCTGCTTTTTTACCTGGATATGCTTTCTGAAGTACAGCATCCATGCCAGAATAATTTTTCCAATCTCCACCTTTAAATGATAATCCTTTATCACTCAGCATTTTATTAATTGATGCTAATTGTCCTTTGCGGTCTTTAGGAATTGGATATCCTTTTGCTCTTAATTGATTTCCCATATCAGTATAGGCATCGCCAGTTCTTTTAACTTTATCATATCCGCCCTTAGCAGCAGCAGGTTTTGCTCCTGCCCTAGCAGCGGCAGCAGTGGTAGCAGTGGTAGCAGCAGCAGCGGCCGCAGGTTTGGCAGCTGCCTTGGCACCAGCAGGTGCTCCCTTGTGCGTACCCATCTTTTGCCGATACTTTGTCCAAGTCTCGGGTTGAACTTTCTTAAATCCAGATCTCGCGTCGCCGCCTTTCATGTATATTGTTTCCGATAAAACATCTTTTACTTCAAACAAACTAAAATCTGCCTTCCCGGATAAGGACGGTGCTTCTTCTACTTCAAAGAATTTGATATTGGGATCTACATTAGCAATTACATATGCACGAATAAAATCGCCGCCCTTGTCCACATAGGGAGATTGAGAAAGCATATTTTCCCAATTATCGTCTAAAGCTTTTTGCGCTACTTTTATATTATATTTTGCTTGAACTTGATTTCCTTTTTGATCATAAAATTTGCGAGTCTTGTCGAAATCATTAATTTTAATTCCGCCAGCATGCAATCCACTAAAAAACGTCCCTTCCTCGGCTTGAGATTCTTGTCTTTCAATCTCATCTGTTATGTTGTCGATAATTTGTTGTGCGTCCGCCGGATCGCCAAAGTAACCCTCATGATCGTCACCACCCCCCAGTTCGGACCCATCTAGAAGATCATCGCCCTCTTCGTCTTTGTATCTCAGTCGAAAGCGTTTGATTGCTGGTTCCTTTTCGCCCTTGCGATTAACATAGTAATGATTTCCTAACTGCTTAATTTTTTTATAAATATCTTCTAACTCTGTGATTCCTGTCCATAAAAGATCGTCTCCAATAGAAGAAACCATTCGAGTGATTTCTGCGTCATTGATTTCGGTTTTTTTCTGTTCCTCTATAACGGCAACTGGTGGCGCCACGACTGGGGGCGCTTCGGCGCTATAACTTCTCCACCCTTCGACCAGCATTTGCTGTTCTTTAAAACTACTAAATTTTCTTTTATTTGACATATTTAAATCTCCTGGTATACGTGACACTAATAAATAGTTTTGTATTTTCTATTCTTCTCTGCTCAATGTGTTTAACTCATCTCCTAGTAAGCGCAAGATTTCTTCGGTTTCCATCTCACCAAATTCACTTTGGATATTGCTAACTGCTTGATTGAGCAATTCTTTCGCCTTAGTATGTAATTCCGCTTCGCCTCTTTTTGCCTGCCTCTGTGGTGCCGCTGGTGAATCTTGTGCCGTACCAAGGTCAACCGGAACTTCTTTCTTTGGCGCCATAATCTCATACGCCTCTCCGATGTCCTTATAAGACATCACTTCATCCCGAAAGCTTTGCCACGCCTCATTACTCCCAACATCTCGTTCAATCTCATCAGATAAATCTAGGAGAAGATCTGTGTAGTAATCTAAAGATCCGTCGCCTCTTGCATTCCAAAAGAACCCATCAATATCTTCTTGCGACAAGTCATTCCACAACCTATCAGATTTCAATTCTTCTTGGGTGTAATTATCTTCAGTAAGTAGAAATTTCTTCCATTTTTTAGAAATTAGTGCGCCTGCCATGCCTTACCTCACGTTTTCTAAGAAGATCGCTTAGAACGCTTCCTGCGCTCTTGTAGGGGGTAAAATTGTTCGAGTTCTGACTCGTCCTCTACATACCCGTCAGTTGCCATTTTGTCTTCCAACTCTTTAACGATGACTACGAGAAGTTCATAGGCATCACCGGTGGTGTGAACAAAATCCTTGAGGACATGCATGACCCGTTTCGTCACTTCCCCCTTGATTTCATCAATCTCTGGCCATCCGACTACTGGTGCACCAGGACCTCCTGAAATTTCAACTGCGTTGGCTGTATTTGGGTGTCCGATACCCATTCCTTGCCCATAACTGACACCGCTAGTCATCATTTCTTTAACAATTGCTTTTATGGTGGATTTATTTATTTTCATCTTTGTGCTTCCTTTTGATTCCTCAATATCGTGAGCCGGCGAAACATCCAATCCAAATCGGCCCCGGTTTTGCTGCCCCAGATCAACAATCGCCGGGTCGGTGCCCGCCATAACTCCAGTTAAGGTGTCTATACTTGTATCGATATCTGATAATGTGTCGAGTTTGTCCGAGATAGTTCGAAGTAAACTTTCTATTTCTTGAACATCTTCGCCTGAACTCATAGTTTCTTTAATGATATCTTTCATGGTGGATTTATTTATTTTCATTTGTGTGCTTCCTTTTTTTGTGGGAACGATTTACTTTTTTCTCCAATTGTGAAATACTTTCTTCGATGTTATCGAGGCGCAATTGAGTAGTATAATAAAATCCTCCAAAGTGGACAATCCATCCCCCCACCAGCGCAATGACCCCAAGAAGAGTGGCAATTGTTTTTAAATCAAGTTTCATTACACTAATAAGTAGTATCTTTTTCTTTGATTACGATTGTGTTCTTGCGCCTTTTTCTTTCTCCCGGACTATGGTTGTGACAAAATATTTTCATTGTCTCCATATCTGTGCCTCCGGGTGGGGGAATAAACGGAAAGAGCGCATGCACTGTTTGCGCCACAAAACAGCAATACATTCGTGCCGCAATAGATAGAGATTCCCCCATATGTTGAAAATAAGTTTCTCCCACATCGTAAGGATGATCTGTAAAGAGATCATAAATTTTCTTTAAAAGTTTCATACTTTATATTTTTTAAGCGGATATTCTGTTACACTGGTATCTTCCGGAAAGAATAAATTCGGTCCTCCGGGAATTCCTATCTGCTTTTCTCCTGATTGATCTCCTATCACCAACAATACATGTAGTATAGGATTACCTGTCTCTGGGTCAGGTTGCATAGTTATAGTATTACTTGGGATGCGCGTAATACTACCAGGGTGATCATATTGACCTCGTTCGCATTCAATTATCTCGCCTGTAAAGGATTCATTTGTAGCGTCGGGAACATTCTTGTGGAGAGCTGCGAGGTAGTCTTTTACAGAACCATCAGTGCATCCAACTTTTTTGTTATCGTCTTTTTTATAGACGCACTTTCCTTTGGAGTAGTATGCTTCTGCTAAATACTTTCGCCAATTTTCCATCAATAGTTTCATTCTGGATCCCATGTGCCGACAGAACTAGGATCTGCCAGATTTAAATTATATCCTTTTGCTTTTCTAAACTTCTCAAAGTATTTAGGCTCTTCCACATATTTGTTGATAACTCTGTATAGTGGAAGTTGGAAGCGGCGCTCTTGCTTATAGTAATCCTCGACCTCGTTCTCCTCCCCTAACAATTTCTCTATGAATGTAACCCACATATCTCCATTCCAAAATTTATATTGTTTATAATCCATCCCTTGGAGGGCAGCGAGGACTCTTTGATTAAATGTCATCATGTCTTGACCAAAATTATATTCTGTAAAGTCAGTATATTGAATTAGATCTTGTATATAATCCATAACCGCGTGCTCTATGTCGTCTTCCGTGGCATCTTTGAAGGATCGATCTTTCTCTTCGTCTTCCGGGGGGATACCCGGAATGTTCCCTCGGTTTACCCACTCGATAAATTGTGCCATCGGAATCTCCGGTCCATCGCTACTAGCAGGATAGATTACACCGGTAATGTCCCCGGGATCAATTTCATCTGCGACCATCGCCTGAAGCTTGGTTGTCTTATCCCAAGAGTCGGCATCGTCTAAATCTTTTGAGAGGCGCGCCAATGGAAGTTCCGCAACAAAAATAATTCCTTCTCCTCCTGCTTTTTCAGTTGAGCGAA
>Ga0209756_1004847_pt1 | contig 10344 bp, 11 predicted proteins | sample ETNvirenome_6_85_FD_184071 | JGI IMG/M metagenome (GOLD analysis project Ga0209756, IMG submission 184071) | Marine viral communities from the Pacific Ocean - ETNP_6_85 (SPAdes) (version 3) | ecosystem: Environmental > Aquatic > Marine > Oceanic | place: Pacific Ocean | collected 2013-06-19
CTACAGAAAAGGAAGCGTTGATTGGCGTGAGTTTGACAGGGATCGCTTCCAAGAGATTGGAACACATCGATCTTAAAGAGGGAGTGCAGGAAGTCAAGAGAGTAAATAAAGAGACTGCTGCTAAGATAGGCGTCAACCCCGCAGCAAGACTCACCACAATTAAACCTGCTGGCACCACGTCCTTGGCGCTGGGATGCAGTTCAGGTATTCATGCGTGGCATAATGATTATTATATTCGTCGCATAAGAGTGGGGAAGAATGAGGCAATGTATCCTTATCTTGCCGACAACCATCCTGAGTTGGTGGAAGACGAATACTTCCGCCCTCACGATACAGCAGTTATTTCAGTGCCACAAAAGGCACCAGCAGGTGCAGTGTTGCGACACGAGTCAGCGTTTGCGTTGCTCGAAAGAGTGAAGTCGTTTTACGAGAAATGGATTAAACCCGGACACGCACGAGGACAGAACACACATAACATTTCAGCAACCATTTCCCTCAAAGAAGATGAGTGGGAAGAAGTGGGCAATTGGATGTGGGAAAACCGGGCATGTTATAATGGGCTATCTGTCTTACCTTATGGTGGAGGTTCGTATATTCAATCTCCCTTTGAGGACTGCGATGAAGAAACTTATGAGAGGATGATGGACTCTTTAAGAGCAGTCGACTTAACTCAAGTTAATGAAGCAGAAGATAACACCAACTTGAAGGGCGAGATAGCATGCGCTGGTGGTGCATGCGAAATAAGCTAAATTAATATATAGTGAAATTTTTTACTTGACATTTTATAGAAGATCCTCTATAATGGGGGAGTTCATAATAAAAAAAGGAGAAGTTATGGCAACTAACTTAAAAGTAGTAGGCACCGTCACAACTACTGACACAAAAAAAGAAGAGAAGATCGTTGATTATATCAAATCAATTAAAGAATTAGAAGACACCATGGAACCCTTCAAGGAACAGAAGAGAGACTTGAAGAAAAATTATGTAGACAATGGTTGGCTAACTAAGGAAGAAATTAGCACAGCAGTCAAAGCGTTTAGACTAATGAAGGGCGATGTTGATCTCGATCAGATGCGTGACTTCTTTAATCTTTACGAGAGAACGAAGGTGATTTAGATGAAATATGTACCCCTTAATAGACACCTCCTCCTGGAGGATGTAGAGAACACGGAGAAAAGCGCCGGCGTTCTCGTACCAGATGACTATAAGATTATCAAGAACTTTGGCATTTACCGTGTAGTAGATTTCTCTTTGGACTGCGATACCTTCTTTGAGGCAGGAGAAGATGTCGTGGTGGAAGAAAATATGGTACGCGAAGTAGAACTCGACACCGAGAAAAAGTATTATGTGATCACCGAGAACTTGGTTGTTTTGCGTGGAGGCGTAGAGGAGGAGTGACTTCTTCGCCTCGTCATTATAAGAAGATCATTATAGGGGGATCTTTGGGAGCGCTACTCTATGGGTATAAGAATAAAATACCTGTAGTATGGGCCGAACCGAAGATTCCTCTGTTTTTTGAGACATATAATAAATGGGACAGCAAGGAAGAGTTGTGGCACCAATTGGCGTTCCAACAATCTATGGCAGCTCTCACGCCGATGCCCCCCGCCGGTATAACTTCTTTTAGGGTAGAGGATGATAGCCTGAAAATGTTTACAGACGGTACCTTCTTTAGCACATTGAAATATGATGAGTTGATTGTTTTTGATGACACCAAATTAGAAGGATGGGATGGTGAACTAGAATATGATAGAAAGTATCGCGTTCTCGACTGGATTAATGATCGACGGAGTGCCCCGCACAGCATCTCTCACCGCGAGACAGAGGATGACTTTGTTAATGAAGTATATTTTTATCCTTCTAAAAGAATCCACGGGAATTGGAGTGGCAAGAGGGATGTTCTATCAGTGTCTTATTTAACCAAAGATCAAATTGACAACATCGATTATTGTGACACTTACGTTCGCTTTAGAGTGTTGCACCTCATGAAAGAGTGGGGAATTAAAGGCCCCAAGAATGGCATCAACAAGAAAAATCCCACCCAGTATAAGCGCCTTGCGATTAAACTGGAAACAGTTAGGCGAGATGTAGAGCGCAGGGTAAAAGAACCTTATGATGAGGACGAACTCCTAAAGGGGTTTAAACTTAAGAATCAATACCTAGATGGATAAGAAACCAATTAGCACAACCTACTTCAGTCTGGCTGGAGTGGTTCCAGTCGCCGGACAGCCGCTGGACTTTAACTTCCCGTGGCATGATAGTCTCATTCCCATTGGGAGGAACTACCTAGCAGTGGAACGAAGCGTCTATGAGTGTGCGGTTGCGGGGTGCGAAAGTATTTGGATTGTATGCCATAAGGAGATGCAGTCTCTTATTCGTCATCGTCTAGGCGATTACATCTCCGATCCCATGACATCCCCCGGAATCAAGGGGCACTTTGTCCGATACCCTTCGGAGCATATAAAGTATATACCAATCTACTACGTGCCGATTCATCCCAAAGATAGAGATAAGCGCGACTGTTTGGCGTGGAGTATCATATACGGTGCCATGCGAGCGTTCTCTATTTCAAAGATCATAAGCAAATGGACAGTGCCCGATAAATATTATGTTTCATTCCCCTATGGAGTTTATGATGCTGCGCAATTACAGCAGCATCGCAGCGATATATCGGGTAAGAAAAAGTTTTATCTATCACACGCAGGAAAGACTGTGAAGGATGGCGAGTACCTTTCCTTTACCTTTGACGCTGAAGACTGGAAAATATTCAGAAAGATTATCAGAGGAGGCACAGGAAAGTATGAACCAGGATCTTATTTTGATGAAGACGCTCGCACTGTGAAGGGTGAGGTGCTACCCGTAGAAGAGAGATACAGTGCCAAGAATTATCCCTTAGAGAAGGTATTTGGATGGGTAGAACTAGAAGGAGAAGTTGTAGCGCCTTGCAAATCATACTATAACATAGGAAAGTGGGAAGATTATTGTAAGTATATGGGGAGTGGAGTCGCCACCCTCCTAAAGCGTCCCAACTATATTCTCAAATACCAGGAGTACAATCCATTTGGAGTGGATAGGGAAGACATTAGAGATGGCACTGAAAAAAAGACTTGACATTTCGATCTGCTTGTGTTATAGTGGGTTTAGTTTGAAATTGGCGCAAGGCGCATGGGAGAGAAATATGAAAAAATTAGGAATGATAGCAGCGTTTGCAATGTTTATGTTGCCAACCTTTGCTCAAGCAAAGCATTCACTAGGGTTCGCAGCGGGTTCCACTTATGGTATAGGATTATCCTACGCGCTCGACTTAGATAGTGGACACGGTTTTCAACTCACGGGATTACCTTATTGGAATGATGAAGATGGAATGATCGCGGGAGGACTTAACTACCGCTATACTCTCCATCAGAACGGACGCGTAGGCATCTATGGTAGTTATGGGTTGGCAGGAATGCTGGCTAAAAGTACTCACTATGACTGCGTACAGACAGACGCTCCCCATGCCCTCGTTGGGGTAGTCGAAGAGTGTACAAATGTTGAGGAGTTAGATTATAATATTGCAACCGGCCCAGGGGTGGGATTGCAGATGTACTTTTGGGATAACCTAGTAGTTAGGTTCGAGTTGCCTCTTACATTGAGGTACGGAACTGACGGGTGGGGGATTACCCCTATCCCAAATTTTGCATTGATGTATCGTTGGGGCGATTAAAAAACCTCTTGACATTTACATTTATGTGTGTATAATAAAGTATGCGTTGCCGTTATGGGACGCATTAACCAAGTCATTACTTGCTTATAAAAGGAGAAATATTATGACTAATGCAATGATAAACAGAATGCCCTCAATTGTAGGGAGACACACCTTCGATCAGTTTTTTGATCAGTTCTTAAACGATCCGATGTTTGCGGTGAAGAAAGAAACAGCAGGGTATCCCCTCACCGATCTCTATACTGATGAAACGGAGAACCAAGTGATTGAGATGGCACTAGCAGGGTTTGCTTTGGAGGAGTTAAATATTGAAGTTAAAGATAATTCAATTACGATCTCTTGTCAAGCAGACACTCCCGCTGGTGATCCACGACGGATTGCGCGGAGAGCGTTTACGCGGTCGTTCGTGGACTACGATCAGAAACTTAATATGTTGAATGCATCTGCCACATTTGAGAACGGTCTATTGCAGATTGTTATTCCGCGTGTGGAAGAAGTGCAACCAACAACAATTGATATACAATATAAATAAATGATTGTTTGTATCTGCAACAATATAACGCAGAAACAAATGAATGTTCTCCGCGATTCGTGCCGTACAAGGTGCGAATTCGTGGAGGCATTTAAAGGTAAGATGCGCAAGAACAGTTGTTGCATCTGTTATGAGGGAGCACTAGCAGAGATGGAAGAGAAGCGTCCATATTATTGGGAGACACAATGGGTTCCAATCCAAGAGAAGAAACCATCTTCATAGAGACTGATGACGGAACCATCTATGTTCCTCGTCCAACCAGTGTGTTTGCTGGATGGGCACGTCATATATGGATGACTGAATATTTTAAACGGAAAGTGTTTATTGCCTCCCCTCCTTTGTGGGAGACACTGTGCGAACAATATACACCTCGTGCATTGAAGTAAGAGGATAAAGAATGAAACCCGAGAAACTCATTTTGAGTAGAAAGATATAGTCTTGGAAAGAACAAAATCAGAAATTCCTTTTGTAGGATTACACGCCCATAGTGTGGCGAGTGTGTTCGATGGGTTGGGATACCCATCCGAACATATGGACTTCGCATATGAGAATGGCATGGACGCATTGGCGCTCACTGATCATGGTAACATGAACGGATTGCCGTATCAAGTAATGCATGCAAAGAAGATGAAAGAAGAAGGCAAAGACTTTAAACCTATCTTCGGAGTGGAGGCATATTTTATACCCTCCATCAAAGAATGGCGCGATGATTATGATCGAATAAAAGAAGAACGCTCCAAGAGCAAGAAGAAGCAAAAGAGTATCGACGGCGACGTAAGTGGCGTAACAATAGAAGTAGAAGAAGATAGCAAGGGCGTAACGAAGAACGCCCTCAATAGACGCAGACACATGGTGCTACTGGCGCAGAATCAAAAAGGTTTGTATAATCTTTTCCAGCTGATATCAAAGAGTTATCGAGACGAGAATCATTACAGGTTTCCACGCATTGACTACGATCTATTGAAGGAACACAATGAAGGCATCATTGCTTCTTCTGCATGTCTCGGAGGCATCTACGCAGGTGATTTTTGGGAACACAGAGAAGAGAGTTCTGATGCAGTAGTAGAGGCAATGAGAGAAACTTCGCGTCAGATGATTGATATCTTTGGAGATCGGTGGTACGCGGAAGTCCAATGGAATAGGATTGAAGAGCAGCACGAACTTAATAAGTATGTGATCCAGATGGCACAAGAGTTTAATATTAAATTGTTATCGACGGCAGATAGTCACTATCCTAATCCAGCGGTGTGGAAACAGCGAGAGATTTATACGCAAATTGGGTGGAAAGGATTTCAGAGTGATAAAGAACTTCCCGACACGGTTGAAGAAATGCTTTATCAATTGTATCCTAAGAATGGAGATGAGATGTGGGAGTCTTATAAAACCTACTCAGCAGATTGTGGGTTTGAGTATGATGACGAGATGATTTTAGAGTCAATTAAAGAGTCCCATCGTATTGCCCACGACAGGATTGAAAACTTCCTTCCAGATAACAGTGTGAGGTTGCCGAGTTTTGTGGTACCAGAAGGCATTGAAGCATCACAGGCACTCGTTCAAGCATCGGTTGAGGGGTTGAAGGCGCTCGGATTTGGAAACAACGAGGAGTACGTGGTGCGCCTCAAGCGAGAATTAGAAGTAATAAACACCAACGATTTCGCGCAGTATTTTTTAACGATGAAAGCAATCTCCGATATAGCGGTGTCTCAGCAGTTGGTTGGGCCAGCACGTGGGAGTGCCGCAGGTTCGCTGGTATCCTACGCTTTGGGCATCACGCAGATTGATCCGATTGAACACAACTTGTTGTTTGAGAGATTCATGCGAAGCAATCAAAGAGACAGTGGTTTTCCAGATATTGATTATGATGTATCAGATCCGATGGAGTTGAAAGATTACTTGATGGATCAGTGGGGAGAAGATAAGGTGGTTCCAATCTCCAATTGGAATACGCTTCAATTAAAGTCTCTGATCAAAGACATTAGTAAACTTAACAACATTCCTTTTCAAGAGGTGAACATAGTAACGATGCGCATGATGCAAGAGGCAACCCCTCTAGCGAAAGCGGCGAAAGGAATGTCGGCAGGACTGTACATCCCCGGCTTTGAAGAGGTAAAGAAATATAGTCAGTCACTCCAGGAATTTTTTAGAAAGTATCCAGAAGTAGAGACACACGTCGATGTTCTCTATGGACAGATCCGTAGTTGCTCGCGTCACGCAGGTGGCGTAGTGGTGGGTGATGACTTGGATAAATTCATGCCATTGATTAACAGTGGTGGCGTAAGGCAGACACCGTGGAGTGAAGGACAGAATGTGAGACACTTAGAACCAATGGGTTTCATTAAGTTTGACATTCTGGGGTTGGCATCTTTACGCATGATGGAAGATGCGATCAAGCATATTCTTAGGCGCCATTACGGGAAGAGTGATCCATCCTTCGATGAGGTTCGAGAGTTCTATAACGATAAGCTTCATCCCAAGAAGATCGATTTAACTGATCAGAAAGTATATAAAAATATTTTTCATAGAGGGAAGTGGGCAGGCATTTTTCAGTTTACCGAAGGTGGAGCACAACGGTTTTGCCAGCAGGCACGTCCAGATAATATTGTGGACTTGTCTGCCATTACGAGTATTTATCGCCCTGGCCCATTGTCAGCGAAGGTAGATCAACATTATGTAGATGCGAAGGGAAGCCCGGACAACATTCAGTATGTCCATCCCATCGTCAAAGAAGTGACAGAAGAAACATATGGGTTCCTAATTTTTCAAGAACAGATAGCGTTGCTTGCTCACAAGTTGGGTAAAGATTTGAGTCTAGATGAGGGCAACTTGTTGCGCAAAATCTTGACGAAGAAAGGAACAGGAAAGGGGAAGCTCAAAGAAAACATCCGGTGCAAGTTCGTAGAGGGGTGTGTAGAGAAAGGGTTGAAAAGCGCAGAAGCAAATAAGCTGTGGAAAACTTTCGAATACTTCTCAGGATATGGATTTAATAAGAGTCATGCGTTGAGTTATAGCATTCTGTCGTTTCAGTGTGCGTGGTTGATGACTTATTATCCCGTGGAATGGGTAGCGGCGTTCTTAGATAAAGAACCAGAGACGCGCAAAGAGAAGGCGATTAACATAGCGCAGAGCATGGGATTCAAGATAAAGAGATTAGATGTGAACACCAGTGGATTTACATGGGAGATAGATGAAGATGGAAAGACTCTCATTCAACCGCTTACAAGCGTGAAGGGATTGGGAGCAGCAGCAATTAAAGAGATTGTAGATTATCGACCATTCAATACCATTGAAGAGTTCCTCTTTCATGAACGCATGTCCTATTCAAAAGTAAATAAGAAGAGTCTAGATGCGCTGGTTAGATCACAGGCGATGAACAAATTGATTGACGAGAGATTCAGCGGACTTAAACATTTTTGGACAGCAGTAGTAGCAGAACGTCCCCGGAAAGAAAAGAACCTTGCTGAAAACATTTCCCAATTTGCAGATGTGGGAAATTTTTCTCCCGAAGAAAAATTGGAATTTTTGATCGATCTTACAGGGTTGTTTCCATTTGATTTGGTGATGTCCAAAGAGATTAAGCAGCGATTAGAGGATAAATTTGTACCGCCCATTAGCGAGTATGATCCCGATCTAGGAGTCGTGTGGTTCATCCCGCGCAAAGTGATACCAAAGAAAACGAAGTTTGGTAAGGATTGGTGGCTGGTGGAAGTAATAGATGAGAACAGCACTGTCACAGCAATTAAGTGTTGGGGCGTTAAGAACACGGATGTAATTCATGTGAATCGTCCCTACATGGCACGATTGGAATGCGATCCGGTATGGGGATTTAGTACACGTAGTGTTCGTCATACTTTTAGGCTATTGGGATAGAGTGAAAAAAAAGACTTGACATGATTTATAGTTTCTGTTATAGTAAGAGCAGAAAGTTAGAAATGGGGAATTTATGAAAAAATTAACTACCAAAGCGGAAGTAATTGATTATTTGTATAACGATACATCGTGGGGATATGAGGCGATTCGTATCTTTGAAGCACGATATGGCGGGAAGATGTTTGGAATTGCCTCTTTAGAGGACAAGTACAGCACTCTAGCAAAGCTAGAAGAAGAGTTGGATGGGAAAGTTTTAACATCTCAATTGATGAGTTTACCATGGCACACAGCCATTTATCACGCTCTGAGTTTGCGCTTAACTATTAGGAATAGAAATGATGCAGTTGGAGATTATGATATTTTTTATGATGGAGAATGGCATCCGTGGGAGTTGAAAACGACGCAAGGCGACAAATTTCAAGGCTCTACTCATTCGAGTCGGAAGACGCCTCGTACTATTCTATTGAAATATGAAGTAGATCGCGAGATGCGTATTGTAGATGGCGAGATGCCAGGGTTGGTAGTTGCCATTCATCTGGAAGCCCATGAGAAATTGGGAGCTTTTAGTGGATGGCTTGGGAAGCCCACCAAAAAGAATAGTCGCACCACATTAAGCGTACATGTGTCAGATCTGGGGGCATATATGTCTGGGATTACTTTCGGATCAGCCCGTGCATGTGTGAAGTGGTGTAAGCATCTCACTCATCGTCTTACTAGAGAGGAAGTATATGGAAAAAAAGCTGCTTAATAGAATAGTGTGCGGCGATGCCGCTGAAAAGATGCAAGAACTACCTGCGGGATCCGTTCATTTGACAGTGACTTCGCCTCCTTATGACGACTTAAGGAGTTACCAAGACTTAGTGAGCGGCATGAAAGAAGAGTACAATGGGTATTCTTTTCCGTTCGAATCTATTGCTAGGGAACTATATAGAGTAACGTGCGATGGTGGAGTAGTTGTCTGGGTAGTAGGAGACGCAGTAATCAAAGGCGCCGAAACAGGCAGCTCTTTTAAGCAAGCTTTATATTTCATGGAGCAGGGATTTAAACTGCACGACACAATGATTTACGAAAAGAATGGCTGCGCTTTCCCGGCTCGTCGCGATGGCAATAGATACTCACAGATTTTTGAATACATGTTTGTACTAAGTAAAAATAAAAAGCCGAGGGTGGCTAATTTAATTGCAGACAAACCCAATAAGTGGGTAGGGTATACTCACTTTGGAAAAGGAACTATTCGCAATAAAGACGGTAAGTTGGTAGAAAGAAACATTAAGCCGATTCCAGAGTACAGCCCTCGTAATAATATTTGGAAATATATAACAGGTAAAAATTATTCCACTAAAGATAAAATTGCCCATGAGCATCCAGCAATCTTCCCCGAGAAATTAGCGGAAGATCACATTTTATCCTGGAGCGATGAGAAAGATATAGTGTTAGATCCTTTTTGTGGTTCCGGCACGACGTGTAAGATGGCGAAAGTACACGGCAGACAGTATTTAGGAATAGATATCAGCGCGGATTATTGTGAGATAAGCGCAGAGAGACTTAAGGGAGTTTAAAGATGATAATAGAGTGTGCTAAAGTAAGAGAAAATGCGCTAGCCCCCACTAGGGCGAATCCTAGCGATGTAGGGTTAGATTTGTTTTTCAATCCTGATGATGAGAAGGAAGTGGTATTGAAGGCGGGAGACACGGAACTTTTCCAAACTGGATATAGATTTGGGGTACCGCATGGATATTGTTTAGAAGTAAAGAATCGATCTGGAAATGCAGCCAAACGTCAATTGATTGTAGGAGCCTGTATTATCGATCCTGGGTATGATGGGGAGGTGTTTGTGAATTTACATAATATTGGAAATGACACCCAAGTTATTCTTCCCGGCACTAAGATAGCCCAGGTGATTATGTATCCTGTGGTGCATTTCAAGGCGTTCGAGAAACATGATAAAGATTTATATAATTATTATCCTATTGCGATGAGTGATAGGAAGGATGGTGCTTTAGGGAGTACCGACACTAAAGATGTTAAAGTGAACCAAACGATGGAGTCATGGAGTCTTTAGGAAAATTAACGAGTTTTGCTCTCGTAGATCTACGATGTAGGTTTACGAGGGCGAATATAAAAGGAGAATAGATATGAGAAAAATAGTATTGACCACGCTAGTGGCAATGTTTGCAAGTAACATTAGTTTTGCAGACGAAATTCGAGTTTCTACTGACGGCACTGTGGACTTTAAGGG
>Ga0209756_1004849_pt1 | contig 10340 bp, 9 predicted proteins | sample ETNvirenome_6_85_FD_184071 | JGI IMG/M metagenome (GOLD analysis project Ga0209756, IMG submission 184071) | Marine viral communities from the Pacific Ocean - ETNP_6_85 (SPAdes) (version 3) | ecosystem: Environmental > Aquatic > Marine > Oceanic | place: Pacific Ocean | collected 2013-06-19
AAAGTATAAAGCTTCTTAAGAAGGCAGGAATTGAAACTCGCATCTATATGATTATTGGTCTACCTGGAGAGCCACCGAACATTGTAGAACAAACTTGGTCGTTTATACAAGAGACAAATCCAGATGCCGTCTATTTATCACTTTTCACAGTTAGACCAGGCACTCCTGTTTATAACAATCCAAAAAAATTTGGAATCAAAGCGGTCAAAACATCGTGGGAAAATACCATGCATATGCACGGTAGGTACGAAAAAGAGATGCCAACTCTGACTTTTGAGTATGATAAAGATACTCCGTGGGGCCCTGGAGTGAATAGTGAAACAATTATTGACAATTATTTAAAACTCCAAGACCTTGTTAAGAGTCATGGCTACGGCCCGATCGGCTATACTGACAAGGAAAACAAATAGATATGACAGCTAATATTAAAGTAGGAATGGTTCAGATAAATAATAGTTTTTCTGGACAAAATTATCTTCCTCTTTCTTTGGGGTTTTTGTATTGCTATGCCTCTCTTCATGTTTCAAACTTTGAGAGGTTTGAATTTTTAAATCCGATTTATAAAAGAATAAAAGTTCAGCATGCTGTGCAAATTTTAAAAGATGCTGACATTGCAGCCTTCAGCACATATGTCTGGAACCATAAGTTGTCTTTGGCAATTGCTAGAGAGCTTAAAAAGGTTAATCCTAATTGCTTAATAGTCTTTGGCGGATGCCATGTTCCCGATAGTGAAACAGATAAATATCTTCAAAAGTATGAATTCATAGATATCGCTGCTATCGGCGAAGGTGAGAAAGTCTTTTCTTCTATCTTAGAAAATTTCTCCACCAAGCAATGGAATCTTGTTCCGTCAATAGCCTATAGGGATGACAATGGCACCATTAGGCAGCAGCCTCAGTGTGAAAGAATTAAAGATATGAATGAGATTCCCTCTCCTTTTTTGGAGGGATATTTTGATGATTTAATCAAAAACAACCCAGATGAAAGGTGGATAGGATTATGGGAAACAAACAGAGGGTGTCCCTTTTCTTGCACATATTGCGACTGGGGTGTTGGATTTAAAAAAAAGGTACAAAAGTACAATTTAGAAGATAGATTGTTTTTTGAGGTTGATTGGTTTTCACAAAATAAGATAGAATTTATATTTTGTTGCGATGCTAATTTTGGCATATATAAAGATCGCGATTATGCAATTGTCAAAAGATTTGTTGAGAATAAAGAAAAGTATGGTTATCCACATGCTCTTTCGGTTCAAAACACAAAAAATAACTCTGATTCTTCATATGAAGTCCAAAAACTTTTAGCAATGTCAGGTCTCTCGAAGGGCGTCCTTATTGCATTTGAATCTGTTTATAAACCAACACTCAAAGCAATTAAAAGACACAATATAAAACTTGATCACTTCTATGATCTTCAAAAAAGGTTTACTCATGATGGGATTAAAACATTTTCCGATCTAATTCTGGGACTTCCAGAAGAGACGTGTGAAAGCTTTATTGATGGCACTGTCAAGCTCATAGAAATGGGACAACACAACAGGATACAGTTCAACAATTTGTCAATACTCCCTAACACCGAGATGGCAGATATAGAATATATAAAAAGACATGAGATAGAAGTAGTTGAATCAGACATCATAAACATTCACGGAGCAATAGAGACTGAAGATGTTTCAGAAACACAAAGAATGGTAATTGGAACAAAAACTATGAATGGGGAAGAATGGATCAAGGCAAGATATTTCGCATATCTAGTGGGCTTTTTATATTTTAACAAGATATTTCAAATTCCAATAACAATAGCAAATTCAGTATTTGGATTGGGTCATAGAGAAATATTTGATGCGTTTATGAATTTTGATAAAGATTCTAATTCTGCTCTTTCTAAAATACAAAAACAGTTTTTTCAGCACGCAAAAGATATGCAACTCGGAGGTCCTGAATTTTCTCCTTCGAAAAAGTGGTTAAATATCTATTGGCCACCTGACGAGTTAGCATTCATAGAAGTTGTTGCAGGCGATGCAGTTGATGAACTCTATGCTAATGCCAAAGATGTCTTATGTGACGCTCTTGCTTCTATTGACGCTAAAGATTATGAAAAAATTATTGACCAGTCGGTCTGCTTAAATAAGCAGCTTATTAAGACTCCAAATCAGAAATCTAACTCTGTAATTTGTTTAGATTATAATATTTGGGATGTATATGATGATATTATGAAGGGAAAAGATCCTAATTTTTTAAGTGGAAAATATGAATATGTTATCGACAAAACAACTGAAAAATGGGAAACATGGGAAGATTGGTGTGAAAAGGTTGTGTGGTGGTGTAATAAAAAGGGAGCATATCTTTACAATTGCACGGCAGCGGAAAGCGTTCATAAGCCATCAAATGTAAATGATAAGGAGCCGTTCGGTAATGACGCAAGATATCAATAATAATGTATTAATAACTGCTTCAAGCCACGGCTTAGGGTTAGCTATAGCAAAAAAGTTCTCAGAAAACAATCATGGAGTTATAATACACGGCCGAAATATAGATAGTATTCACCACGCCTCCAAATGTATTGATAATGTTGTTTGTACCATACGAGGGGATCTGAGGAATCCATCAACGATTGAAAAAATATATAATAAAGTGGTAGAACACAATGTTCATATTCTTGTTAATAACGCTGCTATTCCTTGTTATGGTCTGCCTATGGAACAGATGTCGACAGAACAAGTAAATCACAGTTTATTGACAAATTTGCTAGCGCCGATTCACCTCATCCACAGAATTTATCCCATTTTGATAAAAAACCATTCAGGGGGGATCATAAATATCAATTCTATTGTTGGTATAGAACCTAAAAAATATAGAAGTATTCATTCTGCCGCTAAATGGGGTTTAAGAGGGCTTTCTAAGAGTTTGAGAATTGAAGCTAACGAAAAAAACATAAGAGTTATGAATGTTTATCCAACTCAAATAAAAACAGTGGATGAACACAAATATGGGCTTGATCCCGCATTGGTTGCTGATTTGATATATAAAGAATTTTATAATCCTCTGGCACTCGAAGAATTGGTAATTGACGGGCGCCCAAACGAATTTAAGCCGGATAAAAAATATGAACCATAATAAAAGAATGTTAATCTGTGGCGCCAATGGTTTTATTGGTAAAAATTTGTTAAATCATTTTATTGGAAAATATAATATTAGAGCGGTGGATATCAATATACCTACCGATAATAATGAAAACATAGAATGGATTCAGGCAGATTTGAGAATCGCGTCAGATGTAAAAAAAGTTTTAAAAGATGTTGATATATTATTACACTATGCAGCTACCACCACCGGAGTAGCAGATATCGTATCGACACCGTATATTCATGTTACCGATAATGTTATTATGACTTCTTTGTTATTGCGTGAAGCATTTGAACAAAATATAGAACATTTTATAATGCCCAGTTGCACTCTTATGTATCAATCTAGTGATTCATTGATTAAAGAAGACGATTTTAATGAAAATATAGGTATAATACCCAAGTACTTCGGCGCCGGCAATACGAAGGTATACCTGGAAAAGATGTGTAAATTCTTTTCAGATTTTAAACAAACCAAATATACTATATTAAGACAATCTAATGTATATGGTCCGCATGATAAATTTGATTTAAAAAAAGGTCATGTTTTTGCTGCTACAATAGTCAAGGTGATAAATTCAAATGATGAAATTATAGTGTGGGGGACCGGAGAAGAAGAAAGAGATTTGTTACATGTATTTGATTTGGTTAAATGTGTAGAAGTGATATTAGATAAACAAGAATCTTATTATGAGTTATTTAATGTTGGTCTAGGAAAATCAATATCTGTTAGTAATTTGGTTAAAAATATTATAGATATTTCTGGTAAATCTCTTGCTATAATATATGATGAAACAAAGCCCACTATTAAGACAAAGATAGCAATTGATACTACAAAAGTTAACGATTTATATGGGTGGACCCCAGAAATATCACTTTTAGAGGGCATATCTAAAACAATAAGCTGGTATAAAGGGAGCTTAAATGATAAATGAGAAACAGATAGAGTTTTATAGAGAAAATGGTTATTTGGTTGTAGAAAACATATTCACTGAAGAAGAGTCTATATGTTATAACCAACAAATGCGAAGACACGCCAATAAAGACTTTGCAGCTATCATAAACCCAGATCGATTTGAAGATTTATATGAACAAGACGAAAGACCAAAATCAGATCTTACGTTAGAAGAAATAAGTGAGACAGCAACATTTTCGAAATATATAATGAAACACCCAACTGTTGTTTCGATTTTAGAAACTTTACAAGAAAAAGAGGTGGTGGGGTTAAGTAGCCAATTTATTTTTAAAGAAGCTTATAGCCCATATTGTGCCCAAGCGTGGCGCCCACATCAAGATGGTTGGTATCCAGATGATAAAGAGGGAGCATATATAACATCAAACTGGTTTTTGCGAGATACAAATAAAGAGAATGGAACCATATATGTTTACCCCGGCTCTCATAAGGCTGGACTCCAAAATGCTAATCCTCAAGTTAGTTTTAGAGAAAATCCAAACTCTAACCCTGGAAGTGAGTGTAATATTCCTGAAATTTTCATTGATAAGAAAGTTGATATTATCATTCCCAAAAATTCAGTGGTGTTTCTTAATGGGTATTGCATTCATGGTTCTTATCCGAACAACTCAAATAGATCGCGACCGTGGTACTCTTGTTGTTATATTTCAAGGAATGCTCCCTTTTTGCGTGGAAAGAATGCAAAAAGAAAAGAAATTGTGTTAAAATAAATATAGAAAAAAGAGAGATTTAAATGCTTATTAAAAATAGCCAAAAAAGAGAAGAAAAAGATAGAATAAATGATATGATAAAACAGTATGGGACTTCTGCGTTTATGTATACCCATTATCCTCATAAAAGATTTTGGGATGTTAAAAATGATGACAAAGACTATAAAAGTGTCCTAAAGTCATCTTTTAAATCGTCAGATAATGCTAAAGCCTTGTTATATTTACATATCCCATATTGTCAACAATTATGTTATTTTTGTACTTGTCATATGTCAATTACAAAAAATTATAACAAAGTTAAAGAATATATGGAACTTCTGTTTAGAGAAATAGACGCTTTTAAAAAGTTTGTGACCGATAATAAATTATCATTATCTATTAAAGAAGTGCATTTAGGTGGAGGCTCTCCTACTTTTATTGAGAGAACAGAGTTTGATATCTTATGTGATAAACTTAGCGGTATTGTTGATCTAAATGAATTAGATGAGTTTGCTATTGAAATAGATCCTCGAAGGGTGGATAGCGAACAACTAAAATATTATCGAACAAAAGGAATAAACAGACTTTCCTTTGGAATACAGGACTTTGATATTGATGTACAAAAGGCAATAAATAGAGTACAGCCACCCGAATTAATTGAGAATTTACTCACACCAGAGATTAGGGAAATGTTTACTAATGGTATTAATTTTGATATCATATGTGGTCTTCCGCATCAGACTGTTGAAACGATATGTATGACCGCAGAAGAATGTGTCAAGTTATCACCAGAGCGTATCTGTTTAAACTTTTTACACTATTCTCCGACGTTTGCGCCACATCAGAAGCTTATGAAAGATGGAAAAGGCGACCGGCCAGACGAACTACCTGATTTTTCCGAAAGGAAAATCTTATTTCAGTCTGCACAGGAAGTGTTGGAAACGGGAGGTTATATGCGCACTGGTTATGATCATTTTGCTAAATTAAATGATAGGGTAGCCGCGGCGATGGATGATAAAAAGATGCACTGGAATTCACTGGGGGTAACTCCTGGTGAGTATACTAACATAATAGGTTTTGGCTTAAGCAGTGAAAGCACTATTCATAATCATTATTTTCAAAATTATTACGATATGCCCGATTATGTTACCTCAATTAAAGAAGAAAAGTTTCCAATCTATCGAGTTTATGAGCAGTCAGAGGATGATTTAATTCGAAAAGATGTTATTCAAAAATTACGTAATTATTTTGAAGTTAATATTAAAGAAGCAGAATCATTTAATAATATATCCTTTAATGAATATTTTCAGAGGGAAATAGGCGATTTACGAACACTTGAAAAAGATGGTATCATAGAGTTTACAGCAAATACTATTCGTTTAACGGAATTCGGCCGACAGTTTACTAATATCGTATGTCGCGTATTTGATAAATATTATACTGGAGAATTGCTTAAAAAAGATTTAGGACAAAGAGCTGTATAATGAACGAAAACGCACTTCAAGATGAAAATCAAAATATTATATTTAATAAGCTGCAGAGTTTGTTTGGTAACAAATGTCATCGTATTTTATTAATACAACCGCTGCCTTTAAATACTGAATACTTGGAAATAAATCAAGTAAAGAATAGGCGATATTATGCATGGCCTCCTTACGGTTTGGGTGTTTTGTGCGAAAATATTAAAAATAGAGGGTATGAAGTTAAAATATTAGATCTTAATTATGAAGTTTTATCACATATTAATAATAATGCAGAGAATTATGACGATACTCTTGCCCAGCACGAAGCTGAAAAAATATGGAAAGAAAAAACAGCTGAGATTATTGACGACTTTAAACCTGATATGGTTGCTTTGACTTGTATGTTTACAATGGGTCACGAGATGCTAGTAAGAATGTCAGATTTTATTCGCGATCAGCGCCCTAATATTCCGATTTTCGCCGGCGGTGTTCATATCACTAATGCACCTGAATATATTCTCCGCGAAGCTAAGAATATAGATTTTGTTGGATTATACGAAGGAGATATTAGTTTCTGTGATATGATCGATGTTGTTAATGATCGTTCTTCTATCGAAAATTTGAAACAAATTAGTACAATTATTAATGATCAATATCTTACTTGTGATCAGAGAAATCCCCCACAACCAGAAGACCTAAATGTGATTCCTGATTTTGATGATTTACCGTTGGGATTATATAGTACCTTAGGAGAGGTGGGCTCTTACCGATCTTGGTTGCCTGTTGATTTTCGAGCCTCATCGGTTTTATCAAATCGCGGCTGTCGCGCTAGTTGTTCATTTTGTAGTGTGTTAAATTTTAATGGAAAAAGTGTCCGAACAAGAGACGTTGATTCTGTTGTGGATGAGATAGAATATTTAAATAAAAATCACGGGATTACACATATAGTGTGGATTGATGATGATCTTTTTTATAACCAACGCAGGACTATAGAACTTTTTAATGAAATAGCAGACCGACAAATAGATATAACCTGGTGTGCTTCAAATGGAGTGATAGCTTCGGTGGCTGTTAAAACCCCCGAATTGATGGCAGCTGCAGCGCGCTCGGGGTGTATTGGAATGACGTTTGGGTTAGAGTCAGGCAGTGATGAAATATTAAAAGAGGTGCGAAAACCCTCGCGAGTTGTTCATTATCATAAGGTGGGCGAAACTATGAAAAAGTATCCTCAAATATTCACCCGCGGATTTTTGATTATTGGGTTTCCCAACGAAACTTTAGAACAGATGCTTGAAACCGTAAAAATGGCACAAGAAATAGAGTTAGATTGGTATGGGGTGCAGTTGTTATCACCATTACCTTCCACAAGAATTTATGATACAATGGTCGAGCTTGGATTAATAGATGATATAAGAGTTAAAAAGAATAAAGACGACGCCGATTCTAAATTGTTTGTTGTGCGGCATGGTGAAAATCAAAGAGCTAAAGAAAAGGCCCAAAAAGCCGCGGCCCCAAAGTTTTTAAACCCTTTTGAGACCGAGGATCTTAATATCGTCCCAAGCAGAGAAGCGCTTCATGATATCTGGTTATTGGTGGATTATTGGATTAATTATGAGCCAATTTTAAAAATGACAGACTTAAACCGTCTTAAGAAAAAACGTGCGATCTTATTTGACATATGTAACCGGATGACTAAAGATAATCCAATAGCAAATTTGTTTTTAGGTATTGTTGAAGAAAAACTTGGAAATAATATAGAGGCCGCAGCACACAGAACTTTAGCAGTAGAATACTTATCGCAATCTGATTATTGGCAAAAGCAATTCCAAGCTTTAAAAATATATAATTTGATATGAAAAAGGTTCTTATTACTGGTATTACTGGCATGGTCGGCTCTCATTTGGCGGATTATTTGCTTGATAACACTGATTGGGAGATATATGGGCTCACGCGGTGGAATGATCGTATGGATAATATTGAACACCTAATGCATCGGATTAATAATAAAGACAACATTGGATTGGTTTATGGGGACATTAATGATTTAAGTTCTCTTCTCTCTGTATTTGAGAAGGTAAAACCTGATTATGTATTTCATTTGGCAGCTCAAAGTTATCCCAAGACAAGCTTTGATTCCCCATTGGAGACCTTGGAGACTAATATTCTTGGGACAGCCAAGGTTCTGGATGCAATTAAAAAGTTGAATCTAACACCAATAATTCACGTCTGTGCATCGTCGGAGGTTTTTGGAAGAGTACCTAAGGAGTTCCTCCCTATACATGAAGATGTTGGTTTCCATCCAGCTTCACCATATGCTATCTCAAAAGTAGGAACCGATCTGGTTGGTAGATTTTATGCCGAAGCCTACGGCCTGACTGTCATGACCACACGCATGTTCACACATACGGGCCCCCGCCGCGGCGATGTTTTTGCCGAGTCTACGTTTGCTAAACAAATCGCCATGATTGAAGCAGGACAACTTCCACCAGTAATTAAAGTTGGTAATCTGGAATCTCTAAGAACATGGGCGGATGTGAGAGACGCCGTTCGTGCATATTATATGCTGGTGACAATAAACCCCACTGCTGGCGAATATTACAATATTGGTGGTACTTATACTTGTACGGTGCGCCAGATGTTAGAGTATCTTATTGGTCAATCTACTGTAAAGGGTATAAAGATAGAAATTGACCCAGAACGTTTGCGTCCAATAGACGCAGATCTACAAGTGCCAGACACTAGAAAATTTACAGATCATACAGGCTGGACCCCTGAAATATCGTTTGAAAAGACAATGAATGACCTTTTAGATTATTGGCGCACTCAGGTAAATTCCGGCAGCAAGTTTTTATCAAGGTAATATTATGGAATCTCGTGTTTTAGTTATTGGTGAAACCTGTATGGATATATTTTATTACGGTAATTGTGATCGTTTGTGTCCAGAGGCGCCGGCTCCCGTGTTTAATCCATTAGATTGCACGAAAAACCCAGGCATGGCTATGAATGTTCAAAAGAATATTAAAGCCCTGGGTCACTCTTGTGACATAATTACGAACCCTAACTGGGAGGAGATAACTAAGACGAGATATATACATAAAAACACAAACCAAATGTTTATAAGGGTCGACCAAAATGATGATAAAGTGGAAAGGTGTGATGTAAGAAGTCTAAGGTTTTCACACTATGATATTATTATAGTGTCAGACTATTGTAAAGGGTTTGTAACAGAAAAAGATATTGCATATATAGCATCTCAACATCCGTGTGTATTTTTAGATACAAAGAAAACTCTAGGACATTGGTGTAAGGATGTTAAATATATCAAGATTAATGGATGCGAATATGAGAGAACAAAGTATAATGTATCGCCTGAGATAAAGGAAAAGTTAATTATCACACTGGGTCCAGCAGGTTGTTTATATCAAGATAAAACATTTCCAGTTAAATCAGTAGAGATTAAAGATGTGTCCGGCGCCGGAGATACCTTTATGGCCGGCCTGGCGGTTAAATATATTGAATCACGAAACATCGAAACATCCATAAGTTTTGCAAATGAATGTGCTACAATTGTCGTCCAGAAACGAGGCGTCAGCGTTATATGAAGGTGGTTTTTACAAATGGCTGTTTTGATATCCTACACAGAGGACACATAGAACTTTTGAGATATTGCAAGAGCCTGGGTACGAAAGTGGTTGTTGGGTTAAATAGTGATGATAGTGTGAGTCGCCTTAAGGGAGACAGCCGCCCTTATTTCTCACAGGAAGATAGAAAATTTACTTTAGAATCTCTGAGGTATGTTGATGAGGTGTATATTTTTGATGAAGACACTCCCCTGAGGCTCATACAAAACATCATACCTGATGTTATTGTCAAAGGGGGTGATTACACACCCGACACCGTAGTTGGTAACGAAGTGGCTCATGTTGAAATATTTAACTTTGTAGATGGTTATTCAACAACTAATATATTGGAGAAAATGCCATGACATATGTATTTGACATCGATGGTACGATTTGTGAAACAAACAACAGTGATTACAAGAACTCAAAACCATTCCCAGAGAGAATTAAAAGAGTGAATGCTCTTTATGA
>Ga0209756_1004851_pt1 | contig 10337 bp, 12 predicted proteins | sample ETNvirenome_6_85_FD_184071 | JGI IMG/M metagenome (GOLD analysis project Ga0209756, IMG submission 184071) | Marine viral communities from the Pacific Ocean - ETNP_6_85 (SPAdes) (version 3) | ecosystem: Environmental > Aquatic > Marine > Oceanic | place: Pacific Ocean | collected 2013-06-19
GGTCTGTCCGACGAAAAAAACAGTTCTAACCTTGTGAATGACCTTTCTGTGGAACTAGACAAGACGGCGGTTCGATTCCGCCTACCTCCACCAAAAGAAGCTGCCTCCGGGCGGCTTTTTTGTTACCTGAAAAACTAGTTACCATGGTACCTTAACAACGCCGAGGTAATTAATGAAAACATATGTTTTAGATACAAACGTTTATTTAACAGAACCCGAAGCAATATACGCCTATGAAGAATCTAATATAGCAATTCCTACAATTGTTTTGGATGAAATTGACAAGCATAAACACAGGCAGGATGCTGTAGGGTTCAACGCCAGAAAAACAAATCGTCTCCTTGATGCTCTCCGAGAAGATGGCAATTATATCGACGGTATTAGTCTTGGGGAAGGAAAGGGGGACATATTTGTAGCCCATTACGATTCTCGGCATATGCCACCCGGTCTTTACGAAGACGAGAGTGACAACAAAATCCTTGCTGCTGCAATATCTCTGAGGGAAAAGGGTAGAGATGTTATAGTCGTATCACGAGATCTCAATATGAGAATCAAGTGTGACGGATTTGGCATTGAGTGTCATGATTATGAGATCGATAAAGTTGTCAATTCAGTAGATAAACTTTTTACGGGGGTTACAGAATTAGAATTACCGCAGAAAGATATTGATCGGTTTTATGAAAAAGGAAAGCTAACCATCAAACAAAACGAGGTGGTCTTATACCCTAATCAATTTCTTGTCCTAAAAAGTGCTGAAGACGGAAAGCAGTCCGCTATTTGTAGAAATATAGACAAAGGAAAAGTTGTTCCTGTTAAAAAGTGCAAAGACACTTGGGGACTAGCTGCTCGGAATAAGGAACAGCAATTCGCTTTGGATCTCTTATTTGATACAGATATTAATTTAGTATCCCTAATTGGACAAGCCGGTACCGGCAAAACACTTTTAGCTACGGCAGCAGGATTAGAGCAGGTAATTTCAAAGAAGGGAGGCTATGACAAATTGATCATCACTAGACCCGTACAGCCGATGGGTCGCGACATAGGATTCCTTCCAGGCTCGATTGATGAAAAGATGGCTCCTTGGGTTGCCCCAATTAAAGATAACCTACAATTCTTGTTTGGAGATAAAACGGCCTTAGAAATGCAAATTGAGCACGGCGTAATAGAAATTGAAGCGATGACATATATAAGAGGACGCTCAATCGCCAACGCTTTTATTATTGTGGATGAAGCTCAGAACTTGACAATTCACGAACTTAAGACTATAATAACAAGAGTAGGGGACGACACAAAGATCGTATTAACAGGAGACATTCAGCAAATAGATAATGTTTATGTTGATGCGGTTTCAAATGGATTAACCCACGCCGTAGAGAAGTTTAAGGATCAAAAGCTGTCAGGACATATAACCCTAACACGAGGAGAAAGAAGCACGTTAGCAACGTTAGCTTCAAAAATATTATGAGCGATACGATAAGAGACTATATTTTGGAAAAGGCTGAAACATCAAGAGAAGAAATTATTGCCTTTGGTAAGGTGGACGTTAAGATTGATGCAGATCTTCCGGAGAATATCAATCTGGGTAAGGTTCTGTATATCGTCCGGTCTACTTTACCTGAGAATTATTTCCATGGTTTGAGAAATATTTTCGTCACGGAAGAGGCTCAGTTCGCCGAGCGTGATATTAACGCATTTTATAAGGATATGTCCTTGTATATTTCTCCGGATCAGGATAATGAGCGTGATTTGATTGACGACATTGTACACGAAATGGCTCATCATATGGAAGTAATAGCCCCGGAAGAGATTTATGCAGATCGCACAATCTTGGAAGAGTTTATTACAAAGCGCAAACAGCTAGAATTTGAACTTAGGACAGAAGGCTACGACACTTCTGAATATGATTTTGAAGAAGCTGCATTCAACAAAGGTTTCGATTTCTTTTTGCATAAAAGAGTTGGATACAAAGCTTTGAACTATATTGCACTCGGGCTTTTTTTGAGACCCTATGCCATAACTTCGGTGCGTGAATACTTCGCCAGTGGCTTCGAAGCATTTTATCTTGGAAAAAAAAGTGAACTAAGTCGCACTTGTCCTGTATTATATAAGAAGATCGACGAACTTCACGATTTCGCATCATAGAAAGAGAGGCTACTTGGCTGGCAAACATATCTCCTATTCGGAGTGGAAGAATTGGCATATCTGCCCATATTATCATAAGTTAACTTACCTTGATAAACTGACTCATTTCGAGGGCAACATCTTTACAGCCTTCGGAAAAGCACTACATAATGTCTGCGAAGACTCTTTTAATCTTGGTGGAGAATATCCATCTCAAGAAGTTCTCGATGAACAATTTAAAAAGTATTTCGTCAAAGAACTCAAGAGCCTGCCGAAAGAAGAACAAACACGCGCAGTCTCAGACTTCAAACTCCAAGAGTGGAAAACCCATGGGTTAGAAATACTTCGGGAGTTATACAACTCAATGACTGATGCCTTCGGAGTTTTGGGGGATGATTGGGTTGTTTTAACCGCAGAAGAGAGGCTATATGTTCCAATTACGGAGTTTACAGCGGCAGATAAAAAGTTCAAGGGATTCATTGATCTTGTTATCGCTACCAAAGACGGAAAGATCCACCTGATTGACTGGAAGACTTGTTCTTGGGGCTGGGATGCTAAAAAGAAAAATAATAAGGTTTTAGCATATCAGCTAGTATTTTACAAGCACTTTTATGCAAAAAAGCACCCAGAAGTTGCGGTAGAGGATATCGAAACCCACTTCGTTCTTATGAAGAGAACAGCCAAGCCCGGACGCAAGATTGAATTCGTCAGAATAACCTCTGGGAAAAAAAGAATTGAAAATGCACTTAACACATTGTTAAAAGCACTGCATAATATAGAAGAAAAGAAATATGTGAAGAACCGATTGGCTTGCACAAAGTGCCCAGATCGATTTGGAACTTGTGAATTTTACAGAACAGAACATTGTCGTTAGGAGATCCACAGAATGTCTGAAAAAATAAAAGTATTAACACTTGGAGACCACCCTTTGCTTCCATCAGGGGTAGGCATTCAAAGTAGGTACATAATCGAAGCTCTCCTCGATAGCGGAAAGTTTCAGGTAATTTCTTTTGGGGGAGCAGTTAGCCACCCAAACTATGATCCATCTAGAACAGATAAGTATGGAGAGGATTGGACAATCTTCCCCGTCGATGGCTATGGCGACAAAGATCGCATCAGATCAATCCTTCGTTATGAAAAACCAGATATCTTATGGTTTATGACCGACCCTCGTTATTATGAATGGCTATGGATGTTTGAGGATGAAGTTCGCCCCTTGATCCCGATGGTCTATTATCACGTCTGGGATAATTATCCTTATCCTAACTTTAATAAAAACTATTATGACTCAACAGATGTTATTGCAACTATTTCAAAGGTTACTAGCGATATAGTCCAAACGGTTTCACCTGATGTAGAAGAACACTATATTCCTCACGCTGTTGATACTAATATTTTCAAAAAACGAAAGAAGACCGATTCCGAAATTAAGAATTTAACAGAGGGAAATCCGGAGCTACAAAATAAATTTGTTTGCTTCTGGAACAATAGAAACGCAAGAAGGAAACAGACAGGGACTTTGATTTATTGGTTTAAGGAATTTTTAGATCAAGTCGGAAGAGAAAATGCAGCCCTGGTAATGCACACTGATATGTTCGACCCCCATGGGCAAGATTTAGGAGAGATTATTACAAATCTTGGGGTGGACAACGGAGAGATCCAATTTTCTACAGATAAAATAAGTTCAGAACACATGTCCCTGATGTACAATATGGCTGATCTGACAATCAATATTGCAGATGCAGAAGGCTTTGGTCTTTCAACACTAGAATCCTTGGCCTGTGAGACGCCGGTTTTGGTTAATATGACCGGCGGGCTCCAAGAACAAGTCACAGATGGAGAGAATTGGTTTGGAGTAGGAATTACCCCTGCTTCTAGAGCAATCATAGGCTCTCAAAATGTTCCTTATATTTATGAAGATAGGCTTAACAAAGAAGACTTCTTAGATGCTCTTACTAAAATGTACAACATGAGCAAAACGGAACGCAACAAATTAGGCAAAGCCGGACGCCAACACGTCTTAAAGAATTATAATTTCAAGGACTATGGTGAAAGATGGGTTGAACTGCTATTATCTGTCCACGAAAAATATGGTTCTTGGGAAAATCGAAAAGGTTATAAAAGCTGGGAGATAACACAGTTATGAAAAAGGTATTATTAAGCGCCCCAATTTTGACTAGAAGCGGATATGGAGAACATGCAAGATTTGTGTTTCAATCTTTGAAAACGAATCCGGATATTGATCTCTATGTTATGCCTTTGAATTGGGGTCAATCTAATTGGGTATATGAAGATACAGAAGAACGACTAGAAATTGACGGATATATTCAAAAAGCCGCCCAATCTGATGGAAATTTTGATATTTCAATTCAAGTAACTATTCCTAACGAATGGGTCAAGGCTGCCCCAATTAATATTGGCGTCTGTGCGGGCATTGAAACAGATAAGGTTTCGATGGCTTGGTTAAAAAAAGCCAACGAAATGGACAAGGTAATAGTTGTTTCAAATCATGCAAAGGATACGTTCACAAAGGCTAAATATTCCCTTGGACAGTTCAGCAATTCGGAATCAATTACATATAAATGTGAAACACCGGTAGAGGTTGTTCACTATGGTGTAAAAAATGTTGTGCCGACCGAATTGGATCTAGAACTAGAGAATGATTTTAACTTTTTAACAGTTGCCCAATTGGGACCGAGAAAGAATCTAGAAAATACCGTAAGATGGTTTGTTGAAGAATTCATCGACGAGGAAGTTGGGCTAGTGATTAAAGGGCACTGGATGAATAACAGCCTTATTGATAGAAGAAAAATGACCCAAGTTCTCCAAAGTCTGCTGGAAGAATATGAGGATAGAAAGTGTTCTGTCCACCTATTACACGGCAATATGTCTGACGAAGAAATCCATGGGCTATATGTACACCCAAAAATCAAGGCTTATATGACTGCTACCCACGGCGAGGGCTTTGGACTACCTATTTTTGAGGCGGCGTATAGTGGATTGCCTGTCGTGGCTCCATCTTGGTCAGGACAAGTTGATTTTCTATCAGCCCCGGTTAAAAATGAGAAGTCGGGGAAGGTTAAACGGAAAGCCCTGTATGAGAAGGTAGGCTATGAGCTTAAAACTCCGGAAAAAGAAGCACTCTGGAAAGAGGTCATCGAGCCGGATGTAAAATGGTGTTACCCCAAGGAGGATAGATTTAAGACCGCCCTCCGGAATGTGTATCGGTCAAACGGAATAAAGAAGAAAGATGCGTTGTTACTTCAAGAGCATCTTTTAAATACTTTCAAACTTGAAGATAAGTTGGCAGAGTTCAACAATATCATAGAAGAAATAGGAGATACAAATGAAACTTTCTAATCAAGCCATCGGGGCTCTCATGTTAGCCCTACAAAACAGTCTAATGGAGCAAAGTGATATTGTTCCCATCTTAAAAGACTTTGATTTTGTAAAATCCCCAGATACAACGCGCTGGGGCTCCAAGACTGGAGAAGTGGATGTAAAAAATCCTCCCGTAGTTCGAGTTGGAAACAAGTTTACAATGGAAGATGTTTAATGCCGACTTATGTTTACAAATGTGATTCTTGTGAACACTTATTTGAGGCAATACACCCCTATAAGGAGAGGTTAGAAGACTGCCCCGCGTGTTCTGAAGAAAAATCTCTCAAAAAACAACTCAATACTCCCGTATATTTACTTCGAAAGAATCAAGATAGAAAAAAACAAGCGGGAGAGGTGGTGAGAGAAGAAATTCGGCGGAGTAAAGAAGAATTGAAAAGACAAGCCGAGGAAACTTTTAAAAGGAATAACAAAAAATGATTTGGTGGGCTTTGTTTTCCCTAAGTGTGATGCTTAATATCCTTTTTGTCTGGTATGTCCGGAATATGGTCATAAGATTTAACTTCTTGGGCGAAAACTTGGATAATTTTGTGACTGAGATCCAAGATTATCAGGGTCATCTCAAGAGAATAGGGGAAATGGATATTTACGTTGGAGATCAGACCATTGTCGGACTTATGAAGCACACAAAAGACATAGAGGAATTCATAGTTGAGTATCAAAACGTTTTTTTATTAGAAGAAAAGGAAGAACATGAAGAAGAGAAGGCGTAAGAGAGGATCGGGAAATCAGTATTTCACCAAAGATACTGAAAATGCTATCGTGGCATATGCCGCAACCGAAGATTTAGCAATCAGAACGAAATTATACATTGAAGAAATAAAACCTGCACTGGATGAGCTTGTAGATAAGATCGTATACACCTATAAGTTTACTTCTTTAAGCAATATTGACGTCTTAAAGGATGATTGTAAAATCTGGCTGACCACCATCTTGGGTAAATACGATCAATCCAAGGGTACGAAGGCTTTTTCCTACTTTTCGGTTGTGACCAAAAACTGGTTTACACACCGAGCAAAACAACAAACAAAGAAAAACAAGAGAGAAGTCGAATACGACTCTATGATTCGGGAAGTCGATGCAGTAACTTCCCAGGAAGAAGACGGATTCCTACAGAAGCAAGAAGACGCTCAGTTCTGGCACTTCCTCATGACCGAAATTGAGTCTTGGAAAGACCTTAAGTTGCGGGAAAATGAAAGAAAAGTACTCGACGCCATTCAAACTCTATTTAACAGCATCGATGACATTGATATTTTCAATAAAAAAGCTATTTACTTATATATGAGGGAAATAACAGGGCTTAATACAAAGCAAATTGTAAGCAACCTCAATCGTCTGCGTGAAAAGTATAGAACTTTTAGAAGCAAATGGAACAATGGTGAGGTAGAATGAATGTCAAAACAAAATCTAAACGAGCTAATCGACAAGGCGTTAAAGAATATCAACGCTGATCGAGAAGAGACAAAAGAACTATTAGCAGACCTTAAAGATTATTTATCCGGAAGTCAAGAGAGGTATACAGAGGTAGGGGCTGTAGCTGCTAAATATGTAGAAACCCTACAAAGATCAAATGAACAACTAGTCAAATTAGCCGCCCTGGTGCATAAAAAGAATGCAACCAGATCAACTGATTCTTTATCGGAAGGAGATAAAGAAGAGTTATTTGACCTGATTCAGAAGGCAAACTAAAATGGCTAAAGAACCAACAAGAAAAGATCTATTGTCCAGATATGGGCTATTAAATGATATGACTCCCGGCGTCCAGCCTGGAAAAGCTCCTGGCCGGACAACATTTACAAATACATTACATCAACAAGCTAGAGATTCTTATACCAATGATGTACTGGCTGGGAAAAAAGAATTCTTGGCTATTGTGCTTCGTGATGAAAACTATTATGATAGAGATGTTGCACCAATAACTTCCCCACAGGGAGCAGCGCCTCATCTTTTTGGGACTGATTCTGTTAAAATGATAAAGGTTAGGGCGGCTATACCAGAGATTCATGCCGCCTTGCCAAGACCACAGGATTCAGAACAGCACGCTATTATAGAACTTTATCCTGTATTCACTTGTAGTCGCGAGGTTACGGGCGGTAGACAACCAGCAGTCGGCGATATAATCCGAGTAACCTATGGGGATTTGAAAAGTTTATCTCAACCAACAATCGTTGGCTTAACTAGCAATGGCAATAAACAACCGGGCACGTCTAAATTCTCTCAAAAGTGTCAAGATCCTATAAGAAAAACCATGACAGCAAAAGCCGCTGGTGGTGCCGGACTTTCAACTCCCGACCTGTCAAAAGCAACCACACCTACTCCAAGTGCGTCGGGGAAAGTGGATGGGAATTATGCTAGAGCAGTCAGAGTTTCTCAGGAAGTAGAGCGTTTAAAGAGAGTTAAAATACCAGTTGAAGTACTATTGGCATTTATGTCAATCGAAAGTAAAGGCAAGGCTGACGCCATCCGCTTTGAGCCACACATTTTCGTAGGAAAAGGCGCTAGTTGGATGAATATCGACGGGAAAAGGGGAGTGCCTGAGAAACGAGGACCTATGCCAACAGGCGTCCCATACACAAAACCAAGTTCAGGGCCTTCTTATTCTAAAGTTTGGACAGAAACAAATAAAAAAGCATTTGAAAATGCACTTAGGATTGATCCTCTGTGGGCAGTTTACTCAACTTCTTTTGGGACGTACCAAGTTGTGGGCTTCAATTTTCTTACGGATCGTAAAACTAAATTTCTTGGATTCACGCCGCAAGAATTCTACGAAGAGTTTAAGAAAAACCCAGAGAAAGTGTCGGATGATGCCATCGTTAGGTGGATACTTAACAACAATAACTGGAGAGATATAGCTAAAGAAAAAGATCCCAAACGTGACCTTACTGATGGGGAACTAAGAGACCTTATCAAATATTATAACGGAGCAGGGCAGATAGAAGCATACTTTTCTAGAATCGGCGGCGGCCTAAAAAAAGCATATGAGAGAGCTATTCAAACGGTAGCTGCTCAGAAAAGGGCAGGAAGTGTACCACCAGAGCCGGCTCCCGCACCAACTCCTCCGGCAACAGAACCAGCCACAACTCAAGCTCCGCCGCGGCAACAAATAAACGCAGAACAAATGAGAGAGCGCGCAGAACAAAAAGGGGTGCAGGAGGGTTGCGCCGAAGAGGTTATCTCCAGACTTCAGCCAAAGCCGCCAAAACGAAGCAAACATGAAAAGAAAGAGATCAAGTGTAATCAAAGCGCAAGACTCGGCGACACAAAACCGTCGGATAAAAAGAAGCCAAAACCTTCAGAAATAAGAACTTCAACTTGGGACAGGTACACAAATAGAAGAATTCAAAAACTTCATCCTAAAATTCGACAGATGGTTATAAATTTCATTAATGATGCCCTGGATAGAGGGTACAAACTTCGTGTGACCAGCGCACTTCGCACTTTTAAAGAACAAGAAACACTTTATGCAAAGGGACGCCCCGCCGGCAGAAAAGTTACAAACGCTCGCCCTGGCACTAGCTTCCACAACTATGGGCTTGCCGTAGACGTTGTGGAAATAGGACCAACCAAGGGGATGGATGGCTTCAAAAGGGGGTATGACAAAACTCGTTGGGACGATATCGGCAAAATAGGAAAAGAACATGGGTTTTTCTGGGGAGGAGATTTTAGAAGCCTTTCCGATAAGCCACATTTTGAGTTTAACGATGGGAAGAAATTAAAGATCCGAGGACCAGAAGGTCTTTTGGAAAAACACCGAGCTAAGAAATTAGACAGTAATGGATATGTAATTATCTAAGGGTGGAGTTATAAATTGGCTAAAGTAAAAGCAGTTATTCGTACCGGAGTCCCGGCAAATAAAAAACAATACCGACAAGGACTTCATCGACCCGACACTCAAGGTGGCGGAATTTTTCAAGATAGGATTCTTGAAGCTCACCCACATTATAACGCCGCACCTTCTGAACAAGTTTTGGAGGGAGAAAACAATACATTTTTGATTATGGGTCGGGATCGACCTCGTGGATTAAAAACTGGATATGGCGGCAAGGGAGACACTCACGCCGGAAGAATTGATATTGTTGCTGGCATGCAAGGTGTTAACGTCAAAGAAGAAAATGCAGATGGGCAAAGAGTATATATAGACCCAGATCCGATCCTAGATGCCGCCAGAATTTATATAAGCCAAAAAACTGACATTGATGATAACTTCCATATAAAGGAGGGAAAAGTAGGAAATGCGAAAACACGATCAGCAATCGCCCTCAAGGCTGACGGAGTTCGGATTATTGGGCGAGAGGGAATTAAACTTGTTACGGGAATCGATAAATATAACTCGCAGGGAATAGAAATTTCTAGCGTTAGTGGTATTGATTTAATGGCGGGAAATATATCCAAAGAACTTGAGCCGATCCCAAAGGGAAAAAAATTAGCTGCCGCTTTAGAGGATCTGACAAAGCTTGTGGGAAATTTAAATGATGTTGTTACAAATTTGGCAACAAATCAAGTAAAGTTAATTGTAGATATTATGACCCACGCTCATGTCCCTATCGTCGGTGGCCCGTCACCAAATTTCCTTGTCCAAGGACCACTTCGCATAGTTGACACCGCAAAGGTCTTGGCAAAACTTGGTATGCACCAAGCAAACTGTGCCACACACAAAATAAACTTTTATCTCCCCTCTGGGAAGAGATATATCAACAGTAGATATAATAACACGAATTAATCATGGCAAAAGAAAGAGACATAAACTACAGCGATTGGACAAAGAATCTCGCCCGAAGACAGGGTGTCTGGGTTTCGTATAGGAATCCAAACGACAA
>Ga0209756_1004855_pt1 | contig 10330 bp, 15 predicted proteins | sample ETNvirenome_6_85_FD_184071 | JGI IMG/M metagenome (GOLD analysis project Ga0209756, IMG submission 184071) | Marine viral communities from the Pacific Ocean - ETNP_6_85 (SPAdes) (version 3) | ecosystem: Environmental > Aquatic > Marine > Oceanic | place: Pacific Ocean | collected 2013-06-19
GTACAACTAAATAATAAATATAATAGTAAGCATAAAAATACTATTTCGATAAAACTTTTGATAACGCTTTTTTTATCCATTCTTTTGTTTGATCAGCTTTAAATAAAAATAACGCTAAAGAAATACAAGTCATTATTAAAAATGAAGATACTTCTAAAGCATCCCAGTAAAATATATAAACGTTTAAAGCAAATAATGCTAAACCTAATATATTTGTTATTGTATTTTTTTGAGCGTCATTAATCATTTGAATGCATCTAAGAATTTACAAATCCCAATTCCAAATGCTATTCCAGCGTATAATATATTTCCTTGCATTAATATTAATACTCCTACCCCACCAGCTACTGCTGCGTGAAACAATGGTGCATTAACTACTTTTTTAATCTTTTCCATGTTTAATTTTTTTAAATTATTTTATTAAGTACATTACTTATAACCTTACGCTTTTTCTGACCATCTCTTAGTAATCCTGTTGTATCTTTTTTCACTTATCTTTCTTGTTTTTGTTTTAAACTGATTGGGTTTCCCTTTTTGTATAAAAAATTGTTTTTCGCTATCTCCTCCACCAGGTCTAGCTGAATAAGTTGACTTTTCTCTTTGAGTAAAAAAGTCGTCTCCTATTGTTTTAGTTGCACCAGCTCCAATGCCATAAGCATTATCTTCTCTTGTTGCATACGTGCGAGGTTTTATAAATTTTTTCCAAGCATCTTGTGTATTTTTTTTTCTATGCCCCATTTTCTATTTCTTTTATTAATTTAAAATGACAGTCAGCTATTCTGTCTCTAACGCTTTTCTGTAATAACATATCACACTCCGCTTTATTTGTCATAAAGAAGTTCTCTGATAATATTGCTGGCATCTTTGTTTTACTTAACACGTAGAAATCAGCTTCTTTGTCTCTATCACTATCACTTGTGTCTTGTCTTAATTTACTTTCAGGAAATTCTAATTGCATGTATTTTAATAATATTTCTGCATATTGATCACTTTTTGTGTTTCCTCTAGAAGTGTATACTGAATATCCATTAGCAGACTCTTGACTAAATCCATTAGAATGAACTGATATGTATATACAATTACCATGATAAGAATCAATACTATTAGCTCTATTAACTCTAGTAGCTAAAGATACATCTTGCCAATCATTAACAATATCTAGAGCTAAAATATTCTCTTCTCTACATTTTTTTAATATAGTATTAATAATACATCTATTACCTTCACCTTCAAAGTATTGGGTTCCATCTTTCCACTTTGGAGATCTTTTACCTGGAGTAACATATTTACCTGTCTCAGGGTTTATGCCTCCATGACCTGGATCTAATATCCAAATATACTTACTCATAACTATGCTCCTGATTTAGCGTGCCATTTAGAATCTTTCCTACTTCGTCTTTGACTTCTTCTTTCTTGTCGTTTTGCTTTACCTTTTAATCCTTTTGCTTTTCTTTCTTGTCTGTCAGCTTTTCTATCTGCTCTTCTAGCTTGTCTTAATCCTCTTTTTCCACCCGTTTCATAAGCTTCAGAGAATTCTTCATTTTGCAAGTCTTGACCTTCTAATTCAGTTTCTGGTATAAACATTGGTTCTGAAGCTTGCGCTGTTAGATTTCCAGCAACATTACCTCCAGGTCCAACACCTGTTAAACCAGCAAGACCAGGAGCAACTCCTCCACTAACAGCCCCCATTCCAGATCCACCAGTTGGAGTTGTATTAGTTCCATAGCCTCCAGTTATTGCTTGACCAATTCCAGATCCTATAGCAGGACTAACAGTTCCTCCACCTTGAGTTAAAGCTTGAGCTACTGGTGCAAAACCAGCATTAACAATACCTGGATTAAAACTAGTAGGGGGTGCTTGTCCTAATGGAGCTGGCGCTGCAACAGGACCAGATAAATCTTCTAAACCATTTAAATCTGCCATAATTATCTTTCTTTATCTTTGTTAGTATTTAATATAGAATATGCTAGCATCTTATCAGAATAGCTATTTTTATTCATAATTTTATTTCTACCATTCGTTGGTATATCTTCTTCACCGAGCATGATACGATACATTCTACTTATTAATTGCTTACACTTAAATGAAACTTTATATATGTTGTATTTTTGCGTTGTTCTGTTTCGTTTTCTCCAAACTACTATCCAACCCTCTTTTAACAGTCTGTTCCAGCGCCTATTATCCCAACTAAAAGTATATGTACCCTTTTTAAAATCATGCTTAGTAAAAAAATCTATAGCATCTAGGTATATTAGTAATTCGAAATCTGTAGGTAATATATCATGGGATTTACAAGCCCATAATCTTATTGTTCTATAATGTTTAAGTAAATTTAATTCTTTTAAATCCTTTGAAGTGAGTTTCCTCATAAAGAACTTAATAAGGTCTTTCTGATCCTAGAATCTGTTTACCTTTTTTGTTAAGTTTTTTAATTGCATCTGCAGCAGATATTGGGGTTTGACCACCTTTCCAACCACCTGAGCCACTTTTGAGATTCCTTTCTGATTCTGCTTTTATACCTTCTAGTCCGGTAGTAGTAGATTTTTTACTTTCTCCTCTAGCCCATTTTTTTCTTGATCTTAATCCTTGTCGATCATCTTGGCGTTGTCGTCTATTCTCTATTCGGTCATCTTGGCGTTGTCGTCTTTTTTCTCTACGAGTTTGTACTCCACCCAAAAGAGATTCATCTGAATTAGCTGCCCCAATTGTCTTACTTAAACTTGTATTTGCTGCATTATCAGTAGGTCTTGGTTTTGGAGCCATAACTCCATAAGAAGTATATTCGGGACCTAAATCTTTAACATCAGTTTTTTTACCATCTATCGTTAATGATTCTGTAAATTTAGTAGAATCAACTTTATGCTTAGATGCTAATTCCTTTTTAGTTATTCCCCCTGCTTTAGCTGTAGAAGTAGGTTCTGTTGTACCATATTTTTTCTTATTCCAGTCTTTAGCAGCTTTCTCATAAGCAGCATAACCACCTTTAGATTCCCATTTTGATGCTACTGCATCAGTATATGAATCTTTATAGCTTAGTGTTCCACCTGGTTTTTTACTACTATCACCTCCACTAGTGGAAGAACTAGTTGTAGTCGACGTACTTGATTTACTATCATCATTAGATGCGATATTAGATGATTTAGCTTTGACTACACCACCGGTATTTGCTCCTGATCCTTCCCTAACAACTGTAGGATTACCTTCCCAATCATATACTACTTTTACTTTTCCTTTACCTTTTTTAGTTTGGACTCCACCTCCACCAGTTGGTCCACCATTTCCTGTACTCATAATTTTTCTTTTTGTTTGTTTATATTAACCTGTTGGCTTTGTATCGCCTGATTTTTTTATTGCTATATTTTTATCTTGATCTTCACTACCGCTAAATGTTTCAACAGTTTTGTCAAGCTTTTTTTTGTATTTTTTTACCTTACTTCCTCCAGACTTAATTTTACCTGCTAAGCTAGGAGCTCTTCTTCCACTTGCTTTTAACATTTCATCTATTTTACCTCCGGGACTAAATTGATTTAAACTTTTTTCAAATTTTTTAGCTTGATTAGCTATTTTTGCTACCCTCGCACTATTTCTTCCAAATCCAAGTATGTTACCAGCTGATTTTACTAACTTTTTAGTATATTTGGCAGGCAAAATAGGAACTCCTGTTGCTAGAGCACTTATAGCTGCATCTCCATAATTTCCTTTTCCAAAATCAGATATCATTTCCTTAAAATCCATTACTTCACCAGTATATGGTGCCCATCGTGCTCCTTCTTCCGCAACACCAAGCAAACCAGTTCCAGTAACATCTTTTGAAAATGCATTCGCTACGTTGAAACCACCTGTTGTAATACCACCAACGTTTTTGTACATCTGCTGTTGTGAATTTTTATAATTTTGATAATCAAGATCCTCTTTTGAAGGTGAAGTTACACTCCCAAGAAAATTATTGCCGTCTCGCAACATTAGATTGGGATTCTCCTTCGTGGCGTCAAATAACTTGGTAAGTTTTTCTTTTTTCTTCTGATATTCAGTTTCATCTCCTTCACTCCATTGTCCTGATTGTTTTTTTAAAGATCTCTTTAAATTTAGGTGATCCATAACTGATTGGGTATTTAGTTGCCCGTCCTCGCCTGTTTCTACTACTTCATCAGGTTCCATCATTATTTCTTGAGTAGCAATTTCAGGTTTAAAACCTTTAAACATCTCATAATCAGACGAACCTCCACCGGGTAGGAATTGGTTTGGATTGTAATTTCTATAAAGAGTTTTATTGTTATTAGCGAGGGAGACCATTCTGTCTAAAGAGGAATTAGTTCCTTTATTTACTGCACTTTTATTTTCTTCCTTTGCTTTAGCAGCAGCAGATTCTACAAGCATACCTCTAAATGGTGTACTTTCATCATCTTCTTTTGTGGTTGAAGTAGTACTAGAAGCAACTCCAGAACTTGTTGGTTTAGTTGTAGTATTATTACTTGGTTTGTTATACGTTTTACCTTCTAGAAAATAATCCTTACCTTCCACCGCATTAGGATTCCTTTCTTTATAAGCCTCTAAATACTTAGGATTTACTTTTGTTCCATCTGGCATAGTACATATTTTTACAATATAATAACCACGTCGTTTTCTTTGATAACTTTATATTGTTGTTTTTTTAATTCTATACCAAAACCAGCATGCCTGTCATAGTATATCATATCTTCTTTTTTTATAGCGGTTACAGCGTCACCTACGGTAACAACCTTCCCCATTCTATATCTTATATCTTCTCTATTAACTTCAGCTAGAAGTAATCCTCCAGACGTCTTAACACCATTCTCTTTGATTGGTGTAATGACTATATTTTTCCCGATTGCTTTCATTATCCTCTCATATTATTGATTACGCAATCAGTGGACAAGATAGTGGTAGCTACGGAAGCCGCATTAATCAAAGCGCTCTTTGTAACCAGTAATGGATCAATAATTCCGGACTTTACCATATCTACAGTCTCTCCTGTAACCACATTTAATCCATAACCTTCAGGGAAATCACCCTTATACTCTAGTCCAGCATTTTTTAGTATAGTTTCATAAGGCGCTTTGATAGCTTGCAGCAATACGTTTTCAAACTTAGAGTCAGGTTTAATTTCTGTCGATGCATTTAATAATGATATTCCTCCACCTGGAACAATACCTTCTTTAATAGCTGCTTTAGTAGCACATATAGCATCTTCAACTCTATCTCTCTTCTCTTTTAATTCAACCTCAGAATTAGCACCAACCTTAACAACTGCTACCTTAGCCGAAAGTCTAGCTAATCTTTTCTCGTGTTTTATAATCAAATTAGGATTAGTGGTATCTTTAATTTGATTTTTAATATTTTCAATCAACTCATCTACCTCTGTCGGTATTTCGTCAACTTGTATAATCGTTTCAACCGAATCGCTCGTTGCCTTAAGACAATTCCCCAAGTGTTCAGGTTGTATAAGATCCATGTCATCTCCAAGTTCTTCGTTTATTAAGGTTGCCCCGGTTAATAATGCTAAATCGTCTAATGTATCCTTTTTACTTATTCCATAAGTAGGTGTATCTATAACATTAATCTTTATATTACCTTTAGTTTTATTCATGGCTAAAGCAGTTAATACCTGAGGTTCTACATCTGCAATTATTAGTAGTGATTTATGATTTTTAATAATGTATTCTAATACACCTTGAATTTTCCTAATATTTTCTATTTGACTTTCTACTATTAATACTAAAGGATTGTCTAATTCTGCAACACCTTTTTCTTTACTAGTAATAAAATGAGGGTTTTTAAAGCCTCTATCATACTGCACTCCTTCTATCTTTTCTACAGAAGTCTCTGGTAGTTCGTGAGTTTCCATTATAACAACTCCAGTCTCATCTACAGCTTTAAATGCTTCACTTATTACACTACCTAACTCTTTATCGTTATTAGAAGATATTGTCGCTACATGTTCTATATCTGCTCCTTGTACGTTAGTTGCTTTGTTGGATATGTAATCTACAACTTTGATCACAGCTGAATCAATACCATTTTTAATCTTTCTAGTATCGTTGTCTTTTAGCAACTTACTAGCTTCATTTAATATTGAGTGAGCTAATACTGTAGCAGTGGTAGTTCCATCGCCAGCTTCTTTAACAGTTTTACGAGCTGCTTCTTTTAATAGTTTAGCCCCCATATTTTCTACAGGATCTAATAGTATTATACTATCTGCTACTGTCACTCCATCTTTGGTGATTTGTGGATTACCGTTCCCATCTTCTAAGATCACACATTTGCCGCTAGCTCCTAATGTAGAGCTAACAGCTTTTGTGAGTTTATCTATTCCTTCAAACACTTTACCTCTAGCTTCTTCACCAAAGTTTAAGTGCTTAACAATTGTTTCATTGTGCATTTGATTAGATTAAGTTAATTATATTTTATTTAAATGTTTTGACCACTTTAGGTCCATTTGAGAATTCTACTTTTTTAACATAGTGCTCCACTGATCCATCGATTGCAGCTTCGGCTCCTTGTAAAGTTTCTCTTCTAGTGACATCATGCCAGACTTCTTCGTCTTCGATATCTTGGTATTCAGTTTGAAAAAATCCATTTGGAAGTTGAACTATTCTCCAGTTTGCTTTGGTAGATAAGTGGTTCCAAAAATTAATTGTTTCTTCGGTTAATTGTGGTGAACTACTCCACGAATGAGTTCTGTAGTAAAACGTCATGGTTTTGGTTTTTAGTTAAACGTTTGGTTCGTCTTTCGACGTGGTTTCTACGGTTAGTAGAATATTTTATACATTATTTATAAACCAACTTGCTGTTCCAGCTAGTATGTAATTTCCTTCATATTCACTATTGGTATTTGCCCAAAGAGAATCAAAGAAAATACCTGAAAGTCCATTGTGACTTCTAAATATTATTTCATTGCTCCCAGTAACTCCAGGTCTACCTGTTGTTGGTGCTCCAGTTCCATCTCCAGATGAACCTAAACCATCATTAACAGTTATAACTGCGCTTCCTTGCTCGTTTGATGCTCCTGTCGGGCTTATGCCTGACAAAGGTAAATTGGTCATTATCATAGTACCTAAGCAAGCTGCGTGTGATGTATCCCACTCCATTAAAAATTCCATATATACTTTTTCACCTGATACCCAGTATTGAGCTTTTCTAGATAAATTAGGTACATATGTTCCACCACTTCCACCTTTAAAAGCTAATTGATCATCATAATTTACTTTATTTTCAGCACCACTCCAAGGTACATTTACAATTAATTGATCAGAACCATTTGCTGTTACGCCATAAGTTCTACCAGCTGTCGTAGATTGAGGCTGTGCGCCCGGAGTGGCTCCAACTGTATATCTTAATTTACCTACACCAAAAATAGCATCAGTCATTGTTGGATAAATGGTATTTGTTGGAATATTCCAATTTCCTTGGTAATCTAGATACTCTCCTGCTCCAGCTGCTGACGCGTCAGGTACATAACCCACGTTTGCACCACCTGTAAATGCTGGTAAACCAATAGTGACTGTACGTGTAGCTCCAGCAACTGAAGTAAGAGCACCACCAGATATAGCTATAGTAGCAGTTTCTCCATTGTTAACAGTTTGAGGAGCTCCTGATCCACCCGCTAATGTCCAAGTAGCCATTAATGTCGATGTACCTGCTGTCCATGAAGGAGCTACACCTGGACCTCCAGAAGTTAAAACATGATTTACGGTACCTGCGGCTAAGGTCTGTAGTTCTGTGGTACTTACACCACTGTCGTAATACAATATATCTCCATTAGTATAATCTGCTGTAGCTAAACCTGTTCCGCCGTTATTGCAAACCAATGTTCCACCTACTGTGAAGGTTCCTGTTGTTGTTATAGGATTTGTAGTTGTAGTAGCTATAGTTAAACCGGTTGTGCCACCACTAAGTCCTACACTTGTTACTGTTCCTCCACCTGGTACTAAAGCTCCTACTAAACTTACTATATCTCCAACCGTACATTTTCTAGTAGCTTTTGTAGGATTTGTTGATGAAACATCTGATATTAGTAATAAATCGTCAGCTGTTGGCGTTACCGATGGATATGTATATATTATTGGCATGTCTTATTTTTTTATTATTAGTCTTTATCTTCTACTATGTATACATCAGAGTCTGCAATACTTCCATCTTTGTTTGTTTTTAAATCGCCTTTAACGATCTTTACACGAGAACCTAGCGGAAATGCAGGTTCCATTCCTATGTCATCTTTCCCCACATCTGTTCCCTCCCCTCCATAAACTAATTTGCCAGTAGGTGAATCAAATCTTAAACTTTGCCCGGATGTTTTAAATGGTTTTGATGATCTATAAGGGATTTTTGTTTCTTCTGGTTCATTTAAGAACCCTCGTTTAGTAAACACACCGTAATCTGTGCCTCCTTTTTTTGGTCCATTTGCCATAATTTATTTTTTTAATAAGTATTTTAGTGTCTTATGTTTTTTACGCCTTAACAGACGAACTGCTAAAGCGTAAGATTTAATATTATTCATTTTATTCTCCCGTTAATTGGTCGTAATAGTCATAATCTCTGTGGAAATATAAAGTATATTTATTTTTATAACGCAAAGCTCTTTCTTTTATTATAAAGTCTCCATATATTTTATTATATGTCATTTTATAAAACTTATTCTCCCATTTTCCTAGATATACAACTTCATCTTTTTTTACTTTTATTCTATTTACTGGAATATAACGTAATACTTCGTTTTCGTTATCAAATTCGTAAATTATGCAAGAATTAAAATTAGGTTTTTCAGCGAAAACTGTATCAGGGTCTGATGTAAAGTATATTATTCCAGTTGAATCTTCTTTTGTGTCGTCTTCTATCCATCTCATGTAATTAAATCTCGTTTGAGAGGTTAATGTGATCGATGTTAGTAGTGTTATTAGTATTAAAATTATCTTTTTCATTGGTATTTGGTTTTTTTTATTAAATTTATATTTTTCCTTGTTTTTTCATTTTTTCTACATATTTTGTAAATTCAGCATCTGTTACATCTCTTTTTGCTCTTCTTTTCTTTTCTTTTTCCATTTTCTTTACTGTTCTTTTCTGTTTCTTAGTTAAAGTTCCATGACCTATAGGTACATAATTTCCTTTATTTAAGCGACCACTGCTTTGTTCATCAGTGTAGTGTTGTTCAGCTGATTCAGATTTTACGTTTTTATATCCTGGTAAAAATCTGCGCTTTTGAGAAACTCCACTATAGTAACTAGATGCATCAGTAGTAGTAGATGTAGATGGTTTTGTTGTATTGTCGCTACTTGAAAGTGGCTCAAAACCTAGCATAGTTGAAGCACCGCCAGAATGAGGTGTAGAAGTTTCTACGTAGGATGTACCTGGTTCTGTACTTATAGTTGATTGCCCAGTAGTTTCTTTCTTTATATCCGCTGTTACTCGGTCAGAGTGTTTTGCTGTTGTGGAATCACGGTTATTGCTAGCATTATCTAACAGGCTTAAATCATTATTAGCATTGTTAACTACATCTTGTGTGCTAAGTTTATTACTTGTAGTTTTGTTTAGTTCTCTTTGAGCTTTTCTTGTTGCTCTTCGTTCTCTCCAATTTGGCATAACGTTTTTTTAAAATTATTTTTACAATATTGTCTAAGATTATAATCACACGTTTTTCTAAAATTTACATTTTCACGCCCGTACTATACCCTATATCCTACGCGCCCTTATCTCCTTATATTATATATCCTATATATACTAGGTACTAGGAGTAAGAAAATATATCCTATATATTTTCGTTAGGAGGTACCCTTTAGGAGGTAGAGAATAGTGAAATTTTCCTGAAAAAAATTTTTTGTGAGATATTGAGAAGTTTAGTATTGCAAATACCATGCCAAAAAAAAAATAAAAAACAAAACGGATTTCATTTTCCCGGGCCCCCCTTCCTTTTTTTCAATTGCTCTAAACTTTTTGGCTTTTATCCCCTATTTCCTCCATGTATTCACCTTTTCCTCCCCTCTACTCCTCTCTGCACCCCTCTGTGATCTTCTCCTCTCCTCCTATCCTCTACGTCTCTCCTCTTCTATCTGTCTCTTAGATCTCTCCTATCTCTCATCTAAGACTTACAATCTAAATACGATGTATATTAGATAATATAAATGTAAACAAATTAATAAACAACTTAAATCTTAAATTATGAAAATTACAAAAAACCAAATCAAACTTTACTCTATTTACACAATATTAACTTCGTTCGCATTATACGCAACTTACTTAATTACTATACTTTCAATATTTTATTTAACAAAATAAATTACAAACTAAATACGAAGCTAAATAGATAATATATATA
>Ga0209756_1004859_pt1 | contig 10326 bp, 6 predicted proteins | sample ETNvirenome_6_85_FD_184071 | JGI IMG/M metagenome (GOLD analysis project Ga0209756, IMG submission 184071) | Marine viral communities from the Pacific Ocean - ETNP_6_85 (SPAdes) (version 3) | ecosystem: Environmental > Aquatic > Marine > Oceanic | place: Pacific Ocean | collected 2013-06-19
CCAGTCAGGTTACACAAAGCACACAGAAAGTAGACTTAAGAGGAAGGGCACGACAAGCAGTGGTGCGACTAGAATCGGACGATGATGCAACGACAGGGGAAAGGCTTGGTGTGGGCTGGCGATTGGGAGACATGAGACTAAACACTAGAACCGATGGGCGAAGATAGTGTCGCGATTACTCGTCACTAGACTACCGACGGCTGATATGTCACATGGACACGTTCACCCTGAGTTATTCAACAGATTGGTAAGGCTCTTAGAATTAAACCTACAAAGTTTTGATCCTACAGCGACTTATCAGTATACTAACACAGTCCGCGACCAGCTTTCTTTCAATCGCGGAGACATCATCTGGAACCTGACAGAAGACAGTCTTCAGGTTTTTGATGGAAACAGGTGGCAAACACTATACGCACCGGACGGAAAAGGCGTGAAGGCCACCGGACAATTGGGCGACATAACCGTATCGGTAAACGGCTCAACAACAATCGAATTATAATGCCTATTGAAAAAGTAAAAGGAGGATACAAGTGGGGTGAATCTGGAAAGGTTTATCCAACAAAAGCTCAAGCCGCAAAACAAGTAAGAGCTGCGTATGCTTCTGGGTACAAAGGCTATCAAACAGGCGGCTCTGTTATGGTAACAGAGGATGAAGAGCCTTCAGCTGCTGTTCAAGCGATCCGCGACGAAGATAAAAAATTTAAAAGACAGTTCGCAAAATATATGCTTATGTCAGGTATTATGTCTGATCCTAACATTAGGCAGAAATACGGGTTATATAAAGCGTTTAGGGATCAAGGACCTATGGGACTTGGTAAAGCTTTAGGACAACGAGCAGGCATAGAAGCGTTGTTTAAAAAAGTGGGTCCGTGGGGAATGTTGTTGCAAAACAGAGGAGGTCCTTTGGGTTTAGGAATCATGGGATCAAAAGCACCGATGAGCTCAAAAATTATGCAAGGACTCTTAGACCCTAGAGTATCTGGCAGACTAAAGTTTGCTCAAGCTTTTCCACAAATAGCGGGTCTTGGGTGGCTGATGAATAAAATTCAACCGAGAATAGAAGGACAAAAAGGAATATTGGGCCAAGGACTAGGACCACAACTAAGAAACTTGTTTGCTCGAATATCACCAATAAAGTCTTATGAAGAAAAATACGGCATGGGTTCGGCTGAAGAGGATGTAGACATGTATCCAGACATACAACCTATAGAAGTGACTGCTCAGAAAAGAGCAAGAGAGCCTAGAAAACCCAGAATTTCTGAAATTGCTGATATGATTAAACAACAAAATATGTACGGTGGAGGAATTGGTGAAAGGTTAGCAGAAACAGGCGGCGATCCCAGTGCTTATATGTATGGTTTAGTGCCCGGTGCTGCACAGTCCACGAACCAAGGACTAAGGGCAGCTAATTTTAAAAGGAGAATTGCTAAGATGTTGGCAAAAGGAAAAACCCCTAAAAGAGATTGGTACCAACCAGAGCGCAAAATAAGCACTGGTGGGGCTTCAAGAAAATAAACATTAACAAAAAATCATGGTAGAATAAAATGAAAATAGGTACACACAATAACGGAGACATAAATGGGACTGTTTGACGACGATTACAGTTTTGACGATCTTCTTGGAGATCTCGATTTTTCTTACTCTGTCGGCACGGATACCAGTGACGACGTTTCTGAATATGGTTCTAGTGTTTTTGATATTTATGACACAGCAGGCGCTGATTCATTGGATGCTATGCTTCAAGATGAGTTGTACGGTGGAAGCGGATCGTTTTTAGATATGATACCGTCTTATGATTTTGACGACTACAGCGATTACAGTTGGCTGGACGATCTTATTCAAGAAGGAGACACATATTCCGCAGACGATATTACAGGAATGACGGACGAAGAGCTGGCTGCGGCGATAGCAGCAAGCGATGAAAGCATGGCTGGTGGCGATGATAGTGGAAGCGGTCCTTTGGGTCTTGGAATTATTCCTGGACTTAGAAACTTTATTTTTGGTCAAGGATCAGGTCCTTTGGGCGGAAACGTTTTAGGAGGCGGTGGCCTACTTGGTGCTTTGTTAGGTCTTGGTGGACAAGGCGGTGGACAAGGTAGCGGTTTGCTTAGTATGTTGGGTATTGGCGGAGGCGAAGGCGGAGGCTTTGGTGGAAGTCCGTTGTTGCAGTATTTAATGATGAAGTCTTTGTTAAAAGATCAAGATAGTGGAGGAAGCGTTCCCATTGGAGGAGAAGCTTACGGAGGACCAGCGTTTAATTATCAAGACTATCAACCTACAAAACTACAGCCTGCATTGCTTCCAGGAGTAGGTTATGGAAACGCGCCAGGAATGATGAAAGGTGGATTAGCAGCTTTTTCTAAAGTCCGGCCCGGTGTAGCACAAAAAATGGGCTACAAAAGCGGAGGCTCTATAAAGAAAAGACCGGGGGACATTACTTTTGCAAAACTAGAGCCGGGTGAGTTTGTCGTCCGTAGAGAAGCGGTAGATGCTGTGGGCATACCGACACTAGAACAAATCAATTCAATGGGGCGTTAAATGGGAAGTTACACAGATGCAAAGACAGAAGCTTATTACGACCAGCCTTATGCTGGTGCAATGCGTCGTGGGTTTTTAGAATCAGCAGCGGGCTTAGCTAATCAACCTATTCCTGTTCCAATCAGGCAAGTTGCTGGATTCGATCCTTACCAAATGCAAGCGCGTTCATTAGCAGGCGGTCTTGGAGGGTTTACACCGTATTTACAACAAGGTGCGGGCATGGCACAGCAAGGTTTTGGAGCTTTGCAACAAGCACAAGGGATGTATAGTCCAGGCGCGGCACAACAGTTTTACAACCCGTATGAGTCTCAAGTGGTGCAAAACTCTCTTGATGATGTGTACAAGAATTTCTCACAACAAGACATGCAAGCGAGATCTGGTGCAGTAGGTTCCGGAGCTTATGGCGGCGGTCGTGGACGACTCATGGCACAAGAACGGTTTAATCAACTCGGTCAAGGCATGGCAGATACGGCCGGACAACTAAGGCAACAAGGCTATACTCAAGCACAAAACTTGGCACAAAGAGCTGGACAAGGTTTAGGGCAACTTGGACAAGGTATGGGACAAATGGGACGAGGTTTTGCTGATTTAGGTATGCAAGGACAACAAGGGCTGATGAATCAGATAAACCAATACAGTCAGTTTGGAAAAGAAGGACAAGGCATACAACAACAAATGTATGATTCTCAATACAAAGGTGCACAAGAAATGGCTATGGAGCCTTGGAAACGTATGCAAGCGTATCAAAGTATGCTTGGAATGCTTCCAACAGGAGCTTCAACCACTTACGGTTCTCAAGCTGGCGGTGGTTTAGCCGACTTGTTTAAAATGCTTGGGTACGTTTAATGGCTTGGAAAGGACGTAAAATGTTCTCTTCCGCCATTGATATGCAAAGCGGAGGCACTGTACCTTACCCTAGCTACAGAGGTGGGGGAGCTGTTGGCGCAACGCCTGTGGAACGTAAAAAAATGTTTTCTATTTGGGACAAGATGACCAAAGGACAAAAAGAAAACGTTATGGACGGTAGGCGTTATCAAATGGGGGGTAAAGTGATGCCCTCACAACTCTTTGAACAAGGCGATCAAGACATCAACATGGCTCTTAATACCATGGCAAGTATGACCAATCCTTCGGTTGAGGACATCAATAAAATGGAAACTAAACCTATGGGCATGGGCATGGGCATGGGCATGGGCAAAATGTCCAAGGACCAAGGACCCATGAACTTTGAAAAAGATTTGATGGGCCTTAAACAAGACTATAAAAACGAAATATTTAGTTTTGTAGAAAAACCAGGTGCTGTAGAAAAGCTTGGTCCGTTTTTAAAAACAATGCAGTTGTCTTATCAAAACGATCTAACAGACATGATGAAGAGACACGGCGTAAAAGAGTATAGTCCTGAACAAGAGTTGTTTACACCAGAGTTTATGGAAGAAGTTAAGGTGGCTTTTGATTCAGGTGGAATACAAGAAATGCAAGACGGAGGCTTAGCGCTGCCTACCACGCAAGAACAACTAGACGCAATTTTTTCTGCTTTTCCAGGAAAGTACACTTTGGAAGAGTTTAATATGCTTCCAAAAACTACAAGACAAATGTTGGTTACAAGAGCGTTGATAGAAAAAGGAACAAAAGCCCCTGTTTCTGCTGGGCAATCCCCACTAGATGCTGTTTATAAAGAAGGGATTGATGGAGCAGGTCCAACTACAGTCAGACAAAGGCTTAACCAAATTATTGAAGAGCGTAAAAAGCTAGCAAGACAATCAGCAGTGATGCCACAAACAAAACAAGGAGGCATACTTGGGTTTGCGTCGCAGATGAACGCGTATAGAGCCAATCAAGCTGAAGCAGAAAGCCAAGCGCTTGGAGACGAAATAAATCTTTTAAAATCTCTTTCAACGGGTTCAAGAGCGGGCCTTGGTAAAGACACGGCTATGCCTATGGATTTAATTACAGCGATGACGAAACCAGAGGTGCAAGAAACGAGAAAGTTTAATGATATTATGAAAACGGCAAAAACCACAGCTGAAGCTTTACAACTTGAGCCCACTGTTTTTGTTCAACACGCGATAGTGAAAGACGATTCTCCAATGGCCTTTACGAGAGAACTTCCTCAGTATTCAGGGGAAAGGGTGTATGGTGGATTAGCGTACAACATTGATGACTTTATTGCCAAAAAGCATGAAGAGTTTGAAACAGATATGTCTCTTCCATATTCAAAATACGAAAACACAGCTAAAGCGTTAAGAGAGTGGATCGCACTAGATAAACTTTAAGGCGGTGCTGAAACATGCCTAGAGAACTAACTGAAGAAGAAAAACAGAAGTTAAACCTAGCTTCTGTTCCCCCTGTTATAGAAGACGTAGAAGAGCCTGTTGAAGAACAAGAGGCTGTGCCTTTTTTTACAAGAGCAGGTAGAGGGTTTAAATCAGGGTATCAAAGCACGGTTGTAGGCCTAGGAACCACTGGTGAAGTAATGCTTGCAAGAAGAGCAGACAGAGCTAGAGAAAGAGGGGATGAAGAAGAAGCCGAAGAGTTGATGGAAAGAGCGAGAGCTTTACGAGAAAGAATGGTAGAACGTGAAGACATCATTCAAAATCTTGGACGCTATCAATCAAAGTACGGAGAAACGGGTGTTGAGTCTTTTAAAAACTTGACCGACTCTCAATGGTGGGCACAAACTCTTGGAGAAATAATTCCTGGATCTGTTCCTTTTTTATCCGGAGCGTCTGCTGGTTACGCAGCCGTTAAAAAATCACCTATAAAAAATCCTTTTGCGGCCATTGCGGCTTCTATGACTGCGGGCGGTGGCGCGGTGTTTGCACAAGAGTTTGGCGACGCCTATGTAACTTATTTAGAAACACACCCTGGCGATAAAGAAGGCGCCATGTCCTACGCAAAAGAAAAAGCGGGTTATTCTGCTGTTATAAACGCCATGTCTGTTGTTTTTGGAAGACTTGGTGTATCTAAATCCATGATAGAAAATTATTTGATGCAAGCTGTTATTCAGCCCGCTATCGGTACAGCCGACACATACGTTGGAAACGTTATTGTAAAACAAAACATCGATCCTGACCAAGACCTTACGGAAGGACTTGTAAAGTCAGCGGTCGGAGAGCTTGCGTTTGAAGGGCCGGCAACCGCGAGAATTGTTCGTAGACAGTTCATGGGAGAAAAAACAGATTTACAAACCATACAAGACGAATTTTTTAAGAGCGTTGACGAAGGTTTAGAGACGCAAGCAAACGAAGAAATACAAACTGCTTTCGGCGACATGTCTCTTGATGATTTAAAGTCAATGCCTGTGCGAAACACGGAGTTTGCAAACATAGAGTTCTATCCAAACGACACGCAAGAAATTGTTTTGAAAAGAATGAAAGATCTTAGGAAGGCCAAACTGCAAGAAGAAATGGCTGAGTTAAACGCCGAAGAAAGCGTGTTGAGCGAGTCTCAAAGACCAACCGTTCTTAAAACAAAGATAAAAGAGTTTGAACAAATACCAAGAGAAGACTTGTTCAATCAATTAATGCAAGAGTTTGCAATCACAGACGCGGAAGGAAACCTTGATGAAAATGAAACTTGGGGTGCTTACAATTTTTGGGCTTCTCAAAGAGGGTATGCTCCGCCTTCAAACTTTAATGAATTTGTTGATCCAGACACAAACATAGAAGCAGATATTTTTGGTCTTGCAGAAGCGGCAACAGACAGATCAATGCGTCGTCGGGAAGGTCCGGTTCCTGCTTTGGGAGTGGAGGAGTTTAATAATTATGTTGATTACATAACAACACAAATTCCAAACAACCAATTAAAACTACTTTATAAACGTTATATCCCTGTAGAAAACCAATCGAACATAAACCAAATGAGCAATAAAGAACTGGCTTTTGGTCTTGCTGAGTTTGCTTCCATATTGGAGTTGCAACAACGAAAAGAAAGTAAGACGTATGTAGAAAGTCAAAAACCTTTTAAAAGAATTTTATCAAAAGCGTTTCCAAAATTTATTTATCCTGAAGGAACATCAAGAACGTTTACACAAATGGTTGATGAAGCGCCTGATAATCCTAAACTAAGAAAAGAACTTGAGCCAACTGGAAATGCAATCGGTGCCGAAGGACAAATAACAAACGAAGACGGAACCGTTGAAAAAATTTATTTTCAACGCGATTTTATGGAAGGCGCGGATTTCCTAGAGAGTTTAAAATTATCAGAAGGACTCTTTCACACTGAAAAAGAGGCTTCTGATTTAGGTAGATTGGTTGACACAGTTGATGGTGTTTCATTGGAACAATATGAGGCTGAAAGCCCAAACTTTAGTCTTACGCACGTTACTTTTCCCAACAACCTTTTGCCTCAAAACCAAGGTGATTTTTATAATAAAGCAATCATTGGTCCATGGTTCAAGAACATGCGTCCTGCTGGAATGACCGGGCTTCCTGCTTTTGAAGCAATTAAAAGAAGCGAGGGAAGGATAAGAAGTCTTCAGTACGAAGCTGAAAGATTGGGGTATAAAGTTAATCAAGCAATTTTGGGTGCAACTCGTAATAACGATTTGACAGACTTAGAGGCTCGTATCTTGTTGGGAAGTTTCATTAAGCGAACAAACAATTATATTGATTTAACGGCGGAACAAAAACAAGGAAGAAAAGACGAGATAGCTGAAATTGATAAAAAGTTGGAAGACGTTATAGTTCGTGAAGATGTTGAAAAGTTAGAAACTAGAAAAGCGGGGTTGCAGGCGGACTTAGACGGACCTGTTTCTACCAAACTTGCTGTAAAAGATTTACCCAAAGAATTGCAAGGAATTGCTTTAGAGTCTCGTAAAAAAATAGACGCGTTGTCAAAAAGAGTTTTAAACGAAAAGATTGGTAAAGAACTTCAAGAAGAAGAAAAAGAGTCTATTGAAAATGCAATAGGTGAATACACCACTTCCATTCTTGGGTTTTATGAAACTTCGCTTGGGTTTAATCCAAAGTTTGATAAAAGCGCATTAGGCACTACTCTTAATTTTATTGCCGGTGATCTTACCTTCAAAAAAAGAAGGTTGGCAAAACAACTTTACGACAGAGCGGTTACGTCTGTTAAAGTTGCAAATCAAAACAACCCAAGGTTTCAAAGAAATCCTCAAGCGGAAGCCGAACAGGTTGTAGACGATTATTTGATGTACGGTGGCGAAGAAGCGAAGACAGAAATATTGCAGTTGAAAGAAACGTTGAGGTCAACAGGACAAGCAAACGTTCAAATGCAACAGGGGTTGAAACTTAAACCTAAGAAATACATGCCTTACCCTATAAGAAAACTTTTGGGTGAGGTCACAGAAAAAGAGCCTGATGTTTTAGTGGCTTCGTCTTTTGCTCGTGTAGCCCAACTTGTCGAAAGAAACAAACTATTCAACGAGCTTTTAGAAATAAACAACAGGCCTGGAGAAATGTTTTTGTCCCCTGTCAGAAACCAAGCGGCAGGCTACACTTATAAGATTGCTGACGATCCGCTTAATCCTTTGTCCGGTATGTACACCACACAAACATATGCTCAAGCTTTAAACGTAAATAATTTGGACGACGGCAGTGCTCAATCTACTATCTACAAGTTTTACAGAAATTTATTCCTTGTTCCAAAAGGTTTAACGCAATATGGAATGGTTGTAATCAGTCCTGGGACACAGGTCAGAAACTTTGAAGGTGCTTTTATGATGCACATGTTTACTGGAAACCTGTTTACACTAAGCAACACAGGAAACATTTCTGAAGCCACTCGAATGGCCCAGTCTGTTTTGTTTCCCGATTTAGATTATGCACCGGATGGAAGTCTAGTTGGTGGCGGAGCAACCGCTGAAAAAATAAACAGAATTGGTCGAGAGCAAGGCATTATGTTTACCAACTCTGTGACAAGAGATGCTTTGGGTATATTTAAAGAAGTGGGTTCTTCTGGGTTTGCCTCTGGGGATCAAGTTATCCATGCGTTGTATTCAATGAAACACACGCCTTTGGGTAAGTTTTATCAAGGCACAATTGGAAACGTGCTTAAAGGAATGGGGACAACCTATAACCTTGTGGATGATTTTTTTAAAATGATTGATTACGGAGCCAATATTGTAAACATAAAAACTGTTTTATCTCAGTTGGACAACCAAGCTGTTGCACCGGTTCCAGATTCTGCGAAACTGCAAATGCTTAAAGATTTTTCAAGTACATTGACAACAAACGCAGGCACATACAAAACAGACGCTGGCGAACTTTACAAAAACATTGATAACCTAGAAGACTACACATACTATCTTGCTTCTTGGATGACAAGAAACACAATGGCGAACTATGATTTTGTAGGTCGGTTTGCTCAATTTGTTAGACAACTTCCCACAGGAAACTTTATTGCCTTTCCTACTGAGATACTAAGAACTTCCGCAAACAACGCACAACTTGCTTATAAGCTCTCTACTTACAAAATACCAGGAGAAATTGCTCAAGACATGGGTGTTCCTGTGAGAGAGGTTGTTTTAGAAAAAAACGCAGATGGAACTACTTCGGAAGGCGTTGCGGTAAAACGTCCGTTTAAAGGAATGGGCCTTCAAAGATATGTGGGAGCTGCTTTAGCTTCTTACATGGTTCCAAAAGGACTGCAAGTTTACGCTCAGCTTTACTACGGCGTAAATGATGAAGAGCTAGAGGCTTTAGATGAAGCGGCCCGTGAATACGACAAACGAGGATTAAAAATTCCCATGAGCGAGATTGGACCAAATGGTGAAATGGATTACATGAACACCACATACACTTTTCCTTTTGCCGATTTGGTGACTTCAGCAGAAACAATTAAAAAAGAAGCTGAGTCGCAATTAGAAGTGGGAGCAGAATTGCCTGAAGCAGTGGCCAAAGGAATATGGGAAGGGTTTAAAAATTACATGGAATCTTATTACGGTATTTCAATCGCGCCAAGAACAATGATAGAGTTGATACAAAACAGGGATCTCGACACAGGAAACCCCATTTACATTGAAACCGATAGCTGGGGAGACAAAATGAAGGTTGCAGCAAACCATGTTTTACAAACCTCTGGCCCTGGTGGTTATCGTCAAATGCAAAAAATCGTTAACGCGTTTGCTACAGGAGATGATCGGTTTGACAGGTATGGAAATGTCCAGTCTAAAACAGGAGCGTTTGCCGGTCTTGCGGGTGTCACGATTGCTGATGTAGAGCCTGTAAAAGATATTGGGTTTAAAATAAACACCTTAAAAAACGATTTTGAAGAAGGTGTGATATCAAACATGGCTGAGTTTAGATACCAACAAGACGCCAAAACTGCGGAAGAAGTTTTAAAACAATGGGACGACGCACAGAAAGCGTGGTATCAGTTGCAACAAGACTTTTATATTGCTTATAGAGCGTTTGAAACATTAGGTGGAGAAGCTTTTGCAAGAGAAGCTAGAAAACAACTTCAACAACGTGCTCCTGCCGGAGTAGACAAGACTTTGTTTGCTAAAAATATTACTAGAGGTGTTTTTACACCTTGGGAGATGCCTGATTCTTATAGAAAAAACTATTTAAAAATTAAAAACGAACTTGGTTTACAAAGAGAGTGGCCAAGACAAGAGCTTAGAGAAAGATACCGTTACCTTCTTCCAAAAGGAAGAGAAGGTGTTCCTCTTATGGGTTCTCCGAGGCTTCCAACTCCTTGGACAGAAGACTAAACTTTTCTACTCGATCCATCCAAGCTTCAGCAGCTCGGTCAAACTCACTGCCTTCTAAAACAAACTCTTGATACAAGCAGTCTACTGAGCACATCATAATCACGCCTTTG
>Ga0209756_1004864_pt1 | contig 10316 bp, 6 predicted proteins | sample ETNvirenome_6_85_FD_184071 | JGI IMG/M metagenome (GOLD analysis project Ga0209756, IMG submission 184071) | Marine viral communities from the Pacific Ocean - ETNP_6_85 (SPAdes) (version 3) | ecosystem: Environmental > Aquatic > Marine > Oceanic | place: Pacific Ocean | collected 2013-06-19
GGTGGCTCTGTAGAACATCTCCCGGTCCTTCTTGTTGAACCCCCTCCTCTTCGCAGTCAGTATTTGCATGGCGCGGGTGTCGCCTTTTAGCTTGTCTTCAATTTGATCACTCACCCTAAGTGCTGCTGCCTGAAGGAAGAACGACGCATGTTTCGCCCCCAATAGACCCTTGTACCCTACTGGGTCTCCCGAGGACTCACCTCTGTTATCACCGCGGGTAGCGTACGGAACGGCAAACCGTTTGAGCGCTTTGCGGATTTGCTTTTTGGTTGTGTCGTCGTGGATCCCAGAGAAAATAAGCGCTTCAATCTGCTTCGGGGTTTTGTTGGGTGACAGCCTCGCAGCCTTTAAGAGCGTGCTTGTCGTCGATTGGGTACTCTTTACTCTTTTCGCTAGCTTTTTGGCTCTGTGCTGCGCACCCGTCGTCTGCTTTCGCACGAACGGTGTTTGGTCGTCTGGCTCTTTTCCAAACTCTGGGTCCGACTTTATTTGCTCTTCGATCTGCTCGGGGTAGTTGGCTGCACGGATATCAGCTAACGCTCTGTCAGCGTCTTTGTACTCTTTTATCTCTTTCGCACGGAGTTGAACGCGCCCCGCGGGCATCGGGGGTACGCCGCGCATGGTCATAGCGGCTCTGTTGTTTTGACGAAGTGCGCTTCTCAGAGCTGAGTTTCGGACGGTATGCTCATCTGGTTGTATTGCGAAAAAGCGCTTCTCGCGCTCCTTATCTACGAGGTCTTCTGGATCCCCTGCTTGCGCATATCCGATTTCGAAACCCACAATTTATTCCTCACCATCGCCTGATCTCTCATAGTTTGCTGGGTAATTAGATTTTTCAGCTGGTACAACTGGTAATGGAGCCACTTTTTCTACTATTGAACTGGCCCGCCGCCCCATTTTTTGACCTTGAAGGTCCACAGCATCGGCAAAGTCGAATGCCGTCGTCATTAGATTCCGTATACGCGTGACTTCCTCGACCGCTTCACCAGTCGCAAAGGCCGAATCGGTTATCAGTCGATCTAATTTGTCCAAAGCGTCTTCCCAAATCGTTACATCGGCAAACCTATCTCCTCTTTGGAGCTGAGCGATCTTTGAGGCAATCTTTAATTTGTTGTCTTGTAGGGCTTGAGGGCTGAACTTAACGAGGGCGTTGGTCATAGCGCGTAGCACTACGTCAAATTTCTTCTTCTTCTTCTTCGCGCCTGCTCGTTCTTCTGCGGCCAAACGATATCGGGTTCTAGCAGAGGACTTCTGCCCAGCCAAGAGGCTTTCCTCTTTCCTCTTTAGTCGAGCGCTTTCCTTTCCCGCCGCCTCGAAATGCTGTTGGGTAGTCGCCCAAAACCGGGGAGTTATGTTGAATCTTCGCGTCCGCGGATCGCGCATTGATTCCAGCTGTTGTCTGAGCGGACCCTGAGCTCTGAAATCGAGCTTACTCATCATGCTATTAAGCATTCTGTCCTGGTCGTTAACGTCGAGCCGGTTGAATTTTTGAAGACTCAGGCTATGGTCCTTTATCCTTTGGTCGAGCTCGTCCTGCCGAATGTCGTGCCCTTTTCCTGCACGGTAGTCCGCTTGCTGCTTCGCTGCTTTAGCGGATGTCAAAGCTGCCTCGACTCGTAGCGGTTGTATCTCAGCGTTCAGAGCTGCGCGGTGAGCCGCGATGCCTGTTTGAGCTCCCTGAGCGATGGTAGATCCCGTGTTCGCCAGCACGCGAGGCATGATCGACCTTTGATAGCCGGTCGGTATTTGAGTCCAGTCGATGGATAGTGGAGCTCTCATGATAAAACTTTCTTCGCTAGGCTTGGGTTCCTAGCCCTAATGATGCCGGAAGGGTTACCGACCCTCCTCCTCCAGAACCGATAAGCCCGGTTAGAGGGCCTGCGCCTCCTGCGGAGCTCAAACCCAAACCTCCTGTGCCAGTTGGGTAAAAACCGCTAGGTACGCCACCCCCACCGAACAGTCCCTGTACGCCCCCAGCGATTGCGGTGCCGATTGCGGGGTTACCTATGAGAGAGCCGAGTATGCCCAACCCCCCAGACAACAAGGCGCCACCCCAATCAAAGCCCTGCTGCTCATCCGAAATCTTCTGCATGATTCGTCTCACGCGCTCCTCCGCTTCCCGCTCGCGTAAGATCATCTTATCTCTCTCACGCGCCGCCCACGCCCGGTCTTCCACGCTGTGGAGGCGATCGAGAGCTCGGATTGCCATGTCTTTCTTGCTCCTCCAGTGCTCGACTTCCGCTTGATGGTTTACGAGATACATCTGGAGTTCGCGCATAGAGGCTCTTTGAAGCACAGCCACGTCGCTACTGTGTTTGATGTCCGCTGTAGCCCCGAGGGTAGCGCCCGTAGGCATCCCTCCCCGTTCCGCGCCAGCCACCGTCGAGACAATGGCTTGTGATGCAGCTCGGGCAGCAGCAGCAGCGTCCGCGGTGTTCGCCTTTGCGATTGCGTCATCGCTGAACACGGGTGGTCGCTCTTCGCTGATGCTCGCGTAGTCCTGCCTTGTGGATATGTCTTCTTCGGCGAGCTCAGCGTCTCGGTTAGCGTCTCGCGCCGACTGGAAAATAGCTTCCAGCGGGCTATTGGACAGGGGATCATCGCTGAACGCTGCTCCACCGTTGTGGACAGTGCCCAAGACGTTGTCCAGGTAACCGTCCTCCTCGTCGTTGTCTCCGTAGAGGTCGTTGCCGTCTTCGAGGTAGTCGTCTTTGGTTCGGATAGCGCCCTGACGAGTCACCATGTACCCGGCATCCCACAGCATTTCGAGCAATGTGCGGTCTACGCGACCACCAAAATTGCCCATCATGGTGCTGATAGCGCCATCCCGATCGCCAAACGCGTCTCGCCGCTGGCTGTAGTTGTTACTGTGGATGCCACTCCCGCCACCGATGTCGTCTTCGCTTCTGTTGTAGGTGAGTGCCTGTGACGAGGTCTGGATGTTGTCTTCTGGCCGCTCAGCTTCGCCTCCACTACCCCGCTCTTGCGGGTAGCGCTGCTGTTCGGCAGGACCACCGAACGTTCTCCGCGGCTGGAAGCGAGCTCCACCAATCGCTGCGTTCGCGGCTTGCATCGCGTCACTCATCGCCCCGCCACCTGGGGTGAGAGCGCGCGCACCTGTTTCGACCCACCCGTCCACAGCCTCCCCCGGTGGACTCGTCTGTGGAGACGACCCTCCGTATAAATCACCGCTTACAAAAGTCTCTTTTAGACTTGGAGGAGGGGGTGGCCCCCCTCGTGGTCCAGTCGTGGGCGCGGGTGCGGGTGCGGGTGCCTGATACGGCTTGATGAACGGAACAGGATTAACAACCCTGCCTACGTCGGACGGCTTCAGGTGTGGAGGTCGAATGTCCTGCTTACGCCAGTCGCCCTCACCTGAATGACCGTACCGAGTGCCTGCCTCGGCTCGCGACCTTGGAGCCACACGTCTCCCGTACGAGGGCCTCTCCTCTCTCTCAGACCTGACCGTAGCATTCGACCTGTCGAGGCTCGATCCAAGCCTCTGCACAGCGGTAGGCTGCCCCGCCGTAGCCCTGAGCTGCGATGGAGATGTCCGTTTAACAGGGCCGATGTTCGCCTTCTCAACTGCGTTACGGTTTCTGGCAACACCAGTTGAACGCCTAGGTTGGATGTTGTTTCCTAATTTAGGCATGTCTACCCCACGAGCACGTGTTTGAAAGTGAAGTACGCGTCAATGTTTCGCGCTGTCGGTGTGACATCACCACCCGCTGTGCCTGTCTTATACAGCGAGACGTCGATGTAGTCTCCGTCCGACATAGCTATCAGAGGATTCGCAATGGGGTCGGCCTTCGCCAGGATGAAGTGAGAGTCGTCTGCGTCGATCTTTACAGCCGAGTTTCCTATTAAACCACTTGATGTGTCGCGGTTTAGTCTGAACTTCATCTGAACTTCATCATCCCCTGTTGTGACGATCACCCCAGTAGTAATCATGATTGCGCAGAGAAAGGCCTCCCACCCAGGTCGCATCACGGGCACCACCCGGTACAGCCCAGCTCCAGCAACGGGATCGTTAGGCACAATCACACTAGACGCAGCGACCGGCACCTTCCAGTTGTTGTCGGCACAATACGGAACGATGTTGAGGTGAACCCACGAGATCGCGCTGTTGTCCGCTAGCTTATCATGCGTAATACCACCGCTTATTTGAGCATTGCCTACAGACGTCGCGAGGCTCACGACATCACTGAAATTGGTGTTGAGCTCGTCGGCTTTGAGAACCCCCCCAGCTGTGAAGTTGTTTGTCACACTCATCGTATCAAAACCCCTGTAGCCCGACTCGATAGTAGCTTAATGGTGGGTGTACCCACAGTAGATGATGGTGAAGCGACGATGGAGGGAGGAAAATCGCCCGGTTTGGTGGGGGTATACCCGGCCAACCAGCTCGGATTTGGGAGGCTAGTATCGTACGTCATGGACCCAATCGTGGTGGAGAACCATGTGTCTTTGCCCATCCACATGACAACACGTGGCGAAGCTGACGCGCTAATGAATGACTGCCAGGCCACAGCGTACATGTTCCGCGTAGGGTCCAGCTCCAGACCTCGTGGGAAGTCGAACACCACCCGCACCGGGTAAGCGACTGGAGCTCCATCTACGGTGGTGTCTTTGGTTTCTGACGTACGCACCAGCGTAAACGTCCGAGAAGGTAGACTAACAGGACTGGCTGTCATGTTGACGATCGTAGAAGGGGTGTCGGTTCGCAGCAGCGTATCGGGCCGGTCTACACGGTAAATCGCGATAGCAACAGAACCCGCATACGACGCGTGCCCCGTTATGTACGCCACTGCGCTACGGAGGGCTATCTTACCGGGTAGCCACAGCGGTGAAATGCACGTTTGAGCGTTGTCCGCTGCAATATAATGGAAGGACGTCGTAGCGTCACTGAAGTCCACAGGGACCGTCTCGTACAGGTGGATTCGAGAGTCCGCCTCGACCCGTCTCGACATAGCGTCGAGTCTCTCTTCGAGCGTACTCACCTTCCTTTGGAGAGCGGCTGTGGCGTCTTCGGGGATCATCAGGTGCTTCGGTGCCTCGCTATAGCGCTCAAAAGGAGCTCAGCGGACTTCACACGCCATCTCCCGGTCCCTGATATCTCGTACTGAAACCCCTCTGTCCTCGCGAAAGACTTCATGTCGATCTTCTTCGTTACCACCCTTTTCCCACCGTACTCGGACGAATTAGAAGAGTCGTAGAGCTTCGACGTGTCGAGGACTGCGCTATCTCCGGTGAACGAAACCGCGGGCGACGACCACACGGGCCGATGGTTGAGGTACGTGTTGACTGTGAGAGATGAGCCCGACTCTTCGGCCATGAGTGTTATGGCTGTGGGAGCCACAGTAGCAGTCAGTGCGGGCTGAACCAGGGGGCTGAGAGCCCTCCCGGTGATGGTGTCTCCGTCATCCGTGTCTGCGCTGCGCAGAACAGCGATGTGCCCATCGTTCGTACCAAAAAGGATACGCTCTTCGCCAAACGGGGTCGTCTGTCGTGTGATCGACGAGATGCCTCCCCAGGGGGCCGACCAGACCCACCACTTCCCTGTAGTCCAGTTGAACACCAGAATCTTATCGAGTACCTGACTGCCCGCAGACGGGACAGCCATGAAGAGCTCGGTCTTGTGGAGAGATGACGCCGAGACACTCTGGGATAGACGCCTAGAGTTCACCCCACCGTCGAGCACCCTCTCCCAACTGTCCAGCAGGGGCCGTATAGACTGACCGTCAAATCCGTACACGCCGTCCGCTGTCGGACCAGCCAGGAGCATTCCGCCAAAGTCGGCCACACCTCGGTGACTGAGGAATCCCAACCCCATGACGACGGGCGTACAGCCGATCTTTCCTTGAATGCCCGTATCGAAGCTGCGGTGGATAGCTGAAGGAGTAAAAACGAAAAGGTTTGTTCCGAGTACAGCCATCCCGGAAATGGCGTCGTTATATGGGTCGCGGATGATGTCGCTGTATCCGTAAGGCCAGATGTCGTTGTATTTCAACCCCGGTGCGGAATACTGGAACTGCCTCTGGTCCTCGGGGGTGTTCGCGACGAAGATTCGGTCCCTGAAATTAACCACAAACTTCCCCAAAGGAGGTGTGCCACGGAGTTTGTTCCCCGCAATCTCAGCCGGTGATAGCCCGTCCGCGTCAACACCAGACAGGGCTCCGATGATTTCAAGAACGCGCTGGTTTGTGTGGTCATCTGTGGCTTTGAGCACCCTGAGTACCTGACCATCGTACTCTAAAATTCCCGACTCTCCGTTTGTTAGAAGGAGCTTCTGGGTCACAGGGTCGTACGTGCTCGACCAGAACTCCCCAGACTTCCGTGTCCACCTGAGCTCCCGCCCAATATCGAAATGGAAAAAGCCCGAACGTACACCAGCTTCGAACAAAGGTTCGTAAGGTCTCTCACCCTCGGACGCAGCGTTGATGTTGGTTACGGTGAGTGTGCTTTCGGTGTTCGAATTTACTTCGTACTCCCTCGGTTTGTTTCGAAACCTCATCCGAGCGTGAGGGCGCACCACCGTGAACGAATCTGCCTGTTGTGGGGTAGAATGAAACTCGTCATGGTACTTTAGAGTGAGGACATCTGAAGCTAGGGTTGCTTCGTAAATCTCTCTCTCCTGCCCCAGATTCGAAACCTCACCACCTCCCACCACCGCATCTACGACGCAGCGTAATCGGTGACCTTCAAAATCACCGTCCTTGTAACGGGCTACGAAAGCACCGAACGTCGCACCGGATACGTCTATGGTGAAGGAGCCGCGCTGTGTGGTGGAATCGTTAACGATAGGTGAGACTTCTGGAGATACCGCAGGCATGACTTCGCCCCCGCGGAATTGGTCTTCAAACCACTCATAGTTCTCCTTGCTGATTATTTCGTTGTTCACCTTCAAACGAGCATCTACGGGTGGAACCAGACGTGTAATCACGTTAGCCGAACCGACTGCCGATGGGGCAGATCCCGTTACGGTGAAACTTGCCGAACCTTGAGGAGTGTTTGGGTTACTGCTATCTGTGAGCAAAGTGCCTGTCCACTTCCTCCACTGAGGTGGGGTAACAGTCTCACTCAAACAAGAGCCCTCGTCGGCGCGAGCCGCAGTACCGTCCGACAAAAACAGAACCTGGGTCTCGCCAGAATCAGACTGAACACTGCCCAACTGGCTTCCGTGCTCCTTCCCACGTGCGGGATGCCGGTCGTTGCCCACCAGAAGAAAACTCCTCCCACGACGTGTGGTGTACGGCATCACAGACGATACAGGGGCCAAAAGAAAGGGCCGAGGGCCAGGCGCAGACACAACCAAAGACGCAGGAGCCCCCGACCCAGTGATACTGCCCAACCCAAAATCCGTGTGAAGAGCAACAACGTAGTAGAGCGTCCCACCCACATCCAAAGCAGTCCAGTCCGATATCTGAGAAGAATGCCACGATATACGCCCGTCTCTACAAAGCGTCTGGGTGTATTCGTTGCCCGAGGAGTCCTTCATTCTAGCTTCAGTGGAGTCGAGGACTGAAGGCAGCTGTACAAAAGAAGGCGTCGAATTTAGATAGCTCACTCTCAAACGAGCGCTGGCTGACGCGTATTGAGGGGGTGTGACGTGCTTCCAGTCGATCCCATCAAACTTCTCCTCACACATCACCCACAACTCCCCCGTAGCCGGGGAGGCGTAATCTGGGGTCGCGCCTACAGAAGCTGTTGCAAAAGAAAGCGTAGCCTTACGATCGTAGAACAGATCCCAAGCTGGAGCAGGATCAGAATTTCGATGCCTGATGACAGTCTTACCGGCGGGTAAGTAAAATGGAGCTCCCGTAGATACAGCGTGGAAGGCGTCTCTCCGGCGTACGTCTCCGTCATCCTCGATTACGTCAAGCGCATCGAGGCACTGGTGGCTCACCCCCTGAATATCGCGGCTGAAGCGGTTTACGCCACCCGACAAATTCGGCAGTGGAACGGAAGGCAACGCTTTGGACACTATTTCCCCCGTTTACGAACAGTCGTTTTCGACTTTCTTTCGTTGATGAGCTCTTCGAGAGCACCGATGCTCAACCCCAGATCGTCTGCCTGTTGGGCGATCTTCTGTTGAAGTACCGCCTTAGTCTCACTGAGGTTTTTGTCGAGCTTAGAAGAATACAGCTTCTTCTCCCGCTCGTGTGCCGCTTGCTGCTTTTCGATCGCTTTCCGGTGGCGATCCTCTCTAGCACTCAGGTCCGCAGCATCCTTCGCGTCCATCTCGCTAATTCGCTGTATGAACCTGTTTAGCGGAGCCCACCTCTCCGACAGGAGATAGGAAAGCTCGTCGATTTCTAGCCAAGCGGTGTTGTCGGGGCGATCTCCACGAGACGTACGCTCCTCGTCTACCACCCAAATGGTTCGTTCCTTGAGTATGTCTCGCAGCTTATTACCTGTAGCTGGGTGGTGGATGGTATCGTAGACATACGTCTCCGTCTCGCGTTTCCACCATGCGTCGGGGGGCTGAATGACATGTCCATTGCCTCCGTACACGTACTCAAGGGGAGGCGTTCCGGGCGGTGGGTTGTATGCAATGCGTTCCATGTTAGCTCCTAGCTCCTGAATCGTCGGTTCCTGACGGGATAAATTGGTCCCTTGAACCGGATAGAATGTAGCATGAAATCCTGCCACAGTTTTTGATATCTAACCATTCGAGTCATTGGCACTTCGTCGTCCACCTCTTGCAAGCGGTTCGCCGCACCTACGCAGATTAGCTCCTCAAATTCTAGAGGATATACGGGCACTTCGCCTCCCGTCACAGTGTACGGCGTACACTCGGAATCTGTCGCTGTCGCACCCACCCGATATGGGTTGTCGATGTAACTCACCCGATATGTGGTGGCGCCCGAGGGTATAGGTCTCACAGCCAACCCGCAAATGCCCGAGGTCGCTGTGTAGTTGTTACATGGCTCCCCCTCAAGCGTAGACCCAACCAAAGTCCAGACCCTTTCAGACGACGGTGCTTCTCGAAACATCTCTAAGTTCAGGTAGTCCACGCGCCTCAACAAAATAGGGTTGCCTGACGACTTGGAAATCTCGTGGACACTTATGATCGGGGCCATGTTGATGGGGTATGGAAGAGCCATGCTTTCGGCACTCGACGTGTAACTCATGTCTTTTGACACGGTGAAACGCCCAGGATCTCCACCTGCGAGCTCTCGGTAGAGCTCGAAGACCTGATCGTTTATAGCCTCGTCTATTCCGGTGTCGGTGTATCGTTGATTAGCTGTGGTCGGCGCAGCGTCTCGATTGATGTCGCCAACGAGACGACGGACGCGCAAACGGAGATGGGTGAGACACTGGTTTACGCCACGTTGTAGAGCGTATGGGGCATTGCAATCGGGCATGTTCAGGTACTCGTTATCTACAGCGGTTGGTGTTGAGGGGATTAAAGGAACATCTAAAACAGGGTCTGGCCCCGGAAAAATAATCATCATCGAAGCGACGACAACATGCGTTGGTTCCGTCGCAGAGAACGAATCAGTCAGAGATACCGCAGATAGGACGTTCGCTAGCGTTGTAGGCGTTGAAGCAACGAGAGGGTCAGTCAGAGATACCGCACTCAACGTCTGATCGAGAAGTGGGAAATACGAAGGCCCTGCCGGGTAAACTGCTGGAACGTCGTGTTCAGTCGCCGAGCCGTGTGTATCCGTCACAGACGTTACGCCAGTAGGTAAAATTTCGGGTACGGTTATGTTGCGTATTTCGCTGTTGAAAAAGTGGAGACTGTTTCTGAAATTTATCGGCGATAGGCCCTTATGTAGCGCAAGGATTTCATCGTCTTCAAGACCGCGGGTCCATGCGCCAACTTCGTAGGTCGCGCCCTTGAAAGCGTTGTTGCCAGAGTCCGAGGCGAAGAGAACTTGGTCTTTGCACGTGGGCAGGCCTGACATGTTGACGTTGAAGTAACTGTCGAAAACGCCGATGCGAACGCCATTAACCCAGAGCGCAGGTACTGTGGTGGTGGTATCTGGAGCTGTCGTACCCGTGCCGAACCGCATGGTGAAATAGACGAGCGTATCGACCGCGGGTTGAGTTGCCGCAGTCCCGAACTGCGCCTCGCTCAACGAATATCGAAACCTGTGCCTGTTATAGTCGCTTCCACCGTCTCCATCGTATTGGTAGAGAAACAGAGTCCCCGCGGATACCTGCTCATATATATATAGATTTCCAGCACTTACATCGGCCCCGTCTTGTGGTCCGATGTACCATGATTTGTTCGCAGAATCCCAAGACGCCCGGTTGTAAGCGAAGTGCATCGTCCAAGGAGTCGATTCGTATCCCGCGCCCCCTAGCAG
>Ga0209756_1004865_pt1 | contig 10316 bp, 2 predicted proteins | sample ETNvirenome_6_85_FD_184071 | JGI IMG/M metagenome (GOLD analysis project Ga0209756, IMG submission 184071) | Marine viral communities from the Pacific Ocean - ETNP_6_85 (SPAdes) (version 3) | ecosystem: Environmental > Aquatic > Marine > Oceanic | place: Pacific Ocean | collected 2013-06-19
CCCTGTTAAAAGCACAAGGCAAATATCGTGGATATGAGTGGGATGGTATCAAAAACAATGTTCAGCTTTTCGGATATACGCCGAAAAAGCCAAATGGTAAAACTGGTGCTTCAACTTTCCGCTTGACACAAGATCGAGCAATATTAGAGTTCGCAGAGCCGGTTGTAATCAGTAGCTACAGACCAATGGAGTTTAGTGGGAAGGTTGCAGGGGTTCCTATCGAGGTTAAAGCACCTTACGCAAACCAAAAAACAAATTTCTCCAACTCTAAACTAAATGAAAAACTTGGACTTACAGAGGATAATCAAACAGCCGCAGACAATGTATATTCAATGTTTGCTGCTGATGGAAATCAACTTGTTAACTTGGTTTACTCCGAACAAGTTTACCCAGCAAAAAACAACATTTATCGCAAACGAAACAATCAAAGAACAAGCTTTAAGAGTGACTTCTGGAGAGATGACAGGGAAACCAGAAATGAAAACCAAATAAAAGATGATCGAAAATTCGGTACGGGTGATTTCGCCAGAGTCACTCAGAGTATATGGCCACTTGATGCGAGAACTGATTTTGTTAACACCAATTCCCCGGTTGTTAAGACTGGTCGAGCCAACGCCAGCGCATCAGTAATCCCGCCGGTTTATCGAGGCGGCGCATCAATGGGTGGACTGATGGACGAGTTTAATACCGTTCATACAGCCTTTGTTGATAGTGAGTTCAGTGGTGCTATGACTTCCGATCCGGTCGAACTCTATGACTACGACGGAATACCCTTTATCACCGCTTCTGCAATTTATGCACGACGACATACCTTGCTTACGGGATCAAGTGTTCGCACTTATTCAACAGCATTCACTTATAAACAGCCCGGTGCCGATGGTGTTGTCCCGTTTGCTGGTGATGCTCCATGGGATGCAGGTAAACAATCTGGCAAAGCTCCATTTTATGATTCATACGCTGATTATATTAAGGATATGAAGACAATTGGAAAAGAGTATTCAATCTTGCCAGAGTACCGTATGTCTGAGCGAATGGATGATTACGTTGTAAACGGAGTTGATCGCTTTAACGACACTGCGTTATTTAATCTCACAGGTGCTCTTGCCAATATAACCTCAAGTACAGAAAATGATTTTTATAAAATTTACAGCCATTCTGATTTTACAAAATATTTTGGTGTTGTCAAGAACGATGTGGCAACAAAAACAAATCTACCAGAAGATCCAACACAAATTACGGTTCGCTGTAAAGCGTTATTGAAATTATTGCCTTATGATGGTTTTTACCCAGCATCCAGAACACTTCAAATTACAAGTTTATTTTCAAAATCCTATGGCGATAATGTAAACATGGTTCCCGCCAACAACACCACAGATAATCCAAGATTTCCAAATGCACAAATGCGACCATTGATTGCACCAATGTTTGCACCAGGCGTTTTGTTTAATACAATTAAATCTGGAATAGCTTGTGACTATCCTGTAATTACAGGCTCACTTTCCGCTACTCCTGGGGTCGGCTTCAACCTGGAGGTTTCTGCTTCTGGTGATTCGGGCGGCGGTGTAGGAAACTTTTATATTAACAACACTGCCTATCATAAGCGTATTCCTTTTGAGGCTCTTGTCGAGCCACAAAATTATATTAAGAATATTGCTTTTATTGATAATGAGCCACACCCGTCTTGTTCAATTGCCGCAACTTCTTCTTGGAACGGCGATGGAGATGAAAGATTTCGTTTGGCAATGCACAACTTCTTAGCAGAAACACCAGATTTCTTTTTAGAAAATGGAACATTTACTTCTTTTGTTTCAAAGCCAGAGTCTGAAATAGCCCCTTTTACAAAAGGTGAAAAATACTCAATGAGAGTTAGGATTAAAAAATCTTATACACAACCCGAAAAAGGTCCGACCTCGGAAATGGCTGCCAACTTCCCGTGGATTGCTAACGGAAGAGAAACAATCGTGATGTATAGCAGACCATCTGCCTTTGGACCTCCTGTTGCTGGTGGTGATATTGGTCCAGCCGGAGTATCATCCGGACTGGCGACCGGCGGAGATCTTGAAGGTGCAGGTTACGGCGGAAGTGAAATGGGGCATAATGGACCTTACACTCCTCCCTACTGGGATGGTAGCGCTCATGTTATAATTCTTTTTGAGCCAGCCGAAAGTAAAACATATACAATTTCTGAAATTCAAGCAAGCTCCAGTGTGACTTATCAAAGATATCCGTACTGGAACCAGATATCACTTCCAAGCGGAAAACCTCTACAAACAGGACCAATGGGGCTAAATGGCAACAATAATAAAATTGTTGTATCCACTCCTGAACAATGTTCAATGCAAGTATCAGCTTCTCTAAATATTTTTGGAAAAGTTAGTGCCAGAGACTTGTTCAAATTCCAAAATGTTGATTTAACTGAGGGAAATCACTGGGCAATTCAGTCAAAATTTGAAACACCTATTCTTAATTTTATTGACGCATCTTCTTCCGCAGGATTAACACCAATTGTTGATAGTGCAAACTTGCTTTCAGGTGGTGCGGAAACAAGACCTTATGGGATGTGGCACCAATATGGAAGATTACCAAAGGGTGACGAGGGAATATTTATGGAAATTGATGATCCTCGATTTCGCCAAAGCGATGTGGGGGACGCTTCCGACGCAATGGTGCCAACCAAGATCACCGGAGACTTATCGCTTGCTGACCATCTTGGGTTTTCTAAAGAAGAAAAGAAAATGGGTCGTGTAGCTTCTAATAAAACAATTCGTGAAGCAGTTGTAGTCGTGCCGTTTATCGAAGAAAACAATGAAAGAAAATTCTTTGAACTTACTTCTCAAATTGCTTTCCAATCTTCTGCAACGACAGGAGAAACAATTGCAAGTTCACAAGTAGACTCAATTCAGCAAATGTTAGACTCCATGGAAAGATATGTAATGCCTCCATCTTTTGATTTCCTGACCTATCCCGAAGATGTGACACCAATTACAATGTATATTTTTGAGTTCACACATAAACTTAATCAAGAAGATCTTGTTGACATTTGGCAAAATCTACCTCCTCGCATCGCTAGATCTTTTGAGCCTACCGCACTCCCTGATGGCTTAGAAACAGGTGACATCATGCAAACAAAGGAAATTACACATTCGATTGGTAACAATGAATTATTGACCGATGTTGAAGACAAACTTCAATGGATGGTGTTCAAGGTAAAACAAAGAGCACAGAAAAACTATTTCAATAAGACAATTGCGAATACAAAAACAAATATACCTGCTTCACTCGCTGGCGAAGGACTTGGCGAAGCCCTAAATAAAAGAAACGCTACAGACATAGATTTTGTTGCTGGAGGTTCATTAAAAGACGCAGTTTCAATAGGTGAAGACTTTAATATATCTTACAACTGGCCATATGATTTCTTCTCGCTTGTAGAGCTTGCAAAGATTGATGAAGATGTTGTGTTTGGGACACCTGTTGCCGTAACGGTTGATAAGGACTTTGACACTTCAACATTGACACCAGATAACGTAATTATGCCAACCAAGAAAGTTGCAAAGACCGTGGTTGAACAAATCGACGATCAAGTAAGTGGTGGATTTACCACTGAGGGCGTACAACAAACATTTACAACTGAAACAACTAAAACGGTTGCTTCCCAAATTGATCCCAACAATGGTGGTCAGTTTGTCAGAACGGGTGTTGCAACAAACAAAACTAAGTCATCAGGTATTAAAAAGTAAACAACAAATAAATCGAATGAATATTTAATAAAGACATGGAATTTTTTAACAAAAAAGAAGAAGTTATAGACTTGCAGCTTACCCAATACGGAAAGTTTAAACTTTCTACGGGCAAGTTTAAGCCGGTTTATTATGCTTTTCACGATGAAAACATTATTTATGATTCCGACTATGCTGGATTTAGCGAGACGCAAAATGAAGCTCACCCAAGAATTCAAGAGAATACACCAAACACAAAAATTATTCACAACTTTCATAGTATTGAAGATGACATGGCACGCGCAGTAGAGATTCAAAATTCTGAAAACCCTGATTTAGCTCAGGCAATGCTGCAACAAACAGCCGATAAATCACAAGTCTTAATTAACCCACTAGCCAATTCAGACTTAGGTACTGACAAAATTCCAGCGTGGGATTTATCATTGCTATCTGGTAAAATATTAACTGGTTCTACAAGCCCCACTTTAACTCTCAGTAGCTCTGCAAACATATTAAACATCCCGCAAATTGAAGTCGAAATGGTTTATCGCGTCGAGGCTGAAACAGGTATTCCTCTAACTTCACAAGAGATACAAGATATTCAAGAGGGGCGCAGTGAGATGATACCTCAGTCTATCTTGGAACAGGTCTTGGAGCCCGACACAATTATTGACACAGGCGGTGCGAGACCCTTTGAAGATGGGTCTTTCTTTACAGTTACGAAAGACTTAGCCAATGGGAAACTAATATTTCAAATTGTGGAACAAAATGTACCACAAGGTAATGATAATTTTGAGATTGAAATATTTGAAATTGAAGATGTTGACGCAAACGGAGCTATTAAAAACACTACAAAAATAACTGATTTAAAACAATTAAGAATGCTTGTGGAACCAGAACTAATTATTAATGATATTTTAGTTGACGAGGCAGACGGCAGATCATTATCTTCATCTGATATTGATAGTAGTTTTGCTGATTACTATTTTGAAATATCAACCGATGACGAAATAAGTTCGGCGCTTGTGTGCAAAATTATAGATTCAGCAGATCAGGATTTGTATAAATTTGCTAGAAAAGATTTTACTTGTCCTGATAACCAAAAAGAATATCAAGTCTTGAACCCTTACTCTCAAAAAGACTCAAACAATTGTGGTGATACATAATGGCTAATGCATGCGGTTTATTTGGTGATTTAATCCCCAATGTTTACATTGATAGAGTGACACTTGAAGAGTCACAGACAGACACAAACAATGATGGCGTAGTGGACCTTCAAACACCAAAAGTCTCTATTCAGTTAAAGGTTTTAGACTCTGAATCATCTGGTGGTAATTTTAGTATTTTAGGAGACGCCCTTCAAATACAAACTGCCGATAGTATTTTAGATTTTAAAGAATATATAAACGTATATTGTGTTGTTTTCACAAATAAAGGTCTGGCAGAAGAATACATAAGTAAATTTGAAAATGGAAACTACACCGAGACTAATGCTTACTTTTCTCTACCACAGCCAGAATCTCAAGAGAGATATTATACCGCAAAGAAATCTCTCACCGACTTCAACAACACACATATAAATGCTCAAAATATTATAGAAGTGCTTTGCAATTATGAGTTTGGAGACTTTGATCAAGACAATATTTTTGATTACTTGCGAGTTTTTGCTTTTGTTCAGCTTGATGTCGAGGCTTTAGAGGCAGATGTTAATGTTGACTTTCCTACTGGCTTTAAAGCAATTGTTGGTAGGTATCAAGATGAGGTTGTTCTCGATAATTCGCTTGTTGTGTCACGATTAACAGCTTTTACAACAGAAGATGGCGATTATTGGGATGACTCCATTCATGTTCACGACCCTGGTAGCGGCACCATCTATATGGAAGGCAGAGTTCACACGCCTGATATACCCCACGGAGTTTTAACAAAAAATAGTATAACAACCAATAATGTGCAAGACTTTAGAATACGCGATGAGATTAGTGTTCTTATTGCCGATATAGGTGTTTCCAAAAGTGTACAATATAAATTTCCAGAACAACGTGATATTTTAAACAAATCGTTTTCCAAGAATTCATATTTTTCGGAAATTCTTATAACAAAAGATGAATCTAGAAATGGGCGTTTTTATTTTGCTTTTGATTATGGCAAGTTTATTTTACAAGAGGATAAATTCGCAAATATAATCTCAACCTTGACCCTTACAGCAAAAGCTGAATTAATCCAAAATGCAGACTTAGTTAAGTTTGTCGTAAAAAGAAGACAGGTAAAAGAAAGACCAGCACGAAACCATCTTGGCTCACCTGTAAAAAATAAAGTTCAATCTAGCGAAACAATTGAAGTTCCCGTGGTTACCTCATTGAACGATAGCAACATTAAGGAAATTGATGTAGTCTTAACAAATAGACAATCCAGTGACACTTCTTTAGTAAGACACTTTACGGGAGTCGATCTCGGACTGAAAGGTAACACCGATGGCGATTTTCAATACAGTATTGAAATTGAAGCAGTTTCAGCTTTTACTACAATTTTAAATCAGATACTAAAATACATTGATTTATCATTGTCAACCTATAACGAATATGTAAACCTTACACAAATTCCTGGTGTTTATGATTGGAAGACAAGGAAATACACAACATTCGGACAACAGATACTTAGTGCTTGGGATGACCCTATGGGCAAAGGCGGCTCAAGATTAGCAACCGTCATAGACTCTTACACAACCGCTTTAGATTATTTTCTTGAACTTGATACGGAAATAAAGAATGGAGGTGGAACTACCATCAGGCAATCAATCGTAGGTAACATTAATAGAAATATTAACCCCACAAATGGGTCGGTTGATGGAATTATAATGTTTCAAAAAATGCTATCTGATTTAATTGCACAAGTTAGCGATATTTTGAGCGTTGGTTCTAATAGTGTGGGAGTCGAAGCAACAAGAGAAGCTTCACCCCCAGCCCAGGTTTATTTAAAAGAAACAACAATGAAGATAGAAGAAATATTTGACCATACGATTGGTGCAAGATTTATCAACGATACTTATGTAGATAATATTAGCCCAATACGAAGAAACCCAGGCGCTCCAGGTCTTCGAATTTATAGTGCAAGTGATCTTGCAGACGCATCAGTAACAGAAATTAATCCACTAAATTCAATCTTTATTGGAACTCCGCAAGCGGCAGAATCCCAAGGAATAATTGTTAATGTTCTTCCATCTGTCGAAAAAAGTAGGTTCAATTCGTTTTTAAATGAAGATGGCGAGTTACAACCTAAGCCGTCAACTAATAAAATTGGTTCAAATAAATTTACAGGACAAAGTTCTCTTGGCAGTTCAGAAAATTTAAACTCCAAAAACTTAAGTCCCAAAGATCTGGAAAAAACAGGAGTCGCTACAAACTTAAATGCCCCGCTTGCAACTTATGGACAATTTGGCACGCCATCTGTATTAGTTAAAGAAGGCGTTGTTGCTGAAGATATGGATACTTTAACAGCCGAGGAACTTAAAACACAAGTTGAAGTGTTAACAGCTTTCTCAAGACAGGGTTCGAATGTTACTGATAATTCATATGTTATGAGAAATGAGCAGTTTGAAGTTAAAAAACTTGGAGATTTGACAATGGCTTTTGATCGAGAAAATACTTATTATTTGTGTAGACAAAGACAACAGGGAAATAAAGAGGTGATTGATGTTTACTTTTTTATGCGCCCAGTCACTGGACTCCAGCTTGAAGAGACGGAAATAGTATTAGAACCGCAACCAATAACAGATACAGGTCCAGGTCCAGGTAATGTAGAGGCTATTCGAGAACGCTTCACTTCGGTCGAGATGATGCCTAAAGAAAACATAGCAGCAGCCATCGGCGCGGATCTACAAGCCGTGTTTGAACCAAAGTCAAGCATCACAGGCGAAACCATCGGTATCTCTCGTGTTTTTGGTGGAGCAAACAAATTATTATAGGTTAAGAAACAATGGCAATTAAAAAATGTGATGACATCGTAGAACAAGAAGGGGCAACAGAAGGGGCAACAGAAGGGGCAACAGAAGAGTCGTCTGAGTCGTCTAGAGTTTTACCAGACTCAGGGGAAGTAAACATAAATACTGAATCTCAAAACTTAGCCGATAAAGCCATGGAGGCATTAGCACAAGCAACCCCCGAGACGGTCCAGGCAGCGCTCCAAGACGAAGAGATACAAGCAGCACTACAAGCAACACTAGATAAATATAAAAAGAAGCAAAATGCCTATCTTGGGAAAACAATTACTGCCGTTGAGTCACCCCTATATGCTACAATATCAGAACCATTATTGTTTAATGCGATTTTTGGAAACGGGACCATAACTTCTACAAGACCAGCCAACATATCCGACACTCTCCGTGCCGAATACAGAAGTTTTTACAGCTTAGATTCAAATGAACAACTGACATTTTTTAATAACGAAAATATAGAAAAATATGGTCCCGCACCAATTAAAATTTCGCCATATCAAGGGTCGAAACCAACATCAGTTAGTAGCGATTTATTTAAGAAATATCAACAATCATTTGTTATTGAGAGTGTTAATTTTATAGACAATGTTGAACCCGATGACACTATAAAACTCGGAACTGCGTGGGATGTCCTGATGCTCGGAGGAACAGACGGCTATACGGGTCTTAGTAGACCATCTGCACTTGTTGACACAACACAAACATACACTGACCATTATATCAAAATAAATTCTTTATTTAACGATGAAGAAATGGAGCGGTTTGCAAATGCAATTAACAATCCGGCTTATGGAAAAGTAAATCCAACGTATAACTTTTTTGTAAAAAGTTATGAAGAATATATCGCTTCTGCAAATATTGGCGAATACCAATTACAAAACCAATTTTCAAACATTACAAGAGACGGCTCTCAACTTCAGCAACAACTACATGATTTAGGTACGGACTACAGATATGTAACTAATGTAGTCACACTTAAAGAACAGCAGGGATATGACATAACAGAAAAATTTCAAAACATTGGAATTCCAAAATCCTCTGTGCCCGCTGTAAAACAAATCACAGATACAGATGATCTATATTCGTTATTAAATTACATTGAATTTAGCACAGAGGCAGCCGGTCCTTTTATGATATCAGCTACAGAGACAGGTATGACAGACGATTTGTTTAAGCACCTTATGGATCAGAATATTATATATCCAGGTGATATTGCATCTGCTGCACAATCAAATCGCTTAAACTTTACAGTATCAACAGAAATTGTTACCTATAATAATGATAATACACTTATAAACACCGATGTTGGCGATCAAAATATTGCCCTTGTAAACTTGTCAAGTTGGCTTTTATCTTATTTTTCAAAAGCTGGTCCTGATAATATTAATACAAGTTTTAGTTCTGTAGCAGTGTTGTTGGGTGTTGATCCCAACATGGCTGAAACATCCGATGATTGTAGTGCATTTCTGAAGACATTAAAAAGTTTACTTTTATCTGGTAAAATTTCACAAATTGTCAACGATAGGTTTCGAACTTTTGAAGAAATGCTCGCTGGCGAAGAAGCATATAACGAAACCATAATGTACGAAATTGTTAGAACAGGCGGAGAATCTCCTCAAAGATTTTTTGTTGCAAACGCTGAAGAATTGGACATTATGAAATATGCTGATACACAAGTGAAATATAATACAGCGTACACATATAATATTTATGCACACCAACTGATTGTTGGGACCAAATATAAATATTATAATTTTAATGCAGTACCTATGAATAGCTCTTTCCAACAAGGCGACAGCTATAAAACACTTTGTGCTGTTGAGTATGAGCCATCACTTCAAATTGCAAGACTGCCAATTTTTACCCAAGAAGTTAAAATTCTGGACTCTGCCCCAATATTTCCAGATGTAAATATTGTTCCATTCAAAGGTGTTGCCAATCGTGTCTTAGTTAACTTAAACGGCAACATGGGTAGTTATGAGTTAGATCCAATTATTATTACTGATGCTGATGCTGATTTTGTAAAGAGCTATCGCGCAAATAGGGGGCTCTCAAGTTCCCAGCCTATCTTATATGAATCGGATGATCCCGTTAGTGAGTTCGAGGTTTATAGGTCCATGGAGCCGCCAAAATCATATAGTGACTTCGGTAATAAATTATTGACAACAGTCTCTTCAGATGTCGCCACATCAGTGTCTTTTGTCGATGATATTTCTCCAAATACAAAATATTATTATACTTTTAGATCTATAGATGTTCATGGTAACCGCTCTAATCCAACAGACATTTATGTAATTGAACTTGTAGAATATGATGGTATGATATTTTTTAATCAATCAATTTATGAATTTGGTAATATAAAATATAATAATGTCAAGACGACAAAATCTTTTAAAAGATATTTCCAAATCAATCCAAACTTTATTCAGAGTATGATTGATTATGAAAAAACATTTCCAAATGGAGACGCAAGCTCTGCTTTTAGTGCAACCAGCGTTTCTGTTGGCAGGGCTGACACATCTGTCTGGGACAAGAGATTTAAAGTAAGAATCACATCTAAGAACTCTGGAAAAAAGTTTGATATTAACTTCACATGCAAGACGGAGTTC
>Ga0209756_1004867_pt1 | contig 10310 bp, 7 predicted proteins | sample ETNvirenome_6_85_FD_184071 | JGI IMG/M metagenome (GOLD analysis project Ga0209756, IMG submission 184071) | Marine viral communities from the Pacific Ocean - ETNP_6_85 (SPAdes) (version 3) | ecosystem: Environmental > Aquatic > Marine > Oceanic | place: Pacific Ocean | collected 2013-06-19
AGCTTTTTGAGTTATCTCTGACATGAGTTCATAGTCAAACTCTGCTTCTCTTGTAAACGGATTTTTGACAAATGACAATAGATTAATCACCATTAACCTGCATGAATCACCCGGAGAAAGAATAATTTCTCCACATGGGTTTGTAGATGTAGAGCCGAAGCCTTTGTCAGCGTATATATCAGAAGGCGTGAGTCGCTTAGCTGTGTCCCAAAAGAGCAGCCCGGGCTCAGCACATGCATGTGCAGACTCTATGATATCATCCCAAAGTTCCATTGCATCAATCTTACTGGAGACAGATGGGTTGTCAGAATCGACTGGAAATCTTAATTCAAATTTCTTCTTTTTATCAACAGCATTAAGAAATTCATCTGATAGTCTTACAGATATATTTGCGCCAGTTACTCTTTTTAGATCACGTTTAATCTTTATGAAGTCACGGATCTGTGGATGATGTACAGAGATAGTAAGCATAAGGGCTCCGCGACGTCCACCCTGAGCCACCTCTCGACAAGAATTTGAAAATCTATCCATAAATAATTCGATACCATCTGTTGTCCTCGCGCAGTTTCCTGTTGATAGGCCCTTTGGCCTGATTGAGCTAATATCAAATCCTACTCCGCCTCGACGTTTTGCAATTTGAACAAGCTCTTGATCTGTCTTGCAGATTCCGCCGTATGAATCATGTGGTGATTCTATTACAAAACAATTAGAAATAGATTGAATCTGATAATCATTTCCGACACCTGACATCGGACTACCTTGCGGAATAACATATTTAAAATCTTTAAAAAGATCATAAATCTCGCTCTCTGTCATTGGATTTGGGTAGTTATTCTCTATTCGAGAAAATTCTTTTGCAAGTCTAACATGCATATCATCTGGTGTCGATTCATAATATATTTCAAACTTATCTCTCAGCGCATATTTTGTAACAAATACGTTTGCTGATAGTTCGTCGCCATTAAAATACTCTACGCTTGCCGTCAATGCATTATTAAAACTTATCACAAATCTACCCTTTTCACAAAATTATACTCTTACTAAGAAATTTACATAAATTTCATCCACAGTTAATTTCTTTCCACTTGCTTTTTAAAAGATTTTTCATTGAAGCATTATCGTGATCAACTATTTCTTTTAGAGAAAGCTCAGAATCATCAACAATAACAATTTTTGACATTGCAGTATCGAGATGAATCGGAAACAATATACCATCTCTACCGGCCCTATTCTTAGCAACAAATAATCTTCCAAATCCTTCTGCTTTTTCCATAGGTTTTCTTGACAATGAAACAACAACATCTGCAACCATTGCCTTTCCATATGCTTCAGACATATTTTCCAGACCAACAACGCTTGAATTTGCTGATTCCCTGTTTGCTTGTGAGGCTGTCCATATGGGAATATTAAGATCCATTGCAAGGTTTCTTAATTCTTCATAGATCAACTTAAGCTCATGACGCAAAGAGTCGTATTGTCTCGTAGATCTCATAATATCAGCATAATCAATAATTATTAAGCTAGGAATAAATGATTTTAGTTGAAGCTTTTCTATGTGATTTCTCAAAGTAGAAATAGTTGCAGAACCGGTTGGATACTCTTTTATAATTAATCTACCGAGATCTGTATTGTTATAAAATTCTAACACTTCTTGCTTTTTATCTATGACTTGATTACTTGGAATATTACATAAATTACTATCATATCTTATTCCAACTGAGGTCTCTGTTAATTCAAATGTATAGTGCAATACATTTTTTCCTACCCTAAGTGCTTCAGAACCCACATGTACAAGAAAGTGAGACTTGCCTACTCCAGTATTCGCAGTTACAACGCCTATTTCTCCTCTTGCTAGACCGCCGTTCATAACATCTTTTTTATCAAGCGGAGGTATTCCTGTAGGGCATGTTACTCTATTTATTTTTGTAAATCTTGCTTCAATATCTTGAAAAAAATCATGGCCAACAGTAGATGGTGTACCTACGGAAAGTGCTTGTTTCATAACACCTATTACACTATCGTATTTATCAGCTGCTATCAAACCAACAGATTCTTCAAGTGCATCTCGCATTGCTTTCTTTCTACAGAAGTCTAAAGACTTTTCTTTAACAAATTGAAGATCTGACATATCTGAGCTTGCTTTTATTCTATGAAGAAACTCAACAACCTGATCTCTCAGTAAAATATCTTTTCCCTCTCTAAGATCATCTCTTACAATTGTTATCAGAATGTGTAAAGAAGGAAAAGACTTATATTTTTTAAAGTAAGAAAAAAACTTTTCAGTAAGATAACTCAGATATCTAATATCAAAATATTCGTGTGTCATCACCTCACTCATCTGTGTTGCCCAGTCACTGTCTATGAGAAGGCACTGAAATATTTTTTCCTGGAAATTTTTTCCATATTGTCTGAAATGTCCAGTATTACTTTCTGTCATTTTGCCTCTACGCAAGATAGTGATAAAAACATTCTATCAACATTAAATGTTTGAATACTTTCTCTCATCAGTATTCTTATTGTTTGTATTTTATTTCTTTCAGGTTTAAAAGTATCAACAATATCATTAATTTTCTTTATTTGAGATGCTGAAAGCATTCCCATATCAAGGTATATAAGCTTCCAATTTCTACGAATAATATCTTCTGAACTCATTAGTGCTGTATAGATTTTTAGTTTACTACCCTGATCTATTCGCTTTTTAGACTCTTCTATAAGATCAGATATTTTTACATTTTCATTCATTAATAATTCAGGAAATCTTTTTGATAAAGTTTTAAACCCAACACCTTTTACGCCGTCTATGTTGTCAGAAATATCTCCACATACACATTTTGCAAGGCAAAAATTATCAGGTAAAATTCCAAATTTACTAACAACATCTTTTGAAGTTACAAATTTTTTCCAAGTTGGTGAGTATATAATTGTTTTTTCATCAAGAAGCTGATAATAATCTCTATCTGATGAGACAATCATTTTTCTATTTTTTCTAAACGTGTATCTAGATAAATATGCGATTACATCATCTGCTTCGCAGTCAGCAACATAAACCTGTCTAATTGGTGTGTTCTTCAATAGCTCAACAATCAATGATATTTGATAGTTTCTATTTTCAACAGTGTCTGGCAAGTCATCTTCATAATATCTATTGAGCTTCTCAGGCCTTCTTTTTGACTTATATTCTTTATAGATTGCCCTTCTCCTTGGTGAACCTCCAGATTCCCAAATTACAATAACTTTGATAGGCCTGTATTGTTCAACTAGATTTACTATTGCATAAAGAAATCCAACAACACCTCCGACATGCAACCCGTTTCCATTAACTGCAGGATGTGCAACATAGTGTCTTGTAAATAGATTTAAAGCGTCAACAACAAGAACAAGATCATGATCATTAGACAACTCAAGCCTCCGGATCAATTAAAATCGATTCAGCGTCATCTGCAATTGATCTCATTTCTTCATATGAATCTACATCTATATCAGGATTTTCATTATTCATTTTTTTTACCATAACTGCTTCAAGTAAATTATCCAAATATTCTGAATATGCTGGATCTGACATGATGTCATCAAAGCTTTGTTTATGGAACTTCTTTTCTACTAATTGCTCACCAGTGTCTATATCGATAATTTTTAAGCATTTCCATGAGCCTGTTCCGGATATGCAAATTTCTTTATTTCCGATAGTCTCAGGACCATTCTTTCTTAAAATATCAAAAACTTGTTCATGTTCTTTAATCCCTATACCAAAATGAATTTCAAAATTAATCTTTCTAAATGGTGCTGCAACCTTATTTTTTATAGTCTTTGCTGATACGTGAATTCCAATGACATCCTCACCGTCCTTGATCTGTTGCCCAGCTCCTAATTTTATTCGTATTGAAGCATGAAACGGAATTGCTTTCCCACCTGGTGTTGTAGTCGGATCACCATACATGACACCAATCTTAGTTCTGGTTTGATTTAGTATCACAAACAACGTATTTGTCTGACCTATTACGCCGGTGATCTTGCGCATTCCCTTAGAGATAGCCCTTGCTTGCAGCCCTATAGACTCCTTGTCATAGTCACCAAGAAGCTCTGCTTTTGGTGACGATGCTGCTACAGAATCCCATACAATAGTTACAGGTATGTCTTTATCCATTGCTTTTGCTTTCATAATTGTAGCTTCTGCAATTGACAGTACTTCTTCCGTGCAGTGTGTATCAACATACACAAATCTATTAGAAACATCGACACCTAAATTCTGCAAGTTTTCTACAGATGTTGCATTTTCTGTATCAATATATACAATAATACCTCCCATCTCTTGTGTGCTTCTAGCTATTTGTGTTGCTATGTGTGACTTTCCAATACTCGGAGGGCCAAATATTTCAACAATTCTTCCTTCTGGGAGGCCACCGTTGCGTCGATTTGAGCATATGTAGTCAAGTAACTTTGACCCAGTGCTAATCCACCGCTTAACATGTGTGGGTGCCGTATCTTCTGCAAGATTATATGCAACCCTTGAGCCGTGCTCTTTGTTTAAAGACTTGATAAGGTCTGATGTAAAATCTTGTTTCATTTTATTCCTGCCATTACACATAAATTTTACGAAAAATTATAACAATGTTCACTAGATTGTCAATATGAAATGAATTTAAAATAAAAAAGGATCAGCAATGCTGATCCTTTTATAATCAAAACTACCTTTATCTATAAAGGCTACTCTCCAACAAGATCTGCAAACGCATCATCGAGGCTTCTATATCCAGAAGATGATCCACCTGTCTTGCTAGCCGACTCAGTTGAAGATGACACTGGGTTATCATCTTCGTCATCATCATCACTTAACCAGTCATTGATAATCTTAGCCAGCTCATCATAAGATTTCATCTGATAGATCTCATCAAGATTAGGAATGTTACTTAACCATGACTGTGATTGTGAATCATTGTCAGAAAGCTCAGATTGTTTTCCCCTGGGTCTAACTTCAGTCATTGCCCACTTCTTTCCTGGCTGCTTGGAACATACAACCTTGATATCTCTTCCTGACTTTGGATCAGTGATATCACCGTAGTCTTCATCAAGCATAAGTCCCAAAAGTGTCTGATAGACTGTCTTACCAAATCCCCAAATTTGAACGCCCTTATCTTCTTCACCTCTAATAATTACAGGTGCATAGGTTCTCATCTTAGGGTATAGCTTCTTTGCTAGCTCATAAGATTCCTTTGATCCTTCATCCCTTAGCTTGGTAATCAATTCCTGTATCGGGTCTGGCTTATCAAACTGGTATGGTGAAAGCAGTCCCCTATTATTACCAATATTATAGTAGAACCAAAGCTCCTTAAATGGTTGTCCGTCGTTATCCTTGAAAGAAAGAAGCCTTACTGTGTGCTCCTCGCCCTCTTGAGGCTTCCACATTACCGACCTGTTCTTATTGCCTCCGCTTAACCTTTCAAGCTTATTTTTAATCGCTTCAAAATCTAATGTCATTTTTTCTCCAATGTTTAATTTTTAATATGACAAAACTCAACAACGTGTTGAATTCATATAAAATTAACACATAGAGCTTAATTGTTCATTTTTTGTTTTCTTTTTTTATCTTGTTTTTTCATAGTGTGATAAAGCAAAAATGCTAGCATCCCATGTGTGGTAAATATCATCAATAAAAATCCTAAAAGCTTGTCTTCCATTATAACCTCTATGAAAATATATCAAAATCTATAAAACAAGTTTATTATTTTTTTCCTTTTGACCACAATACTGCATCGTCATAATAAGACATGGGATCTATAACAAACGAGCCACCAGCGAATTTAGCATCAGCATCTTTTTTTCTTTTATATTCTTTTCTAGAAGTTGCGGCACCTGAAGGTCCCGTACCTAGCGAAGTAATTGCGCCTGCTATCCCAGATACTACAGATGCTTCATTTCTATCTTTCTTTTTTTTTTATCCTTTTTTTCTTTTAGGATATCTCTTATCATTGATCTAACTTCATTTACGCTTGTTGGTCTCGGGCTGTACGCAACTACGCCGGAATCGGCAGAAAATACTGCAGCGTAATCATCAAAAAACTTATCTTCAACGTCTAGAACATCACCGTCTTCGTTTTCTATATAGAGAGGTTTGTGAAACTGATATTCGTCGGGCTTAGGTGGGTGGAGGCTTTGAGGCTGTGATGCAATATACTCATTTAAAATTTCCTCTCTTATGAATTCTCTTAATGCACTTTCTTTTTTCATTGATCTCTCCGCTAGCATTGCTGCGTATATGTCGCCAATTGTAAGTTCTCCAGGTGCCCTTGCAACTGCTGCACCATCAGCATCTGAAGAAATAGTCCCTGGCGGTTGGTATTCTTTCTTTTTATCGTCTATATCATCATCTGCTGGTTCAACTTCTAGATCTTTTGTTACAAAACCATGTTGTACAATACTTTCAAGCCTCTCATTATACATTGTAATGCTTTCTTCGAGTGAGCCAAGCATATCAATGCCATCAGTAACTGGGTTGAGAGCACTCCCTAGCCCACTAGGCAAACGATCCTGAATTTCGTCGAATATAGGTCCAAGCTCCTGCACAAATGTATTATAAATAAAATTATTAACCATCTTTCTTGCAATTGGATTCTTAGCTGAAAAGAATCTTCCAAGGCGACTTGTGGCTTTGGAAGATTCTTTTCCGATATTTTCAAAACCTGCTTTCCAAATCGAGCCAGCATTTTTTGTAGTAACTTTTCCAGCGCCTGGCACAAAAGATTTTAAAAATGAACCTGCACGCTTAAAGTTTGCAATGTTTGGTGCTAGGGACATCGCGCTGGTTGCCCATGAGCCAGGTGCCATAGCGATCATTATCTGAAGTATGTCAACAATATCAGTTGCTATAGCCCTCGATATGTTTTCAAGGTTGCTATGCTCCTTCATAAACTTCTTTTTCATTTCTTTGTTTTCAAAGTCAACTTCATAATTTCGCCAAGCACTACGAGCGTCCCTAAGCGCCTCCTTTCCCTCATCTACCTCACCCGAAATCTGCATGAGGTTAAACCCGAGTGAAGGAATAAGAACAATCCAGTCAAATCCATCAAATCCACCAACTACAGCACGTGCTGAGTCTCCAAGAAAGTCTCCTAGCTCACTGGCAACAAGGTTTGATTGTTCAAGCATGATATCAGGGCTATATTGATTTTTTTCCTGCTTTAGCATGTTTGGAGGATTTTCTAGTTTCATAATCTTTTTTCTCATAAGATGATCTATATCATAATTATCATCTTCAAATTTAATTTTATCATCTTCTTGATCTGGAAACATGATAGTTTCAATTTCATCAAAACTTGTATTTATTCTTGAAAGCAAAGATGAAAATCCAGCATCTGCTGACTGGCTTGGCGATCCAGAGTCACCTTGATAATAAGGTCTTCTGTTTCTTCCAATCTTTTGATTATAGTCATCGCCGCCGCCAATGGCACCGCCAGTGGGTATTCCAATGCCTCGCCCTGACCACACACCTGATTCAGGAGGGGGCTTTGTTTTTTGAGAAAGCTTTTTAATTACACTTTTTGACGAAGACCGTTTCACATTATTAAATATACCTGTAATTTGTATTTAGATACTTAATCTATGCTTGTGGATTGACATATTTTTAGCTTGCTGAAGACAGAGTGCAAGTGTTGGCTCAGCGCCTACATAAAATCTATTTTCTTCAAAGTGTGATCCCTGTGCAAGCTGGATTGCTAGCCATTCATCAGAGCTTAGTGAAATATTAAACAGCTGAAGTAAAAATAATGTCCTATGTGAAATTGACATTTTTTGTAAATCTTCATTGTATTTATACATCTGGCCTAATTTTTCACGGTGCCAGTCAGAATCTTGATCTACAAAAAGAGGATTTTTTAGATCTCCTATCTTTCCTAGATCGTGTAAAAGTGAAACTTTTAATATTGATGCTGTTTCCAAAGACAGACACTGACTTTCATTCATTGATCTCATTGTGCTAGCAACATCAAGTGCGTGTCTGATCAATCCGCCAGGGTGTGCATTATACTGATCTAACCTTTGTGAACCTGGGCACATTACAATTCTTTCTCCAATCACCTGAAGCATATCAGTAATATGCTGATCAGAGAGACGATCACAAAGCTTTTCATAAGTTTGCCAATTTTTTTCTATTTCTTTCATGTTTATTTTCACTATTTATACCTCATTAAATTTACTACATTTTACATAAAATTTTTGATTAAATCCAGGAGCAGTAAGACCTTTTTTAACCAATCTGTCTATAGTGTTAATATCTTCATTTTTAACATCTAGCACAAGTGCATCGTGAATTACGTAAATGGGATCCAGCTTCACACCATGATTTTTCAAATCCAAAAGAAGAGAAGAAAAACATAACAAAGATACATCAACACCCGTTGACTGGATAAAGTGATTAACCAGTGCTTCTTGTGAGAATATTTTTCTACCATAAAAGTTTACTATAAAACCCTTTTTATTCACCTCATCTTGTAGTCTTGATTCTATTTTTTTTATACAAAAGTATCTTCTAACCTTTTCTAGAATATCTTTAGAATTAAGGCTATTTGAAATCTTTTTCCCTAGCGTAAAGTGAGACATGCCATATAAACAACCGAGCGTCGCTATTTTTGTATCTTCTCTTGTTGCAGACTCATTTAAAACATCTTTCATTATTGTATCATAAATGTCTACAGGCGCTTCTTTTTCTGCAATCATCAATGCAATCCTTGGCTCTAGAGATACGAGATCTATTTGAATAACTGTCCCTTCTTTTCCATGTCTAGATTCAAATATTTTTCTATATTTTTTATTTAGTGTTAGTATATTTGGGCCATCAGATACAGAAAGCCTTCCCGTTACAGATGATGAATGACTATACGTTGTCTTCGGTGCCTGGATGCCATCTTCTGGAATGAACTTTTTAAGAGATCTAGTTTTTATTTCATCTTCTTGTTCTAAAATACGTTTAATTTTTTTAATAGATACAGTAGCTCTAGACATTGTCTGTGTTAGCTCTCTTTCCCTTGTGAGCTCATTGAAATAGTAACTGTTATCCGGATCTTTCAAGATCAACCAGAGCTGACCCAGGGCCTCAGATAGCTGTTTCTGGAATACATGATCGGGTAATGCCATGTGCCATCGAATATTTTTTGTACCTTTGTCTCTTATTTCACTCCATGCCTTAATATATTGTTCAGGCGGGAAAGCAGAGATTTCGTATTTTAGGCACTCTAGTATTGTTGAAAAACCTCTAGCATTTTGCTTAGATGAGATTCCAAGCACCCAAGACTCAACTGGGACATCTTTAGAGAACAGATATTTGTTGCCATCATATACAAGGTGGTTGTTTAATCCTAGAAGCTCTTTATGAACACATATCATTATTTAAAATAATATCACTTTATATAAAAATGTTCAACTAGCCTTTTGTTCTTGTAAGTGCTGTATTTAAAGCTGACTCAACCTGTGCAAGCTTAGTATGAAGTGATGACATGGTACCCTGGTTAACAAATGTTAGGTCAAATGTTGTCTCAAATGTTCCTGCACCAATTGAATGCTCAAGATTTGTTACTACGTACATATTGTCAGCTGTTGTTCCAGTCTTTAGATCTAGAAAAAATTGTTGACCATATTCAACTAGCGGCATTCCAAGCATTGTCACTCTTAGCTGCGCTGGTATTACTGTAATGTCCTCTAGGTTAGGACCTGCTCCTGCTGAACTGCCGTCGCCCTTTTTATCAAGTGCTGTAACAAGAAGTGCATTTTGCACTGTTCCCGATGTTCTTGCAGTCAAATATACACTTGATAATGTAGATAGCTCTGTTCCGTAAAATAATGCCGGAGATGATCCAGCTATAAGTCTTTTAATCTCTCTTTCTGCATTTTTTCCAGTAGGTAATAATATTTTAAACTGTGGTGTTGATCCGCCGCTTTTTGTCTCAATAGGTGTAGTTGCTTCTACCTCTATAAGTCCTTCGTTAATAGCCTGGATTACAAGAGAATAATCTGCACCAGAAGGTGCGACATCTGCGAGACTTGCCTTTACTGCCTCAGGTGTAGCGCCGCCACCGCCTGAGAATATACTAGCAATAGCATTAGAGCTTATAGACTCTAAGAGTGTCATTTCTGCTGTATGCGGTGTTGCATTTCTGTCAAAAATATGAATTCTCAATACAGTTCTTCCTGCATCAAGTGCCATTCTTGGAATCCCTGTTGGGTTCAACTCAGGATCTATAATCGATGATACCATTATTGCTGGTGTAGCTTCTATATAAAATCTTACGTCTGGTTTAACAAATTTCGGTTCAGCGCCCATG
>Ga0209756_1004870_pt1 | contig 10305 bp, 7 predicted proteins | sample ETNvirenome_6_85_FD_184071 | JGI IMG/M metagenome (GOLD analysis project Ga0209756, IMG submission 184071) | Marine viral communities from the Pacific Ocean - ETNP_6_85 (SPAdes) (version 3) | ecosystem: Environmental > Aquatic > Marine > Oceanic | place: Pacific Ocean | collected 2013-06-19
TGCACCTGCAGTTCCCGTAGGACTATATTGAATCCCCAAAGTCATTTGTGTTGTGGTACTTGCTACGACAGCAGAAGAAGTTATTGAATAATCAACAAATGAAGTGCTGATAGTTCCGCTTGCAATTGTGCCTCCTATATTAGCTTCTCCAGTATACCCCGCCGTGAAATCTCTAATAGATTCAGTCGCAGTTCCAGTAAATAAATTCACTGAAACATCTCCGCCAGAATAATTAGCTCCCTTACGCATACGAAAAGAAACGGTTACTTTTGTTCCTCTTAAAGGAACTATGTCTGACGTTTCAAGTGCGGTTGCTATTGCCATTGCAGAAGTACTCGTTTCTGTATCATCTCTCTGAAGTCTTAGTGCGTATTGTGCATTTTCTCCAGTTTGTCTTGTTACGGTTTTTGCCCCTGTACCAAGCGCACCCCATCTGTCGGCTGTATAAGTAGCAGTAGAGGCATTAAATGCTATGCTTGTTCCGCGTTGCCATACAAGTAGCTCACCATTGATAATTCTGTTGCGGAAACCCGCTAACTGACCACCATTAAGTGAGGTAACGACAGCAGCAGCAGGTGTAGACGCTCCAACGGTTCCGTTAATATTTATAGAGGCAGTACCTGTCAAATTAGTTACTACACCAGAAGCGGGCGTACCTAGAGCCGGCGTAACTAGGGTGGGCGAAGTCGCAAAAACAGCAGCTCCACTACCTGTTTCGTCAGATAAAACACCTCTTAGTTGTGCGCTAGTTGTCGCAGCGAATTGTGATAGTGGATTTGACGTTAGCGCATCGCCTCCAGCAGGGGTTTCCCATGCAGGTGCGCTTGTTCCTCCGGTACTTGTTAATACTTGCCCATCAGAACCATTAGATAGCAAGGCTGTAGTATTAGCAGAAGACTGATAAGGGATTGATCCTCCTGCTCCTCCTGCCACGTTGGTAGCAGTAGTAGCTGTTGTTGCGTTGCCCGTTGTATTTTGATTTAAGGTTGGAAAAGTACAGTTGGTTAATGTCCCACTTGCCGGAGTGCCTAGAGCAGGAGTCACAAAAGTTGGACTTGTAGCGAATACTGCTGCACCACTACCTGTTTCATCACTTAATGCTGCTTTTAATTGGGCAGAAGAAAATGAGCCTAATGTGGTTGCATTACCACTACTTGTTATATGACCAGTTAAATTAGCATTAGTGGTTACATTTCCTGCGGTAAGCCCTGAAGCTGTGCCTGTTAAATTTGTTGCAACGCCTGAAGCGGGTGTACCAAGTGCGGGTGTTACGAGAGTAGGACTTTCTGCAAATACTAACGATCCCGATCCTGTTTCATTTGAAATGACTCCAGCCAATTGTGCTGATGTTGTAGAAGCAAACTGAGATAACGGATCAGAAGTCTTAGCATCACCGCTACCTGCTCCATCTCCATGAGCAACTACGCTTACTCTAAAGGTTGAAGTAGTTTTTGCTTCAAACCGTAATAAGTCTCCTACTGCACAAGTATAGTTGGCATTTCCATCAACTTCCAAATTTGCATTGTCAGTAATGACGTGTGCAGCATTTGCTACTACATACCTGACTGCCCCTGCTGCAGGCGCGTCTGCCACATCAGTGAAGGTAACAACCGATCCTGACAGCAAGCACGTATTCCCACCTGTCCAAATATCAGAAGTTGTAGCGTGTGCAGCTTCAGTATGAGTGGCTTCATTTATCGCTTTGCCAGACATAGTTAAATCGCCTGTCAGCGTACCACCTGCTAAAGGTAAATAAGTTTCACTAGGATTAGCACCAATCGGAGAAATTAACTGAAATCTTGTGCCGTCATATTCGACCTCAATTAAACTACCAGATAGTATATCGTTCGCTGCTAAAGCAGTTGTGCCTACTTTGGTAATTGCTTTTGCACCTAATCCATTAAAATTAATCGTAACTGCGGAAGTATTAGCTGCCCCAGCAATAAAGCTGAATTTTTGACCAGCAGCGTAGGCGGTTATAGCAGGAGATAAAGTAACTGTTATAGCGTTTCCTGAACCACCAACTGTTGCACCATAAACTCCCGTGCCATGCTGAATTGCTAATAAATTAGTAGCGTCCGTCTGAGCAGTTGGATTTTTAAGCCCGGTGATTTTATTATCACCCATAGGCTGATCTGCTGTGAAAGGTGCTTCACCGTTACGACATACACTGTTAGTTAAAGCTGTACCCACATCTGTCATGGTGTTATTATGAGTTGTACTGCTTATAACTGTGCCACTAGCCACAGGATTGCCAGTAGGTAGAGAATATGTACCTGATCCGTTTCGTGCCATTGTGAGTCCTTATTTATGAATGATGAACAACAATTAAGAATAATTTTAGGCGCATTAATCTTAGGATTAATACCTGTTTTATTAGATTTATTGGCTTCCTACTGCCCCACCTGCGCCCAATGCTGGAGAAACCTTCCTAAGTGCGCGGGCAAATGCTTGGGCACTTTGTGGGCGTTTAGTAAGAATATTTGCCGTAGTTTTTCTAGCAAGATAAGGTAAGGAAGATGCTCCAAGAGCTGCTGCTCCACCTGCAACATAAGGCAATGCAGCCGGATTAAATACAGAATATGCGCCTGCGAGTGGAGATAAATATTGCAAAGCTCTACCTGCTGTACCAGAATCAGGATATTTAGAACCCAATGCATTTATCCCTTTTGAGGATAAATCTTGCATCCTTGCTTCCCCGGTTCCATATGCACCTTTTGGATTGTATTTCTTATTAGTTCTTACAGCACTTCCTAAATTAGCAGCAGTAAATCCATGTTCAGCTTGATCTCCAGCCGCCGATCCAGCCTTATTAAGTATTTCATAATTCGCCCAATTCTGGTGCATTCTATCTAGTTTTTTGGCATACTCAGGATTATTTCTGTTTAATTGCTGCCGCATTAAATTTTGTAATTCTCTTAATGCCATACCCAATTCATAGTCTGACCCAGGAGATTTAATATAATTTGCAGCCAATTTTGCAACATCTTTTTCTGCAACTTGATAAGTTTCTCCTAACATAGATCCATTTGGAGATATTTTTTTATCTAAATCCTTTATAACTCTGTTAAATATTTTTAGTCTACTGTCAGTTAATCCAATTGCACCTTCTTTTAATTTAGCTAAACTCTTATTAAATTGTGCATCTCTTTTAAAAGTAAGTTTAGGCCATAATTCCTTATATGCGCTACTAAGCGTCTCTTTAATTTTTAAAATACCTTCGGGGCCAATTGGTAGTGTTTTTGCATCAACACCTGTGTCAACCAATGCTCTTTTATACGCTGCCCTGTTTAATTCTTCCTGTGCCTTCTTTTTAGCTGCACTAATAGCAGTTCCAACAATAGGCAAGGATGTAGCTTTATCTTCTAATACTTGCCATCCACCGCCTAATATTCCTCCAGGAGTAGGAGTTACACCTTGTTCTTGGAGCCTTGTAACCGACTCCCTAGTATTGGGTCTTACTACCCTTGAGAGCATATTACCTAAAACAGTTCCACCTGCCCCTGCTCCTGCACCAAAGCCAATCTGTTTTTGTTTTTCATCCCAAAAATTACCTTGTAAGACAGGTTGACTAGCTCCAAAAACACCACCTTGACCCGCCCCTCTAGCAAGATTGGCAGCACCAAATACATCCTTTCCTGCATTAACCATTTGAAACGGCTTGGCTGCTAATAAAGGTGCAGTAGCAAGGACATTTCCTAATAATCTTCCTCCATCAAAACCACCTCTTCCTGCCCTTCTCCTTTGTTCTTGATAATTTGCTTCATCTTGCTGTATTTTGTAGTTCAAATTACCTTCAGGCATTTTCCCTACCAATCCAGTATTTTCAGCAAGCCAATCATTTGCCTGATTCCCTGCCTGTTGTACGCTTTCAGGAACCGCGTTATACATCATTTGTGCGCCAGCATCTAAAATATCACGTCCACCTTGCAGCATAGAGCCAGTAAATGAACCTTGAAAGTTGCCATCTCCCTTATTTAATTCTAATTGGCTTGGTTGTCTACTTGTACGAGCTTGAGCATCATTAAACACATCTTGACCATACTGCGTACGTTCTTCATTTGGCATAGAACGTATAACTCTTTTAGCGCCAGTTTTCTTATTTGTTTGTGATTTTGATATAGGAACCCATTCACCATTAATTAACGCACGTTTAGCGCCAGTTTTCTTATTTGTTTGTGTTCTTTCTGCAAGTTCCCAAGCCATTAATCATCCCCCCAATCTGCCTCGTCCCCCCAACTACCAGTAGCCCCTCCTGGAGCGCCAGTATCTTCTTCATCGTTGTTATCTTCTGGATACAATACATCAGGATCAAAATCAGCTTTAGTATATAATTTCCCTTTCCATCCTTGAAGCGTTCCATATTTATCAAAATATTCTGTCGCTTCTTGTTTTGCTTGTGCAGCTAATGAAATTTGTCTAACTAATCTTGATACCCTATTTGCATTAATGGATGTATCAAGATCAATATTGTAAGCTCTAGCAATTAATCGAACCCCTTCCTTTTCTGTAAACTGCGCCCCTAAAATTAGACGTAAATTTCGTTGTACTATTTCCGTTACTTTTTCCTCTGTATCCAAAGATTTAGGATTTGTTTTAGCACGAATAACATTAGGAATAAGACTGGTTCCAGGGCCAGTTAAAGAAGGATCTTTTTTTAAATCTTTTACAGCAGCGTTTAACTGTGTAATCCCTTTTTCTGCATCTGAAAATTCATGAGTTTTCCATGCAACATATCCTTTAGAAAACTCTTTATCAATCGCTTCATCACCAACACTTAAAGGTCTTCCTGCTGGGCCTAACTTTTCACTTTTTTCAGGTGTTTCTGGTTTAGGATTACTAGCTAGCACTTCATTATTAGGGCCAAGTAATATATCACCAGTACCAAGCACTTGATTCTTTGGAGTTTCTAATGATTTCTCATAAATACTCATTCCCATCTTTTTAGCCATAGGATTCTGGCTATTAATTAAATGCTGCATAGCAGCTTGGCCTCTATCCATACCCGGAATCGCTGCTTGTTCTTCTATTGCAGGTTGATATTCGGTGGCAGGTTGATACGGATTAGTGTCAGGACTGAAAGGATCGCCAGATGGCGGAGTCGCATGAACTTCTGGTCTACCAGGAACCATTGGAGTGCCTTTAATAGCATCTTGATAGGCTTGCATGTCAGTTGTAAATGCTTGACGTTGATCAGCCTGTATCTGTGCTTCTCTCTCATCAGCCTTATTTTGGGCATAAGTACCAGCCAACATTTGACCTAGTTTTGCCACACCTTGCATAGGACTAGGCGCAACATATACACGACCTGCCATCTGACCGCGTAACGGTTGCAAAGCTTGCCCTTGTAAAGCAGCAGCCATTTGACGCTGCCTTTCAACATTTCGTAATGCAGCAGCTCCCATCGGTCTATTTAAGTTTGTAGTTTTAAATGGCATTTAATTACCCTTCTTGTCTGTAAAAGTAAACTTTAATTAATCAGTTGCGATTTATGAATGGATTCTTATAATTACGTAATCTTTGTAGGTACGAATCATGGCTATTACGCAAAGCCGCATCAAGCTCTGGATCAGCATAGGATCGTGAAGTAGGATTACCAAAATTTTGCATATCTTGATCAGTCATTACTCCTTGTCCAGGGCGATTTCTCAATGCTCGCGCTAACGCTTCTCGTTGTAGCATTTCTTGATCTACTTGCATTCTATAATCCTGTGTTCCCCTCATTAGTTGTGCTTGTTGGGGAGTAATTGAACCACTGTTCAGTAATGACTCAATAGTGGGCGCTGCCATCCCCCCTATTGCTCCAGCAGCACCGCCAACCATTGCTCCTTCCATCGCACCACTGTAAATATCTTTTGGAGGTCTCCCTACTTGATTCCCGTAAGTTCCTTTTCCTGAAGGCATAATTTTTCCTTTAATAATTAATATCCACGTAAAGCCTGTACTAACTTTTGTCTTTCAAGTTCTCGTAAACTCTGCTTTCCAAATAACGGTGAAACAGTTACTCCTTCGCCTCGTTCCATTGGCATAGGATTTATAGTTTCTTCTATAATTGTTTGCTGCCGTTCAGGAATATCAGGATTAAATGTATCGATTACATCTTGATTAAATTTTAATTTAGAAGGATCAAATCTTGTTGGTTCAACATACTCATTATCAAAGTCAGTTGGACGTAAGGTATTGAACCCGCCACCGTAAACACCAGCAGCCCCCGGTATATGTAATTCATCTTCTGGGGCAGACCTCTCCACTAAATCAGAACGATATATTTCTTGTGTTCCCATTGGAATAGCAAACTCACTATTTCCACTTTCCATCCCAGTATTTGGGAATTTATTATTTTTCCCAGAGAGCAATCTTGATAGAATCTCTTTGTAATCCATATCAATCCTTTTAAATTACCTTCGAGTAGTCGACCATCTTGTAACCACTTGGATGTTCTATAACTGCACCGGGAATATGCTCAACTTCTTGTGCCATTACACCTATTTGTGGTGTTTTATCCCATATATAGTTATAGGTATAAACCGGTATTCCTCCCGGTGTTTGTGCTATAGGTACAATATTTTCTTTCAACCTAATATCAGACATTAATGACATTCCATACGCTCCAATACCAGCACTACCTAATCCAAATAAACCACTCATCAGATTACCACTAGCTGCATTTCGAGCATTAGCGCGATCTAAATCTGCCATATATTGAGCGTTCGCAGCTTGCATAATTGGAGCAGGAGCAACATTTTGGCCTTGAAACCCTTGAAACTGAGGATTTTGGATTTGATTACCCATACGCAGCGCATTTAGCTCATTTAGTGGCAATTGGCGCAAGTATGATTGCTGTGTAATAGCGTTTTGTCTTGCTTTTTCATCCATTGCAAATTGCGCTTGTTGCTGTTGCGTAGCGTTAGCTTGTGCTGCTAAATTAAAATCAGTCTCAGACCTTGCCAAATCACGCATAGCTTCTTGATATGCTTCTGATCCAGCATAAATACCTTGATTAGAAAGTTGATTAATCACACGATCTCTTTGGCGTTCTTGGAAAGGCCTATTTCTTTCTATCTGAGCGTTATAAGCGCGATCCCACCCTGCTTGACCTGCTTGAGCCGGAGCAGGAACACTAGACATTTCAAATGGAGTTCCCAGCATCCTGTCAATCGTGTTAACACCACCTTCAGCAATATTACCTAAACCAGCATTTATTCTTAACTCTTGTTCGTATAAAGCCTGATTTTCAGGTGATAAAGTTTGACGAACAGTTGGAATATCTTCATCCCCCCCTGTACTCGTACCAATAAAATCACCGCGATCTGGAGCTAATGGTGGTAAGCCTTCTTGATACCTTCTTAATGCTTCGTTATAACCTGCTTGATCAAATCCTGTGTGCTGTGTTGTCCCAGAAAAAGCATCTCTGGTAGGCTCAGTAATATTTTGTAGCGCAGCTAATTCTTGTGCATGTTGATTTTGTCGCGATTTATTCCATGCAACACCATAAGGGTGTATATTTTCAAGTCTAGCTCTTTCAGCCGCGTTCCGGTTGTAGTCAGCCATAGCAGTATCATAGCCTGCTTGATCGAAAGTGTTAGTCGAATAATTTTGACGAAAATCTTCCCGATTAGGAATAGCATTAGGTGTTTGTAATTGCTCCTGATAACGGCGCATTGCATCGTCATATCCCGCCTGATCAAAAGCAGATTCACCGTAAGTAACAGTTTGCGCTCCATAGGGAGTAATGACATTCGGGTTAGATAACTTACTTGATACTCTAGCTGCATCTACATTAGCCTCACCCTGAGCTTGTGCCTGTGCAGCGTAATCAGGTGGTTTTGGTGCGCTTCCGCCCATTTTTTATACTCCTAAATATTTACAATTTTGTTTAAATAACCGATACACTAATAAATCGCCTTTTGGATGAGCGCCTTCCAATGTTGTTTCTAATTCTGCGCCCAATTTCTCAACAAATTTAATAGCTGCTTTATTGGTACTAGGAATCATACCTGTTACTCTATTCACCTTTAATTCGGCAAATGGGTAATAGCACATATAGTGTAAAAACGATCTATTTAACCAGCGTTTTTTTGGAACTGCTGCAATGTGAGCAAAAATATTTTTGCCATTAAAATTATCGTACACAATACCTGCTACTAATGCCCCGTCTTTCTCAAAACCTATTGCTGCGTGCTGACACCACCACTTTGTGCCCGTGCGCTTAGATACCCACTTACCTACCCTTTCGGGATCATCACAAATTACTTTATATGACCGCGCCATTTTCAAATACAAAGTCCGTAGAAAGCCATTTCACCTCATTTGCTTTGCTAGTAAATTGAATATGCAAAGATGCAGAAAAACCTACCCCTGTCACCGTTGCCCAGTCTTTTTGTATCTGATAAACAGCCCCCCAACTAGCTTCATCCCATTTAGCGGTATCCCAAATAGCTTCATTACTTACAGCCAAAGAGGGCGTACCTGTTGGAGGTAAAGTGACATAATCAGTATTCATGTCCATTAAAATTGATGGTGTACCTGTACTTAAAAATATAGGTCTTGCCATCGTAAATCTTTTTTGACGATTACTATTAAAATAGTCAAATGCTGGAATTACATCTGCTGTGATATTGTTTCCAAAATCACTATTACCAGACCAAGCTTTTCTGACTGCTGTTGAGCCACCAAAATAGATTTCATCGTTAAATATTTCCCAGCAAGAAGCATCCCAACCTGTAAATTTGCACCATGCGCCGGTAATCGTATTCATTGCATATTGCTCAAACGATGTAGCTGATAAAGGCACATTTAATAACAACATATTTGCGTTTGGATATTGCAAAAGCTGCCAACCAAAATTTGCAGAATAAGAAGCAACCGCCTCAGTAACTTCTAGTCTTATTTTGTCCGTAATAGCTACTGCTTGACTAATTTCAGCATTAATCAACGCCTTAGATAGCGGAACAACACCGCCTTGTGTAATAACTAATAAGTCACCACCAAATTTAATAAAGCATCTTCTGCCTATTGGTGAACCAATATTAAATACACCTATTAATGCAAAAGTAGAGGCTGAAGCTGGGTTAGTGCCTGAATAAACAGCTACTTGCCCTTTACTTGATATAAATACAGCATGGTCATCTAATCCTGATCCAGCGTCTATCGACCAAGTGGCCATAGCCATTAAAGAACCACCTTGATCAAATACTGGAGCTAAATCAAAAGCTGTAGCACCTCCACCTACTGAATCTGTTGGTAAGTAGTAGGCAACGGATGAATCTTTAGAAATTAACCAAACTCTCTGCTTAAATTCGTTAATATGAATAATGTTTTGTAATGCATTGCTAGGATAACCCGTAATAGCAGGTGTACTAGAATGCGTAACGACAACCCAATTTGTTCCGTCATAAAATAGAGGTTTATCCACTCCATTTACACATAACAACCAATGCGCTCCACCGGGAACCTTGAAGTTGATAAACTGCCATTTCGCATTAGTAATAGTTGTTCCTGATTCAGCAGAACCTACTGTACCAGCACTCGATACGTCATAAACCGCGTTATCGACAAAAGCATATAACTCTGAAGTAGTAGCATTGTTATAAGCAGCTAATGTTTCTACTGTCTTACCTGTAATGCCTGTTACATGATTAGCAGCACCTTTACGCAATTGAACATCAGTTGTATTCGGAAAAGCATTTTCCATCTTAACTGCATCAGTTGGTGGCATTTGTGCCAACGCATCTCTCGCGTTCCACCCTCCTACAGGAGAAGAAACTGATTTTGTTCTTGATTTCAAGACCCAAACCCTGTATCAGGAATAGAAGAATTACCTAAAAATAGGCTGCCACCTCTATCTGACATACTTAATGTTGGCGCACCTTTATCTATGCCTTTTTCATAATCTTGTTGAATTTGATAATCACGCCATAATCCGTCGGTGTCGAATCCTTTTATTTTAAAGAATTCATATTTTAATCCTGAAATAATAGTTCTATCTCGGAAAATACAAGTATCTGTATCAACCGTAAATTTTGTTTTAGCGGTGCCATCGGCTGCTTCTACCCATCCATTTGAAGTATATTCAAACTTTAAACGTACTACACCAGTTCCGGGTGGAAATATATTAAATTTACCGCCTAAAATTCTAAAACGTAAGCGTGGCGTATTTGCAATAATTCCTGACTTTAAATACGCCCATTCTTGCGCTGTTTGCGGGTCAGGCATAGCCCAATAATTTGTTTGATCCCAAGTTGTTCTGTTTTTAAAACGATCATAATCACTGGGTAAGTCGTATTGCGTTTTGCTAAAAGTTAA
>Ga0209756_1004872_pt1 | contig 10302 bp, 16 predicted proteins | sample ETNvirenome_6_85_FD_184071 | JGI IMG/M metagenome (GOLD analysis project Ga0209756, IMG submission 184071) | Marine viral communities from the Pacific Ocean - ETNP_6_85 (SPAdes) (version 3) | ecosystem: Environmental > Aquatic > Marine > Oceanic | place: Pacific Ocean | collected 2013-06-19
GTTATATTTTTTAAAATTTTGAGCATTCTGTATTGAATATTCTACTTTTCTTTTCTTGGAAGGTGTCTCCATTTTTTATTATCAATCATTAAGATATACTCATAATAAAAATGAGAAAAACAATACCAAAAGCATTAAAAAACAAAGTCTGGGATACTTATATTGGAAGAGAAAAAGGAATAGGAGAATGTTTTTGTTGTCAGAAAGAAATAGATAGTAAAAATTTTGATTGCGGACATGTTGTTGCAGCTGCTAACGGAGGGGAAAATAAAGTGGATAATTTAAGACCCATTTGCGGACCTTGCAACAAATCTATGGGTACCGAAAATATGTTTCAGTTCAAAAATACTTACTTTGCTAAGAATTCTGGTCTAGTAGAAACTTTGATTAATGTCAATACTAATACTATCAAAAATTATGTCTTTGGTAATTTATTTAAATTATAACTTATGTTCTAAATTGAATATTAAATTAACCCATAATCATATAAAACATTATGGAATTTAATTATTTACCACTGATAGTAAAAGATAATATTTTTTCTATATATGTAAAACACTTAACTATTTATAATTTCTTCGAAGAGTTAATTAATCTAAGAAGTGTCAATAGAGAATTCAAATACAGAATAGATAAAATATTGGGGAATCTGTTTACTTTAAAAAAGTCATATCACTTCAAAAGGTTTAAGTCTAAAAAAGAGATAAAATCTATCTTTCTAAGAGATAGAATAATCAAATCTCTGGAGGATGATAGTGAAACTTTAATATTGCTTCACAGAGATATGAGAGAAAGATTTATTTGTGCTAATTGTGATGAGATGTTATCAGATGAATGTTATTTTTCAAGTAAAACAGAGAGAGTAGAAGGGGTTTTTTCCAGTGTTCATGATTATATCCAGACAGAAGGTTTGTGTTGGGAGTGTTATAATTCTTATCATGGAGGCAAAATGTCATCTTATTTGAAAATAGAAGACAAACACCCGGTGTGTCAAAAAGTTGATGATTTTATTGAAAAAATTACAAAGTAATTAATAAATATAATTTATTAATTATCTAACATTTTGTAAATCATTTACTAAAATTTTGGAAACCTCTGGAGTTTCATCACTATTTATACTTCTCTTTTCCTTCTCTCCGTTTATACTTTCTTTTCCTCTCTTTTCTTGTTCTTCCTGAGTTAATAATTCTTTTTTCTTATTAGTGCTCTTCCCTTTGAAATACCAAATTAAAACAGCAACGACTATTATAGACAAAACAAAGCCCCCTATAGAAAACCAAAGGAACCAGCTGGTATCTTTCAGATCTTTTTCAAAAATAGCTAAACCTAGTAATGTTAAAAATACAATCATTATCAAAGATACAGATATAATTAACCAATCCGAATAATCCATTTTATATTATAATTAAATATAGATATCTATATTTAATTATCTTACTTACCAAGTAACCCGCTTATCAATCCAGCTTCAAAGGAAAAACCTTCTATTTTGGCGGCCGTCGAACTTTCTCCTACTATTTTATACCAATAATAAGCGTACACCAACATAAGAATAGAAGCAACTAACAAGAAACCCCCAACGATGAAATAATAAGTTGCTTCGTCGCTATCTTTGTCAGAAGTTCCCATAATAAGTAAAACTAAACCAGCTACAAACAAAATAAAAGCAGTAATATAAGAAAATATTTTTCTAATAGGGGCCACGGATCTTCCTAGATTTTCTTGGAAATCCCCAATTTTAGTTAAAAGTCTCTTACTTCTCACTTTAGCTTTCTTGTTTTTAGTCTTCTCTAATTTTTTAACTTTTCTTTTAAGTTTTTCAAGTTCTTTCATTTGTTGTTCTTGCTCCATTTTTTTATTAAGTAGAATAAAAAAAATATGATAAGAAGTGAAAAAAGAATTAAAGATAATTAATAAAATGATTCAAATATATACAGACGGGGCTTGTTCTGTTGCGTGCAGAAAAGGAGGTTGGGGTGTTTTGATTATCAATGGAGCTGAAAAAATTAAACTCTCTGGAAATAGTTTGGATACAACCAATAATAGAATGGAAATGACTGCTGCGATAGAAGCTCTCAAATATTTTAAAGATTCTCAAAAAATTACTATTTTAAGTGATTCTAATTATGTGGTCAAAGGAATTACACAATGGATAGATGGGTGGAAACTAAGAAACTGGAAGAAGGTAAAGAACGTAGATTTGTGGAAACAGATAGATGAGTTAAATCAATTTCACCGGGTTACTTGGAAACACGTTCCTGCTCATTCTGGGATAGAAGGAAACGAAATAGCTGACAAACTAGCTGTTGAAGCTAGATTACAACTCCCGTAGGGATATTTTTTAAGAAATGATTTTTTTAAAAAAAAGTAGTTATAATACTGTTGAAGATGTGTCCCCCTCCCCTTCCCGAAAACAAGGACGAGACCGACGCCTGCAAGAACAACGCCAACGCTGCTGCTGCTGCCGCAGCTGACCGTCCTCTCGAGGAACAGGACGGTCACGAGTACTGGTAATTCAGTTCTTCAACTGAATTACATTAAAATTAATTGATTCCGTTTAAATATAAAAAGTAGTTTGACATAATAAACTACTTTTTTTTAGAAATGATTTTTTTAAAAAAAAGTAGTTATAATACTACTGGACCATGTGCGAGAAGACACCATTCTTTACCCGCCACGACCTCGAGGTACTCGCAGAGGCCGTCGTCGCCGACCTGGAACTCCTTTTAGGAAAAATCGAGCAGCAGGGCCGCCCCCCGACGCATGCCGAGCGAGTGCAGGCCGCCGACCACCGAACGGTACTGAAGTGGTGGGCCGCCGACGCCGCCGACTGCCGGGCCCCGGTCACCAAGCTCAGCATGCGGACCGAGGCGTTGTTCCGGCGCAGCAAGCCGGTGTTCAGGTGGGCAGACGATCAGCAGTGATATGGTCTAGTAGACGATATCAAATTAAATAAAATAAATGTAATACTAAAATGTCTACTTTTAATATTAGTTTATGTAATAATTTCAAGATATCTAAGATATTCTTTTTTTGTGGAAAAAATAAAGAAACACCGGATTTAGAATTTGAATTGATTAAACAAAACGAAAATCTTGGATTTCATAATTTACTTCCAGAAAGTGATAACTATCTTTATATGAAAATTGATAAATATGAAAAAGTCATAGCAATTGAAGGAGAATATCTCAAAAAATTTAAAATGAAGAGAAAAGATATATTGAATGAATATATTTACAATATTAGAAAAAATCAAATATTCTTTCTGGATTTTATCAAACCTTTATTAGAAATGTCATTAGAAAAAGGAGAAGCATACCAGTTTATGTTTAAAATTAATACAGAACAACAAAATTTAGTTTGTTCCTTATACCCGTGTTATATTCCAGATAATATTACTTCTGTAGATATTGTTATCCGTTTACCTCAAGCCATCAAATCTGATAGAAATTTGCCATCTTTCATTATCCAATCATCCCAACAAGGAATAGTTTTGCCGAGATTAGAATAGAAATAAAGATATAATAAAATGTATAATAAACATATCAAAATATTTAATGAGTTGTCAAAAATATACGAAAAATTAGGAGATGATATAAGAGCTACTGCTTATCATCAACTGGCAAAAAAATTATATTTGTATGATATCTATAGAAAGAAAAATAAAAATACCCAGCTAGTAGGAGTCACTGAAAAATCTCAAAAGAAAATAAATGAGATAACTACAACAGGAAAATTAAATATCTTACAAGAGATGAAAAAAGATAAAAACATTCAAGATAAATTAAAACTTATTGGGATTATCGGAGTAGGGCCTTCTCTGGCAGATAAAATGATAAAAAAAGAGATAAGGACACCAAAAGATTTTATAGAAAAATATGACAATCCGACCCAATTGCAAAAGCTTGGAATGAAGTATTACCGCAGGTTAAAAAAACCAACTTTAAATACTTTTTACAGAATCACTAAAGTTTTATGTAATCAAGTTAAAGGAGTTAAGGATATAGCCATTGCTGGATCTTATAGAACTGGAAATCCAAAACCTAGTGATATTGATATTATAATTTGTTCTCGAGATGGAAAGATTGTAAATACAATAGATACCTTATCAAATTTAGGTATCCTTACCGATTATGTTTATTCTGGAAAAGAAGATATTTTAGGAGTTATCAAATTTGACAACAAATATTACAAGATAGATATTAAAGTAACAGTTGCAAAATATTTTGCTAGTTATATGCTATACTTTGGTTCAGGTAAATATTTTTCTAAATATATTAGAGGTGTTGTCAAAGAGAAAGGTTACAAATTAAATCAATATGGAATTAAATTAAAAAATGGAGAGTTGAAAACATTTAGAAGCGAAAAATCTATATTTAAATTTCTTAAGATCACATATCTTTCTCCACAGGATAGAGTTTTGTATTATTAATTGTCTAATCGAATAGACAATTAATTTATAACTTTAATAAATAAGAAGAAATATGTTGGTTGGTCATAGTAGTTTTGGTTTTAATATATTTCTTGGTTTCCTTAGAAGTAAATAACTTTGGATTTAATTTAATTATATCCATAACAAATTCTATATTAGAATTTAATAAAATATCTATTAAATCAATATTTTTCAAATTTATTTCTTTGACCGTTTTCTTAATTAAGTTATAGTCTCTAACTTGTTTCTCTACAACTTTTTGTATCTTACCTAAATATGTAGATTTTAAATTTTTCATTTGTCGATATAATAAATATTTAAATTTGAAATCATCTGTTTGATAGTAATATATTAAATTATATCTCAATACAATATTTCTGTTATATTTATTTTTGTAGAAATTTAAGGTGAAAGATAAATTTGGATTATAAATAAATATCTTTTCTAATAAATCTAAACTTTTCTTATCTTTTTGAGTTGTCAGATAAGGTAATAAACTATAATTTTTATATTTTAAATTGTTAACTTTGTTCATCTTACTCAAATTATTAACTTCTTCCAAATCTAATAACGGTTCAAAAATTTTAGGTTCATTTTTTAAATCATCATAGTTAATATCATCTTTACTAAAATAATAAAAATTATCTTTATGTTGTTTAATATATTTCAAATAAGGAGAGTCTATAAATTTGTTAATTTGATAGAAAATGTTATCCTTTTCTTTCTTTTCTAAATTTAAGAAAGAGCCTCTTTCTTCTTTCAACCATACACCTCCTCCTAAGGAACGAGATATAGTCATCGATGTTTCATTCTCTGACAAATCTACTATTTTGTGAGATAATATACCCAACTGATAACTCGTTTTGGGGTCAACTATAACCCCAATAAAAGGCTTCCATTCCGAATTTCCTTTTCTATAAAACCCATACGAATATTCATTTAATTTGCACTTGATGAAAGAATATTCTTCATATGCTAGAAGTTTATTATTTTTTAAAGTTTTGATTTGTATATTTTTCAAATTTATATTATCCATTTTACTTTCATAATAATATTATGAAAGTAGAAAGATTAACTTTTGGAGTAAATGACTGTATCTAAAAATTTGGACCATTTTTTTTCAACTGACAAATCTTTTAGTTCTTGAAAAACTAAAAAGGAATTGTCATTTGATGTTTCTACAGTGTAACTTGTATAAATCTTATTAATATCCTTCTTTTCTGATTTCTTCTTAATTTTGATACCATCGGTATTGATAGAGAATTTTCTTTCTTCCTCATCCCACACCAAATTAAGAATATTTTTAATTCTTTCATTCTCAAAAACAATATTGTCATTATTAAAGAATTCGGAACAGATACCTATTCTAATATTGGATTCTAAATTAGATTGTTCTTCAAAGTTCAAACTATATTTTTCTTTTAATTGAATAATAAATTCTCTAATATAATAGTCTTGGTTTTTGTCAATATCTTTCCAACATTCTAATACATTTTTTTCTTTATTATCTTCTTGCTCTACTATTTTATTGATATTATTCTTTTCTTCTTGTGATAGAAATCCTTTCTTTCTCATAAAATCTTTAAATATTTTATGAGTGTTTTCAATATTTTCGATATCTAGAAGAATTTCATCTCTATGTTTTTTAGTGGTGGCTTTAAAATACAAAACGTTATTCAAGAATTTGAAATCCTTGTGTAACATATTTTTTGAGAAACGAGTCATCAAATTTAGCCAAAAGGTATTGGTTTCCAATTGTTTCATTTCTTCAAAAACAGGAAAAATAATGCTTCTGTTTATTTTATGTTTTCTAATACTTTTTTCAGTGTTAATGATTTCTCCGGTAGAACTGAAGATAACATTCCCTTTGGTGCAATAAACAACAATTCCTTCTCCGTTAGACATTTTGTATTTTATTTAGATTATTTCTTATCATTTTTGATTTTAACATTGTTAATTTTAAAAAATCAAAAAGGATTAAACATAAAAAATAAAATGGAAAATTTTCTTATTCAATCAGAGGGAGTTGGTTTTTTCACTTTGACTATGATTGGCACTATGATTGGCACTGTTACCTATCTTGTTCTTGAAAAACCCCCTAATTTGTTAAGAACGATTGGGAGATATTTGTGGTATTCGCCGGGTGTCGGAGCTGTGACTTTAGAGAAAAGAGGAAAAAATAAATATGGAGTGGTAGAAACAGAACTAGGGAATTTGAAAATCCCTATTATGAAAATGTCTTCTTTTGAAAATGTTTACGGATTTTTTACGGATTCTGAACCAGATTATCCTGTCGGAGTTACTTCTCTGGATAAATTTACAGAGAGATACGGGGGTATCTTTCCAAGTTACGAAACTTTAAAAACTATAGGAGATAATTTAATTCTCAATTATCGAAGACCAAAAGATTTTAATGGAAAAAATCAAGTTTATGGATTTATCAGATCGGATATCGATGATTTAGTTTTTGTCTATTTAGTAGAAAATAATAATACAATTGATTACGAGGAGATGGATAAGAGATATATTGAATACATTGAAAACTCTCCTGGAGATTATGATGTAGATGATTCGGTTGATTTTTTGAAACAGGGAGAAAAAGTCCCTGGAGATTATGATGTAGATGATTCGGTTGATTTTTTGAAACAGGATGAAAAAGGAAAGGATATTTCTCCAGATGACAACTCAGATACCGATTTCTTCAAGGTAGGTAAAGTTTGTATTGGGGATACTTGCAGCACCGAATATGGGTTTGACAGACAATATCGAATTGATGATCCGGAATTTGCATCTTGTATGGAAGATGACAAAAAAGAAAAGTAATTTGTTATTTGAAATAACAAATTATCTATATTTCCCCTCTTGGAATTTTGGACAACTATATAACAATTTTTCAGAATATTTATAACATAATGGATGAAAGATACAACCTAATAATTCTGTCCAACCTATCGGATAAGGATAAGAAAAATCTTCTCGGTATAAATTTTGTCTAGCATGTTTAGCAGGATATTGTTTTAGAAGAGGTAATTTTTGGTCCATTAATTTAATCATATTATTATACCACTGTTGTGTAAAAGTTGTCTCTTTTTTGAAAATATAATTTACATTTCCGATGAGGGAAGAATAATTCTGTGTCATTTTTTGGTATAGAGCCTTGTCGCTCACAAAAGCCACACCCTCTTTGGAAATTTCAGGATATCCATTTCCAAATTTGTTAGAGTTATATAAATCCGAAAAAGATTTGGTCCAACCACCGTTACACATTTTGATATCAGTGTAACCACCTCCGTAAAAATGCATCAAAGAAGTTCTGATATAATCTGCTTTATGAGTAGCCGACAAATATTGAAAACCTTCATGTAAAACTATTTTTGGAAAATCTTTTAAATTCTGTTCTGTAATTAAAACGAATTTAATTTCTTCTTTTTCAAAATTTTGGACGATATCTAGATAACAATTTTTTCTATCGGGAGACATTTCTTCCCCAAACCAAATACCATATACTATCTTTTCAAAATCTTTATTTTTCTTGACAACTTTTCTTCTACTCATTTTTCTTAATTTTGTATTTATATTATATTACAAAAAAAGATGGATTATATAAATGGTAATATAATAGCTATTGGTTGTGTATTTTTGTCATTACATTGCACGGTAGATTATTCGATGATAAAATATAGAGAATCCAAGAGATGGTTTGTCAATCACGTCATCTCTAATTTTTTTATTGTTTCCATAACTTTGGAAGATATGTTGAGATTACTTTCTTGTACTGACAGGTGCGGAGAGTTGGTTCAAAAAGGAGGGGGATTTTTTCCCTATTACGAAGGAGGTAATATTCCAACTCCGCCAGAAATGATAGTTGGGATAACAGGAGCTTTGCATTTGTATCATCTGCTTGTCTTTGATAATTTGAGAACAATAGATTATATGCACCACTACCTAATGTTGATTGTTTTGGCGATGAGTTATTTATTTCAGGCTGCTTGTTATCAATCCATGTTTATGTTCTTTCTTTCCGGGCTACCAGGTTTGATAGATTATGGAATGTTAGCTTTGGAAGTTAATCGAAAAACAGAAAAGAGGATAAATGTTTACTTGAATAATTATCTTCGAGCCCCGGGAATCATATTTGCGATGGGATTATATTGGAGAGATATCAGGAAAGTTTCCGGGATAATTTCTTTGATAGTTGGGTATGGTTTGTTATATTGGAATGCCACATATTTCAATTTGGATGTGACTCGAAGTTACTATTCTTATATTTCGGTTTGATTTTTCTTGGTATTTTTCTCTCAAAAATATAATTTATTATATCTTAATTATTATATTTGATATAATAATTAGTTGGGAAGAGGACTCTTGTCGTAGAGTTTCCAACAAATCGGACACACTCCTAATGGTTCTAATTCCATTTCGGCTCGACAGCACGGACAACTTTGCCCGCACATTCCGTAATGGTTAGTGTGAGTCCATCCTTTCGGATGAGATTCTTCCAATTTAATTTTTTTGGATGGATGTTCGACTTCAGTATCCGACATCCTTTTTCCCATTTTCTTTTATTTTTGTTTATCACTTTTAGTAGTTTATAATTTCTTCGGCTGTAAATGTTGAGATGGTTCTTGCAAGAGTCGTATTACTCGCATTATTTCCAATTCCGCTTCCCGAAGCATCTAAAGCAGAATCTCTGTTTAAATAAGAGTAAAGATTGACATAAATAGAAACTAAAACCCTGTATTGGGGAGTCAATGACCCTGGGCTTGTGTCTGTAAAACAGAACCCCCCTGAACCCATATTTCTGTCTCCACCACCGTGTTCTATTTGAGATGTGGCGCGAATCCTGCTTTTACCAGAAACCGCATCGGCGACACCTATATCTAACCAAGTATTTCCATTGTCAGAGGATCTTTGGAGTTTCAGAATACTGTTTACGTTGGCGTTGGTGGTGTCCATGTTGGCATTCACTGACAATTTAACGTGAGAAGTAAGATAGGATAAAGACAAATCATCTATTAACATCTTCGTCCCTGTACCCGGGGCTCCGCTCGAAGGAGAATCAGTAGCCTCTTCTAATAACCAAAAAGCATCATCGGACCCTGCACTTCCCTCTACAGGAGTAGATGTATTGGTAGTAGTAGTGGAATTATTATACCATCTATTAGCTTTGGCCAGAATTTTTTGACTCACAGCAGGAACGTTTTTTTGAGCCCTGGCTAATTTACTCGCCTTACTCATTTTATTTTATCAAATTATTATTTTGATAAAATAACTTCATCCCAATTAAGATAATAAATTAACAAGTGTAGAAAGAAGTGGCATAAGGATACATACTGACACCAGTGGAACCCATTCTGGATCTGATGACAACACCTTGGTAGTATTTAAGATCTAACCCGGCAAAATGGAATGAAAGTCCTCCTGATATAGTTTTATCACTAGCTAATCTTCTATCAAAAATAGTTGTACTATCAGAACTTTCTAAAACTGTGATATCCGACGGGAATGATATTCCGATAGCCGGAGAAGAACCAATGGAAGTCCCATAAATGACTGTGTCAAAAGTTTGTCCTGCAACAATTTCTGGAAAGGAAGTTTCTATATCGGTATAAGTTGGAACTTTAACAACAAAAAGTTGGTTTTCTTCTGCCGAATAACACGGAGGGAAGACAAAACCGTTAACAAAATCTACAGGTGGAATTGTAAATGTGGTGTTGCCACCGCCACCTCCTCCACCTCCTCCACCTCCTCCACCTCCTCCACCTCCTCCACCGGCGGAGGTAGCATCACAAACTCCCATACTAGAAAAGACATTACCATTCACTAATAGAGCACAAACACCGGAAGCAGTAGTTTTGTAAAATTGGAGT
>Ga0209756_1004875_pt1 | contig 10298 bp, 11 predicted proteins | sample ETNvirenome_6_85_FD_184071 | JGI IMG/M metagenome (GOLD analysis project Ga0209756, IMG submission 184071) | Marine viral communities from the Pacific Ocean - ETNP_6_85 (SPAdes) (version 3) | ecosystem: Environmental > Aquatic > Marine > Oceanic | place: Pacific Ocean | collected 2013-06-19
CAACTAATGGCCTTTCATATGCAATTGAGAAATTTAAGGATAAGGATCTTGCTGGTCATATTACATTAACCAGAGGTGAGAGATCAAAAATAGCCACTTTGGCTGCAAAAATTTTGTGAGGTATAATTATGTTAAGTGAAAGCGATTTTGAGAACCGGGAAAAAGATATGGAGGTCGCCCGCGACAGTGAATTAAAAGATTGGGTTGTCAATTATGTTGGCAATAATATAGCAACAGACCAAAACGTCACTGTAGAGATGATCGTAGAGGTGTTTGCTGTTGAGTTTCCGGAGTTTTTGATGGCGGTGGCTGAGGAGAATTTCTTTCGTGGTTACGAACAGGCTTTGAACGATTTGAATCATGCAAAACTAATGGAGGAAGAAAATGAAGGACAAGATAGCTAGAGAAGATATTAGAGAAACGGACACACATGTAATCTATGAGTTTACTATGGTGCGGCATACGCAGACGAGCGGAAAGAGCGTGGTCACAAAGAAAGAAATTTTTGCTCATCTTTTAGGGCTTGGGCATAAGATTGTTTTAGGGGCGACGGGGCGGTACAAAAACAGCTTTAACCAGACTCTTAGTTATCAAGTGTCTTTTGAGAAGGCTAAGAAGAAGAGAGCTACCCCTAAAAAGGCGGCGTCCGTTAAGAAAGCCTATACGTCCGTGAAGGTAGTTCCTAAAGTACCCTAAAAGAGGGAGAGATGAGAGCACATATTTCGTATTCGGAACTCAAAATTTGGAATGAGTGCCCATACAAACATAAGCTAAAGTATATTAACAAAGTTGATTCGTTTAAGGGTAATGAGTTTACTATTTTCGGGACTGCCGTACACGCTACTTGCGAAAAGACGCTGCTGAAGCCTAGCGCGCAGCCTGAAAATTATTTTACTTTGAGCTTTCTAAATGAAATAGAAGACCTTAGGTCTAAGGGGGTCACTCTAGACCAGAGCCTGCTTGGACAGATGGAGAAACAAGGTAGAAGTCTATCTACAAAGGTTTTACCCGCCCTAGAGAATCATTTTGGAGATTATGAGGTCTTTTCAACTGAAGAACAACTTTACTTGCCCTTGGAAACACATCCACAAAAGTTTAAAGGATTTATTGATTTAGTTGTTAAGGTTGGAGATAAATATCATATTATAGATTGGAAGACTTGTTCGTGGGGGTGGGATGCTCGTAAAAAGTCCGATAAAATTCTCTCCTACCAGTTAACACTCTATAAACACTTTTTTGCTTTAAAGCATAATATTGACTTAAAAAACATTGAAACACACTTCGTTCTCCTCAAGAGAACCGCAAAAAAAAATGAAGTAGAGTTTGTTAGGGTGACGAGTGGGGATAAAAAAATAAAAAATGCCCTTAACTTGCTAAACAAGGCTCTCTATAATATCGGGAAGAACAGGGGCATTAAAAATCGTATGTCCTGCTCTAGGTGCGAGTTTTATAAAACCAAACATTGTATGTAAGAGAGGCAGTATGACAGAAGCACAAGAACCAAAAAAGAAAAAAGTTCTTGTTTTATCCGACCATCCAATGTCCCCCTCTGGAGTGGGGACACAGACAAAGTATATGATAGAAACCCTGTTGGCGACGGGACGTTATAGCTTTTTCTGTTTGGGAGGGGCCGTAAAACATGAAAACTATAATCCCGTTGTGACCGAGCAGTGGGGAGACGACTGGGTTATCTACCCGGTTGACGGCTATGGCACACCTGAGATGATAAGGTCTGCTATTCGCAAAGAGAGGCCAGATGTTCTCTGGTTTATGACCGATCCAAGATTTTATGGTTGGTTGTGGGAGATAGAGGATGAAATTCGCCCACTTGTCCCAATGGTTTATTACCACGTTTGGGACAATTATCCATATCCACATTACAATAAACCACATTATCTATCTTGCGATGTAATTGCCACCATTTCTAAAGTCACTGATGATCTTGTGAGGACTGTATGCCCTGAAAGGGAAACTATTCATATTCCACACGCTGTCGCTTCTAATATATTTAGACCCATCGGCAAGAAGGAAATAGCGGCGTTTAAAAAGGAACATTTTTCCGAAGAGGAGGGAAAGGTAGTATTCTTTTGGAATAACCGAAACGCTCGCCGCAAACAAAGTGGCACTTTAATATTCTGGTTTAAGAAGTTTTTGGATAAGGTGGGTCACGATAAGGCAATGCTGCTGATGCACACGGATGTTAAAGACCCTAATGGGCAAGATTTAGAGGCTATTGTGCACAATCTTGGACTTACCAACGGGGAAGTTAAATTTTCAACAGCGAAGTTGGAGCCCGAACATTTAAGCATGCTGTATAACACTGCTGATTGTACCATTAATATTTCCGATGCGGAGGGCTTTGGGCTTGCTACTTTGGAGTCTCTCTCTTGCGGAACGCCTATTATTGTTAATATGACTGGAGGCCTGCAAGAGCAGGTGACTGATGGTGAAGAGTGGTTTGGTATCGGGCTTGAGCCTGCTTCTAAGGCCATTATTGGGTCCCAGGATATCCCTTACATTCGTGAAGATAGATTAAATGAAGATGACTTTATTAATGCACTCTGCAAGATGTTTGAGATGTCAAAAGAAGAAAGAGAGGAGTTGGGCAAGAAGGGGCGAAATCATGTTCTAAAGAATTATGGGTTTGACCATTTCCAACAAAAGTGGGTAGAGACGATGGATCATGTTATTGAAAAGTATGGTTCGTGGGACACCCGAAAGAACTATCAGAATTGGTCACTAGAAGAGGTTAAATAATGAAAAAAGTTTTAGTAAAGGGCCCAATGCTCACGCAGTCAGGGTATGGAGAGCATTCAAGGTACGTTTTAAGGGCGCTTCGTTCTAGAGAGGATTTATTTGACATTTATGCATATCAAATAGCCTGGGGTAAGACAAATTGGATTTGGAAAGACGACGAAGAGCGACAATGGATAGATGGAATTTTGGAAAAAACGGCGCGTTATGTATCCCAAGGAGGACAGTTTGACCTCTCGGTGCAGGTCACCATTCCAAATGAGTGGGAAAAGATAGCTCCGGTAAACGTTGGAGTTACGGCGGGGGTTGAGGTAAACAGAGTTGCACCTCAGTGGATTGAAAAATCTCAAGTTGTAGACAGGATTATTACCATTTCTGAACACTCTAAGCAAGTATACGAAAACTCTTCCTACTCAGCACAAAACCCTGAGACAGGGGAAGTGATTAATGATTTTAGAGTACATACACCAATTGAGATAGTCCATTACCCTGTTAAGAAAGTTGTTCCCGAACCCATGGGGTTAGAGTTTGATACGGACTTTAATTTTCTCTTGGTAGCACAGTGGGGCCCCAGGAAGAATGTTGAGAACACCATTAGGTGGTTTGTTGAGGAGTTCATTGACCAAGAAGTGGGGCTGGTTGTGAAGTGCAACCTTATGAAGAACTGTATCTATGATCGTCTTCATATTGCAAACCGTATAAAAAACTTACTTCAGGAGTATCCAAATAGAAAATGCAAGGTCTACTCTTTGCATGGTTCATTGACAGACGAACAGATGGCCTCCATTTATCAAGAAGAGAAGATAAAGGCACTCGTCTCGTTGACACACGGCGAGGGGTTTGGACTGCCCTTGTTTGAGGCGGCATATAGTGGAATGCCAATTATAGCTCCTGCGTGGAGCGGGCACGTTGATTTTCTTTATATGCCGGTAAAAGACAAAAAGGGGAAAACCAAGAAAAAGCCAATGTTTTCTACGGTAGAATACAACATAGTTCCTATACCCAAAGAGGTGGTCTGGGAGGGTGTTATACCGGAGAGGTCAATGTGGTGTGATGCCAAACAGGGGTCGTATAAGATGCGCCTGAGGGAGGTTTACAAGGACTATGGAAGATTTAAGTCTAGAGCCAAGAGACTTCAAGAGTACGTGTGTAAGGAGTTTGAGGAAGAAAAGCAACTTGCTTTGATGGTGGAGAAGGTTTTAGGCGAAAAAACAGTAAAAGTGGCTGTAGATGAATTACCTAAAATTTCTATAATCACCTCTGTTTTTAATGGAGATGAATACATTGAAGGGTTTCTGGAAGATGTGACCAGGCAGACCATCTTTAAAGAGAAGTGCGAATTAATCTTGATTAATGCAAATTCCCCTGGCAACGAAGAAGAGACTATTCTCAAATACAAAGAGAAGTATCCCGATAATATAGTGTACAAGAAGCTGGACGAAGACCCAGGAATTTACGCAGTGTGGAACATGGGTGTAAAGATGTCTACTGGAGAATTCTTGACAAACGCGAACTTAGACGACAGAAAGGCACCTAATCAATTGGAAATGCTGTCTAAACAATTATTTAGCGATTCTGAGATTGATTTGGTATACGCTGATATGTTGATCACTGATAAGCCTAATGAGACTTTTGAGGATAATTCGTCAAGTGGGCGTAAATATAGTTTCCCGGAGTTTTCATTTGATAATCTAAAGATGGTTAATATGCCACACGCATCTCCTGTTTGGAGAAAGTCGCTGCACGGGGAGTATGGCCTCTTTGATGATAAATATGGTTCAGCCGGTGATTGGGAAATGTGGCTTAGAGCATCCTCACAAGGGTCTAAAATGAAGAAGGCACCGGGGATACTTGGGTTGTATTATTTTAACCCAACTGGCATCTCCACAAATCCGGATAATTTTGATTGGAAAAGAAAGGAAGAAAAAGAGGTCTTTGAAAAATATCAAAATGTTCGCGTGACGTAATGAAGTTAATCACATTCTCCCTGTGGGGGCATGATCTCAAATATCTAAAAGGTGCTTTGCGCAATGCCGAACTAGCCAAGCAGATTTACCCCGGATGGAGGTGCAGGTTTTATGTAGCGCAAAGCGTGCCCTACCCAATAATATCTCAATTAGAGGAAATGGATAATGTTGAGATAGTTTATAAGCCGGGATTTGGTGATTGGAGGGGGATGTTCTGGAGGTTTGAGCCCGCGTCTGAGGAAGGTGTAGAGGTAATGATCTCTCGTGATACTGACTCGCGACTAAGTCTCAGGGAGAAGGCTGCTGTTGATGAGTGGTTGTCTAGTGATAAGGGGTTTCATATCATGAGAGACCATCCTTGGCACAAATACCCTGTATTGGGGGGTATGTGGGGTGCTAAAAGCGGCGCTGTGCCGGATATGAAAGAGCTTATCGATAACTTTGCCCAGGAGGATAAGTATGGCACTGACTATGAATTCTTCGCTGAGGCGGTATTGCCACTTGTTGGTGATAATGTTATAGTTCATGATGAGTTTTTTGATAAGAACCCTTTCCCCACCCCAAGAGACGGCTATGAGTTTGTGGGTGAAGTATTTGATGAAGATGAGAATACAATACTTGAACACACTGAAGCACTAAGGAAACATTTGACGTGAAATTCTTTAATCTAGACTTACATATTTCTGTCATATCTGACATTAAGCGCATATTTGCTGATCTCGGCCATCAGGTTGACGACTGGACACTTTCGGGTCATAGCTGGGCTATTGGTCGCACTAGAGACAGCGTAGATATTATCAATCATGAGAACTGGCACGATCTTAATAAGGAGATGTGTGACGATTTTTATGAAAGATACAAAGATGAATTGAGTAAGTATGATGGGTTTATTTGTACTTATGCGCCTAGTTTTTGTTTACTATTCGAAAAGTTTAATAAACCAATTATAACAGTAGCTCCCATTAGGTACGAGGCTCCATTTTGGGATGATCGTGAAAGGTGGGAGTGGTATAATAATTACTTGCGTGAAGGAATCGATAGCGGCCTTATAGTTCCGGTTGCCAATAACAAGGTTGATAAGAAATATTGTGAGACATACACCGAAAGAGAGTGGGCTCATATTCCAAGCTTGTGTGAGTACACGGAATCATTTTATAGTCCAAAACACTCTTCCTTTCTTTATTCTTCATTGTTTCCTATGGAGACGATGCATTACGACGCTGCTATAAGAAACAAGCAGGAGGCACTTAAACCAGGGTACAAATGGCCTGAATTAACTGAATACAAGGGTATAGTTCATATTCCATATACTTGCTCCACAATGTCAATATTTGAAAACTACACATCGTGTATGCCAATGTTTTTTCCGTCAATAGACTTTATGACACAATTAAGAAAGACATTTGGATCTTTAGGGGTTTTAAATCAACTCTCATGGAGAGAAGTGCGACAGTTAAAGCCGGGGAGTGAGATAGTGCTCCCTCCTGGCGCGCCGGATCTCAATGATTACGGAAACACAGCAGCGGAAAGACCGTGGATAGAACTCTCGGATTTCTATGATAAAGAGTGGATGCCACACTTAAAATATTTTGATTCTTTTCCACACTTATCCGAGATGATTAGAACTACCGATCTCAACCAGACAAGCCAAGATATGGAAAATTTCAATAAAATTAGAAAACAAAAAATTTACAAATTATGGGAAGATGTATTAAAGAATGTCGTATGAAAAATCTAGTAATTGGAAAAACAGCACAAGTTGCTCAATACTTCCCTCGGGATGATTTTGAATATATCTCATCTCGAAATATCAACACAGAGGAAATCCAAAAGAGTGAATGGGATCGTGTTTATATATGTTCTGCCGAACAGAGAACATTCTATAAAGAAGCAGAATTTGAAAAGTATAATGTTGATACGACTATCAATCTGATAGACCGAATAAAAAATAATTGCGGCACTGTTGTTGTTTATTCCACGGCAGAGTTGTGGAATAAAGTGCATGGAGCGGTTGATCTTGAAACTCCGCACCACTTTAATGCGACACCATATATCGCGTCTAAGAAGAAAATGACCGATATCCTACTACAAAACAATGAAGAATACTCTAATATAACGATATTCTACCCGTTTAATTTTAATTCTACCCATAGAAGGCACGGTTTCCTGTTTCATAAAATATTTCATTCCATAATACATCGTCAAGAGATAAAAATAGGAGACACATATTTTTATCGTGAGCTTTTACACCCAAAGTTTGTAGCCGACCGGTCCATGAGCTTAGAAGAAGATTCACTAATTGGTAGTGGTAGAGTGACATTTGTCAACGACTTCATCAGGGATTTGTATCACCACAGCGGGCTTAATTATAATGAATACGTCACAGAGAATATCGACTACAAGAAGAAGGCGGATAGGGATATTTATTTTCTTTCCTCCCAGGAATGCCATTATAGCTATGATTCGCTATTATCGGATACCTTGGAAGACATAAGAAGAGCCTCGGCAGGGAAATGAATGTGATTAATTTAGTTAAAGACACAATAAGCTTTGAGGAAATAAAGAAACTAACGGCGTGGCTGGAGACCAACCCTCGCCTGACCAAGGGGCAGCAAACGGTTGAGTTTGAAGATGAATGGTCTCGTTGGTTGGGGGTTAAACATTCCATTTTTGTTAATTCGGGGTCGTCGGCTAATTTGGCTATAACGTATGCGCTAAAGATAGCGAACAGATTAAAGAATAACAAGGTGGTAGTACCGGCTGTGTCGTGGGCAACAACAGTGGCACCAGTAATACAGTTCGGTCTTGAGCCTATTTTGTGTGATGCGTGCCCTAAGACGTTAGGGATAGACATCGAGAACTTCCGCCAGATTTGTGAAAAAGAAAGGCCAAGTGCTCTTATACTTGTTCACGTTCTTGGTATACCGTGCCGGATGGATGAGATCATTAATATTTGTAACGAATATGATGTTCTTCTTGTTGAGGATACTTGCGAGAGCGTGGGAAGCCTATATGGTGAAAAAAAGCTTGGAACATTTGGTATCGCATCGTCTTTTTCTTTTTATTATGGACACCACCTCTCAACGATCGAAGGGGGGATGATATGTACCAATGACACTGAATTCTACAATGTTTTAAAATCTCTACGGTGCCATGGCTGGGATCGTGATCTGGACGACAACACCCAAGGTAAACTGAGAGAGAAGCACGGTATTGACGATTTTCGCGCCTTATATTCGTTTTATTATCCTGGATTCAATTTAAGGTCAACGGATTTGCAGGCGTTCTTAGGTCGAAATCAGCTATTGAAGTTAGATTCGATGGTAGAACAAAGGAGGAGAAATTTTTTAACCTATGAAGAAAGAATAAGTAATAAATTTTGGAGAATTGAGGCTGAAAACAAGATGATGATATCAAGCATGGCGTATCCGATCATCACACCTAAAATAGAAGAGCTGGTTAAGGAACTACATCGCAACCAAATCGAGACTCGACCTTTGATCTGTGGCTCAATAGGACAGCAGCCATTCTGGAAGAAAATATTTGGGGAGCAAAAGTTGCCGATGGCTTCCTTGGTGCATGAAAAGGGCCTTTACGTCCCCAACAATCATGAGTTAAATACTGGTGAGATAAATCTGATTTGTGATGTAATAAACAACGTGCTGGAGTAACTCAAAATGATAAAATATATATGCTATAACTGGATGCCAACCATTGCGGATCATGTTATAGATATTCCTGAAGACGACTACAAAAAGGCTGGGACGAGTCGCCTACACGCAGTTGAGGATTTTAACCCTTACTTGGTTAGAGACAATGATCTTATTTTTGTGAAGACGGATTTTATTGTTAATGGGTTGTTTCAGAAGGAATACTTGGATAGGATTTTCCATAGGTTTAATCTAATCACTGGTGTTTCATCTTATAACCTTGGGCGGGATGGTGGTGGTGGATACAAACATATATTAGACCACCCCAACCTTAACAGATGGATATGCACGAATCCTCCTAACATTGAGAATTCCAAAATTATTCCAATCCCTATTGGGTTTCAAGAGAATGACCGACCGGGAGGAGAGCAGGCGATGCTCGAAGCTGTTAACAAGAATAGAACGCCATTTGACAAGAAGAAAGACCTAATTTTCTTACCTCACCACACAATCTCAACAAACCTTGAACGAAGGGGTATGGTGGAGCGACTTAAATCTTTGCCATTTGTCGTGGCGCAAGAGACTAAACAATCTCTTGAGGACTATTATGCATCGATGGATGCTTACAAGTTTGTTATCGGCCTTGAAGGGAGAGGGCCAGATATACACAGGAATTATGAAGCAATGCTGGTGGGCTCTATTCCTATTAACGTTAGGAATATAATAAGTAAAGTTTTTGATTATCATAACGCTGAGGCAGTTTTTCTTAATTCGTGGGAAGAACTCACTGATAATATGTTTAATAAGTTGATAAAGAAGAAGTATAATATCTTGGCTAATGATAATTTTTTATTGTTGAATAATCATATTTCGCGAATAAAAGACGAACTCGCCTAGAGGAGGAACTAAATTGATAGACATTTCTTATGAAAAGAACCCGGAATTGTACAGAGACTATGAAGAGTGCTTAAGGTTTTTACGAACAATCAAGATGGAAGACTATAGCTACCCGGAAGATGTAACTTATTTTCATACCTCGACAGAAGTAAAAAGCGAGAAAGAGCTGATGGTGATAAAGTCTTTTCTAGCGACGCAGAACCTGGACAAATGCAAGCTAATTATTTGGTCGGACTATAATATCGAAGATAACCCTCTAATCCAGCCGTACAAGAAATATTTGGACCTAAGAGTGTGGAACCCAGTTTGGGAGGCCGAAGGAACAATTCTTGAGAACCGTTATGATATTCTTTTAGCAAAGGATCACAAGCACTACCTACAATCTGACCTGTTGAGAATTTTGGCTCTTCATAAATATGGAGGAGTTTGGGTGGATATGGATATAATCCTATTGCGCGACTTCCTACCACTGTTGGATCAAGAGTATATGTATATGTGGGGGAGTGAGACTGACTTTGCAACCATGGGCGCGTGCGCTACCGTGCTGTCTTTAAAGAAAGGAAGTGATTTTGGAAAGGAACTCATAAAACAAGTATCCATAACACCTCCAATTCCCGCTACTTGCTGCTGGGGCAAGGATATGTTTGCGCCGCTATATCGAAGGTATAAGTTTCCGGTGTTGCCGTCTACATTCTTCAATACTGAATGGTGTATTAATGTAAAATATCCTGGATATGGCGCTGAGCTACAGAAATCGTGGTTTGATAACGCACCGAAGCCGCCGAATGACGACCGAGAGGGTTCTACGGACAACTATCTCTTTAGAGAGGCCTTTGCGTGGCATTGGCACAATGATAGTCGAAAATACGATCAAATTGAGAAGGGAAGCAAGTTTAGTTTATTACAAGAATTTATAGACGAGTTGTTAAAGGAGAAGGGGATTTTATGATATTTTGGCATAAGAGCACGAGATGAAGTATAAAAGAACATTGGTAACGGGAGGTCACGGACTTGTAGGTGGCACGATAGA
>Ga0209756_1004879_pt1 | contig 10291 bp, 8 predicted proteins | sample ETNvirenome_6_85_FD_184071 | JGI IMG/M metagenome (GOLD analysis project Ga0209756, IMG submission 184071) | Marine viral communities from the Pacific Ocean - ETNP_6_85 (SPAdes) (version 3) | ecosystem: Environmental > Aquatic > Marine > Oceanic | place: Pacific Ocean | collected 2013-06-19
AATGGATTAGTTAAATTGTTTTCGTTAGACAAATTATATATTACACGTAATTTAAGATATAATCAATTAAAGTCAGAAGGATGGTTATTTTTTGAATTATCTGGTGCATACAATATTTATAATACACATAAAGAAGCATATAAACATTTTTGTAATGCCATTGAACGTATTAAATGTCATCAAATACGTGAAGAATTTACACCAGATTCTCAAATTTCAAATAATGATCGAAATATAGATGATAATGAATTTTCTATAATTACAGACGGCAAACAATTAGAATATGAAAGAAATAGAAGATCAATGGGGTACCAAGTTAATGAACAAATTGGTGAACAAACTGGTAATGAACAAACTGGTGTAACAGGTGTACAAGTAAATAATACTAATGTAACGGAAGTTTAATATATTATTTTATTTAATAATATATTAAGATGACACAAGAAGAAAAAATATATCGACGTTATCAAGATCCTGTTGATACACTATTTTCAAATTTAAGTACTAAATTAGAACCATATTTTAAAAAAATGAATTTTACACCCAATGGAATAACAACATTATCACTTATAACTGGTTTTATGTCTATTTATTTTATTTTTAAAGAATATTTTATTATTGCTGGATTATTTTGTTTATTATGTTATTTTTTTGATACAATAGATGGTGGTTATGCAAGAAGATATAATATGGTTTCAAAATTTGGAGATTATTATGATCATTTTTCAGATATAATTACAGCATTTGGTATTTTTTATGCTCTTTACAAAAAAAATAATTTTTCTAAAATTACAAATACAATAATTATTATAATAATTATAATTTTAGCTATAATGTCATTAAAATATATTGGATGTCAAGAAAAAGACCGTTACAATGATAAAACATATGGAAAATATGAAGAAAATATTTTATCTGGTTTAATGTGTTTATGTAAAACAGATCCTCAAAAATATTTTGAAAATTATATATATGGAATAGGAACTTTTAATATGTTTGTAATATTATTAATAATGTCTTATTCATTATCGAAGATAGAATAATTATTTTGAACATCACTTTTATAATTAAGATAAAATAAACATAATGGTTTTTTTAAAATATAGGCTGACAAACCATTATGTGAATGTAAATGAAAATTAGATGCTTTGTAATTTTTAATATTTTGTCTAAAATAATCAAATATAACACCATCAATTGCTCTTTGTTTTTTTAAATTATTTATATAATTCAATAATTTATATGCCATTTTTTTAGTTATAACATATGAACAGGTAGTATGACAATTCATAATCCAATTTTTTGAAAAAAATGGATCAAAATCTTTATATCTCATTAAATGATGGTTCATTGAATTTTGTAATACAAGTATTCCACAATCATTTGGTAATTTTTTATATAAATTATTCCAATCTTTAACAAATGTAGATGTTTTAAATTTAACATCATCTTCAAAAATAAGAACTCTATTTATATTGTTTGAATTTACAATCTCTTCGTATATTTTATAATGACTTAAAAAACATCCTATTACACCAGGATGATAATAAAAATCATTATTTTTAAAAAGTTTTTTAAATTTATTATTCAGTTTAAAATTTTTACCATCTATTGCTTCAAAATATGTTATATCATTATTATAATCTAATATTGTGTGTTTTTTTATTTCATTTTTAAATTCTTGTAATCGATCTGGTCGTCTTTTTAAATTAATAACATAAATTTTATCAATTCCATTTAATTTGTTAAAATTATTATTACTAATTAATGTATTATTTGTTTTAATAAAATTAAAATTCATTAGATATTTATGAAAAATTAAACTCTAAATCATTTTAATGTTTAATATCAGAATCTTTACTATTTGAATAACATATTAATGGTTGAGAACTATAAATGTCAATTTTTAATTGTCTAAAAACATGGTGAATATATATATCAACTGGATCTAAATTAAAATAATCATCTTTTTTAAAAAGAGACAAATAAAAATTTTTAAGTAAAATATCAGCACCATTTTTAGTTAATATATAACTATGTGTTGTTCTATCAAAATTACATCCATTATAAGGATTTCCAAATTTTATATATTTATTTTTAATTACTGAATCTGAAATTTTAATACAATTTTTAGTAAAATGATCTTTTCTAAATCTTCCACCAATATATAATATTTTAATATCTTCTTTACTCCAAATATATTTCATTTCATCTAATATTTTTTTATATTTTATTAAAAAATTGTCAGAATATAAAACATCATCTTCAAATATTAATACTTTTTTATAATTATTACTTATCATTTTTTTCCATATAATAATATGACTAATAAAACATCCTCTTTCTCCTGGACCTAATCTCCAAAATTTATCATATAAATCTTTAAGTTCAGTTCGTTCATTTTGATGATTTCTACCATCAAAACCATATATTATTTCGATATTTTTAAAAGGTGTTTTATTTAAAAATTTTATTAATCGATCTGGTCGTCTTTTTAAATTAATAACATAAATTTTATCAACACCATTTAATTTAGTAAAATTATTATTACTAATTAATGTATTATTTATTTTAATAAAATTAAAATTCATAATATTTATTAAAAATTAAACTCTAAATCATTTTAATATTTTATTTGTTCCAACCCATGGTTTAATATTATTTTTAATACATTCTATTTTATATTTATAACTTATTTCAGAATTACCATTTTTATTTTGAAATAAAATATAATTAGTTTTAATATCTTTTACATATTCAGAATTTTCAACAAATTTTAATAATTTAATAACATAATTATTATAATAAAATGTTCCTTCTTTATTTATAAAAGAAGATATTTCTTTTCTATTTAAAAAAATATTTAATTCTCTTCCAAGTACACCTGGACCTGAAAAATCCAATATTGATCTTGGAATTTTATTATGAAGCACAGTATTTATAATTCTATTTGTTGCATTTAACATAATTGGATTATGTGGAACTGTTGCAATAAAACCATTAAATATATTATGTATTCCTTCTTTTTTATTTTTATTAAAATCTACAACACTAACAAAGTCTTCATTTTTACTAATAATATTATCTAATTTATTCATACATAGAGTATCAATATCAACATATATACCACCTTTTATATATAAAATACAATATCGCCAAAAATCAGCTTTAAGTGCACCGGGTATTATTTTATTATATGTTATTAAATATTCTTTACCAAAGTTGTTTTTGATAAAATTAAGACAATCATTATTATCATATAATATGTGTTTATATGTAGGATTATATGTTTTCCATTTATTAACTAAACCAGACATAAAAGATGATAAATTTTTATTTTTCCACGTTTGGTGAATTATTTTTGGAATTTTTTGTAAATTATTATCTGTAATCAAATTTTTATTAAAATTGTTTAAGAGAATTTGATCTCTTTTATTTATTAATTCATCTCTTTCATCAAAAATTTCTTTTAAATTATATTCTGGATTTAAAATAATTGGTTTTGAATTTGATATCTTTATAGTAGACTTTAATTTCAATTTATCACTTATTTTTTTGTCTATGATTAATTTACAACCTGTTGTAAAACTTAATTGAACACTAGCACTAATTGAATTTAAATCATTATGATTTTTATTTTTATTAGGTAATAAACATAAAAAATTTGATAACGTTAATAAATCAAACATTTTATTTGCTGGAATATTTTCATATAAATATATATTTTTTTCAAAAGAAGAAGAAGATTTATTATAATGTATTACACGACCTATTATAAATATTAAATAATCTTTATAATTTGAAATAACTGATGATATTTCATTTAAACAAGTGGGATGTTTATTACCCAAAAATATTATTGATTGTTTCTTTTTATTTGATAATATATTTTGTTTTTTTTTTAAATCAATAAATGAAAATATAGATAAAATATAATGTTCCATATTTTTAAAATTAAAAATCGGTATATGATTTTTAATACTTGGTCTTCTATTTTTAAAATAATGATCAACACAAAAAACTTTATAATTATATTTATTTATAAGTTTTTCTGAAAATGTTGAATCATCATCAGTTAATAATAATATAATATCCATTTCATTTAATAATTTAATTGAAATAGAATTAACCAATTTATAATTATATTTTGAACTATATACATCATTCCAACTTTTATTATGAAATTTATTAAATAATATAATATTATAATTTAATTTATTGCAAAAATCCAAAATAAAACCAAACATTTCATAATGGAATTGAAATCCATTATAAACAAGAATGTTTTTTATACTATTTATTGTAAAATTATTATTACTAATTAAAGATTCTTTTGTTTTAATAAAATTAAAATTCATTAGATATTTATGAAAAATTAAACTTTAAATCATTTTCAACAAATACATGTGGGAAAACATCTTCTAGTTTTTCTACAAAAACAACTTCAATACTATTAATTTGTTTTCGAATGTGTTCTTTTGTAAATTCTCCACTACACAATAATGAATCTTCATATTTTTTAATATATTTTTCATAATCTTGTTTATTTTCTATTGGTAATAATACTTTTTTAGCACCTGCTCTTTTAGCACCATCTACCTTAGAACCAACACCACCGATTGCAGTAACATTTCCTCTTAAATTAATTTCACCTGTTAAAGCTACATCGTTCTTGATTTTTAAGTTACATAATCGTGAAATAATAGCACATGTAATTGCTGTTCCTGCTGATGGACCATCTTTTGGTGTTGCTCCTTCTGGACAATGGATATGTAAACCAAATGAACCAGTATCTTCCCATTCAGTATTAATGTTTTGTTTAATTTCATCAGGAATGACATTCCACGCTAATGTTTTAGCAACTTTCATACTTTCTTTCATTACATCACCTTGTGAACCAGTTAATTCAAGTGCTAATTTATTTTCTGCAACTGTTTTATGAACTTCAATAATTGTAAGTCCACCAGTACCCATTGATGTCGCATATAATCCATTTATCATACCAACATGTGGATATTTGGCACATTTTTTAATAATAACTTTATTATTATTTGAAAATATTTCTTCAATGTTTTCCTGTGTTACCAAATAAGGTAGTTTTATTTCTTCATTAAGAATTTTTTTAAAGTTAACATCACGAACAATTTCATATAATTTTTCTTTTAATTTTCTAACACCTGCTTCAAATGTGTAATTTTCAATAATAAATTTAATTTCAGATTTATTTATTAAAATATCATCTTTTTTGAAACCAACCTGTTCTAAAATTTCTGGCATTAAATAATATTTAGCAATTTTAATTTTATCTGTTATTCCAATTGCTTTTACCTTAATTTCAGTAATACGATCAAGTAAAATTCTATCAATTTTATTACGATCATTATATGAAAATATAAAAATAACTTTTGATAAATCAAAATCAATACCTGAAAAATATCTATCATTAAATTGACTATTTTGAGAAGGATCTGTTAAATGTGTTAAAATACTTGAAATTTCATTACCACGTGCTGTATTTGAAATTTTATCAACTTCATCAATATAAATAATTGGATTCATACATTTTGCTTCCTTGATTAAATCAATAATTTTACCCCATGTCGACCCTAAATAAGTATAATTATGTCCTTCTAATGTTGAACCATTACTTGAACCACCTAATGGTAAAAAGCAGAATGGTCTTGGATGACCGTCTACATCAATTAAACATTTCGCAATACCTTTTTTTGCAATACTTGTTTTACCAACACCAGGTGGTCCTTGAAGACCAAAAACTGTTCCTTCCATTTTACCATTCATCCATTGTCCAATAATTTTTTCAATATATGATTTACATTCATCGTGTCCATGAACACATTTATCTAATGTTTCTCGTACTTGTTTTAAGTATAATCTTTTTCTTTGTTTATAATTATTCCATTCTTGAATTAATTCATCAATATTATCATATATTTTATTAACATTTTTACAAATATGTTTTTTTATTTCATTTTCTGTTCTTATTCCTAGTTTTGCTTCAACTTCTTTTAATTCTAGTTCTAATCGTTTTAGACTTTCTACACTACATACATCATGTTCTTTTAAAACTTTACGAATTTCTTGTATATGTTTAATTTTATTAACACATTCTTTTACTAATTTTTTATTAACATTATATGTGATATTTTGTTCATCATTATTTTGATCACTACCTGAATTATTTTCTAAATCATGTTCTGAATCATATTCTGAATCATGTTCTGAATCATGTTCTGAATCATGTTCTGAATCATGTTCTGAATCATTTCCTGTATTATTAGAATCTTCGGATTCAGTTTTAACCAAATCATTTTCCAAATTATCTATTAATTTTATTAATTGATTCATATATTTATTAACATCGTTTTCAGTATTAATATTTGAACATTTATATATATTTTTAATATTACTAACTAATTTTTTTAATTCATTATCTTCCATTTTATTTGACATATCATATAATAATGGTATTGTAGTTTCTAATTTTAATTTAAAATCATCTAAAAATGTTAGAATTGATTCTTTTTTATATATACCAAATGGAATTTTTAATAATCCATCCAAATAATGTTGTGCTTTTGAACTTGATTCTTTTGTTCCTTGCATTTCTTTTAATTTTTCATGTGCTTTACTTTTAACTTTATCAGATGTTTTCAATAAAGCAATTCTTTTATCATATGATATATCTTCTTCTGAAAAATTTTTTAATCTTCTTTGTTCATTTTCTATTCTTTTCAAACTTGTTTTAAAATTTTTCTGTATAGACCAATGAAGTGATTTATAAATACAATCAGAATTTGGTTGTAATTTTAGTAAATAAGAATTATTTGAAATCATATCATATACGATATGGGCTAAAAATTGTTCTTCTATATTTTCAGATAATAATAATAATATAATTATTTTTCTTTGTTTTTCTAATGTACTTTTTACAAATTCTTTTACAATTTGAGATAATGATTTGTCTTTTAATCTTTGAAGATCATTATAATTATTTTTAATTTTGTTTAAAATATCTCTTTCATAATTAGATACAAAATCCCTAAGAGATATTTGTTCTAAATATTTTTGTTTAAAATTAGTAGGTATTTTAATATGTTCTAATTTTTTTAAAATATTATTATATTTGTCTCTAAATGGTAAATCATTTTTTGCAAGATTTAGCGAATCATTTTTAAAAATACCAATAATTTTAATAAATTCAACACCAAATGGAATGAATAGACGTATTCCTTCTACTTTTTCTAAAAAAGATTTAGTAACTGTAGGGTATGATCTTGTACAAAAAGGTAATTTATATGGATCGTCTATATTATCATTTTTAGCTATTTCAATAATTTCTTCAATTTCATCTCTATTTTTTTTATCAATTATATTTACATTTATAATATTTACATATTTATCATAAAATACAATTAAATTAAAAAATTCGGTTGATACAGTGTTTAACCAATTTGATCCACAATATAATCTTAAAATATTTGCAATACTAACCATACCAGTATTTTTACATATATCTTCTATTAATTCAATAATATATGTTTTTTGTAATTGCATATTCAAAATAGAAATATCTTGAAGAGAACTAAATGTTAGTGGTAATTTTGGTAATTTATTTAATAAAATATTAATATTAGAAATATCTTCCATTTGTTTATTATATTCAGTCTTTGATATAAAATCATTATTGTAATTATTTTGAATATTCATCATTATAGAATGGATAAAATTTTTAATTTTAATAATATCTTCTGTTAATAATTCTAATTTCGTCTTAATTTCTCTGAATCTATTTTGGATAATTATAATTGACCGTAATCTAATCATATTAGAATTTAAACTCATAATAATATAATATATATATATATTTTTAGATATTCTAACATATAAACATTTATTATATATTATTATTTATTATATATGTCACAAAAACGTCGTCGTTTAAATGAAGATTATTTTGTAGAAATAAAAGAACCACCTTTTCCTGAATTACTATATCATAAAAAAAATAAAATAAAAAAAGAAGAAGTTATTATTGATCAAAAGATAGAAACTATTGACGATTTATTAGATATTATTAAAAAATATAAACCACATCGTGAAAAAATATATAATTTTGATATTCATCTTTTACATGAATTAAAATATATATTAATTGAATTAAATAATATTATTGGTGTTAAAAATGTAAAAAAAAAAAATTGTTGAAATTATAATATATTATTTACAAGATTTAGAAGAAAATTTTAAAAATAAAATGCATACAGTTATTATTGGTCCACCAGGATCGGGTAAAACAATGATTTCGAAAATATTAGCTAAAATATATTATAAATTAGGTATTGTAGAACGTGATAAATTTGTATGTGCTAAAAGACCTGATCTAATTGGAAAATATTTAGGACAAACTTCTCATAGAACCCAAGATATGATTGACAAAGCGATGGGTGGTGTTTTATTTATTGATGAAGTTTATCAATTAGGAAATGCTGAAGGAAGAGATAGTTATTCAAAAGAATGTATAGATACAATTAATCAAAATTTAACAGAACGACAAGGTAAATTTATATGTATTATTGCGGGATATAAAGATAGTGTTGAAAAATGTTTTTTTAGTTATAATCCTGGTTTACATAGTAGATTTACAATGAGAATCAATATGGATGAATATGATGCGGGTGATTTAATAAAAATATATGAAAAAAAATGTAAAGATGAAGGTTGGAAAATTGGTGAAAAATTAGATGAAGAATTTTTTACTAAGAATAAAAAATATTTTAAGTATAGTGGTAGAGATATGGAAACATTATTTGAAAATACAAAAATAGTTCATTCTAAAAGAGTTTTTTCTTTACCAAGATCAGAAAAGAAAAAAATAATGATGATAGATGTTAAAAATGCGTATGAATTATTTATAAATAACAGTTCTTATGCAGAAGAACTTGATAATAAAACTCTTCCAATGATGTATCTTTAAATTAGATAATGTATCTTAATTAGATAATGTATCTTTAATTCTTATAATTTTATATTTTGATTTAGACTAAATCCATATCATCATCATCAGAATCATCATCTGAATTATATATATCATCAGGTTGATAATTAACCTTCTTTTGATAATCGCGTTTAAAAACAATATCATTTGTTTTATTTTCATGCGGTAATACAGATAAACTCTGATCATCTAAAAATTCTTCTAATATTTCTTTATTTCGAATCAATGTTCTCAAATTAGAATCATCATAGTAATAAATAATATTAACTTTCTTTTTTTTAGTAGGTTTATATGTTTCAAAGTCTCTCATATCAACTAAAACAACAGTTCCTAATTTTATTCTACTACCTTGTTTCCTTATTGATCCAACTAAAAGTCCAATAACAGTTTTACCACCATAACGTTTGTAATTTTCTGATGATTCATCAGTAATTATCATACGTAAATCCATTGATGTGCCTCGTTTTTTAGTAACAACGGCATATTCTGTTTCTTCATACCCTTTACTTTTTTTATCTAAATAAGATTTGTAAAAAATGTTTGATGATTTTTTCATCTTTTTATGTTTCTTTCCTCCTTTTTTATTAACCATTTTAGTATTATTATATACAATAATACTAAAATTAATTCAATTTTTATCTAAGTTAGATATGATATTTTATAAGATTATAATACCTTGGGTTCAACTAATTTTTCTTTAATATATAAAATATTACCACAATATGTTGCTGTATTAGCCATTATTTCATTTACGTATTCTCTTTTACTTAAAATATATAACATACCTAGTCCAGTATGTTTTATTTCAATTTCATCACATTCCAATAACATTTTAATATGTTCTTCGTTAAATAATTCTAAAATAGGATAAACGGTCTTATATGTATTATTTCTCTTAAAAAGTGTTGCTGACATTTATGATATTAGATGAGATAATATAATTAGTATTACAATGGAAATTGCTATTGATTTTATTTGGTATTTTTTAAAAAAATTATTTGTAAAATGTTCAGTATTTTCTGGAATAATATCAGTGTAACTTAAACCAGAGTCTAAATCTTCTTTACCTGTTTTAGCTGTTCCACCTAATAATCTCATTTCTGTTTCATAGTAAGGTGACCCTATTAAACAATTTCCATTTTTACACTGTGTAACACAATTAGTACCCTTACTGTTTTCTTTTTGAAGACCACTTGCACAACAACCATAATTACCACATCCATAGTTATTTTTAAAATAATTATAACCAATTACACTGTGTTCATTACCTTTATA
>Ga0209756_1004882_pt1 | contig 10287 bp, 10 predicted proteins | sample ETNvirenome_6_85_FD_184071 | JGI IMG/M metagenome (GOLD analysis project Ga0209756, IMG submission 184071) | Marine viral communities from the Pacific Ocean - ETNP_6_85 (SPAdes) (version 3) | ecosystem: Environmental > Aquatic > Marine > Oceanic | place: Pacific Ocean | collected 2013-06-19
TCTGTTCTGTTCTAATTGTGCTTGTTGTTCTGCTTGTTGAACTGCTTTTTCTACTTGAGCAATTCCTTCAGGGCCATATTTATTATAAAAAAATTGTCTTAAATGGTCTATGCTATGTGGATTTTGACCATTATTATCTTCTCTAAATTCATCCATTAATAGATCTAAAGATCTCATTTCGAATACTGGTGTATCTACACCAGACATCATTTCTTTTTGCTCTGGAGATTTAGGTCCTTGGTCACCTGTATATTTTATATCTGGTGCACCTGCGTCAATTGATGTTATTCCTGCGTTATAATCTATAGCCATAATTTTTATGTGTTAATTTTAAAGGCAGGAATTTCACCTGGGTTTATAATAATACTTGTTTTTTACAAGTAAATCAAGCCTATGATGTAACTACTCTAGGCTTAATTTCGAGCGCAGACAGCACGACATGTAATCTATTTGCTGTTGCTGCGGTTACTTTAATAATCTCACTTTCTGCGACCACTAAAGGTTGAGATAGTAATTCTGATGTTGCATTGGCTGATATAGCTTTAGTCTTAAATAGGCTAAAAACAGCGTCATCTGTATCAGTTATAGTCACTGTTATAGTATCAGCATTACCTGAATCTTCAGATACTATTATTGATTTTATAACAGCAGTTGTAGCTGTAGGTACAGTGTACAAAGTTGTTGCACTAGTACTAGTTAAATCAGCTTTTTTGTTTACAAATGTATTAGCCATTATGCTATGAAGAAAGCTTCCGCTTCCGCCTCTTCTTTTAAATCCTGTTGAAAAGATGTGTTTAATTTTTGCACGATACTATCAACATCTCTAACAAATGATTGTTGTATTTGTTGATCGTATTGTTCTAGAGGTTGTGTTAATGATTGTACTATTCTAGCCATTATCTTCTTCCATCTGGTTGTATATCTAGTCTAAACGTACCTACTTTCCAGTGTTGTTTAATACTAGTATTGTCTATTTTTAAAGCTATCGCTCTTGCTCTAGCACGTGTGTCTATCTTAGTTGTTGTTGTTGAAGATGTAAAGGGTCCAAGTGATGAACTTGCTTCTGAGTCTGTTGGATAATTTTTCAAGTTTAATGTCACTCTTGCATCTCCTGTTTGAGATAAAAAATCAGGTAATACTCTTCTAATTTTCATCATATGTTCACCATCACCTCTTAAATCTGCTCCTCCACCTTGGCCCACGGATATATCAAAGTCTCCAGATTGAATACTTGCTGAAATACCAGTTCTTGCTCCTGCTTTAATTTGATCTTGTCCTGTTTCATGTTCATAGTAAATAGTCACACCATCTGTATTACCAACCGTGGAATCACTTGTAGCACTTGAATCATATTCAGTGCCATGTGGTTTTCCAAATATAGATGAATCGAACCAAGATGATCTAGCTAAAGAACTTGTAGTCCATACAGGTCGCTCTGGTGTTGAATCCATAAAGTTATAAGTTACTGATCTATTGTTAGATGCAGCACCACTACCAGGATAGAACCATGTAACTTCACCAAACAAGTTATTTAATCCTGCATAAATATGGTTTTTAGGAACTGTATTAATATCATCGTAAACATAGTCCTCAACTAAACATGCTAAAGATTCTAGTTTACCAGTATATCTAAAGAAACCATTCTCTGACATCCAATAAGCAGAACCATCAACCTCAACGGCTGCATTCTTACCAATTAATCCACAGTTCGTACCAACTTGTTGGAATGAAAAAGTAAAAGGTGAACCAACGAACCTCATAATAAATAAAGATGTATCAGTCCAAACATAGATTGCATCCCGACCTCTTATCGCTCCCACGATCCGTGTTCCATCGGCCAGTCTCTGTGTACCAGCGGTGTTGGTTGCGGAAGGCGCATATGAAGTTGATGCATTAATTGATTCTTGGTCCGACCATCTGATATACATATCATCTTGAGTTGTTGTTGTACCAATTGTGGTTTCAGTACCAAAGAATACTAAGTGTCTATCAGGTGTAGATACTAAAGTTTGTCTAGCTGCTGTTGGTGCATTAGCAACAATTGTTGCTCGTGTTGATGTTGCACCTGTTGCATCTGAATCCCATTCAAAAGTTGCACCATCTACGATAGTTGCAATAAGTTTATTTCCATAATTGTCCAAGGACCATAGACCTGGAGCCGTAATAATATCACCCGTTTGTGATGCACCCCATTTAGTATATTCGGAAGCATCAGTAACTGTTGCTCCATCACTATGTGATGCAGCTGTGGTGTTATCCGATCCTCTTGTTAAACCTGATAAAGTTCCAGTACCTGTAGTGTTTGTTGTATAAGCAATACGCTCATTATCAATTAAAACTGTTCCTGATGCAGGAAAACCTGTTGAATCATCAAGAACAATACTAGATGACCCCGAAGTTAATGCTCCATCTAGAGTATCAAAAACTTCTCCAGCTACAGTACCACCCCAAAGTCCTAGTCCCCAACCAGCTGCTGATGCTTCAGTAGCAGGACCAATTGAGTAAAAATGTTGAACTCTTATTCCACCAGAAGTACTAGCTCCTGATCCAGATTCTGCTGAACTCATTTCAATTGTAAGAGTTGTTGAACTTGGAACGGTTGTCACCATGAAATTAATATCATCAAAATCACCAGAACTAAAGTTAGAGTCAGTAATAGCAGTAAAATTATCTAAACGAATAATATCGTATTTAGAAATATTATGGTCAGATGAAAATGTTAATGTAACAGTTGCATCACCATTTGTTGTGGTAAAAGCATTTGTTAAAGTCGTTGTAGCTTTAATAGGAGTAATGTCATAAAATGCTCCTCCTGAATATACATATAGAAATCTGTTTGTACCTAATGCAGCATATTTAATACCACTAGCATTAACAAAATGATGCAGTGCTGTGTTTCTCCCTGTAAGAGTGTTGTCTCCTAATTGAGCCCAACCACCTATTTTTTCAGGAGAACCATATCTAAATCGAACATAATCACCGCTAACCCATTGGCCTTCGCCCCCAGTTGCTGTGACCTGCTTATTAAATCCTGGCTGTATGTTAATTTTTTGTAGCATTTATTCAGCATGATATTCTATTCTAATCTATATATCAACTGGATTTTTAAAAATCAAAACTTGAATTAAATGCAATAATTGTCTTTCTTTTTTTAGAGTTTATTTTAGGGGAACGGTGAAACATACAGGATGGAAAGGTCAATAAATCACCTTCTTTTACATTAATTTTAAATTTTTTATTAGTGACTACATTTAAAAACTCAGTACCATATTTTTTGTCTGGAAGTTCTAAAAAATACACATTTGAAAATTGAGTTGAACCATGAGTATGCCAGTTATGATACCCCTTTTTTTCATATTGTTGAAACCAAAAATTATGTATACCCCATGTTTTATGTTTCATTTTTTTGGTTAACTTAAACATGTATGGTTTTATGATATCTACAAAAGGTGCTAAGTAAGGTCTAACATAATCCTTAGGTAAATTCCAATCGGTATGACTTACATCTTCATACTGTGTTTTAGGAATTTGATTTATTAAAGATAAAAGAACTTTTTTAGTTTTACTATGCTCTTTAATACTAGTTAAAAAATAATAAGCTTCTATTTTTTTACAAATTATCATACAATGTAATTAAAATTTATTACAATTCTTCTTTTTTGATCCGTGCAAGTTGAGCCAGTGTGTTTAATATTTGAATCAAATAAAACAAACCTATTCTCAACACTTTTAACAACTTTATTATTTTCAAATTTAGTATACCCATTATTTGTATTTACATAAAATATAGCTGTTTTACATTTTTTACGAAAATCTATATGAAAACCATGTTCAATTATTTCGCTTGTTCTAGTAAGTAAATTTGCTTTTATTCTTAGTATTTTTTTAGGTTTAATTTTTTCTACTATGGGTTCTATTGCATGATATAATTTTGAATTAATTCTTTCAGTTATATCATTGTAAAAAAGATGGGTAAATTGAAAATGATCTACAGGTTGTTTATTGTTATTATAATTAACTCCTTTATTAAAATACCAAGGGAAATGCGCAGAAAAAATAACTGTTTTAAGTTCTTTTAAATTTTTTCTACTTATAAATTTATCTTTTATAATCATCTGGTAATCCTAAATGAGGTCTTCCATCATATTTATTTTTTAAAGCGCCTTTAGTTTTTAAATTATTGTAATGTAAAAATACTTGACCACAATTTTCTCCTTTAAAAGTATCTCTCCAATGTTCTAATATCCTACCTTTATAAATTAACATATCACCAGGTTTTAAGTTTACACATATGCCTTTCGATTTAGAAGCTGTGTATTTATTTTCTTTTGTAATTCCTTCCTTAGGATTAGGATTAATAAAAATTGGCCAAAAATCTCCTCCTAGATTTAATGTTGTAGATATTTCACAACTAAATCTATCTTTATGCCTTTCTAAAATATCTCCTTTTTTATACATTCTTGCATATGAATATGTTTCTATTAATTTTAAATGTGTGTATTTTTCCATAACTGATTTTACTTCAGTTAATAATGTATCCATAACTATATCACCATAAATTGAATACGTATTCTCAACTTGACTATCATTCCAAGTTCCCCATTTTGTATCATAAGGTGTAATATGAAAAGTATCTAATAAGGTTTTAGATACCTTCTTTTTCAGTAAGAAATATTTATAAATAAAAATAGCAACTTTTGGATCAATTGCTTTTTTAACTATTTTATATCCTTTTAATTTAAAACTCATAGCTTATTTATAGGGATAACCTAAGTTCCATAACACTAATGAATGTCTTGTTCCTTTCGTTATTGGTCTTACTCTATGCCATACAAAAGAAGGAAAAACAACTATAGATCCTTTAGATAAAATTTCATTACAAGTAATTATAGTTTTAGGGTTGTCTTTGTTTCTAAATTGAAATTGTAAATCTCCCCCTTTATAATCTTTTGGATCAGACAACGAACATGTTACAGATAGCTTCCTTATCTTATTATGATAATTTAAATTATTTAGATTATTATAAGGAATATGTGAACTATCACAATGCCAATCATAAAACTGATTCTTTTTATATATTGTAAATTGTATATCTTCTGACCAGTCCCAGTCAAAATTCCACCCAGCTTGTCTATTCGCTTCGTGAACAAAAGGTAAAATTTGGTTATATATCCATTTTTCATTTAACCAAACTATGTTTGAGTTTCTTTGTTTTTTTAAATCTGTTATTGTTTTTTTAGATAATTTTTTTTGAATTAGTTTATTATTTATATCTCCATACTTCTTTTGTATTTTTTCAATTTCTTTACTTTGTTTTCCTGTTGTTCCAAGAAGTTTATTTTTATTTTTATTTTTTGCATGTTTAATAACATCATCACAAAATTTATGTGATAAAACTGATTTAAAATAATAATAGTAGTTATTTAAATTCATTCTTTATTAATATATTTATATTATATATTATATGTAAAAACAATTATTAAATTGATATAGATCAATAATAAGGAAAATAAGCCTTAATTATGCAGCTTCCCATTTTGAATTTGAAGGATTCCAAATATATAAAGTAGAGTTATTTTCTCCAGGTTTCATATAGTAACCTTGCCATCTTCTATCTGTTTCATTCCAAGAATAAGCTCGCCATTCAATATCATTAGGTTCTGTAACAGGAGCTTCCCAGTCGTCATCTTCATTTAAACTCCAACTAGCATGCGGTTGAGGTTTAAGAAATTTATTTTTAGAAGAATTATATACATATCCCGTAGATGCAAATTGCTTTCTAAAATTATTATTATAAGAAGTTTGTTTCCATGTTCCACCACCAAAAAAGTTTGCACACCATGTCTCACCATCAACATGTTCGTCTGAAGGTACAACATCGTTACCAACAACTACTATTCTTTTTACAACTAAATGTGTATCAGATGTAAAACCTGTTGGGTCTGTTTTTGATTCTAGTTCTGCAAAATGTGCCATATTATTTACGCATTTACCGTTAATGTTCCTGATACCGTAAACTTAGCCCAAGTAGCATCTCCGTCTGATCCTGTTTGATTAGTTCCTGGACTTACAGATAAAGGTGCGCCTCCAGGAGATCTTACATATACGAGACCCGATCCACCATTTCCAGATCCTCCTCGGCCTCCACCTCCGCCGCCACTTCCTGTGTTAGCTGTTGCATTTTGACCAGGTCCTTGTGGACTAATTGGGTCGGCATATCTATTACCTGCTCCAGCTCCACCTGAACCAGCAGATCCTACTGATCCGCTAGGTCTTGGAGAGGATATAACTCCACCACCGCCACCACCAGCGATTGTAGAAGAAGACCCTGAAATATTTGTTGCAAGACCTGCTCCTCCATCTCCTCCATTTGTAGGACTTCGTGAACCATCTGATCCTGCAGCGTTAGCTCCACCGCCACCTCCAGCAGCAGCGTTTTGATCACCTTCGTCAGTTCCAGCTCCTCCATCATTACCTTGATTAGAAGTACCTGATCCTCCAGCTGCTCCTCCTATTTGAGCGTTAGCTGAACCACCACCTCCAGATCCTCCGGTAAGACCAGCTGTTCCAGCGGGTCCACCAGGGTTGTTAGTTCCTCCACCGCCCCCACCTGTTGAAGTTTTAGGGGCACCTGGAAAAGCTATGTTTGAATCACTTCCACTATTTCCTGCTCCTGGTGTTGGGGTATTGCTTCCTGAACCTCCACCACCAATCGTTATATTAAAACTTGCTCCAGCCTCTATACCAGAAACAGCAGAAATGGGGCTTTGATCATGGGAAGATATAAATCCTCCTGCTCCACCTCCACCGCCTGTTGCATGTCCACCAGAGCCTCCTCCAGCGACAACTAAATACTCTAAATCATATGTTACAGCAGCTACACCACCAGAACCAAAACCTAAAATTTGATAACCAAAAGATCTGCCTTTAGCGTTTTTTAAATTAGAACTATTTTTTCCAACTGTTAACGGTTCTAATTTTTTATCTCTATATCTCATACTCTATTCCTTATGCATCATTTGCAGCATCAGTAGTAAAGAATAATTTAATACCTAATAGTTTAGAATCGGCAGATAAATCGTCTGCTGATACATCTCTTTGTATTTGAAAAAATACATATTCATCTGTACTTGGTGAGCCTGCTATAGTAACTGCTCCACTTTCTGCTGTAACCGCCAAGTCGTTTGATGTCCCACTCATAGCTTTTGCAGTTGCAACAACTGTTGTTCCAAAAGCTGTATTAAGAGAACCATCATCTGCAAGTGCAACACCTGCTAGTCCCCAAGCAGTGGTACCTGTATTTGTTGAAGCAGCTGTAAAAAAAGCTTGAAAAGTAACTGTGCCTTCATCCCAAGACTTAGGAAATGCAACAGCAAATTGTGCAAATTCATCAGAGTCTTTGTCAAAATCTAAAGTTTTTATTTCTGGACCGTTTGATAATTCTGTTTGTGCTATATCAGCGCAACCATTTGTAGAATTAGGATACATAGCAACTGCTGGAACCCATATTGTTTGTTTTCCTGCCTCAGCTAATGTTCCTACACCATCTAATTTATTTAATTCTGCTGCAGTTGAAGTAACTGCTGTACCATTAATTGCTAGTTTATCAGTTACTATGTTAAATGTTCCATTGTCTTCAACTCTTGCGACTTCAGTTCCATCTCTTTGTTGAAAGATAAGATCTTTGGCGTCAACTAAAGGTTTAATAATTACATCAGAAGAACTATTAGTAATACGAAGCATTGCCGTACCATCATCTTCATATGTAATACCATGTGTAGTTGAACCTGCGTCTAAAGTTATACCTCCAGCTGATTCTAAATTAATAGAATCAACAGCTGTACCATCAGATACAACATCTAAATCTCCATCAGCATTAGATCCAATCGTAAGACCAGAATCTCTAAACTGAATAACCATAGCAGCATTTAAAAGTAATCCTGTATCAGCCACGTGTGTAAGAGTTACATCTTTATCTGCACCGAAACCTAAAACAGCGGCATCAGATATTAAATAAGCATCGTCACCTACGTAGGCATCTGCTGCAACACCAATACCACCGCCAAAAATTGCTGAACCTGTTGTTGCACTAGAAGATGCGGTTGTATTACTTACATTTAAATAAGCACCATCTTCCATTCTAAAAACTTCTGTGCCATCATATTGTTTAAATACTAGATCATCACTATCAACACCGAGTTGAATTATTTGCTCTCCCGATGTGCCATCCATATCTAAAGTTAATTGTAATGTGCCTGCATCTTTAAATTCTACATTTCCTCCTGCTGCATCAATTACAACATCATCACCTGAGTCTAATGTAACATCTGCTGAAGTGCTTCCATTACCAATTGTAACTGCTGCATCACCAGCTGAAATATCATCTGCCGCTAGAGAAGAAACAGACTGAGCAGCAAAACTTAAATTACCAGAACCGTCAGTTTTTATAACATGTCCATTAGATCCATCTGAATCTGGTAAAACCCAAATTTGATCTCCTGACAATGCTGGTGCTTCAAAACCAACATAATTTGATCCTTCATAAAATCTTAATTCTGTATTAGATGCTGTTAAACTTAAATTACCAGCAGAACTGATTGCAACTTTTTCAGAGGCAGCTTCTGATGCCCCTGTTTTAAAACTTAATTTTGTAGCATTAGATGAAGAACTAAAGTCTCCTTCTGATACTGCCTCAATTCCAGCAGCAACTAAAATTGCATCTGTTCCAGTTCCTTCGTCTGGTGCTTGGAAATTAATTGTACCTATAATATCATCAGCTGCAATATCTGTTTCACCAGTTTGTAAGGTTAAAATAATTGGTTTATCATCAGCAGTTGCTGTATGTTTTAAAGTTAAACCTGTATCTGCAACGTGTGTAAATTTAATTTCACTATCTGCGCCAAAACCTAAAACTGCTGAATCTGATATTAAATAAATATCATCTCCAACATAAGCATCCGCAGCAACTCCTAAACCACCACCTGTAATTAGTGCTCCTGTAGTTGCACTTGAAGAAGCAGTTGTTGCACTAACATTAAATTGAACTCCATCTTCAACTCTTGCAACTTCTGTTCCATCGTATTGTTGAAAAATTATATCCTTAGCATCAACAAGAGGTTTAACAATAACATCGGAAGAACTATTTGTAATTTGTAACATTGCAGTTCCATCGTCCTCATATGTAATACCATGTGTAGTTGAGCCTGCATCAAGTGTAATACCACCTGCAGATTCTAAATTAATAGAATCAATTGCTGTTCCATCTGAAACTAAATCTAAATCTCCATCTGCATTTGAATAAATATAAGTACCAGAATCATTGAATTGTAATTGATCTGTACTTGATAATAATAAACCTGTATCTGCAACGTGAGTTAAACTAACATCTTGATCATCGCCAAAATAAACAACTGCACCATCAGCTAAATATAAATCTGAAAATTCTAATGCTGAAGTACCAAGAGCTACACCATCTGAAGATGAAGGAGCAATAGCACCAGTTGTTATTCTAGCTCTGTCTGTTCCACCAACTTTAATATCTATTTGATCATCTGTATCTGCTGTAATACTTGTATCAGCATCGGCATCTAAAATTAATTCATTCCCATCTAAATCATGTGCTCCAGTTGATGAAATACCTGTATCAACTAAATTTGGATTAGTTGCATGATCAGCTGTTGCATAAACAATTTTAGTCCCCTTATCTGTTGCTGCAAAAGTAACTGAACTTCCTGATCCAGTGGCGTATTTAAATTGAACAGTGTAAGCACCAGATGTACCATTAACTAAAACATACATTTGTTGAACATCTAATGGAATCGTAACTGTTTGGTTTCCAGTGATTGTTCCAGTAAATTTTATAATTCTATGTCCAAGAACTGCACCTGTTGATCCATCAGAAACAGACAATGTTGTTGTTTGAGCACCACCTGCCACATCTTGTTCAATATAACCACCAGCTATTTGTTCTATAATCTGTAAATTAGTATTAGTCTTCGTACCCCAATTACCAGCGTTCTCGCCGGTTGTCATTAGTTCTGTACCAAGACCCGTATAACTTGATGCCATATTTTATCTCCTATGCGCTTCCTACAAATACTTCTACATCAACAGAAGATGTATCTGCAGTTGCTGTAATATCTACTAAATCATTTAATGATACTGTTAATGCAGATCCTCCTGCATGCATAGTATCTACAACTCCACCACTATTATCACCAGGATAAATAAAAGAATGTCCAGCGTCTACTTTAATTGCAAACTCTGTACTATCTTCATCTCTGAATG
>Ga0209756_1004887_pt1 | contig 10282 bp, 14 predicted proteins | sample ETNvirenome_6_85_FD_184071 | JGI IMG/M metagenome (GOLD analysis project Ga0209756, IMG submission 184071) | Marine viral communities from the Pacific Ocean - ETNP_6_85 (SPAdes) (version 3) | ecosystem: Environmental > Aquatic > Marine > Oceanic | place: Pacific Ocean | collected 2013-06-19
TACCAGCCTCGCTTTAGGATCGTATTCGCAGAACGCAACCGTTTGCATCCCGGCACGTTCCAGCCCTAGACTGAAACCGCCGATTCCCGAAAATAGATCGAGGACTCTAAGCTTCAATTCGGCATATCCTCATTTTTGCAATCGCATGGGTCGGCTGGGGAATGACAGGCAAACTCATTCCATCTTTTAAATCGCCTGTATAAAGATTCGCTGTATATTGCAATCATCCCAAAGTCGATTAGCAGGAAGCCATATTGCCCCGTATAAAGCCACATCCCGATCCAGCAGAACTGCGTCCCCAGGGCGAGTGGTACACCCCACTTGTGATGATGGTTCGTAATCATCCAAATGGTCAGTAACGTCCACCCAGATAATATGAGTTCGATAAATATCATTTACGTTTATCCAGTTCTTTCAGTCGCTCCTCAACTAACTTAAAAACCACCCTAGATATTCGTTCACCAAAATCAGCCTGAAACTCACCTTGCTCTATCACCTCTTTCTCAAGAGCTTTGATGCGTGTGTCTAATCCATCCACCCTGATAACCTCTAATGCTTGCCGAACCTTAACCGCTGATAGCTCCTGCCTCATTGGTATGATGTCCACCCTAGAATCCATATTGACTTACCTCCTATTGGCTACGATTTGGCTACAAAAAAAGCGGTTTCTCAAAATCGTGATTTTACCATGTTACCATGCCCTTATGTAAGTCCTTGTTTTCCCGCCCGGTCGCCGTTTGTCATCTCTTGCAAGTTCGCTGGTGCAGGGTTTACGGCAGTAGACTTGCCGAATATCCCTGGGGGTGAAATTCTGGTGACACCGGGGGCAAGTCTTTACCAAGTTGCCTCGCGCTTTGATCCGTGCCAGGGTTTTTCTCTTATTGTTCCCCCGAGACGAACACGCTTTTGAACACCACTTTGCTTTCTCCGACCGGGTTTTTTGTAGCTTGCCGCACCAAGCGCAAGTAAAATCCCGCTCCGGCCTTTGCCGTGCCTTGCGGTGACGGTGCATAATCGTGTTGCCCGTGTTGCAATTATATTCCCTGTCGAATGATTCCCAGAAAACCCTGGACGGGTCAGCTATCCTTTTTTTCAATTTGCCGTCAGGGTCGAATATTTTAATTGGGTGCAACATCTTTATTCCCCCTTGCTTGATCTTTTAGCCGTTTTATTTCCTCGCTAACCCGGATGTTCATTTCGATGGCTTTTTCGATGACCGTCAGAGCCTCGCCCGACTTAATCTGCTCCGGTGTGAATTCAAAAACGTCCCACCCCTGCAACTGGGCAAGGTTGCGTTTCTCACAATCGGATCTTATTCCGTAGCCCCGAACATGGCGACCTTTGTTCCAGATTCCCCCGTGACATTCGATACCGAACCGATGCGCGGGGAACGCAAAGTCAAACCTGAATCGGCGGTCGTCATCGAACCGATATTCGCGTTCCGGGTCAGGCAACCCTGCGGCTTTGATCTGGAACAATAGTTCTTCTTCCCAGCGTGATTTTTTACTCACTAGACACCTCATGCTTTGGGAATGTCATTCCGCACCGCTGATATTGGATACAAGAATCAACCAGGATTGGTGGATTGTCCTCAAAGGATCGTAAATCAAAGTAATAAAACCAAGTCCCATCACCGTTTGCCTTTTCCCCATGTTCGATATTATTCGGGTTGCGAATCATTTGCGCTCGCCATGCGTCAAGATCAATTAAATGCCAGTTAGAAATTTCCAACCCATTGCCCTCGTCAGCGTGTCCATAAAACATCCAATCGCCAAAACCATTAACTATTTTTTCAAACTCTGTCGTACCCCCACCACTGACTTGTGACCTAATCGTGAATTCGTGGATATAATTCAAATACCCCGGTCTACGCAGACGACAGGCCACCATCATGTTTTTTGCCCTCACTAGAACTAAGTCACTTGCTTCTTTCATATCAATAATTTCAGGCGACTCTTCCAACAAGTAAGCTCCTACAATTTTTTTGATTGTGGGTATATATCTGTCCGACCATTCTCTATTTGAGTTATATCCCATCAAACTTCCCCGCCTCATTGCCCCAACTACTAAAACCCTCATGGGTTTCCCTGTTAAAAACATCAATTCTCGGCCCAGGACAGACCCTTTTAATCATCTCGTAAAATTCAACTGGTTTCCTTGAATGTTCCCTGCGCTCACCCGTAAAGCAGGTGGGAAACTGTTTCGTTTCCAGAAAATCAATACTTCCCTTCCGACCAAACAAGACAAACTCACAATTATATTGGGGCAACCCGTAAGGCTGAAAACCACCAGACTTATGCCAGACCATTGTGCAAATATATTTAAACCCCCATCGAACCATTAACTCAAAGGCAAATGGTAAATTCTTCTGTGTAGTCCATAAGAACAACATACCGTTGTCCCCTGACAACCGTTGCAGAGGGAACTCAACCAACTCATCTCTTGTCATCGTGGGGTAATCAAATCCCACTTGATTCGGACATAAATCCCTATCAATTTTTTGCATTTCCCACGGAGGGTCAACAACGATTGTTGAATATTGTCCTTCTGGCAACTCAATCTGCTCTGCCTTCAAAGCATCATTTCTTTTTTTTAGTTCAACCGCTCTCGCCTGACGTATCTCTTTTGCTTTTTTAATAATCTCAGCCTCACCTCTAGCCACTAACTCGATTTGCTCTTCGGGTGGCAAGGTGGTTATCTCGGAAGCCGTAGACACAGCAACCGATCCAGACTCCACTGCGGTCTGCAATTCGGGTACGCCTTGGGACTGGACTTTCTTTGCAAGATTCACTGATAGACGACTGACGTTTAAAAGTTTGGCAGACTCGGATTGGGAGGTTGTAAGAATTCTTACATGCTGATTGTCTCCACGTTTCATATCAGCCAACCTTGCCCCAACCATTGCACGTTGGCTCTCGTCCAAATGTCTGCGGTGTAAATTCAGTGACACAACAAACGGCACTAAATCAACCTCGTTACCAACCCATGTTTTATAGACAGGCTCGACCCCTACTGCCATGCAAGCGTTGTATCTATTACGCCCGTCAATGATCTTGCCCTCGTAAAGCCAAATTGGTTCTCTAAGTCCATTAGCCTCTATATCAGCCTTGAACTCCTCGAACACTTCCCCCAAATCCATAAGCGGAAAAATATTAGCTACCTCATGGAACTCCAGTTCTGTCGTTTTCATCATTTCATGGCCTCGCGTAACATTTTTTTTACCCTCTCAATCTCAACTTCCCGTTCCTCACCCTTGCCCCAGGAATCGAATGTAAAATCACGTTCCTTTTCCATTTCCAACTGTTTGAGGTCCGCATCTGCCAACTGTTTCCTGGCACGGCTTGCCTCACGGTAGCCCCGGACATGGTCGAGGATCGTGGCAGGAATATTATCTGTTTCAAAAAATTTCTGGTGGTTCTTAACCATCTGCGTACAAGCGTGGGTCATCTCATCCACCTTGACCCGTTCATCGACCAGGGCCGCATACCAGATGTCCAATTCCCAATCGTCCCGTTGGGACAACCCAACCCCGTACAGGACGGCTATTCCTTTGATAAAGTCCTCGCGTGTAATCATGGTTTTTCCCCCAAAAGTTTCGTTTCCGGTCCTTTACTATTAGGCAACCAATCCTTAACCTGATCTAGTTTTGCAGACCCCTTGCTTCGTGCGGAGAAGTGCTTTGTGTTTAAATACCCATCGAATTTTTTTTCGCTGAATAGGGTGATGGGGCGCAGGAACCGATCCCATTGGGAATTGCCCTTCCACTCCCGGACCATGTTGTCAATTGCCTTTTTGCAATCGGCAACCGAATACCCGTTTAAAAGTCTGGCTTTTATTGGGATAAGATTTGTTCTTACCGGACGGTAGTTTTTATCCGCACATTCATTGAGGTAGGATAGAATTTCCAGTACGCTTTCTTTATCTTTATCTTTATCTGTATCTTTATCTGTATCTGTATCTTTATCTAGGGCAACTTTCTTGTTAGTCGCTTGCAAGTTTCGCAGATGGTTATCCCGTATTTCCAATAACTTGGGGCATTTGATTCTAAGAATGTTTCCGGTAGATTGTGTGTAGATCTTCTGTTTCTTCTCAAGATGTTCCAAGAATGTTTCCAGCTTCTTCTGCTTAACTCTCAATAATGTTTGCCACTTCTTCAGGGGGTATGCGGCAGAACAATCGTTTTTTTCCTTCATTTGGGCGGCGATTGCTTCCAGCAATTTCCACCATCTGGCATATCCCTCAAGCCCGAAAATATCTTCCAATTCAACCAGAAATTCATCATTCGATGAATCGGACATGTGTTTAATCCACTTCATTCTCTCCCCCCCCAGGTTGGGTCGTTCTTAAATTAGAATGGTGGTTCGTAACCGAAATTCTCCGAATGAAAATCGGGGGCGAGTTTTGTGGAATTTCCGCTTTTACCCGAATAGGTTTCTTCGACCAAATTTAAATAGCATCGGTTACCCACCAACTCGTCTTTGTCCTCAATCTCAAAAAAACCCTGGTCGTTTTTAGGCACTCCCAGAACTGTCATTTTTTTAAGCGCAATTCCCCGCCCCCGCCCGAATGAAAGGTTGTCCCAACAAAGCTCCCTTCCGCTTTTGGGTTCAATGAAAAGGAGCGACCACATATTGTCGCCCGATGTTCTGGTTTTACTTTCAAGCACAACCTTGACCTCGGCGAGATACCGTCCCGGTTCCCTGATTTTTTCATCTGCCTCATTCATATCCTCGTCTTTCCATTTCATTTTATTTCCCCCTTTTTTTTCATTCCCAACCCGATTCGCGCCACTTCAGATTTAAAAAACCCCAGCCTGTCGGTGGGTATGTCTGCGGTGGTCTTGACTTTGTGTGCTTTTAGAAATTGGGTTAGCGATTTTTCCTTGACCCCATTTGATTCGGCATATTTTATGAATGCCTTTTCCTGAACCCCGGAGATTTTATCGCCCCCCCACCCGATGTCCTGTTGTTGTGCCTCGGCGAGGGATGCCAGCGCGGTGTCCCCTTTGTTTTTTGCAAATTGGTCCGCACCCTTTTTATTGTCCTTGCCCCGTACCGTGGTGGCCTCGGCATCATCGTCTAGTGCCGGGATGTTGAGGATCGCAAGCAACCCCTGCCGCCGGGTGTAGGTCAGGGCCGACCCCTGCCCCTGATCGTCCTGTTTCTTGTTTATGATGGGCAAGTAGCCACGCTTCCACTGTCCCGAAACGTGCATGATTTCCGTGACAAGAAAGACCTTGCCATCGTGGATGATCGTGGGCTGGCTCACCAGTAGGTCGTTTTCCAGTAGTTCCTTGTTGCAACATTGGATGACGCTGGGCAAGTCCACATAAGTGGATCTGAAAAAATCGTTTGTCTTTCCCTTGACCGCCCCCGTGATCTTTTTTCTGGCCTCGATCATGGCGGGGACGATCTTGTCCTGTCCGCTACTCTTAATCTTGTTTAACATTGGTTTTCCCCCTGAAAAGTAGGACCACGTTGCACCCTCAGTCAGTAACCCCTAGTTAATAAGTAAGTGGAACAACGTGGCCCCTAATCGTCATCGTTGACTAGGTACAAAGTGAATATGGTAAACGCAACGGCCCATATTCCGAACCCGATCCAAATGCTTGTTACATCATCAAGTGGGGTCATTTTCATTTATTGTTGAAGTTAGCGATTGCTGGCGCGGTCGCCGGGATCGTGCTACTTGCCCCAACTGGAACGTAGGTCTGTGAGCAATTCTTTGAACTGATTTGGCTCGTCATCGAATTGAACTCGGTGACGCATTTCTCCACGATCAGCCCGGTGGTTCCCGCCGGGGTCACATTGGTGACGTAAGGTCCGGCAGTCGAACAACCCGTGAGGGCAATTGCTATAAGTGCTGTGGTTAGCTTTTTCATTTTCCCGTTCTCCCTGTTAAAGTTTCCCCCATCCACCCCGCCCCCTAGAAAGGGACGGGGCTTTAAGGGAGAGTGCCGCAATTGCCCCTGCGGTGGGGGTGTATAGAAAACGTGTAAAAATGGACAGGCCCACACCGCGCCAGACTCTGGGAAAGAGGTAGGTGCGCGGCATGAGCCTGTGACAGTGCGACCCGGAGGGCCGCGCCGTACTTTTTTTTATTTATAATAGGTATAATCATGTGTTTCCCAGAGTCCAAATTATACTGACACATAGTGGCAGAAACTGCATTTAATGTCAAACCAAAAAATGACAAAATCTGACATATTTAGTCAGATGCCCTACAATGTGACGGCAGGGGTCAGCCACCCCAACGTACCAGCGACAGTCAAAAAGGGCGGGATACGGGCAGTGAGGGCCTTGAAATTGGGGGCAGCGAACAAAAGGCGAAAATAGATATGGCTGAAATGGGGGGGGAGATGATTGAACGATATATCAAACTGCTAGAAAGCTAGTCCTCATCCTTTTCTGTAACCCGGTGGGACAGGAGGTTGGAAAGTATCAGTTGCTGTGTTTCCTGGACAGGTTGAACAGCGGAAGTGATAGCGGTATGCAAATCATTTTTCGTTGCCAGTTCATCTGTCCTGGCCTCAAGCGCGTCAATCCTGCGATGAGCGTGATCGATGTTGCCAAACAATCTTTTGCTTACAAACCCTGAAATCGCCATTATCAGACCCACCATCCACCACACAACATCAGATAAAGCATTATTCAATTTCTCCACAATCGCCTCGCGCTTCTTCTATTACCAGTTTACTGGCTATATTAGCACCAGCATTAATCGCCACTGTTTCAACTAGTCCTCCACCGCAACCACCTAAAAGGAAAGTTACAATCAGTATAATTTTCACTCAACCCACTCCCACCTCTTGCAGCCAGCCCGATTATCTGTGAAATCGTAGGCTACGCATTTCCACCAGAATAAGATGTCCATCAGTCCATTTCAATCCAACTCGTGGTAGGCTCGTCCCAAGTATATCTCTTGCCGTCATCTGGATATGGTACAGGTGCATCCCAATTACAAGTATCTTCGTCTAGCAACCAAGATGGAAATGGTTTGGGTGGGATAAAAGCATCTCTAGTCTGATCGTAGGTATAACCTTTGCCAGCGTAGTTTTTACGAAACGCTTGACTTTGATCTTCTGACGGATCATGACTGTTTGGTTTATAATGAATACCGCCCCTTGTGTTGTATGATGTTTGTCGATAAATATCACCAGTACGGGCGCAAAGCTCTAATTCATTATCTTCATCCCGTCCGACCGTGACAAAAACGACTATACCTGATGTGTCAATCTTTGCAAAATGAGCCATTATACTTCTTCCTATCCACTAAAGGTTACAGTTTCAGATGTAGTTGATGTTGCAGTAACCGAATAAATTTTATATCCCGTAACGCTTGTATCTAGAGATGAGGTCACACCTCCCGAGAATGTGGCAGTTCTTGTGTCTGGGATTTTCAGGATTACTATACCAGATCCTCCTGCGCCGGAAGACCCCGGAGAAGTATAACCACCGCCTCCACCACCGCCCAAATTTGCTGATCCTGCTACACCTCCACCTGCGCCACCTCCACCCGAGCCACCAGCGGCGTGAGATTGATTAAATCCACTACCACCCCCACCACCAGCATACGTTACTGCTCCACCTGTAATTGAGGAAGATGAACCAACACCACCAACACCAGAAACGCCGCCGCTATCACTACCGCCAACAGCTCCGGCCCCTCCTCCTCCACCGCCCCCCCACGGGGAATTTCCTCCGCTTCCATTTGCATTTTTACCACTACCACCGTCATTGCCTTGGGATGGTGATGTAGAGGGAGTATTCCCCGAACCACCACCGGGATTTGAAGCTCCGGGGCCAGAACCTCCGCCCGAACCACCATCACCACCTTGATGTCCGGCTGGATCATCACCATAGCTACCGTAACCCCCACCAGTTGATGTGATTGTATTAAAGACTGAATTACTACCAGCACTCCCGTTAGTGCCACTTACTGTGGCTGATGCAGCACCAGCACCAACGGTAACTGTGTATGATGTAAGGTCAAGGGTTGTTGTATCTGTTCGAAACCCTCCTGCACCCCCACCTCCACTGCCCCAATAATTAACGTGTCCTCCCGAACCACCTCCTGCAACAACCAAACATTCAACCTCAACATCAACATAGGAAGGGCCGCCACTTCCAAATCCTGTTAATGATCCATAAAAGTTTGACATTAGTCGTCATTCTCCGCATCAGTTGTGAAAAATATTTTAATCCCGTGCAATCTTGCAGGTGATGTTTGGGTGTCTTCAGACACATCTCTCAAAACTTGGAAGAAAACTTGATCGCCTACGGCTGGAGTACCACCTACTGTTACCGCTCCACTTACTGCATTAACCATTAAATCACTTATCGTTCCACTAGCCGCTAACGGTGTGTTAGCTACCGCCGTTCCAAATCCAGTAGTACAAACCTCATCACTTGACAGAGAAACCGCCGACAATGTGAACCCTACCGTGCCTGTATTTGTTCCAGCTACAGACCAATAAGTTTGAAATGTGATTGTACTTTCATCCCACGACTTAGGCATAGCGATAGAGAATTGTGCATACTTATCAGCGCCATCAGCAAAATCTAAAGTTTTAAGTTCTGGCGTTGGTGGTGGGCCAGCCCCTGTTTCAACTTGAGCGACAGCATCACATCCGGCTGTAGTTGTTGGATACATTGCTACCGCAGGAACCCATATAGTTGATGTCCCAGCCGTAGAACCAACAACAGCCTTTCCTGTGGCCTTAGTATAATTGGTGCATCGATAATCACCACTTGCGTATTCAATGAACTCCGCTTCATCTCCCGCCGCCGTTGTGATATTAGCTCCCCCCGGCAAGATTAAATCCGTGGCGTGGTGGGTAAGTGTTAACGCTCCATCAAAATGCAATTTGATTTGGGTTCCAACTCCACCCGTTGTATTGATAGAAGTGATCGTAGTTGTACCCGTAACATCAAAATAGTTTCCGTCTGTTAAAACAGCCAACGCAGTAGCCGATGCAACATCTGCACCTTGACTCCATTGGATTTGCGCTCCGTTACAGTCCAAATCACCCCCCAACTGCGGCGAGGAATCCGAACTCAATTCCGTAGCGGAAGGTGCGCCAGTGGATAAAGTGAGAATGTTAATCCACGCATTATTGGCGGCGTTTCTCTGTTTTAGAGTTGGTGTTCCTGAAGTATCTGCCCAAAACTGGTAGGCATAAGTCGTGCTTGGTTCTGAACTTCCCGAATTTTGACTTTGAATTGCCAACAAAGCCAAATTCAGGTCAGCCCGAACATTCGCTCCGGTGTCATTTGCTATGACATAGTCGTGACTTGACATAGTTAATATCCTTTACTTTGATAGTTAAAAATTTTACTAATTGCACTGCCCCCAGAGTTTTTAAAAGTCACATCAAACCCCGTGGTCGCTTCGTTTGTGATTTCAAAATAGTCCCCGGTTCCCATGCTTTGTGCCGTAATTCCAAGTGAGGGGATCGCATAAAAATTTGACGGATAGGTGACACTCTTTGTCCCTGCACCAGACGTTATGTTTCTGACTCCATGCATCCGGTCAGGCATATCAATCGCAATACTCAAAGCGGTTACATTAAACTGATGGTCAGCGTCCGTAGACGCGGCAGTTAATTTGAATTTGTAACCCCGGCAAGTGAAATCCCCCGTCTTGAATTTTGCCCATTCACCCCATGTTGGTGAACCGCTCACTTGGTCGTTGGTTGTTGCAACATATAGATCAACATTCAGATCAGCCGGAGGGTTGTCCCAATCTGTATAGTCATCCACATTGCCAGATCGCGAATCTAAATAATCTCCAACCTCAAAAGTTGTGAAAGTTAAGGCATGCGTGACCCGGCTTGTTAGAACGCCTCCTAAATCAAAACCATCGAACTCATAAACTCCCGCCACATCAAGCCCAGAAAAAGAATCAAAAAATGTCCAAGTGTCAATATTGGTGTCCCGAGAATCAATATTAACAGCAGACTCGAATTTTAATACACCATCGACAACATCAAGTCCGGTCAGAGTGCCTGTGAAAGTTGGATGACACGTTACGGTATGCACCAAATTCATCGGAGTTATGTCAGGGATCGTGGTAATAGCAAACGATGTTTCGGTGAGGGATTCGTTGCCCGTACTATCGACTGCCCTCGCCATATAGGTTCCAGAAACAAGGGGGAGTACGGTTTCCGTGTTATGCCCCGCAACCGCCGCACCTATATCGGTTGAGTTTGCCCAATTCGCTCCACTCGTAACACTTGAATGCCTGAACCTGATTTTCCCACCATGCCTAACATCAAGGTCAG
>Ga0209756_1004888_pt1 | contig 10282 bp, 10 predicted proteins | sample ETNvirenome_6_85_FD_184071 | JGI IMG/M metagenome (GOLD analysis project Ga0209756, IMG submission 184071) | Marine viral communities from the Pacific Ocean - ETNP_6_85 (SPAdes) (version 3) | ecosystem: Environmental > Aquatic > Marine > Oceanic | place: Pacific Ocean | collected 2013-06-19
TATCTCTGTTATATCCCTAACAGCGTCCTCTGCTATTTGGTTGTCAGTTACAGTAGTCTCTATGTTACCAGCGGCTACTTCACCTACTCCGGGTGTTTTTGGTTCTACCTGCGGCGCTGCTTTACGTTCTGCTATAGCCATAGCATCTTCCAGAGGTAGTGACTCTAACCCTTGCTTAGTAACCTGCCCTTGTGGGGTATTAGGGGTCACTGGGTGAGGTGGCATACCCGCTAGTGGGGTACGTACTGGCTTGTCAGCCTTCTTCGGCGCTACACTAGCTACCCCCTCTAAGGCGTTAATGCCTAGCATTCTTGCAAGGGCTGCATCATCAGCGCCTAAGCCTAATTCTTTCTTATGGGCAGCTACATCCCCACCGTTATTAAAACTAACCAACCCGCCCTGAGCTTTACCCATACTCACCATGTTAGGCGCGGGTATACCGCCGATTCCACCCTGCATAGGAGGGCGTTGTCCGGGCATAGGTCTGCCTTGAGGCATTGGTCTACGTTGTGGGCCACCTTGAGGCATAGGTCTTGCTCCTTGTGGGGGTCTAGGAGGACGCTGTGGGCCACGCATGGCTTGTTGCTGTTGCCTTTGCATTTGCCCATGACCACCCATAATTTGCCTGATCTTATCCACTATGCTAGCTTTAGTTTGGTCTATGACGCTGTCCGGGGATATATCTATTTGTCCCTGTATATCCCGCAGTTGGGCATTTATAAGTTCTTCCGCCCGCCGGATAGCTACCCCTCTGGCTAGATCAGGATGTAACTTGGCCTGTTTCTTTTCTTCCGGCAGCTTCTCGGAGGTCATACTTTGCATACGATCTTGGATATCGCCTTCGAAACTCCCTTGTGCATCCATAGTCATAATCTGCCCCTACTATGTGAATAGCTTGTCGAGTATATCCCAGACGCCACCAGCAGTGCCTATACCAGCACTTAGTGGGTTTACCTCAGAATACTCTCTTGTCTGTGTTTCCATAGGTAGTCCTTGCAGTAGTGACTGCATATACTGTGCCTGCTTCATGGGGTAATCTCTTTCATCTTTGAACTGCTGATAATCAGCGGCTATACCTTCAGAGGCTATACCACGTTGCTGTGCACCCATGTTGGCTATATCTTTAAGTACATCCAGTTTTTGCTGGTAGCCTTGTCTAGTCGCTGCCATGTTGCGGTCTTCTTCTGTGTTAAACTGACTAGCTGCCCTATCGTAGGCATCTTTGTACCCCGCAGATTGTGTTCTGTCAATCTGGGACAAGAGGTTACGATCCCTCTCAGAATCCATTATGGCCTGTCTGGAGCCGCCATAGGCACCTGCCTGAGTCAACTGCTTGTTATTGAGTAGCCCGGATATACCACTTTGCCTACGTAGTTCTGCTATCTGCGGAGCCAACGATTGCTGTAGGTACGGGTTCATGTACTGCCCAGCTACAGAGTTGTTCATTACAGGTTGCCCATCCGGGCCTACCATGTTTGCCCCTGTGGAAGGATCAAAAACGTCGTAGGACGTATCCAGAGTTCCTGTAAACGAGGTAGGGTCATACAGCCCTTTCACCTCAGGAACTCCCCCGCTCTCGTCTATCAGACTACCTATGCCGGTGTAGGCTTGGTCTTGTAAGCCACTCTGTCCTGCGGTGAGTGGCCCTGTGTACGCCTGATAGGGCTGGTCTGCCGCTGCATGCCCTCTACCGAGCATATCCGTGACATAAGGGCCAACCCATGTAGATAGGGATGATTCGCTTCCTAAGTCTATAGGCTGGTCTGCTACGTAGTTCCCATTAGCGTCTACGCCCATTTTATCTACCTCCTATCTGAGGCATGAACTGATTGGGGTTTATCTGTTGCCCCTGTTCAGGATTGCCTGTTCTGGCCTGCCTTACGTTAGCCATCATATTGTACAGTACATCTGCACCTGCTTCCGAATTACCGTTACCAAAGTGACTCACCACATCTGCGGGGATAACAAACTCCCCATCGCTCAATGCTGCATCTTGCTGCCCGTCGATGTTAGCTGGCAGCTTGTCCGCCATACCATCTGTAGGGCCGCCTAGATATCTACCTACAGCACCCCCCTGTGCGTAGCCAAGAGAAGCTAGGCCACCGGCTTTCAAACCAGCTCGTCTTTTAGCCTCAGCTTCCGGGTCAGTCACTCCTGTGGCGGGATCTGCGAGAACACTCTGTGTCACACCATCACTGCCTTTATATAGCCACCTATTAGCCTGACCGGGATGTTCTATATAGGAACCTACGGGGGCCAGGTCTATATAAGCATTCAGTCGTTCTGAGGCTCCCAACGAAGGATCATTCCAAGCATCACCGGGGTATGATTCCCAATGCGTATCTAGGAGTTCCTGTAGTTTAGTTCGCATATCTGGAGTTATATCTTCATGTTGCATACCCTGCACAACAGCATCGTAGTACGTAGCCTGCCACTTTTTGTCCACACCCATGTAGTCCTTAGATGGACGGTCTAACTGCATCTTCGCCCATTCCATTGGGTTTACTTCGTTGTCCTTATTTAAGTCCCACTTATTCCTGTCGCCACGATATACATTGTCGTACACTAATTTACCTTCCGCAGTGAACGCCTGACCTGTACCGGGGTTTAGGATGTAGGGGTTAGCAGGAGGATCACCTGTACCGCCTGTGGGATCGCCCGTACCATCACCGCCTGTACTACCACCAAAATTATCGAGGACTCCACTTTGTGTTATTAAATCCATAATGCCCGCGTTGTCCCGCAGGTTTACCCATTGACCTTCACCTCCCGCACCAGTCAGATCAGGTATGTACACAATACCATTCTGGAAGAACTGCGGATTAGGGTTGTTTGGGTCAAATTCAAGCGTCTCTGGCTGAAATGTAGAATCTCTTGATGAGTAATCTAATCCACCACTCATCAGACTGGGTATGCCCGATGGGCCTGTTTGTCTTTGGGTGTTTTTGAATTTATCTAGTTGAGAGTTCAGCGTCCCATAGTAATCGTTTTGCTTTGCTGTACCACTACCCTCCCACCTATCAGTATCCTCATTATAATCGAATTGGGGTGATCCATAAGCGTCATCTGTAGTGCCAGCCCCTCCTGCACGGATATAGTTATCCATACGCAAATCTTCGGCTTGCTCAAATGCTTTCTGTCGTACGTCTGCCTCCGATTGCCCCGGAGCAGTTACACCATCCGTAGTTATGCCAGCTCCCCTAGGTACATAAGAGTAATCAGAAAAATATCGCTGCCCTCCAGAGCCGGGGCGTCTACCTGCTATTTGGTTGTCAGGTACTGCTTCACGTACAAAATCATAGTCAGGTATCTCACCCTGAAACCCTATGTTTGCATCCATACCATCGTTGGCAGTATTCCTACCATATAAGCCAGCGCCCAGCGCACCTATCCCGCCAAGTACCTTTTGCCACTTTTTCCATGCCATAGTCCTACACCCTGTGCCGCATTATGCGGTTATACCTGTCTAAAAAATTCGGATTTGATCTCATCATGCCCCCGTGGGCAGCTCTCTGTGTCTTATTATTCTCTTCCAGTCGTGCTATTGCAGTACCTAATAGCGGGTCTCTCAGTTCCTCTTTCTTCATTTTATCTCTGCGTAGTATAGATATTACTACATCTGTAAGGGCTGCATCACTTAAGTGTGCCCATTTAGCTTGATCCCGCATTGTCCGAAATATCGTGGGCGCATCCATATCGTGGAACGCTATGTCCGTAGGATCATTACCCTTGGTTTTCATAGTTCGGCGTACATTACGCATGCCACCGCCACCGCCACCGCCACTAGGAGGAGTACTTTCTGTAGTCGTAGGAGTCCCCGTAAACACCGGGGGGACTACCGGATTAGTCGTGGGTGTAGTAAGTTCGTCGTTAAGCTGTGGCTTCCCAGTTAGTACCTCTGTTATGTCCCCAGTAGTAACGTCATTGTCACCAGCAGTGCCATCTGTAAGGGAAGTGCCATCTGTAAGGGAAGTGCCATCTGTAAGGGAAGTGCCATCTGTAAGGGAAGTGCCTTCTGCTACTGTCTCAATTATTTTTACATTACCATCTTCGTCTAGTACAGCTTTCCCTACTACTTCTCCAGCCTCTATAATCCTCCCAAAGATACTACCATCTTCTTCTGTGACTATCTCGCCAATTGACTGTCCTGTCTTTAGCAACCCTTCTGCGGCATCTCGTATCTTTCCGGGGATAGCAGCTATATCCTGCCATACTTCTTCAATAGCTGTCTTTATCACGTTCACAGGATTCTTACCTGTTATATCTATCTCCTTCCAGCCACCCCCACCGAACACAGGGATGGACATAAGTAGTTTCTTGCGGCCTTCTTTGCCCTCTATCTGTCCACCTATCCACGGGCCTTTTATGGTGGATAGTATCTTGTCCATCTCAGCTTCCATCCACTCCTGACTGCCCACTGGGTATGACTTAGGAGTAGGGAACATTACCTGAAACACTTCTAATGCAGCGTTTTTAGCTTTCTCAAGTATCTCAGCACCTAGATCTTCATCTACCTCGTCCATACCTTCTAGGTCTTCTTCTGAGATAAACGCTGGGACACCTGCTGCTTCTTCTGCGGCGGCTGCTTCTGCTGGGTCTACCTCTTCCGCGCCCAACCCTCTATAGTAATCCAGCCTATCATTGATTAGTTGTTCAAGGTCTGGAGCAACTGTAGCCATTTGGGGGAGCATGTGCCACCGTATGGCACCGTACCCAGCCCCTACGTCGTCACTAAGCAGATTACCAAACTCAGGAGACCGTGTACCCAGCCCCCGTACTATATTCATTACAGCTACTTCACGCTGCGCGTCACTTATCCCACCCCACCAATCATCTACCATCTGTTGCATTTCAGCTTGCTGGTCGTCAGTTAGCTCGTCCAACTCCCCAGTTAATATACCTACCTTCTCTTTTTCTGTTACTTCGCCTTCGTTTTTACCTTCTAGGTCTTCGGGGGACATTACCACCGCAGCTTTTTCTTTCTCAGCAAGCTCAAATGCGTCCTTGCCTTCCTTAAACCCAGCCTTATCTGTTGGGCGGCCATACAGCCGCCACTCAGCCACAGTGCCCCTAGCCCCACTGCTTAGGAAGTCTTGGTATCCCTCAAACTCTCCCTCTTCAAAATTATGCCCATATATTTCAAATTGCCTAGCCATGTACTCATCGTGAGTCTCCTCATCGTCCTTCTTTTCATCCCCTGCAAATGTCCTATCATTAGGAACAATAGTGCCATCAGGCTTTTCTGTAGGTTGAGCGAAGCTTGTTATAGCGTCGGTAAGCTGGTCGTCTGAAAGAGGCTGAGGAGCCCCTAATGTACTGGGTGTAGGGCCAGTAGAATTACTTATATTACCAGCCAATCCCAGAATAGTCCCAGCGGCAGGGAGTGTACCCTGCGTACTATCAGTAAGGGTAGCTATCCCACTAGCTGCCGGCGTAGTATTAGCCTTATTTGTACGCACCCAATCAGCAAAACTGAGGTCATCCCCACTGGTTTGCTTGTAAGTTGCATACTCTTGGAGTAGCTGGTCTATTGGTGCTAGGGTGTCCATAACCATTACTTATAATCATCCGACGGACTAGGCACTACGGTATGTAGTGCCAGTTTAGTTGCAGCGTCAAGTAGAAAGGAACGTATCATTCTGTTGAGTGGTGCCCATTAAGGCTTACAGAGCCGCTTAGTACCCCAGTAGTCTCACTCCACGTCAGCGCGACAGCCTGCCCCTGTGGTATTAAGATATTACCTGATATGCTCTCCTTGTATGTCTTGCCTGTAGTGTCTAGGTCAATCCTGAATATCTCCCCAGCGATTGTTAGCCCCGTAATATCCACACTGTACAAGATAGTTGCAGCAGGGACGTTAGGGCTGCCCAGATACCTATTCACAGGTGTCAACGTTGAAGTGCTCCCCGCTGCCGTACCTGTTACCCAATTAACCTCAACGTAGCCTGCAACAGTTGTACTGATCCGTATATCAGGAATAGACAGTAGAGCTGTTCCCGTATTCTTAATGTAAAAAAAATGATCATCTGAGGTTGTAGGGTCTACATCAGTGAATGGTAGAGACCAATACTTTTGGTGGCTAAGAGTAGCGTGGTAGTCCATTGCTTCGGTAACCGCCCTTGTGTGTAACCTGAACTCAGAGTCTACCTGCGCGGTGGTGCTTGTTCGCCCGTCTTGAATTTGCATTACATATCTTCCTCTTTTATTAACGTCCCATACGCTTCTTCAAAGCGCGTGTTTAGTAGTTGTAGTTGTAGAACAACAGTTTCAATTGCTTCCGTTAGTTTCGAGTCTGTGACCTTAGTGTTCCCATTTGAATCCTTTTCGAGCCCAAAATAGCTCATAATAATACTCCACTCTTCAGTAGTAGTTGAATAGACCGCATGAATACTATCGTATAGTGACAGATCAAAAAACTCCTCTCCATCAATTGTGTTACCATTTCCATCTACACGTACAGGCCCATCTGTCCTCTTTATTGTAACCTCTTCCAGATCGTTTGGGGAAGAATTTAGTTTCACCAACGCATATGCAGAGTTGGTCATAAGCACTATTTCGTGCTTAGTATTACCCCCAGTAGTGTAATCACCGTCCTGTGAGGACAACAACCGAGCCCCACCTATGTTGCGTAGGGCGTTATCCACGTTATTGAAATATAACCGTAGAACATTATTAAGAGCCATTAGGTGCTCAGAACTGTGCTCTTTCGGGGGAAACGGTAATCCCGGCCCAACAAAATTTACACCAAATCTGGTATTTTCGTCAGCCACGTCTGCCATCCGGTCTTATGTCTATTCGTGGGCTACCCAACTGCCAAGCAACCCCTTCAGCAGTAGACTCCATCTTGAAGGCTACCTGCCTACCACGTACCCTAACGTGCACTTGATCTGTGTACGCCTCTACTGGGCTTGTGGCTGATCTTGTAACTGTACCACTGTCATCCCCACTTTCAGACGCTGGAGAAGTACGCCCAGAACCTGACGTTTCCTTCGGTATAAGTGTCATAATCGCAGCTGGACTGTCTGCTGTAGAGCCCTCAAAAGTAACATCTGGTATGACCCGGGATATGAACGAAAATCTATCCCCATCGTCTATGTCAAACGAGGCAGAAGTTATCGAAGCAGTGAATGCTACTGCATCTTCCGCGGAGGCGTCATCATAGTCTTTCTCATGGTGCACTAAAAGGTTATCGTATGTAGCAGCAAGTGGGCGTAACCGCAGCCCTGAATCTAGCCATGCAGTACGTGCAAGTGAACCGTAATACCATATGTCATCTGCGTAGTTATACACCACGTAACTATCAACTGTCTCACTGTCTTCACTACAGTAGAACCACCACACCTCATGGAACATCTCAATAGTACTGGCAAACACTTGCTCTACTTGGGTTGCATTTTGGTTTAGGAATACATGCCTACGTACATCGCAGCGTAAATACTGGGTACGTCCATCGTATTTGTAGAATCTATCTCCTCCCATCCAGTAGGCCACACCATTTGCATAGGCCACAGCATTTTGGCTCTGTATAGAGATGTTACTCCCAACTATCTGGCTGCCCCACACTACAGGAGCCCCTACGTACTGGAAGGAATGCACACTAGCGTCAGTCCACACCAGTATTTCCTGCCGTGCTTGTATAACTGCTATTATTCTCGTGCCTCTGGATAATCGCAAACCTCCTGCTTGGTTGGCAGCAGAAGGTGTCCAGTTCACTATACTTTCTTGGTCTGACCATCTGACGTGCATCAAATCCTGCGTTGTTGTGCCTATTGGATTAGTACCGAAAGCAAACACAAACCTGCTTGAATCAGACACTAATATAATGCTCGCTACCGTGGGAGTATCCGATGCACTGGTAAGTGTACTTATCTCTACCGCTCTATCGACTGTAGTAACTGATGATTCCCAATAATAAATACCACCTTCCCTATAATTAAATACAAGGTCTTCCCCAAAGTTATCCTGACTCCACAAACGTATCTGGTTGGCTGTACTGGAGCTGATACCCCACGTACCAGCACCCCAAAGACCCCCGCCCCAACCTACTTGAGGTACAGCTACATCTGTACCTATGTTTATCTGGTAAGCGGCGGTAACTGTGCCTCCACCAGAAGCAGATGAACTAGCATTAGAAGCTGCTGTTATGGTGTACGAAGTGGGCATTGTTCCAGAAGCTGTTATCTGGTATTCGCCATCTATCGTAAGTCCACCTACTGCGGTTGCATTAGAAAAAGTAACGTAATCCCCGCTTAAGTACCCGCTAGCAGCATCAGCAACAGTTACTTCAGCAGAACCAGAGGAAGTAGTAAAGGGACCAGTTAATACCACAGTGGCCCGGAGGGGGGTTACATCGTTATAGGCTGTTCCTAAATTTACGTAGAATTTAAGGTGGGTGCCCACACCTACATAGGACTGCCCAGATAAGTCAGCCCAATCAAAAAGAGAGCGACATACCCCCAGAAAAGTATTGGCAGATGTACGGAGCCAGCCACCTATCTTCTCAGGGAACCCTTGGCGGAACCTAACCTTATCACACTCATACCACGTACCCTCGTTACTGTAGTTAGTACGCTCTCGGTTTACGCCAGGTTTAATATTTAGTTTCTGTAGTGTCACTTACTATAATTCTCCGCAGCTTTCTCAACAGACCGACCTACTACATAGCCCCCAATACCTATCTTAAGTAGATCAAACAAATCAGATAGTGTTTCAGGGTTCTCTATTAAATAGTCAGGGGCGTACCCGAACCAATACATACCAAGCAGGAACGCAAACCAAAGCATCATCGCTGGACGCCATGAGCGTTGCAGCCAATTACCCTGCGCTTCAAGACTGATAATACTCACGGCAGCTTCAAGTTCCTTCAGCTCACCATTGACAGCCGCCAACGCCAACTCAGACTTCAATTTCTCTTTGAGGTCTTTATCTGCAACAAATTTATCAAGGATTTTGCCCCCGATACCTATCACTGCTGAAATTGGATCAGCCATCCCAAGCACCTTTTTCAATAGTTAAAGACATTTGTCCTATACCTTCAGTTTGCTCATAAAATTGCTGAACCGCCGCTCTGCTCGATGAAACACCGCCAAGATTAGCGAATACCCCTTGTCCAAGCCCAATGCAACCAACGACATCACGGCTATAATTAGCAACATGAACGAGAATATGAGTCCTATCAGGAACCGCAGACACCTCCCACATATTTGCACCAAACTTTGGCGAATCGACTCGGGTAAGAGTGTACTCACCCTCTGGAATACATGAGACATAAGGCTTGTTCTCCTTACAAGGTTTCTCGATTGTATAGTACTCTGTTCCATCATGACTCAGAACACCCAGCACCCTATCGTCAAAATATGCGTACCTTACCAGTTTCATCCCGGCCTCTGCATGATAGTTTTGTCGTCGTCTGGAGAACCACCGGCAGCCAGCCGTGCTTTTTGTAATTCTACATCCACTTTCTGGCGCTCTATTTCTGCCGCTGCTATCCTGTCTTTGTACCTGATGTTCGTATAAGAGGCGAACAGAATCATTAGAATCCCACCTACCCCAAAAAGCATGTGCATATCCTTGGGTACTATAACTCCACCCATCTCTACGCCTACTGCACCTGCCAGCATCACTATCCCAATGGCAAACTCAACCTTTACCGCTGTTGGTAACTCTTCAAGGAGCGTTAATAGTGTCTTAAGCATTAGTCCTCCGGTGGGGCAATGGATTTGATGTAGAGTAGGATTTTTTGTTGTCCTTCCTGCATAGCCCTCATATCAATTTTCTGGTCTGCCGCTATATCGGTGAGGCGTTCAATATGCCCCTCGATCTTGATAATGGCCTGCTCCTGCTTATCTACTCTGTTCTCCATCACTCTATTCTGCCCGTAGTGGGAGTCCTCTCTATCATTATGGACACTAGTCGCCACCACATGCACTGTCGGTGCTTTATCATGGGCCTCAACCGCTGTGTCTGCTGTCTTAGCTGCCGTCTGATTAGTGTACCACGCAAAGAAAGCTGCACTCATCGCAACTACTGTTAAAAATAACTGCCAGCCATGAGCCGTTCTTACTGTCATTGCTTCTCCGTTTGGCATTATTACTCCACGTTTAGGTGATCTGTCCTAGAACTATTACTTTATCCCACATAGCAATACCTCACAATGCGTTCCATCCAAGGAGCCGGATTGTCTTCATCTCCAAACACGTTGAAACTATGTCCGTGACCGTTTACTACATGCAGCTCTCCACCATGTTTTTGATGCATCTTGGATGACTGTGACAGCTGTACG
>Ga0209756_1004889_pt1 | contig 10281 bp, 18 predicted proteins | sample ETNvirenome_6_85_FD_184071 | JGI IMG/M metagenome (GOLD analysis project Ga0209756, IMG submission 184071) | Marine viral communities from the Pacific Ocean - ETNP_6_85 (SPAdes) (version 3) | ecosystem: Environmental > Aquatic > Marine > Oceanic | place: Pacific Ocean | collected 2013-06-19
ATGACTGACCGTAAACGGGAACTGGGCGCCGAAGCCGACCTTCTATTCAAGGATATACGCGACGAGCTCTCGTCACTGCTCGATAACACGATTGAGAACAGCGAGAAAGTTCCCACACCGACCCTTTGGTTGGACTTTGGCGCCGGCATGTTCGCATCAATCGAGACCTTGCTGATCTTCGCCGAGCACATGGAGCGCCTGGGCGCTACTGGCGACGCCCTCGAAATGGATGATGTTCATGCGTCGATTTTCAAACATTAGGAGAAAGATCGTGACCAAATTATTTACATGGGAAGGCATCTTGCTGGCGTATTTGGCATTGATGTGCTTGTTCCTCATATCCGGTTGCACGACGACGGTGGCAACGACCGTGGCCGACACAACCTATTCCAGTTCCTTCTCGTTGCAGAAATACGAGAGGCAAAAACATGAATAGCGATTTGAAACTTTTTGGCAGCGTAGCCGCTGCGTTGATCCTGGTCTTCCTAGTCCTAGCACTGGCCGCATGTGTGGAAGTCGGTGGGTCGTCAAGCGACATCGATATCGACAACACCAATACGAGCAGCGCAGAGCAACCAGCGGCCGATTCGAGCGAATAAGAAAAGCCCCGCTGCCCTAACACATCATCCTTACGGTGAATGGTAGGCCTGGTCACCTGGTGGGCAGCGGGGTTTCACCAGGAGACATCTTGAGAATAAGAATGTCCACTTTCCAGATTTATTGGCATTAATAGATACAGACACAATTAACTGGAAATGATGATATGAAAATTGAATTGAACCTCACGGAAAAGCAAGCACTTGCTTTGTGGGCAATGACCTTTGAGGGTCATGTTCTTTATCTTGAGGAATTTGAAGGTACTCGTCAGCAAGACGTTGCGATCCGCGCCTTAAAAAAATTTGCAAAGGCTCTTGACGAAAAGGGAATGGCCGAGGCTTACCCTTTGTCTGGAATCCATTCTTGGGCAGCGCCATAGGGGAGACAACGTGAAACAAATATACGAATTACCGTCTGGTGTAACCGTCGAACTTCAGTGGGAACCAGGCTGGGAGGATATGGGGTACACCTGGAAATCAGAAGAGTGGGGCCAACGCGAACCCCACTTTGGTCTGTACCGCTTAAACGAGCGATCCGTGTTTTTGGAGAAACTTAGCGATGCCCAGCATGATTTTGTCGAACAACGCCTAAGGGAGACAACATAGGCAGCGTGGTTATCCGATTATGAAAAAAGGAACACGGACACGAAATCTTTGGTGGGAGTTTCATTATTACAACCCTGGCGTATACGCCCTGTTCAAACGCTTCGCGTTAGAGATGATCGGTAACGGTGTTCGCAAGAGCAGTCCCTGGCTGATAGTCAATCGCATCCGCTGGGAGGTCGCGCTCAAGACAGTCGGCAGCGAATACAAACTGCCCAACGAATTCATCGCCTATTACTCCAGGTTGTTCATGCGGGATCACCCCGAGCACGGCAAGTTTTTTAACACCAAAACCATAAAAGGTGAAGACGACACCTGGTGGCAACGGAGAAAAAATGGAACTCAATCTACCAGCCCCGGATAAAACACTCGAGGCAGTTGACCAGGCGATCATCGCCGCTAACCCCCCGAGTGTTCGCAGCTATCTTCAGTGCTCGTCGCTCGGCAAGGACTGCGAGCGCGACCTTTGGTACAACTGGCGATGGGTAGTACCGGTCACCTTCGACGCGCCGACCCTGCGGCGCTTTGGTGACGGATTCGCCGGCGAAGACCTGATGGCAACTCGTCTTCGAGCAGTGCCTGGGATCAAGCTACAAACAGGCTACCAGGATGGCACGCAGTACGAGGTTCACGACATGGGTGGTCACCTACTCGGCCACCTGGACGGTGTCATCGAGGGTGTCGCCGCAGCTCCCAAGACCATGCACGTTTGGGAACACAAGCAAGTGCAGCAAAAGACATTTAACAAGCTGGAGAAGTTAAAGCGTGAACACGGTGAAAAGGAAGCCCTGGAGCTGTGGAACTCAACCTACTTTGGGCAAGCACAGCTCTACATGGGTCTCACCAAACTCAAACGCCACTACCTCACGGTTACAACGCCTGGGGGTCGGGACATCACCAGCTGCCGCACCAACTACGACGCCGGCGCCTTCCAGGCGTACCTGGAGAAAGCTCGTAGAATCTTCGACTCTGCCGAGGCGCCACCACGAATATCCAACAAGTCCGACTACTTCCAATGTCGCTGGTGTGCCTTCAAGGAACCATGCCACGGCACCAAGGTCGCCCAGGTCAACTGTCGCACCTGTGCTCACAGCTCCCCTGTTGAGGCTGAGAGCGCGGGAGACCCAGGCAAGCCCACCCGCAGGGGTGTCTGGAAGTGTGAGCGTCACGACAAGCTGATTGGCTTCAAGAAGCAAAAGGAAGGGTGCCAGGATCACCTCTTTCTTCCGAGCCTGATCCCTTGGGCCGAGCCGGCAAAGTTCGACAAAGAAGGTAACCGGATCGTGTACGTCACAAAGCATTCTCAGAAGGCATTTATCAATGCCGATCGCAACGATTGGGCCGGCGATCCGCCGGCATTTAAGTCTAAGGATTTATCGCAACTGACCGAAGAGCTCTTAACGTCAGAGACAAAGATGCTCTACGAAATAGCAAGATTCGAGGGTGCGTCGATTGAGACAGTGACCCCTAGCGACGGCACACCATTCGATGACCCACTGCCGCCGCTATGAGCGACCTACGGGGTAAGGACTACCTCACCGAAAAGGAGGCAGCACACTATTGCGGAGTCTGCCTCAGACAGTTCCAGAGCAAACGAAAAGAGCGAGGCATCATGGCGATAAAGCACATGGGCAAAAAGCTCTTCCGAAAGACCGATCTAGCCGCCTCTGTCGAGCGGCTCGCACCCTAAATTATTTTGAAAATAACCCCTCAAACGGGTTGTGTTCTATATACACCCTGGTGTATAATAACCACTCAAGCGGGGGGGATCGATGGACAAGAAACCCTGACAACCGAGTGGGGAACCAGACCTCGCCAGGCTCTCGACGACGAGACTGCAAGAAGGAGAGTTGATAGCGACAAGCCAACACGGTTTGTCAGTGTTAATTCACAACCAGGAGATCGAAAATGATCAACATATTTGTTCGCGATGTTCTTTTTGAAAACGGTTTGAGCGAAGACGGCGAATTGCAGTATGCCAAAGCATTCAACATATACGCTCAGAACGAACGCGGTGAGCGGTTGGTTAACAACGCTTCTGACTTTACCGATCTTGAACCTAAAGGTTTAGAAAATGCGGAGCGATTCGCTAAACGGGTTCAGGCTCACATCGACGCTGGCGGCAAACTTAACCTGGAACATTGGTACGAGGTCGATCCTTGCTACGGTTCTGCGGCTTACGTTGATCAGGGTACGGAAGAGCATGTGAGGGAGTGGGAACGAGCTAACGGTTAATTATTTCAACGCCGCCCCTTCGGGGGCGGCTTACAGGAGAGTAAAGATGAAATTTGAAATCATGTCACGCGCTGCAAGCGGTAACTTCGTTGCGGTCTGCGCTACCGAAGCGCCAAACGCGGAGGAGGCAATTCGCCTCACCGCAAACTTCTGCGCCATGACGGGCGTAACCATAGCGGGCGCGAAGCCTGCCAACATCCCAACAGTTGTCTGGGAAAACGCCCCGCAAGGGCACAAACTCTAAACCACTAGTCGAAACCGGCGTGAGCCGGTCTGGCGCAAACAGCGTCACTGATGAGACTTCAACCAATGAAAACCACTAACCAGAAACTCATCAAACTGATGAGCAAGCACGGGCTGACACTGCAACAGGTCGCTGACCTGTTGTATGTGTCGGTCGATACTGTAAAAGCATGGCGCGTTCGAGAGGATGCAAGCCGGCACAATCCAATGCCTAAAGCATTCTTGGAACTACTGAAAATAAAACTGGGAGAAACCAAATGGCATATATGAGACAAAGGCAAGATACAGGGGGGTGGGTGATCCGAGAGACACGCTCTGATGGCACGATCAAGACTACTTCGGTCGGTAAGAAGAAAGGCAAGAAGGCGGCGCTTAAGGAATTGGCCCGAGCCAACCATGATGAGTGTGAGCGCAAGGTTGGCGAGCGATTCGACGGCAAGGCGAGCGGCACTCAGTACGGGGTGTTCGTCACAGATGTTTACTTGCCGCTGTACCAGGACAAGTACCCACGCTCGGCTTTTAAGGTGAAGTACCAGCTCGGTCACACCCTTAAAACTTTCGGCCACCTCAACATGAACGCTGGTATTCAGAAGTGGGAAGAAGCCTGGAAGGTCTACAAAAATCTTCGACTCAACAAGGTTGCCCTTTCAACTCTGCGATGTGAGTTGGCGGCGATGAGAGCGGCGCTCGAAGAGGCTTGCTCGAACGGGATGAGTGAGACGCGATACTCTGATCGCAACCCACTCGCCGGGATAAAGTTCTCGAAAAACGTTGGAAAGGTGGAGCGTCCTCGGAAAAACATTTTCACTGCTGGGGAATTGGCGAAAATCTACCAAGTCTCGGGTCCGTTATGGGGAGCGTTGTGGCAGCTCATCGCGAACACGGGTCTGCGTCGAGGGGAACTTCTACAACTCCCCAAGCGCCTGGTAGATCACGATGTCCTTGAAGTGCGCCACGCACCAGAAGAGAATCTTTGGACCAAAACCAACAGCACACGGTTCGTGCCGTTGAACGAGGCCGCTCAGAAGTCTGCCAGGGTGCTCCGTAAAGCGTCGATGAACTCCCCTCTTCTCGTGCCCTTTGCCGACACTACGTCGATCTCACGCCGCTTCTCGGCTGATCGTCAGGCGGCAGGGATTGAGAAGGGAACCCTCCACGATCTGCGGCGGACATTCATCTCGACCCTCGTGAACGAGGCCGGGGTTCCGATCCCGACCGTGATGGAGTTGGTCGGCCACACTCAGATCAAGACAACGGAGCTGTACTTAAAGTCAACTTCTGAGCTGCAAAAGGCCGCTGTTCGAGCTTTGGCGCTCTGAAAAAAACGTACCCATAAACGTACCTAAAACGTACCTAAAACCGTGCCTAAATATGCCTATTTATGCCCTATTCTGGTATTTAAGGAAAGTCTGATTAGCCTTTAATATTAGTAAATATGGAGCGGGAAACGAGACTCGAACTCGCGACCCCAACCTTGGCAAGGTTGTGAAGGTGCTCAAACACACGGTAATTATAGGCTAAAAACGGACCGTACCCTAAAAACGTACCTAAATTTTATCCCCCCTCACAATGAGGGGGGTTTTTTTGTGCTTAAATTAACTGCCCCCATGCCTCTCGATACTTCTCTAACCGGCTCGAGTTCGATTCTACGTTTGCGTAGATCGATGCCGATTCGCGTCCTATCAGTTCTTCTATTGGCACAATGTATATGAGGTCCAAATCCAGGCAGATCAGGGCGAAGAAATCCAGCGTTCCGTCTGGATAGGCCGCTTTGGTGGCACCCGACTGCAAGCTAAAACCGTAGCTTTTCCCGCCCAGGCTTGCTCGCAGTCTTGATCTGAACGCGGTGAATGTTTGAGCCTGTATCGATCAGGCAATCATAGGGGGAATTGTCGCCAAGAGGAATTGAGACATCGAAGCCCTGGCGCAGGGCGCGGGAGTAGAAGAGCTGCTCGCCGGCAGCGCCTATTGTTTTTGCGGGGATGATGTTCGCATTCCCTGGAGTTTGTCGAACAGCCCATCGGGCATGTCACTGAACCAGCCCTGCTGCGATCCCCTTTGACATAAAATGTCAATCACCTGTGCCTTGTTCTTCGCCTCGAGCAGCTGCGAATGGAACTGGCGACCAGGGACAATGGGATTCACAGGTAATTTCATATCGATCTCGCAGTAGGTTCCAGGGATTTCAAATATCGTTTTCGGATTGTTTGCGGTGTTCATCTAACACCTCACGTTTACGTGGCTTGTCTGGCACTTCAGCCAGCTCGTTAATTTGCACTACCATGCCACGGGGTATGTGCCACAAGCTCCCCCAGTAGGGGGCTTTACCAGGAACGAAGGTCATCGCGAGCGTGACCCAATCACGCGACTTGTGGACCAGCAGTCCGTAGGTCGCTACCAGGCAATCTTCATTTTTGTTTTTCTCAAACTCCTTCCATTCGCCTTCGATGAAAGCATCCCGCCAAACAACTTCAATCAGCTTTTTCACGACGTCTCTCGTGAAGTTTTAGGGGTCCAGGTAGCAGCCAACCCAAAAGTATGCACGTGAGAGCGCAAATTCCGAGCCATTTCCCGCTGGTTTGGAACAAAACTGCCAAGGCGCCCCAAGCTGACGTCGCTGTTGCAGCTGATGTTGGAGCTGCCCCAGCGTCGCTGATGACAGCAGCTGTGATGCCAGCAGCGCCGGCGCCGGCAGCGATTGCCGGCAGAGTTCCGGTCGCGACCGACGCAGCTGCGCCAGTTGCGAGTCCAACACCACTAACCCAACCAGCCTCTTTAAGTGACGCGCAGCCCGATAGCGCCAGGATGACAAGGAGGGAGAACACCGCCAACACCACCAGGCTGACACGTCGTTTCGTTAGGAGCTCTTCCACAAACTCGTTAAGTCCTTTAAGCGGATTCATCCAACATCCACTGGATTCTTGCCGAGGCCAGGGCCAAAAATTCGGGCAAGAAAAATGGAACGAGGGCATGGACCAAACCGAGCAGGCCGCTGCCAATCATAAGGCCGGAAACTTTTATTGCCTGTTTCAAATGCGCCCACCAAGCAGGCCAGCCAGGTTGAATGTGATGTGGGTCAAAAATTTTCATTGTGAGTTCTCTGTCTAAAATTGCGCCGGTTGGTACAAGGATTTTTTTCACGGCTTGTTCATCAACCGTTCCTCGAGTTTGTCGATTCTGGAGATGACCCGGTCGATACTTCCCTGCAATTCCTGTCGCGAGACGAATGCTGTGGCTAGGTCCGTTACCCGACTGTGGATCGATTTGTCCTCCTTAGAAAGAGAGTCGAACAGATGAAAGATTCTCTTGAAGGCAAAACCCATGATAAGAATCAGCACGCCTAACAACGTGTCGATGACCATCGGCGCGTCCATCATGTGCCAAATCCTTCTATCTCCGGTTCGGGAAATTGCGGACTTCCATTGAGCACAAACGTCGATCCCGGCTCGGCCTTGCCCGACCACACCATGCAGACCTCGACCTCTTCTTTGCGCTGTTTTGAAATCACGATGGTGGAAGTTGATCTTTCCTGATTCACAAAAATCAAGAACGAATCGTTTTCAGTCAGTCTGCCCATCGCAACAGGAACCTCTGAAAACCGCTCTGCGAGCAGTGTCGCCATGCGCTCAAAACTGGGCACGCAATATATCTGCATCCGCACGAGTCTCGCCGTTACATCGTCTGGGGCCGTGCGATCCTCTGCGAGAGCAGACATAAAAAAACCGCCCAGCAGGGCGGCTATAACGAAATTGAGAAATGGTTTCATTGATTCGGCACCGTTGGAACGTCATCATAGGGGCCAGATTGCATATTGGGTGATGCGCCCATAATGTATTCCGCAATCGTGGAAATCTGCTCATCATCAATTCCTTCAGCCGCCATCAGTGCAGCTCCCGCTCTAGCGTAAGCGGTTCGGACTTTCGGACTATTCATCTGTAGATCACTACCACGCTTCATCCATTTAATTAGTTTAGGACTTGTCCAGATTTTACCCAGAGTAGCCGGGGCTAAAAGAGTTGATGCCGCAGCCGTTACACCAGCTATCGGACTAAAAACTGCTCCGCTGACACCGCCAACGCCGCCAGCGCCTACTAGGAACAAATTATTCAAGAAGTTGGCACGGCCTGTCCCAGATGAGTTGCCGAATCGTTGTGGCGCTTTCATTCGCCTTGCGATAGAGGCTAAATCTTTCAGGTCGGAATACATATCACCGAACATAACTTTAGCGGCTTTAGTATCCTCACTGATTCTTGACCATGCCGTTAAGAATTTTTGAGGGTTGAAGAAATGCATACTATTTGCGTCTACATCCCTGCCAGCATATCGAATAACCTCCGCAACAATGTTTTTCCAGGTGTCTCGATCTACCGCTCGTTTAGCTTTCGCAATCTTCGTAAAAGACCCCTTCCCCGCAACTAGGCTTCTCCACAAGGATTCCGGTTCAGCGGCTGCAATTTTGGCTAATTGCTCGGAACGAGAAAAAGTTGTCTTTCGGGTGTAGTCCCTGGCCTTTTTCCAGGCTCGTTTACCTGGGCCACCAAACTGATCCGCAGCGACATCCATATCGTTTAGAAGTGATTTATATGCTTTCTTCATCAGGCCGACATCCTTACCAGAACCAAACTGCATCATGCCGCCCATGATCTCTCGTACTTCGTCCATATCTCGCCAGGATTGCGTTACCAGATTACCGTCCTCATCAATTAGTGCTTTGAGGAGCTTCTGCATTTCTAAATTGTCCTTCAACTCACCAAACGCAGGGTTATCAAACCTCCCAGAATACTTACTTACAAACTCGCCAAGCTCAGTTGGTTGAACCGGGGAGTCGCCGCGAATTACCTTGGTTGCTTTATACAGAGCGTCTGCTCTAGTCTTGAACGCATCTATCTTCGACTGAGCGCCCTTCGCGATTGTTTTACCTATGTCGAATGCGCCTTCAATTCTTAGAGTTGAGTCATCGAGTAAATGATTGATAGCATTTTCAAATTGAGAGTACGTTTTCTCGAGTGCGGTATCTAACTGCCCAGCAGACCCAGGCAACTCTTTTAGACGTTGTTCCATCGCCTGCACAATCGTGCTATCGGACACCATGCCAGGTGTTCTGGAAATCTTCTTTCCCTCGAAGATATTATCGATCAGCCTAACTTCTGATTTTCTAACAGGGGGTAACTTCGCAGCCAGTGTACCCCCGGCTGCTGTGATGAAATCATCCATCAGGCCCTGCTCGTCCGGTCTTGGATTGCCGAAAAGCTCATCAAGTTTTTTCCCGGTGAGTGCGCCAGTAGCTCCACCGAGTGCCATCCCTGTAACCCTTCCCCAAGGACCAAGGGCTTGACCATAACGACCACCGGCAACAGCGCCAGGGATCATTCCAGCTTCCTCGGATAATATTCTTCTGCCAAGACTCTTTATCTCAGCGGGATCACCACCTAAACCTGAGATCGTGCGATCCACGAAGTTCATTTGATCAAGCTCAGACAGGCGACGTTCCTTGTTCTTGTTTATAAAATAGTCTTTCCCAATAATCGCTCCAACTTCATCAACCATCTGCGGATACCTTTGGATAGTATTTATCAAGATGCTCGTTAATTTGAGCGTCAGTCTGCTGCTTTAAAGCCCCCTCAGCGCGTAACGAGAGAAATGCCTCGTCCCTACTGTCAGGATACCCATTAGCAACTCGGTGAAAGTCTTTGATCGCAACTTGCTTGCGTATATCTATGAACTTATACCAATCAACCGTTTGTTGAGCTGTGCTTTCAGAGCCGATGTCTTCACCGCGCTCGGCAAGATTCTTAATGTAATCAAGCGTTCCAGATTCTTTAGCCAACACAATATTGTTTAAACTTCTCATCATACGTAGTAGGCGCAAGTTGCCTTCCTCAGTCTTACTGAGACTTGGGATCATGTCCATAAAGAGCTTCATCTCGGCATCCGAGATCGCGCCTTTGGTCATTGCGAGTTTTAATCCGACAAATGAATCAACGGTTGATTTCCACCACTCTTCCATACCCGCTGCTTTATTGAAAAGGTCTTTGGTCTTACTGTCAGGCAAGAACTGGCCTAAAATACCCTTGAAGTTCTTAAAGAATTCCTGGCCTTTGCCGGTTTGAACCATGCCGCTTTCAACAGCATCAATCAATGGCCCAATCTGGATATTATCTTTTCTCAACTTTTCAAAGAGATCGTCTTCACCACCTCCCAGGACGGCAGAAACCTTTTCTCCCAACCCCTTACCGAATGCGTCTCCAGCTTTATCACTACCAGGCATTGCAATATTGACATTGGTATCTGCCTTGCCACTAGCTATCGGTGATCGAGAAAACTCTTTCATTGATCCATCCGGGTATACCTGATAGGTCACATAATCATCTTCTTCACGGATTTGCTTTAGTTCTGGAGCGCCAGCCTTATCAGCAACACCAGAGTCAATAATCTTGACAATCTGATCTATCGGCATCAGATTCTTGTACAACGCCTGGAAAAGTTTTTGGTTACTTTGGAAGTCAGAATCATCGAGATTCGACAGCGCGTAGCGGCCTGCGTACTCGTTGATCTCAGCCAGTCTGCGAGCCTCGTACCGATCAGCCGCTTTCCGGTTGCCACC
>Ga0209756_1004890_pt1 | contig 10279 bp, 13 predicted proteins | sample ETNvirenome_6_85_FD_184071 | JGI IMG/M metagenome (GOLD analysis project Ga0209756, IMG submission 184071) | Marine viral communities from the Pacific Ocean - ETNP_6_85 (SPAdes) (version 3) | ecosystem: Environmental > Aquatic > Marine > Oceanic | place: Pacific Ocean | collected 2013-06-19
ACGCCTGCGGATCAATAACAGTGCCAACCAGAGGCGCAATAGCGTTCAACAATGAAACAGCCTGCTGCTTACGAATCGTGTCATTGATCGGCTGCGTAGAACCACCCTCCACGGTGAAATCGAACTCGCCGATAATGTCCTCACGGACATATGACACAAACTGATCCTGCCCATCTGGGCCAGCGATACGGGCAATCTGCTCACCCGTCATGTACTGCTGCATCAACTGCAACACCCGCCTGGCGATCTGACCAATAGCCAACTCGACTATCGCCAACTTGTCAGCAGCCCTAGCGTTCGCAGCATCAGCAATAATGGATGCTTCCGTCGCTGTACGCCTAATCTCAGGCATCTGCCCACGGGCATACTCGTTGACGCCAGACACCGTGTTGATGTCCTGCTCAATAATGTTGGAGTAAGCGTATATTTCGGGGCTGAGAGGCGACTGCGGCATCGGCACCACAACCTCGCTGAGAGGCTTGTTCTCGTCAACAACGGGAACAAGCCGCCCATCGTCATCAGATTCCAACGCCTCACGGCCCTCAGGGCCAAATGAACGTTCATGGTACAAATATTTGCGGGCGTACCGTTTGCGGTCATTCATCAACTGCGAACGAGTCTTATCCAACTCCAACTGCAAAGATTCGATGGATTCGAGGTCACCCAGGGGGTAGAAGCGGTCTGGGATGTCGTAGTTGCGCAACATAATGAACGGCTGCCCGTAGGCATACGGCATCGGTATCGGATCTAGGAGAAACTCGTCACCATTCTCGGCACACACCGACACAGTGTTCGACTCGATGTCGTAGTATTCGTACAAGGTGATGCGGTCATCGTCGACATACTGCTCTGTTGTTCCCAACCCGTCATCGCGGGCGCCTTTGACACCCGCATCGGCAGACAAACGCCTCCGCACCGACGGCTTATACCGCTTGTCCGACTGAACGTCCTCCAGGGACCGCACGATGCGTTGCGCTATCCACGCAATGTCATCCATGCATGTTGCTTCGGGATCAACGAAAATGTCGAACGGGGATACCCGTTCAACGAATGCCTGATCCTCAACAATCGTCATCGCAGACGTAGGCAGATTCGCTGCGATCTCGTCGTTCGTTGGCAAATCGCCCGCCAAGGCAGGCATTTGCATCGCCGCAGAGTCGGCCGTGGCAACCTGCTCGGCGTACATGGCGTCCAAATCGCGATCCCCCAGGGTCTGCTCCTGTTCAACGAACCGCCACCCAACTTTCAACCAGCCATGTCCAAAGATCAGAAAGTCTTTGACAGCACGCCTGAATGGCTTCTGATAGTCGTGATGGCGCCACAAGTAGTTGATGACAGCCTCATTGGTGGAAGCCTGGGCTTCGTTGTCAGGCAGCGTCGCTGATACAACAATCTTTGGATGGTTCACCGCAACCGAGGGCGAAATAACGTTGATGGTCGAAAATGCCAGATTGACGGCGATCAGATCAGATGTCGTTGACGCAGTTGAGGGCCAATGCTTCCCACGGTACAGGTCGCCCAGGCGACGCCAAGTGTCGTCGTACCCCTCGTCGTCACGCCACTTGCGAGCCGACTCCAAACGACGCTTATACGAGTCGAAACGTTCCGAACGTGTCTTACGGCCCATTACACCCACCGTTTCCCAACAAGTTCAATGTTGCGTCCCTGCGACTTCGCTTCCGCAACAACCTTCGCCTCACGTTGCTTCATTGTGAGATCCTGTTCGTCGGCTGGGAGAGTTCCGCGATACCCGCGGCCCACATCAAACTTGACGCCAAGCAGTTTTTTACGCCACGCCCAAAGTTCGTTGAGTTCCAGACGCGTCTTCGGCCCCTGCTGGGCCTCCACATATCTGGCGAAATCATTGAACGATGCGTTTGGCGGAAGAACCGCCACCGCTACGGCTGCTTAGAAGCAGGTTCAACCTTGCCGCTAAGACCGTGCTGGTTCTCAGGCGTATCCTTCGTGGTGATCTCACCATATCCGCCAGTCTGATTGGCGTACTTGGGTGAACCCGACCGAATAGTCGCCTTCTGCGACCCCGTTTCAGTCACACGGTTCGCCACGACACTGCCGCCACGATCCAACTTGTTGTTGCGGCCCTTAGAGCCGTCAACTGTCTGCGTGCCACTAGTATGTGACACAAAGTTTGTTGCCATCAGAAACCATCTCCGTGGTTGGTTGTAGGAAAGAACCGCTAAGTCCTCATCAGGAAGGACGAGGTGTCCCACTTGCGCCCCCGCGAATAGCATGAACCCCTATTTGGAACGGATTCTCAGACTGAGTCCCAGATTGGCGGCGAAACCAATCAACCGTCCAATAATCGTCAACATCGGCAGCAAACTCGGGAGCATGCGCATATTTGCGCATCTGATTCGCCAAAGCCAAAGCCATGACACGGTCATCAAACGGAGACCCAGACATCGACCCCCGCTCGTTGCGCACAAAAGTACGCAACTCCGCCACAGTGTGCTTATCACGCAACGCCAACTCGTCGTTCTTCAACGCAGTCGCCAAATCGTCAATCATCAACGGCTTCGACGTACGCGTCGTCTTCCACCCATACTCCTGTGTCACCCTATCCGACACCTTGTTCAACGACCGTTTCCGAAACAACCTCGGATACCCCAACTGCCGCAACACAGTCAACGTCGTCAAACCATGATTGTTCGACTCGACGCAACACAACGCATCCCGATACCACAAACCAACATTCAAAACCTCCTGAGCCAACTCATCAGGCGGAATGTGCCCATGCCAAACAGCAGCCTGCACCCCAGACGACACAGCCAACACCTGGATACACGAATAATCGCCATGACCCAAACCCTCAGCCGTATCAACCCCCAGCACGTACGCCTCCTGCGGCTGCGGCCGCTCCCACACAACGAAACTCATTGCCTAAACTCCAATACCCGTGGCTGCAACTCATGCAGCCACCCATCGTCACCGCTGATACACCCCCGCAGCAACACATCCAATACATCCAAATCGAACACAGGGTTACCCGACTTGACAAACGCCTCCTCGGCAGTAGTCGGATACTCCTGAGCCAACTGCCAAGGCAGCATCGACCGCCGCTTCTCCTCATACCAGGCATCGCCACGATCCTCCGTAGCAGACCACGGAAAAAACATTGGCTCAAACCTATTGACACCAGCCTCCGACCCAGTCCACAACTGGTGAAAAAAGTTGCCAGACCCATTAGCCGTGCTGAGACCAATGATGCGGCCACCCACATCAGCCACAGGTTCAATAGAAGCCCAAGCCTCCTCAGGGTTCGGTAGAAACGCCCACTCATCGACAACAATCAACGTTGCAGACTCGCCACGGGCAGGATCCGAAGCAGACGGCATCGACGTAATCATCGAACCATTATCAAACGACATGCGTTGCTGATGCTCCACCAACGACTCAGGCCCCCTGGCAACCATCCACTTCGGCAAATGCTTGAACCCGTACTTCGTTTTCCTAAGAAGCAACACAGCCTCACGCTCAGTACGCGACAAATCAATAATGTTCTGATCGTCACGAAAAAACGCCAACCAAAACTGGTGCGCAGCCACCAACGTCGTCCAACCAATCTGACGAGCCTTCAAAGTCAAACTGTACCGATTGCGGCCCCACTGCTTCAAAGCCTCATCCTGAGCGCCACGCAACTTGAACAAAATACGGCCATGCGCAGGATGCGCAATACACCAATACTTCTCCAAAAAATATTTTTCATCGTCGCGGCAGCGACGCCATTCGGCCTCCTGCCGCAACTCCTGCAAACGAGACAACGGCTACTCAACCAGCCTCAACCGCGGCGTCCACTCGTTGCGCCACACAGAAGGAGGATGATTCGCCTCGACCTGGCCGCGTTCCATCGCCGAAGCGTACGGGCGGATCACAAACGTACACGGATCCTCCGTCTCCCACAACTCGTCCTCCTCAAACGTGGTCGGAATACCATCATGGGTAGAACACACAGGAGGACCACACCACCCCGCTTCAATCCCCTCAGCCAACCAATCCGATTGCGTTTTCCCCGACACGGCCTAACCTCCTAAAGTGGCTTCCTTGGTGACTCTTTCCAACATGCGTTCCACAGCGTACACCACAACAGCGAACATGGCAGCGGATGCCAACACAACCAAGGTCCGCCTAGTCACGTAAAGCCCACCAAGCAGGTCTCAACCCCCACTCAGCGAACGCTTGGCGTTCCAAGATGCGGCGCTGCACGCCAGCCACAAGCCGTGCCTTGTTGCGGGCCTTGCGACGCCTCTTCTCACTCCTGGTCATCTAATAGCCCTCTCATAATCCTCAAACGCTCTGTGGGTGCCCAACGCATCATTCAAATCTTCATACGACATGCCAGGAATCAGTTCAGTATTTACCCCCTCCATATCAAACAAAATAGTGGGTTCCGCATCTCCAAGTTCCCGACCCAACAGTTCACTAAGAGTCTTATTTTCTTCCGAACCGAATCGGTGCAAAGGAGTACCCCTTGCAAACCCACCCTGCCCGAAACGATTTTTCCGATACCACGACTTGTGGAACGTATCATTTACAACTCCGCCAAACCCATCGAACGGCAGCCACGCACCTGCCATCCCGCTGTTATCTCCCGTAGACTGGTAGAAGGGTTGAAGGGAACCGTCTGCTTTTCTAACTACCACAAAGGGACGGGCATCGGGCGTAGGCCCACCTATTTGACCTATCGGTGAAAGATCTGTCCGAGTAGCAGCCACTTCTGAAACCGTCACCCCCTCCCCAATGTTGCGCGTAGGGGCAAGACGCGCATCACCCAAAAACCCCTGCGACATAATAGGACGAGCCACAGCATCCGCCACCTTAGCAACCTGAGAAGTCGCCTGGGCCGCATCAACAGTCTTATCCCACGAAAACAAATCGCGCTCGTACTGAGCGCGTGCCCTCGCCAACACAGCAGAAGACACATTCTTCACCCGCTCCTGATTCGACGCAACAACATCGCCCCTTTTCAAACCAGTCATCCCATCAAACTCCGCCATCACCCCAGGGTTAGACAAAGAGTCCGCAATAGCATTATGCAAATACCACCGCTTTATATCAGCCTCCGAATAACCAGCCAAACGTCCCATACCCACATGATTCTGTGCAGACTCAGCCACACTCCACAACTCATGCTGCTCACCCCTCACAGGGATTCCGCTACGAATCCTCCCTGCCTTAGCCTCATCCCAGAAACTAGCCAAAGACCCAGAATCAGCCCGCTTCAACGCCTCACGCATACCACGCAACGCATCCTCAGTAACGCCACGCCCCATCTTGACAACAGGACGAGCCACATCATCCGCCGCACCCAAACCAGGAAACGGCAACATCATCATCCCACCAGGCCCCGAAACACCCAAATCGGCCAACGCCAACGGACGACCAAGATCCAAAGCACCCTCCACATACCCAGCAACCCTAGGAGCCGCCATCTGACCACCAGGAGTCGGCGGCATAGCCAAACCCGCCAAGTCCTGCGCCACACCACGCTGCAACTCAGGCAAAGACCCAGACCCCAACAACTGACCCACCCGCGACTTCAAAAAATCAGAAAAGTGGTCTCTCCAGCCATCCCCCCCACTGTACGCCGTCGGATCAACCTGCGGCGCAGGAGACTGCGCCGACAACAACGGCACATCCAAAGACAACGCCTCAGGATTACGATCACCAACTTCCAACACTCGGCGACGAGGCTGCCGCGAACGAACACCAACCGACGAATCCAACCCAGGATGAAAGGCACGAACCCCCATTACTGGTTGCTCAACAACGACAAACCGCCACCAGCCATCAACGCAGGACCAGCAAACCCACCCGTTCCCACAGTCAACAAACCAGCACCAGCCAAAGCCGCAGCCAAAGCCAACTTGTGTTCCAACGGCATATCTCCCACACTACCACCAAGCCCCCTCAACACATCACGCGCCTCCTCCAAACCACGCTGATTGATTCTCCTCTGCTCATCAGACAACGGCGCCCCAGGCACAAAATCGCCGCCCCGTTCACGCCCATCCCGAGACGACTCAGGATTCTGACGCCCAATCCGAGGAGGCTCACCACCCATCCGCGAAACCAGATCCCGCAACAAACCATCAGGAACACCAAACCCAGGAGAACCAGCAGGCAACGACTGCCGCCTCACAGAAGGCGGCGACACAGGCAAACGAACAGACGACCCACCCAACACACCAGAAGGCACCCCAGGAGACTGAAACCCAGGAGGACCAGAAGACATCCCAGGAGACTGAAACCCACCCAAACCCGTCAACGCAGGCGTAGCCTGGAACTCAGATACCGACGACCCACCAGGAACAAACCGAACGAACTCTCCAAGATCGTACTCATAGCCAGCATGTTCACCAGCCTGAATAATCTCAGTCCAAACGCTGTCGTTGATGTAGTCCTGACGGTCTCTTCCAGGCGGGAACCAATCGGTTTCACTTGAGATGTCATGTGAAATCTGGTCAGCCATTTCTTCAACAGTTGCCATGTCCCCCCAGTCGAATCCCTCCACATTGGCGACGTAACTACCCACAGCGTTACGAACATCTACCCATGCCCCCTGCCTTGCCTCGGCTGCCCCCAAAGATGCCTCCAACAGAGCGATGAGGCCCGACGACCTACCCAACGCACCACGTTCAACCAACTCGCCAGTCTCAGGATCCACAACCAAATCCCACGGATTCCGCTCCGCCTCCGACGTACCCTCAACAATACCCGCATCAAACTCATCAAAATCAAACCCCATCCGCTCCACATCCCCAGGATTCAACACCACAGACCGATCCCGACCACCACCAACCCCAATAACACCCTTACGACCAACACCAACCCTAGTCACCCGAACCCCCACGAACCTCAACAACCAACTGCTCCAACTCAGCAGCCAACTCCACATCAGACAAACCAGCCACAGACCGCCCATCATCAACCAAAACCGCCCGCTTCGGCGTAAACTTCTCCACATACTGCAAATACAAAGAAGCAGCCTTCACATCCCCACCAGACGCAGCCCGCCACAAAGACTCGACAACAGACTGAGTCCTCTCAGGATGCACATTCAAATCAGTAGCACGCCGATCCCACTCACGCACAAAACGCGGATCCCGCTTCCACTTCCGCACAGTCGACGCAGCCACCCCATTCTCAGCAGCCCAATCCTTCTGAGTCGACGGCACACGACCCTCCCCCTCCAACAACCAATCCAAAAACAACGCCCACTTCACAGGCATCACCTCAACACCAGAATCAGGATCCCGAGACCAACCCCTACCACCACCAGACTGCACCACAACAACACCTCCACACCAAACACCCCACTGTCCCGAAACCCCTTTGTACCAACCCACTAGTACAAAAGTGGGACACCGCAACAGGTGTAATAGGGAAAGGGAAAAAGAACGGTAACGTGGCGAGACCCCCAAAAGGGGCCTCGCCACAAGCGTACAGGGGGAAACAGAAACAAAGCCGACAAGGGGAACCTCCGCCACAAAATACGGCCACCCCACAACGCCCCCACCCAAACCTCAAAAAACCACACGCATCGCCCCTCAAGTAATAATACTTAGCGGCGCCGGCCCCGTGCCCCCCCTTGGGGGTGGGTGCGCCGCCTCGGCTGCCAGCACCGAGCAGATCTGCTCCGATCGGGCCGAAGTCGAGGTTCCTGGGGAGTCGTCGAGGTCGACCAGGTACTGCTTTTCGTCTCGGAGCCTCGGCCTCGAGGTGGGTGAGTAGGTGGGTGAGTAGGTGGGTGACGAGGTGAGTAGGTGGGTCGGTCGCAGGCTTGCGGATGGTGGCCTCTCAGGCCCTTACCGTCGACTCGAGGCCCGTTTAGAGGGCGCTAAGAGACGTTCTAAGCCCTCGCGGCGTAGTTGGCGGGCACTAGTGGTGCCCCAACCTCGGGACCTCGAGGAGGGGAGACGGACGCGAGAGGTGCCCGACCCAGCGGGCCGGGCACCAGACGAAGGTAGTGGTTCGGTGGTTGTTCTGGGTTAGGGGTGGGGTCACCCAGGGCGGAATGGTTCTACCGTTGGAGGAAGATTACGTGCGGCCTTTCCACAAGGGACTTGTGGCCCAAGGGTATGCACGCTCGACACTTCTGGCAGGCCCCTTCGTAGTGGGTGGTGCCTCGCCTCGACACGGTGAGACCGAGTCGTCCATCATCGACAGGGCACACAATGGCACGAGGGTTGTCCGTTGGTAGGCGGTCGAGGATCGCGAGGCCTTCGGCCGTAGTTCGAGCGAGGATCGCGACGGGGAGGTGCCCGTAAGTGGTGGTCCGTAGAGCCGCGCACGTTCGCTCCGTCATCGACGGATCAGTGGAGAGATAGAGGCCGAGGTTGATCCCCTCGCGTGCCCTTGTGAGGCGTGCGAGGGGCGCGGCTGGGTCTGCCTGTCCCTCGAGGTGATAGGAACGTGTGTAGGCCCAGATGCGGAGGTCTGGGAGGTTGTGGTGGGCCCAGACCGTGGCTTGTGCCCATGCTTGGCCCGTGGTTTCCGTGTCGAGGTCTCCGCCTGCTCCGATTCTGAGCGATGGATAGCGTACGGGGTGGCCGTTGTGCATCGAGGTGGGTGACGGTTGGGTCTGTTGGCGGTGGGTCTCGCGCATGATGGCCGCGGCGAGGTTCGTCCTGTCGGCGAGGCCTAGGGCGGTCCATATTCGGAGGCGTTCGGTTGTGATCGCTCCGAGGGTTGGGCGTCCTAGTTCTAGTCGCCTCGAGTAGCAGACCAGCGTTCCGTCAGGGTTGTAGCAGTAGAGGGATGCGCCTGCGCACGTTCCGTCAGGGCCTGAGGGCATCCACGTAGCGTTACGGACGCTGTCGCTTGGTCGGTTGGCGGATGGGTGGACGGGGCCTGTTTTGAGGTCGCGGGAGAGGAACCCGCGAGCGAGGGCGAGGGGTACGAGGTCTGGGTCGACCTCGGTGGTGGTGGTGATGGATACGGGGGTGGTGGTCATTGGATCTCGGATCCGTGGACCTCGCAGCATTCCGAGCACACGCGGTCGTAATCGCCTGTACCGTCGCCGTAGTTGACGTACACGGGTACGCCTTCGCCGTTGGCGACCTCGTCGCCGCACCAGTCGCATGCAAGTTCTGGGTTTTTCATTTCCTCTCGTTCCACCCAGTTCCACGCCGCGTCGAGGACTGCCTGATGCGCTGCCTTCGCTTCGGGAAAACGGGCCTTCGGGACCGTGACGACCCCGACCCAGTTCCCAAGTTGGATCTTGATGTTCCAGTTGTCGCTTTCTGGGTTTTTCATTGTGTGGCCTTTCCGTAGGCCCAGCCTCCGATAATGGAGAGGGTGACGGTTGCACCGAGCGCAGCGAATCCGAAAATCGCGGCCTCGAGGATGGCGGGCAGATGGCAATACATGTGATCCCTTTCTGTTGGTTGAGGCCACAGTAGTTGAGGGTTCAGGCAAAGTGGTTCTATTACGAACGTGTGACGGCCTCGGGTCGAGGTCGCGGGGCTGGACGCGAGACGACCCGCCCTGGAGGGGGGCGGGTCGTCGGGATGGTTCTATGTAGGTGGGTGGGTTCTATGTGGTTGGGTCTCCCTCCGAAGGTGTCGGATCGTTGCCGAGGGCTGGCCGTTCGTATGGGTCGACGAACGGGGGGGTAAGTAGGTTCGTCAGAAGGGTGACGAGGGCGGAGCGTACTGCTTCGCTGATGTCGTCGCCGCTGGTGGTGGTGCCGTCGTGGTGGTCGTTGCAGTGGGCCTCGATGGCAGCGTCGGTTTCCATTCTGATTGCCGTTGCTACTTCATCCTCGACGGCGGACCAGACCTCATCGTCATCGATGGTGGTGTAGACCTCGGTGTAAACGTCCATCAGGCTGCCGCCTCGGCGAGGTACTGGATGTATGCGGAGGCCAGTGGGTAGCCGTTGTCGGCTCCGACGGCGAGGGTGCGCTGCATGGTGACGGCTGCGGGGTGCCGCTTGACACCGTTGCTGCGTCGCTGGATGCGGTGGTGCTGCTCGTATCCTTGGAGGGACATGAGGGCTGCCCATGCGGTGCCACGGTGGTCTGCTGGTACGTGGTCGGAGTAGTACTCGTCGACGATGGCGTCGTGCCTGTTCTCCCACACGGTGAGTCCTCGGCCTTCGTCGGTGGGCTTTTCGTTGCCGTAAGCCGCCTCGACGACCTTGTCGAGGTCAACGTGGAAGAAATGGTCGGCGGTGGCGACGGTATCGAGCAGCCGCGCGATGGCAGCGTCGGTCTCGGTGGCTGCTCCGACCATGTCTCTCAGCACCATGCGTGCGG
>Ga0209756_1004903_pt1 | contig 10259 bp, 10 predicted proteins | sample ETNvirenome_6_85_FD_184071 | JGI IMG/M metagenome (GOLD analysis project Ga0209756, IMG submission 184071) | Marine viral communities from the Pacific Ocean - ETNP_6_85 (SPAdes) (version 3) | ecosystem: Environmental > Aquatic > Marine > Oceanic | place: Pacific Ocean | collected 2013-06-19
GCAAGATTAAGTACCAACCTATGTAGCATTGGTACTATCATTATCATATGATAATAATTCTGTGTTATCTAATTAATTCAATAATTATAATAAGTACAATGACTCCAGCTATAACAATTTTCTTGTTATCCTTTGCCATTTTAACATATTTTTTTATTGTTATTTTTAATTCTTCCATGTTATCTCCTATAAATTATTCTTTTCTAACCATTTGGGTACATCAAATGACGGACATTTCTTTTTGTCATCAACCTGATAGTGACCAATTACTTTTTCTATCTCATAATCTTTTTTTAATTTCATTATGATTGTTTTTAGTGTTTCAAATTGTATGGGTGCAAAATTACTCTCCCATCCCATACTTGATGTGCCTCCACCAACTAACGCAACACCTACAGAAGTACCATTAACAGCAACTGCATGAGCACCTACTTCATCTTGTTGTCTTCCTTCTTGTAATGTACCATCTCTTTTAATTAGATAGTGATATCCTATTGTATCAAATCCTCTCTCTTTATGCCATTGTGTAACTTTATCTACATCAACATCCATACCAGGGGGTGTTTGTGTACAATGAATTACTATTGTATCTGTTGTTTCTCTCTTTGCCATTATTTAAATATCCCCACAAGTGCAGCTACGGTAGCACCTAGTCCACCCAGGAGCCAGTAAAGTAACCTGTCTATTTTACCATGTAGCCTATCTATATCTTGATGCATATGTTTTAAATCGTTTGTTCTTATATTTGTAATAGCCGCCTTCAAACCTTTGATATACCCATAGAGAGCTATGATATGTTCGTTGGTTGTTTTTGGCTGTTTCATTTTAATTTCTATACATATATTTAGATTCGATAATTTCTCTTATCTCTCTTAATCTTTCTATATGACCTTTACTGTCAGTTTGTTTTAATGCTCTTGTTAAAAAATCAGATTGTTGAAGTTCAATTCTATTAAGAACTTTATCTATAAAACTTTTAGGATCTTCACCATATTTATAAGCTTCATTAAAATATACTTCTGGTATAAATCCATCTCTCATAAGGTGATGTGCTGAAGTTGTAACTACAGTATCTAAACTGTCTTTTAAATCTGATTTAACTCTTGTGGCTATATACATTAATTTAGTTACTTCTCTTTCTTCAATTGTATATGCAGCCATTTTTCTAGCCATCCAATCTTTAGCATTTCTTTTAAATACACCTCTACCTTTTTTAAATGGATCTCTATATGGCCCATCCTTGTATCCTTCATATGCATCCCAATCAATAAATGCCATCATTTCTGTATTTATAAAATCATAACCTACAGGTAATCCATTATAATATTGTTCGATTGCAAATTGTAATGAAGTAGGTGCTGATGTTTTTAAAAATTCAACCCATGCCTGTTTTCTTTCTAGATCACCTTTTTTCCAATTAGGTACAGTACCAGCTACAACTGCTAGAAGATTTACACCAGAAGGAAGTATACCCCTTTTATTCCATGGTCTTAAAGGATTTAATCCCCACATATCTAATGTAGGTACACTAACTAAATCAGTAACGTCTGTTCCAGGTGCAGCTAAAGTTGTAGTAAAGTCTATACCTGTCATCCCTGAAGGTATACCATGTTTTATAACATCAGGATATGAACTAGTTGCAATAGCTTCTTTTATACTTGGTATAGATTTTTTTGTAAATTTTTCTAAAGTAGGAGATAATTTTTCTAATAAGGTATCTGCTGTTTCTATACCAATAACTCCAAATAATCCTGCAGCAAATATCATTTGTGCAAAGAATGCAACCATTGGTGCAGATTGACCTGTGTGTTTATATGTATTTACATGTTCAACTAATTGTGATAAATAGTTATGTTGAAATGTTTTAAATAATCCAAAAGGTTTTCCAATTGTACCTACTCCTGCATCACCATATATTAAAGGTTTTTCAAGATGATTATATTCAACCATGTACTGATCAGCTAAGTATCTTGCTATTGCTTTAGATTTAGCAGGATTATGTCCAGCACTTCTTAAAAAATTATAAAACATAATACCAGCATTTAATCTACTAACTTGTTCAACTTTAGCTGATGCATCTCTAAGAGTTAGTACCCTAGATAAATTTGAAAAATTTCCAAGATAGTTTGCAGCTACTCCAATACCTTCTATTTTAGGTACATCTAATATACCTGAAGTTCCTGCAAATTCTCTTAAAAATTTAGGTTCTACTAATCCTTGTTCTTTAAAATATTTTATAGCTTCTCTTACTTCTGCATCTGGAAAAAATAAATCTCTTAATGATTTAAGTTGGGCCTTTAAAATAGAACCTTCTTCCATACCTTGATATTTTAATTCGACTAATTTAGGAAATATCATATGATAAGGTTGAATTGCTTGTGCTGCAATAAATCTAGCATTACCAAATAGTAATTTCCATGTTAGAGTTATTTGATTTGCCGCCCCTAATAAATCAGATAAGCCAGATTCTCCAATCCATCTTGATCCAATATTATCTACAATCTTAAATACTTCTTTAGGCTGTGCCTTACCCATTGCATTATCTGCCCACTTTCTTGCAGCCCAGGCAGTATTAGGATAAAGTATATTTAAAGATTTAGTTTTTTTGGAATTAGCAACATCCATTGCTGGTGCATTTTCAAGAGCATCTTTAATTATTATATCTGCTTCCATCTTATGACCCATACTAGTAACTCCCTTAACATAACTTTTAATTACATCAGCAAAGTCATTAGCTTGTGCAAGATTAGGTGCCCATTTTTTAGTCCAAGGTTTACTTTCCATATACAGCTCACTACCTTTAAAACCTACTTTCCAAGTTTCTCCTCTTTTAATTTTAAACTTAGGGCCTCTTACTTTCGCTAATTCTTTTTGTATTATTTCTAATTCTTTTTCTCTACCCACACGATCAAACTGTCTTAATAAATCGTATATAGAAGCTTCATCTATATTACCATAAGGATATCTTCTTTTTGTAACAGTATTATATATATAATTTTTTTCACCAAATTCAGGATGTTTTTTAAGATTTCTTTCTAAGGATAGGCCATCCATTCTACTATTAGTTCCTATATTCGCCACAACTTCATGCTTACCTTTAGCATCTGGTACTTTTTTTAATATCCATGTATTAAATTTATCTGGAAATACATGCGGAAAATAATTTGGTAATAAAGGTACAGCTTTTAATTCTTTATTTGTACCTTTAAATTTATGTACTTGATCATTATAAAATTTTATTACTGATTCTAATGCATTAGTTATTTCTTTAAAAATTCTTATTTGTTCAAAATTTAAATTGTATTTTGTAGCAAGTTCACCTTCTGTAACTTTATATTTATAAGTGCCATCTTTATTTTGTGTATTTAATTTTTCTTTATTTGCTCTAGCTTCTGACATTTTATCAGATTCAGCTCTAATAAATACATCTGCAATTTGTTTAGCTTTTGCAGGTTCTTTGTGCATTAAAATTTCGTATCTAGTTAATGCAGCACCATAACTTTTTTGAGTAATAAATGCTCTTCGTGCTGTAACAGTTGCACCTATTGCATCTAATGCACTTTCATTTCTAGCTAAATAGTCTACAAAAGGTTCTCCCTCTTTCTGTCCTCTAAGTAGTGTCCCATGTTCTTTAGGAACTTGCTGACTATCATATAAATATCTATCAGCATCTATTTCAGCCTTTTTAACATATCTTGTTACAGTATCATTAACCCATTTAAATAGTGGATAATCTTTACCAATAAACTTTCCTGATTTTAAAAATACAGCAGATTTATCTATAAAACTTGAACCCATATCTTTATATTTAGCAGTACCATCAGGATTAATTAATTCATATTTTAATTCTCTAGGTCCTCTCAAGTCTGCACCTAAAACTGCTGGGGAATATTCTTTAGTTGTATATAAAGCTTTATAGTGTGCTAATAAAAATTCTTGTGAGTTTAATACCTCTTGTCTAAGTCTATATACTTCATTAGGATCTTTAATTTGTTTAGCTTTCTCTTCACGAGTTAAAGGTTTAAAACTTTTACCATTTGCTTCAGCTTTTTTTATTCCATCAAATCTTTCTTGCCATTTAATATGTTCACTAAGCATTGCTTCTGCTTTATTTAGATCAGCCTGCATCTTATCAGCTTTTCCTAATAATGCTTCTTTGCCAGGCATTTTACCTGTCAATTGTTTATATCTTAATTGGGCATCTGCACTCATACGAGTTATAGATTTACCTTCTGCCCATGGTGCTAAACCACCAGCTAATCCAAATACAGTAGCTGCAGCTAATCTATCTTCTAATGGTGCTTTCCATCCTGTAGTTAAAAATCCTGTTGCACCTAACATAGCCATTCTAGGTAATACTTGCATACCATTAGCTATTTGAATTACTTTACCTAAACCATAACCATATGCAGTAGCCTTACTAAGTTCATACATATTAGCATCATCCCATTCTCTTAGGAATTCAGTTGCTGCTATACCTGCAGGTAAACTTCTTTTAGCTAAACCAGCACCTACTTTACCAAATGTACTTAAAGCTTTTATCCCACGAACTGCTGGGTAAAATTGTGCTACTGTTAAAGGTAATGCTGCAATTCCTGCTACAACTTTAGCTTGATAACCTTGTGGTGTATCCAATCCTAAAGTTTCTGGGTCATGTTTCTTAGCAAGAGATTGAAAGTAATCTCTAAGATGATCTGCATAGTTATCTGGATTAGGTTCTGCACCAGTAAACTCAACCATCCAATCTCTAAATCTATCCCAACCACCAGGTATACTGGCCATTAGTTCATAGACACTTTGAACACTCCCATTAAAACCATACTTAACTGCATTACCAAATTCTTCACCTTTACCACCACGTGTTCTAGTACTATATTCAGAATCTAAGTCAAATGGATTATCATTTTCTAAATCAAACTTAAATACATTCTCTGCAGTAAAACCACCTAAGTGATCATAGGCATTATCTACCTTATCAAGTCCATGATCAAACATGAACTTAAGTTGGTTGTTAAGATTTTCATAATCTTCTTTATTATTAAATGTGGTTATTTCCATTATTAACTAGAAGGATCACCAAGATCAATATCTTCAAATGGTATACCTACTCCATATCCTGTAACAGGTTCCTGACCAAAATATTTAATATTATATCCTGATTCATTATTTTTACCAAATGCCCCTGCCTGTTCTAGTGCTTTAACATAAGTATCATCTCTAACCCATGTACCAGAATTATCTCTTCTTACAAAGTTTAATTTTAATTTACCCTCCATTGCGTACTTAATAGCTAAAGCAGCATATTTTTTAAGTTCATCACTTGGCATATTAAAATCATCTATAGTTGCAGGTAAATCACTAGGAGCACGAATTTTACTAATATCACCATTAGCATCAACTAATGCTTTAATAGTCATAATTGAAGGTAGTTCAAATTTTACACCACTACTAGAAGCTAACACCCATTTTTTATTTAGTGTTTGCTCTTTTCCATATCTTTCTACAGGTGCTTGTATTACTGTAACAAAAGCAAATGTTTCTGAAAGTCTACCTTCATTACCAGGTATAATATGTGCTTGGAAATTTTCTGGCATATGAAAGCCAAGAACTGATTTTTTATTTGCAAGTACTTTTTTACGTTGAGTATGAATTTTATATGCCTCATCTCCAAAATCATTAACATCTATTGAATGAGCAAGTTGTGCAAGGGGTTTAGTTAATACAGAATCTTTTGTGACATAACTACTTATCATATTTTCTTTAACAAGTTCTAAATGTTTTAAATGACTTCTGATTAATCCTGCCGATTCATTTACTAAATCTTGATATTTAGGATCTGTAGGACTCATTGTTGCTAATTGTGTTGTAACTTGAGTTAGTCTAGCTAAACTTGGAGATCCTGATGTAACTAACTTCATAAATTCACTTTCATTTATACCAAATAAATCAAGTGCACCTCCCATATTTAATGAATCTTTTATCTCATTAAATTTATCTTCTTTTAATTTTGAAAATTCATTTGGATCAAAAACGCCATCAACCACAGCTTCTTCTTTAGCATTTGCTGCTAGTATAGATAATCTTGCAACTGTCATTGCTGGACTGTCTACACCATAAGTTGCAGGAAACCATTGTGGAAAATTAGCTGCAGTTATTTTAAGTCCATATGCTGCTGCTGCATCCATATCATACTCTGGAGTTTTATATGCTAAACTACCTACTTGATTTTGAAAAGTATTCGATCCCATACCAGAATATCTTTCTATAGGTCCCATAATTGCTGATTTAGTTTGATTTGTAAATTCTTCAACAGATGTATAGGGGTCACCTTGTTTAATACCACCACTATGAAATAATGCCTCTGTAACTTTTTTCTGTATATCTTCTGGTTTACCAAGAAAAGTATCACCCTTAAGATACTCTGCCATTGGTGCAAATAATAATTTTAATTGATCTTCTGAATAATTTTCGTATTCAGGATTATATTTTTTTGCATTACTTAAAAAATCTAATTCACTAGATCTAAAATTACTTAACTTTTGATTTAAGTCTTTTTCATTAGCCATTCTTTCTGCTCTTAAATCTACACCTAAACCTCTAAATAATGCTGCTTGATCATCTGCTTTTTTATTTGCTCTTTCATATGATTCAGCCATAGCACCATAGCCAACTTTACCTATAGGTCCTGTTAATAAATCACTTAATATTCCCATATTATACTCCTATATCTGGTCTTGTCATTAAACCTTCCTGTGCTGGTAATTCAGGCATTGGTTCTTGAATACCCATTTCATCTTGTTTCATTGCCATTTCTTGTAATGCTGCATCTTCCATAAATTCAGAATCTTTAGGATCGCCTATACCAATTCTAATATTATCTATCTGTGCATCTTTTGCCATCTTTGCGAGTAACATAGCAACTAATGGTTCTAATATTTTAGCAACATCAACTGTCCATTTACCTTCAAGATATCCAGAAAATGTAATTATTTTTACTAGGGCTTCTATTGGTATACCAATACTCATTAACATTAATGCACGTTTACCAGATGTTTCATCTAACATTCTATCATTAACAAATTCAATAGCATCTTCTGGTTTAGCATAAGTTGGAGGATGTTCCCATGCTGCATTACCTGGAGTATCTGTTAATGATTGTCCTGGTACTGGTGCATCAAATGAATTATATTGAGATTCGGTATATCCAGTATCTCCTAGTCTTACTTCTTGAATTAAATTATTTAGTCCTTTCATATTATACCGTTAGTTTAATTGCTCTTCTTACTTTACCTGGTTCTTCAAATGCTTCAGCCATATTTAAATAAGCTAAATAATTTCGTTGTAAATTTACCCATTCACTTCCAGAGTCAGCTGTTGGTCTATCTAATCTTAAATCTCCTACGTGTCCAGGTTTACCTGCACCTTCCATTAAGCCCATTCTTGTAGCACCAAAATTTAAATTAGGTTTCTGTCCTATTAATGATGGTACTGGTCCTCTTCCAGGTTGTCCTGTAATTTTTTTATCTCCAAATATTGTTCCTACTGCACTTGCTATTGTTGTTACTCCAGTCCAAATACTTCCCAAATCCCAAGCCATCTATCCTCCTATGGTTTTTTTGTTTTTGTATTTATAATTGCTATTCCAAATCTTCCTAGCATTTCATACATTTTTGTTTTTTGATCTTCATTCTTAACATCTAATTCTGTTGTTCTTTCTAAAGCTGCCAAAGCTGCATTATGTGCTCTATTTGATGCAGTTTCAGAAGCACTATTAACCCATGATGCTTCATCTCTCCATTGTTGCCATAGATTAGATAATGCATAGTTAGATAACTCTAATAAATTCTGTGCATTTAATTGGTTAGTTGCATTTACTGCTGTAGTATTAGCAGTATTAATTGCTCTTCTCCAAGTAACATTTGATTGGTCTATAGTTCTTTGGTTATCTGAATTAAACTTCTGTCTCTCATTATCTAGTGTTGCATTAAATTGATTAATGGCTGCAATTCTATCTGTATTAGCTTTATCTACTGCAACTTGATTCTGTGCATTTATTGCTGAAATTTTATTTGATTCAGTATTTGCAAACTGTTTCATGGCATCAGTTCTAGTTGCATTCTGCTGATTCATTTGCCCAATTAAATTATCATAAAATTTATTTACTTCATTGGTACTTGTAGCATTAAACTGTGCTGCAGCATTTGAAGCTGCTTGATCAGATAATAAGAATGCCTGTCTAGTTGTAAGGTTAGCTAATGATGTTTGTTGTTTATTAGATAAATTAGCCATATCCATTTGCAAATAACCATTAGCATTTGTTACAGCAGCTTGTTGTCTATTATTTAAATTCTGGAATATCATCTGCTTATAATTCTCAGCATCTGCTTGAGCAATAGGTATAGCAGATTTCATTATACCTTCAGCTAATGCTTCAGCCATCATTGAACTAGCACCCATACCTCTTTCTTGCATAGCTGCTTTAGTTGCTTCAGCTGCTCCTCTAGCCCATACTGGCATAGCAGTACCTTGTGCTAAAGCTGTAGATACATCTGTTTGTAAAGATTCTAATTGACCCCTTACAGTTGCATCAGAAGTAATAGCACCTGTTTGTGCTGTCATTGGTTGTGATAAAGTTCCTACTTGTGCCGTAGCTGTAGGTATTGCACTACCAACTTGAGCCGCTGTCATTTGTGTACCTGTTTGTGCAGTAGGTACTGTACTTGTTGTAGCTGTAGGTGCTGTTGCAGCCGTAGCTGTAGGTGATGTAGGAGTTGTAGGTGTTGCTGCTGCTAGTGCACCTGTAAGTCCAGAAGTACCCATTAATTCATTACTAGCTACTTGTTGTACTTGAGGTGTTATAGTTGTACCTGTAGGAGCTGTTGGAGTCGACAACAAAGTCGACATTAAATCAACCGCTTTTTTAGTATTTGTTTGCTCTGGTTGAGTATATGTTACAGCACCTTTCTGTAATGCTACTGTATCTGGTGTTTTTGCCATTATCTTCCTTGTCCTCTATATTTTCGTTTTTTCATTCTTTTTTCTGATTTATTTAAATTCTTTTTATGTCGTCTGGGTCTTTTTCTGGGCTTATCTCTAGGTGTAAAGTTCTTAAAATTAATACGTGCCATTGAGATTTAATTAATAATCTATAAGGTTTATCTTGCGTTACAAGGTACTCCATTAGAATTTACGAATGGTGCTTCTGCGAAAGCCATGTAAATAAATCCTGTTGCACCACTTCTATTTGTACCATTATCAGTAGATCTACATTTAAAGCCATTTGAAAGTAGGTCTATTTGGTTTGCACCAGTTGTAGTATCTGCAGTTATAGTATTTGCATATAAAAGAACTTTATTAACATTATATCCATCTCTTTTATTATCAAATAAAAACCAATTTTCTGCATTACCTGTATCTCTTATCATAATATAAGCTGGTCGAAATCCTGTGTAAACAAATGCTCCATCAGCATTTCCATTTCCTGTGTATGAGCCAAACTTGCTGAAGCCTTGTTTTTCTGCAAAGCAGTAAGCTATGTAATTTTTAGTATCTGAATTAGACATAACATTATCTCCTAATGTGAATACAGAAGATGTAGGTGCTGTGTCATTAAAATAACTTGTATCTGTATTTGATGCGTTGGTTAAATTTAGATAAACTGTTTTTGTCCAACCTAAACTTGCATGTCCAGTTTGCCAATTACTTGCAGTATCTCTATCTTTAAAAATAATCATTCTAGGAACTGCTGAAAGATTATGCGAAATATCTGTGTCGGAAGTACCATTTCCAGTATAAGAAACTATATCAAAGCCACTTGTTGCAGATTCTTTCCAGCACCAAGCTACATAGGTATCTCCACTATCATTTACTTGACCGCCTGTGCCTAGTGTGAAACCATCAGAATCAAATGATTTAAAATATGAGCCGTCTCCAGCTTGAGCGGCAGTTGTATTTGAAACTAAATGATAATCGTCACCAACTACTGAATTAAATAACGCAGATGAATTTGCTGAACTTCTACATTTAATCCAAACAAAATCTGGTTGTAGATCATTATCACCATCTAAAGTAATAGCAGTATCAGTTGTATTGTTTCCAGTATAAGCCTTAACCTGAAAATATGCTTCTGGATCGTCTATTGTTGTATAAGCTGCCATTTAACCTCCAAATTCTGCCAAATTAGCCGAACACAAAACATAGTAATTTTCTGGAACGGCAAATTCCATATTGCCATAACCATTAGCATCTGCGTTGCCTGA
>Ga0209756_1004904_pt1 | contig 10259 bp, 20 predicted proteins | sample ETNvirenome_6_85_FD_184071 | JGI IMG/M metagenome (GOLD analysis project Ga0209756, IMG submission 184071) | Marine viral communities from the Pacific Ocean - ETNP_6_85 (SPAdes) (version 3) | ecosystem: Environmental > Aquatic > Marine > Oceanic | place: Pacific Ocean | collected 2013-06-19
AATTTGTGCATTTCTTTGGTCTAATTGGTCCCACATTTTGTTATCTCTGATGATAGCAAATGCATTGAGTCCAATGATAACAACTAGACCAGACAAAATAACAGGAATGTAGCGAATGCTAATAGACATTTAACCTCCTAAAGGTTGTGGTTGGTGTGATATGCTAAGGTATCAATCTTTTCATATAACTTCTCAATTAACTCACCCATATATTCTTCATCATTCTCATCAGTCCACTCCTGATGTGTCTTACAAAGTTCAATCAATTGTAGGTAATCTTGTGGTGTTAGTTTACTCATTGGTTTGCAAGAATAAGGAGTTTACCTAATAGTTTGGAGTAAAATCTACATGTCTCATCATCACTATATTCTTTCATCTTTTCCATGGTTTGTTGTATTAATTCCTCATATTCATCGGTGGTTAGTTTAACTTCAACATGAGGAATACCAGCAGTTTCAGTCTCTCCCCATGCGTATTGTGTGGTGTTCATGATGTAGAATAGGTAGTAAAAAAGAAGAGGTTAATTACCCCTTCTTATGTGTAAACTGAAACAAAACCTTTTCATTTGGTTCTACTATCTCTGCTGCATCTCTTAAAGTATCAGCAGTGAATTGTCTTGCTTCGGGTGAGTTATAAAGTAAAACACCAATGAGAGCAAGGAGAAGCAATTTAGTCATGTTTGAGTAATAGTTTGGTGATCTGGTTTTGGAAAGAAATTTAATCATAATCCTTCCAACTTATGCTGCTAAGTTATCAAGAATATCTTGAGAAACTGTAGTAGCATTAACACCATCCAACCACTTATTGATGTGCTTAGATGTTGTTACTGACCACTTAGTTGATGTCCTAACATACTCATAGTCAGGCAATTGTGCTGCAACTGGTGTATCATAACTGAAGAAAACTTTAGTTCCATTGTTGAGAACAACTTCAGTCTGATTTGCAGCAATTCTTTTAAGTTGCATTTGGGTTTACCCTTTGCTTGTGGTGAGTGTGAGGGGGGTCCGTCCCTCTCACTATAGGTACATTTTAAAGGTAACTAATATTAATTCCTAGTAGATTTGATGTTAGATGGTCCTATCCAAACCCTACCATCTTTCTTCCATTGTGTTACTAATTCCCTCCTAATTGTAAGCAATTCTTTATACTGTGTCTGTTGTTCGGTGCTATAGGTAAAGTTTTGCCTTCTATATGCTTCCTTTAAAGTAAGAAGATCTTTAAGAACTTGTGATGATTTCATAATGCAATCCTCTCTTGGATTTGAATGGGTTGTTTAGTATAGGGACAGTTTAAAGGTAACTAACATTATCATTTTACAAATCTTCCTTGATTCATGTTAGCATAAGCAAAAGTTGGTCTGTCAACTAACTTAAACATGCCAAATTCATTGGACAATACAAACCCTTCACCTGCAACTTTATACCCATTTGGGAGATAACATTTGGGAGTACCATAAATGATAAAACTCTCCATAACTTCCTTCTTAATTTCTATCACTAACTGATAGAGATTAGCAAGGTAGGGACAACCTAGAATATCAGTTAAATCAAGGTCAGTTATATCTTCACCCTCACGAATGAGTTTGTTGATGCTCTGCTTTGCTGCAGATGCCTTAGAGGGTGTTAGAAACTGTATCTTGCTAAGGTTAATACTCAGAGGATCATTTTTAACAAGGATCCTATCAACTGTAGGTTGCACCCATTTGACCTCAGGAGTGTCCCCAAAATGCACATCTAAAGGATATGCCTCAGCATCACACATCTCACCTTCAATAATATATTGTGTGTGAGGTGCAATGATAATTTTATTGTGAACTGTAGTCCCAAAGTCATACTTTAGGGTGTTAGGTTTGTAAGTAGAAGAACCACCAAACCCAATAAAATCACCCTGATAGATGCCTTCTTGTCTAGGAATATACTTAAGACAAGCACACAAGATTTCAATCACACTTGCATGAGTTGTTTCATCATACAAGGCGAATACATCATCTTGAGTATAGCAAATCTTAATCTTTCTCTTATTAAAAACTGATTTAGTGCCAACAAAAAACCTTCCATTGTGAGGATGAAAACCCCACACAATAGAAGGAGCACCATCAATCTTCAAAGAGACATCTGCCACTGAATATAAAGATTCAATGACATCTAGATTCCCAGTAAGAATCAGATCTTCAGGATGTTCGAGATGTGTGTTCTTCATACTATAGGGACACTTTAGAGGTAACTAACATTAATAACATTCACATTTGCTGGATTGGTTATCTTGATAGGGCGAAAAAGTCTCCTCTTGTCTAGGAGTCGGGGGTGGATCTTCCACTTGCAATATAACAAGAACTCCAATAAAAAACAATGCTACAAGTAAAAACTTCGACATACTTATTTCTTCACTACACTAACAGCAGGTTGACCTTTCTCAAAGATAGTATGGTGCATAACTACAAACTTCATCCCCTTTTCTTTGCCCCATTTTGTCAATGTATCAAAGAATTTATCCCTCCCAACTTCTGTGCCATTGATAATTGCACCAGTCTTGGAAGTTATATGCATCCAATTATAACCACGCATTTGTAACTGATTGCAGAAGTTAGTCTCACTAACCATGTTAACAATCTGTGCTGTTCTTCTTGCACAAACTAATATTTTATCAACACCAGATTCATCAATAGTTGCTAACAAATTCTCTGCATCTTGCTCCACTGTCTGCATAGCATCAAGCACTCTTAATTGATGAGGTCTTAGGTTAATCATGAAACATGCCAATAATAAATTTTAACATAAAAAAGAGGGGTTTAAACCCCCCCTTGGACACTCTATCAAGTGGTTTGTTTTGTTTTTTCCTGATTAAATGCTCTATCATAAGAGTTTTTGATATAATCAATACTCTTAACAACAAAAGGTTGAGCAAATGCATAACCTTTCTTCATATCTGACCAAAGTTCTTGGGTTTCAAATTGATGAATTTCCCAACGAACTTTAAAATCATCCATGTAATCCTTCATTGAAAGATTAGGTTGTTTTGGAGCACTTTTCACAGGTGTTTCTTCAGTCACTTTTTTAATCTCAACAGGTTGTGTATATTTAGTAACAACTGGTTGAGGGGTGGGTGACTCCTTAACAGGTGTAGCAATGGTTTTTGCAGATTTGGTTGCTGTTGAACGTCTGCGGGTTGCCATAAATTAAAAAGCAAGTGTGGAAAGTGTGAGAGTCCTCTCACACTATAGGGACACTTTAGAGGTAACTAACAATAATACAATGCTATTTTTGTCTTACACTGTTAATCATACACCATTTTCCAACAGGATAACGAGATCTAATGAAATCCTCAATATATCTTCTATCTGCTAAATCTACCTCTTCAGTAATATAATGTGACCTATCTTGATGATCAGTGTATCTCGCTTTCACAATGTATTGGGTCATGTATCCATTCTCTTTGCAACTCTTGCTCCTATTGTAGTTCTTCCCTTCTTATCTGGTTTCTGACCTGTTTCTTTCTCATACTTATCGCTTTCTTGTTTCTTAAAAGTTCTTCTCAATTCAGTTTCACCTTTTCTATGAACTTTCATCCTTTCTTGACGAGTAAGACCGGATGCTTTTGCTGGTTTGTAGTTAGGATCTGTTTTCTTAGTGGTCTTCTTAGTTAATAATTGTGATGCTGTTTGAGTCTTAGCACCTGCCTCTCTTGCCTTACGTTCTCTATATGCTTTCTTTTGTGCTTCTTTCGCTGATAAATTAACAGACCCTCTTTCCTTCTCAGGTTGTTGTTCTCTTTCAGATTTAGGTCTTTGCTTACCAATATCCTTGCGTGCTTTATATTCTTTAGCAGGTGCAGTCTTACCACCACCTGCTGCTTTAACTCTACGTTTTTCTGGTTCTGTCTTCTTACGCTCTGTTCCAATCTTTTCACCTGATCTATGAGATAGACCAGTTCCATGACCTAATCCCTCTCTATCATAAGGATCTGCTTCAGCAATAAATTGTTGAAATGTTTTCATAGGAAAAACTAAGAACCATAAAGTATTTATTTCCTCCCACATGTGCGGGAGGATAATTTAGTTACCAGAAATCAGGAGTGGACAAATCCTCCACATAAGCAGATACTTTCTCACTGCCTTGCATGTCAAGAACTTTTTCCCACTTTATGTTCTGAGGCATAAAATCCTCTTGAACATCTAGTTCTAGGGTGATGCGATACTTAGTCTTACTGAGTGGATAAGTAACTGGCATGAGAAGGCACTCCTGAATATTACTTAGAAATTGTAAAATGGATTCACCAAAAAGTCAAGCAGATGTGGGCAGTAGTTCAACTGTCCTAAGGCATCACACTATATATGCTTATTCTCACGCTTTTTAATATATTCTAACTGTCCCCACTGTTCATTATGACATAACAATAAAGTGTGAATATTGTAATGCAACCTTTTCTTTCCATTAGTGCAATCACATGATGGTCTAGGTCTGACTCCAGTTTCTATTGTAATATATTGATTGCACTTAAAATATACCCATCCCTCATCGACATTCATACTCGTGGATTTATCCCATCTCACATAATCATCCACCTCTGGTTCATATTCTTTCCATAAACACAACTGCTCAAACTCCTCCATAAAGCACACTCTCCAATGGATTTAAGTTACGAACCATAGCAGAGTATGGTGTTGTTCTATCTATATCTACTGAATTACCTTGCTTGGTGGAGCTAATAGGCGATAGATAGCGCTCTGTCTTTGTGTTATAGAATCCCCAGATCGCATGAGGAGTACGATCAGTATAAGTGAAATTGGAATGATTGAGTATCCAAATAGAAATAAGATTACGCTTGAAGGTGGATACTTCATAAGAACAATTTTCAGGTGGTTGATGAATGAATGTGGGAGGAAGTTCTAAAAAATTCACTTGCAGTGTCTTCAATTTCTTTTTTCTTAAATCCTACATTAAGCAAAAATTTATAATAATGTTCAAAATATTCTTTTAAGTCTGCATCACACCCAAACTTAACTTCTTTATGAATATGATTGGTAATTTGAGGAAACATAATATCATATTGCCCAAATTCTACAAGTTCTTCATGATAAGAATAGGTAGTTAAATTATTCTTCTCATTCATCTATTTTTGCCTCCAATTCAACTATTAGTTTTTGAAGTTTTTTAATCTCTTGTTCTTGTTCTATTATAATCTTCTGCATCTCTCCCTGATGCTGATGAAGCGATTGAATAAGTTGTCTGTATTGTATTCCCGAATCCATATCCTTAAGTAATAAAAGAACTGACTACTTTAGAGGGAAGATCTCCTTCCGCTAATGCTAATTTAGTAGAATAATGTATATTCTCCCTCAATTTACTGTAACATCCAATGTTTAAGTCGTCATCCTCAGAGACTACCACATCAAAACATTCTTCATCATCTTTGGCAACAACATGCCAAACCCCACCAAATTCAGAATGTGGATAAGGAACAAAATGATCAATGATATAAAGAAACTTTTGTGCCATTAGAGTTGTAAGTTACCTCCTTATTTTAATAGATGAATGGATTAAAGTCAAGCATCAGGATCATAGAGTCTCATATACCAAACAAAAAGAATAATACTACAAATGACTCCAAGAGTCAAATAGGATAAAATAGCAAGCATGATAGGAAAAAATGTCAAATAGGATAATTTAGGCGACCTTTTGCGGAACTTGTATCAGTGCCTCCATCTTAATAAACTGCTCGTTAGTATTATAATACAAAGTATAGTTATCAGTTACCAAATAATATCCATCGATGTCTTTTCCATCATCAGTATAACCATATGATCTAACCCTTTCCTCCACACCATCAATACGAAGTTTTTTAGTTCCATTTCTAACATAAGATTCGTACTTTTGATCTAGATTAAACATGGTTTTACCTGTGAATGTGAGGATACTATAACATTAGTTATGTCTAATATCTATAAACTTTATATTCTCTTAAGGGTGTAGTAATGATTCTTCATCAAAGTGGATTTAAGTGCCCTACAGGATTCTCAAACTCATCATACTCATCCATTGGAGTTCTTTCTTTAGGTTTCTCCAACTTAAGAACAGTATTGTTCCAAGCACGTTTAGATGCTTCATCATACTCTTCTATAAACTTAGACAGGTAATCTGCTATTGCTCCTGCAGTTTCTTTAACTACTTGAGTATCATCAGCATCAATAGCCGATTGAAGATATTGAATCATTCCTTCCAATGCTTGTATCTTATTGAAAGCAACTTCCAAACCATTCATGGTTTCCCAAGTCTTATTATAATCTAAACAACTCATTTAATTACCTCCCAATTCTGATCATTGATTTTCTTCATCTCAAAAGAGTATCTATTAGTGATAGAAGCAAGGATATAATTATCCTCACTTTCTTGCACTATTCTACAAGAATGTAGTTGGTCCATGTATCCTGCAAACCTTTCTTTTGCTCTCTTTGACTTAGGTTGCACAGTCACAAATTTGGTCTTAGTAATCATAATGAATAACGAAAGTTTTTGATCAAACCCGACAAGCCATTTAGGCTAGTAACAGGATAATTTAGACACTTCTATTAAGAAATCGTTGTAAAGAACTTCCTCCATAGTTCTTGCTTCTTTTTCCCAAGGTTGATCTTCATAATCTGTTTTAGTGTGGTTAATTCCTTTCCAGGATCTCACACCTCTTTTATCACGCAATTGTCCCTTTACATGTTGATACATGTGCCAGAGTTCATGTAATAAAGTTTGAATGTAAAGATCTCCATGCATGGTAGTTTCCAATTCAATAAGAAATTCTCTAGGTCGAAAATCAGAGTCTTGAACTGAACAATAACCATACGCCTTTTCTCTTTTTAACCCCCTATGTTGAACAGTAACCCCCAAATGATGTCTAGGGAGGTATTGGGATTTAAACCACCTTACAACCTTTCCACAGGTTCTCTTAGGTCCTCTCCCCTCTATCTCAAGATAAAGCATAAGACACCACCTGTTGTGCAAGACGAACACCCCAGTGCATTACCCAAATGAATGAACCCATGAAGACTAATTTCTCCATGCCAGTCATGTCTTTGCTCATAAATCAAACTTGACTGCACATACTATAAACCCCACTGCTAGGCAATGGGGAAATAGTGTGACAGTTTGTTGGGTGGTACTTTACCTGGCATTAGACTGACCACCATACAAGTTATTCATAGGTTGATGTGCCCATGCTGCGTAAATCATGTTGCCAGCGTTAATAGATCCTTCAGTATTTCTAATCTTAAATCCATTACTTAACATATCAATCTCTACACCACTATAAGGTGCTGCTCCATTAGTAATATCAGGACACAGATATTCAGTAGAAAGATTATATTTATTCAGTTGATTATCAAACATATACCAATTATTAGTACCCGTATTATACTTACGAATTATTACTATTGCTGGTGAAAATCCACAATCAATGAAAGGCCCATCTGCGCTTGAATTGCCATCATACTTACCAAATTTCTGCAGTCCGGGAACATCGTGCCACGCAAGTGTCACAAAATTATTACTTTGACCATACCAACCAGTGCTTCCTGCAGACCAAACAACATCAGTTGGGTCAGTATTATTCCATAGTGATTGATTTGTTTGACCTGTAGAACCATCATTTAAATAAAGAGCTTTTGTATTTCCCATCTCTTTGTGAAACACAGTCCAGCTACCAGTGGTGTTTGTAACCTTAACCAACATGAAATCTGGTTTTTGCGTTAACCCATGAGGGATCGTCCAACCATCTGTATCTGCACCAGAAGGAGAAGTCCAAGTTACAATTGAAAATCCTTGTTTAGTTCCAACAGAAGCACCAGTGGGAGTGGTATCACCACCAGTTAATCCTGCTGCAGCAGCACTTGCATAACCTACATCATCAACATTAAAGGTGTTTTTGTTACCACCAGCCTTCCAACAATAACCAATATAATTAAGTGTTGAATTATAACTTCCACTAGTCCCCTTTACAATAAACCCATCACTAGTAAATCCATCCCAATCTGAAGAAGATGAAACTTGAGCAGCATTGTTATCAGACTCAAGATAAAAATCACCTCTTACAGAATCATGTTGCCGCCATCCACTTAAACCATTTATACCTTTCAACCATAACATATCTGGCTGAAAATTGTAACCACTAATACGATTAGTATTACCACTATCTCCACTAAATGTAGCAGCAATACCAACATACTGATCAGGTCTTACAACTCCAGGACTTGGGAGGTTTGCATAGTTTAATGGTTGGAAACCTTCAGGTGGTGCATACTTGAAGGGTTTTTGTCCAAAGTTAAAAGTTACTGATAATGAAGTATTATAACTACCACCAAATGGTGTGTATTCCCCAGCAGGTACACCTGTTTCTGTATGAATTAGAATATTATCTGCATAGAATTTTAGAATCCCATTATCTAAATCTAAAGCATATGCATGGAGCTTAGTTTCAACATTGGGAATAGTTGTTGAGTTGCTAGCTTGGTAAAATTTTGATTCTTGAACATTATAACAACCAGTTTGATATTGGCCACCTGATGGTAATAACTGAGTCAACATCACACCAAACGCATAACCACTACTACCAGATGTGACACCTCCTTCTACCTTACCCTCCCAGTACCATCTTCCAGAACTTACTGCAGTTGTACTTTTGCCCATTTTCCATGCAGCAGAACCAGATGTACCAGTATTTAAGTTTCCATCACCAATACTAGGTAAGTTTGCATCTAACGGATTCAACGTACAATAACCAGTCTCTTGTCCCATTACTGTGTTTATATCATCTGTGAATGGGTTGAAGGTGTTTGCTGCTGCGTCTCCGTTTGCTGTGATGGTTCCAGGAGATACTTCATAAGCAATAGCAGAAGTATTTGACTGACAACATAGAAGTTTTGTGTTGGTTACATCGGTGAGTGGTGCTGATGGTGGTGTGAATGCTGCTGTATAAAGTGCTGTTCCTTTGATAATTCTAACATTGCTAATAAAACCATTCCAATAATATTGAGCACCATCCTCTTGTCTACCAATTTGAAGGTTAGAAGAACCATTGTATAAAGTTCCACTAATTGATGGACTTGATATCAAAACACCATCAATAAACATATTGAGAGTGCCTCCATTTCTAACCATCGCAAAGTGAGACCATTTATTCACCGGAACGGAGTAAGTTACTGAAAGACTGGCGGCGTTTGAACTTCCGTCAGTAGAGTATGTGAAGTAAACCGTTGTTGAGTTCATCCACACCAAATAACTTCTATTACTACTAGAGTACTTACTTATTACTGTGGAATCAGAACTTAAAGATGTGGGATAAGCAAAAAATTCTATTGTAAAATCTCCCGATCCAAGTTCAAAATCAGCACTATCAGCAATACTCAAATAATCACCAGTTCCATCAAAACTCACAGCACCATCAGTTACTTTTGTGAGTTGTGAACCATATGCTACACCTGATGGAGTGTCTGGGAGAATATCTGGGTTGGTTGATGCTGGAATGAAGTTACTGGTGTATTTTGCAACACCTTTGTAGATGCGGACATCTTGAATATAACCAGGAAAATATTCTGCAACAGATCCCCCGATACTGTAAGAACCTATTGATAATACATCACTCGGGTCTCCATTTGATGTTGCATTTGTAAGAGTATTTTGTAAAATTCCATTAAGATATAAAGAATAAACAGAACCACTTTTGCATATTGCTGCGTGATACCAATTATTTGCTGATAATGTTGTTGTTGATAATATTTCTGCCCCACCAGTTCCAGTTGAACAAAATGCAAAATATCCAGTATTGTTTATTCTAAAATAATAATAAGCACCCGAAGAACCTTGATGACTTACTATTCGTGAATATGAACCTATGGATGTTGGATAAAACCAAGATTCAATAGTAAAATCTCCAGTTCCAAACGCAAAATCTGCATTGTCTGGAACACTCAAATAATCATTTCCATCAAAATATCCAGACGCTCCATAGAAATTAAAAGATGTACTGGGAAATGTCACCGTATTATTAGTGACACTCTTTGTAGTGCTTCCACTATTAATCTGATTACTTACATCATCAGCATTACCAACTAATGGAAGTGCAAGAACAAGATCACTGTAATTACTATCAGTTCTTACACCAACATTTGCTACATTTCCACCAATTACTGTATTAAGAATAGGAAGTGCTCCTGTTGCCTTTGGAATAACATTAGAACCACCAAAGTTTACTGGTGTCCAATCATTTCCTTTACCTGA